>Ga0180433_10000045_pt1 | contig 188169 bp, 110 predicted proteins | sample SS_ome_8_FD_132980 | JGI IMG/M metagenome (GOLD analysis project Ga0180433, IMG submission 132980) | Hypersaline lake sediment archaeal communities from the Salton Sea, California, USA - SS_1_D_1 metaG | ecosystem: Environmental > Aquatic > Non-marine Saline and Alkaline > Hypersaline >...
AGAAAAGAAACTTTCAAAGACATGGCTATTTTTCTGCCTCCATCTTCACCGCCGCCATAGACCGATGACCGCGGTTTTTCAATAACCTTACAACCTCAAAGTCGCGGCCATCGACCATGAGGGAACTTGATTTTTAGGATCTAATCCTTATCTATTTTATCACTATGCCGCTGCTGAGTCAATTGAAATAGCCTAAAAGGCCGCGAGTTGAATAGAATTGGCAGGTTTTGGTGACTATTGATTTGGAAAAAGAGCTTGAACACTTTGTTCTGTGTGGATACTATTTGCTGAACTTTTAAAATAATTGAAGGATGAGTCACATAATGAATCGACGCAAATTTCTTAAAGCCACAGGCCTTGGATTGGCGGCGCTGGCTCTTCCCGGATGTGCGAGTGTTCCGGAACAGCTTGCCGGCAAACGCCCGCCCAACATTGTTCTTATCGTATCCGATGATCAGGGTTATAACGACTTAGGATGCTACGGAGGTACGGAAATCAAGACGCCGAACCTTGACCGTCTTGCCGCGGGCGGAACTCGACTGACAAGTTTCTATGTTACCTGGCCGGCCTGCACGCCGTCGCGGGGCAGCCTGCTGACCGGCCGCTACCCCCAGCGCAACGGCACGTACGATATGTTCCGCAATGACCTCGTCGATCACGACTATCTCTATCCCAAAGAAGAATACGCCGTATCGTGGGAGATGATTGGCGGGATGGATACTCGCGAAGTGCTCATTCCGAAGGTGCTCAAACAGGCCGGCTACGTCAGCGGGATATTCGGCAAATGGGACCTGGGACAATTACACCGTTTTCTGCCGCTCCAGCGGGGTTTCGACGAGTTTTACGGATTCACCAATACCGGCATCGATTACTGGACGCACGAGCGCTACGGAGTTCCATCCATGCATCGGGGCAACGAACCGACAACGGAGGACAAGGGAACATACTCGACAGACCTTTTCCGGCGAGAGGCATTAAGGTTTATCGAGAAGCATAAAGACCGTCCTTTCTTTTGCTATGTGCCGTTTAATGCTCCCCATGGCGCCTCGAACCTCAAACGGCCACGTCCCGGCGCGCAGGCGCCGCTTGAATATATACGCGCTCATTACGGACAATATGACCCGAAAGAGACAAATACCCGCAGGGCCAAGCGTATGCGATATATGGCGGCTATTACCTATATGGACGAGGCAATAGGCCAGATGATGGATCTGCTGGCCAGGCACGGTTTGGAGGAAAATACGATTGTCATCTTCTTCTCGGACAACGGCGGCAGCGGAAGTGCTGGGGACAATAGTCCGCTGCGAGGCGGAAAAAGCAGAATGTTCGAGGGCGGTCTTCGAGTACCCTGTATCGTTCGCTGGCCCGGTGTCGTTCCGGCGGATTCGGTATGCGATGGATTTCTCAACTCAATGGATATATTTCCAATGCTTTGCAGTGCTGCTAAAGCAAAGCTGCCTAAAGGTGTGGTTTTGGACGGCTTCGATATGGCTTCTGTGCTGACAGGCAAGCAAAAATCACCGCGCAAAGAGATGTTCTGGCGGCGCCGAGGTGATAAAGCCGCCCGCGTCGGAAACTACAAATGGGTAGAATCATCGCGCGGTTCGGGGCTATTCGACCTGTCCTCGGATATCGGTGAGCAGTACGATTTGTCGAAGGAAAAGCCCGATTTGTTGAGCACGGTCAAATCGCGTTTTGCCGCCTGGAAGAAGCGCATGACCGAGGCCGAGCCTCGCGGCCCGTTTCGGAATTTCTAATCTGCGGGAGGGCTCTCAATCGATCGCAAGATTATTTCTTTTCTTGACTTATGGGGGACATCTTTGTAAAATCGACTATTGAAAATCGGCTTTTTTAATGAGGTAATTTATGTCAATAAAATTGCAATTCCTTGGTGCCGCTCAGAATGTTACCGGATCCCGACACCTGCTGGAAGCTAACGGCACGAAGATTCTTGTAGATTGTGGACTTTATCAGGAACGGCAGTTTCGGGCAAGGAACTGGGAGCCCTTCACCTGCCCGCCCAAAAGTTTGGATGCCGTTCTTTTGACTCACGCCCATCTGGATCATTGTGGTTTATTGCCAAAACTTGTTAAAGAAGGATTCAAAGGCAGGATATACTGTACCGCCGCAACTTCGGAGATAGCCAAAATCATACTGCTGGATTCGGCCCACCTACAGGAAGAAGATGCTAAATACAAGCGTAAAAGACATAAGCGAGAAAAGCGAAAAGGCCCCCATCCGGTTGAACCACTTTATACCACCGTTGATGCCGAGGCTTGTTTTCCGCAATTCTCCTCTGTGAAATATAAGCAGCCTGTTGAGATTGGCAACGGTGTTGAGGTGACTTTTTGCGATGCGGGTCACGTCCTTGGTTCCTCGATTATCAGGGTCAAGGTTAGTCAGGACGGGCAAGACAGAACGGTCATATTCTCAGGCGATATCGGCAGGTCGGACAGGCCGATTGTGCAGGATCCCTCTATTGTCGAGCAGGCCGATTATGTCCTCGTCGAGTCCACGTATGGCAACCGGGTGCATGAGGGGCCCGAAGATACGAAGAAACTCATCGCCGAGGTAATTAATTCAACCAGGCGGGCGGGCGGCAATATTATTGTCCCGAGCTTTGCGCTCGAGCGGTCGCAGGAGCTTTTGTATTATATCAACGAGCTGCTGATAGAGAGGACGATACCGAAATTGCCGGTTTTTCTGGACAGCCCGATGGCTTCACGCATTACCCGGGTCTTTAAGAAACACAGAGAATTATACGATGAGGAGATGAATGAATTTGTCAAACGCCACAAGTCACCTTTTGATTTTCCTGGATTGAAAATGGCCGGTACAAGCGATGAGTCCAAGGCCATTAATCATCTCAGAGGTTCGGTTATGATTATCGCGGGCTCTGGAATGTGCACCGGCGGAAGAATTAAACACCATCTGGTCAATAATATCACAAAACCCGAGAACACGATTATGTTCGTTGGCTACCAGGCGGTCGGTACGCTTGGCAGGCGAATTGTCAACGGCGAAAAAGAAGTCCGAATACTCGGCCGGCAGTACCCGGTAAATGCAAGGATTGCGAGAATAAACGGTTTTTCGGCACACGCGGACAAGGAAGAGCTTTTCGAATGGTTGAGCGACTTAAAAAAACCGCCTCGGAAGCTTTTTGTCGTGCACGGCGAGTCCGAAAGTGCAATCGAATTCGGCAATTACATACGTGAGAAAACCGGCTGGGAGGTGGCTGTTCCGGCTTATCAGGACGAAGTTGTCCTCGATTAAAGTTGACATAATATATGCCTAACTTCAATTTTGCAAAACTCTTGTTCTAAGAAGTTATTCTTGACTTCAGGGTTGTTAATTTAGTATAAATGGAGCAGGTGATGTCGGTGGATTTTTCAGATGGGTGATACTTTCATAATTTTCAAGTGGATTAACATAGCTCAAATAATTGTCTTATTTTAAAGGAGGATTGTTATGTATCGAAGATTGACTTGTCTGATTTCTTTTGTTTTGCTTCTAAGCATATCAGTTAATATCGCGAATGCTGATATCAAATCAGATCTTATTTCGTACTGGAAGCTTGACGATGGAAGCGGAACCACGGCCAGGGATAGCGTAGGCAGTAATGATGGGACACTCCAGGGCGATGCAAAGTGGGCAGAAGGCTGGGTCATTGGTGCCGTTGAGCTTGACGGTGACGATGATTATGTGGACTGCGGGGAAGGTACTGTATTCAACACAGTCTGCCGCGACGTGATCACACTCGCTGCATGGGTAAAGGCCAATCCCGCCGCCGGACCCGATTGGGGAGGTGTCATCATGAGGGGCTATGGTTATCTGTATGGCGACATTGAACCCTTTGATACGTTCGCCATGTATTATCACAGGCCTAATGAGAGGATGGGTTTCAAAACCAATAGCACTTCACCTGAGTGGATGGCTTCACCGGACGGTTCAGCGGCTGATTTGTTTGATGAAGAATGGCACCATGTGGCCTCGGTATATGATGGAGCAGAAAAGGTTATCTATCTTGATGCTGTTGAGATCGTCAGAGGGGCGGCGACGGGCCGGATTGGTATCGGTGAGGGAACAGGCCGCGTTCTTCTCGGCGGAGGAAGAGATGTAGAGCCGATGGTCATTGAATTCGGCGGACGTATCGACGAAGCTCGGATTTATGACCGGGCGCTGACACAGGAAGAGATTGTGGCCGTTATGGAGAACATTGAAAATATGCCGTATGCTATGAGTCCGGATCCACCCATTGGTACTCTCCATATGGATACATGGGTAACCCTTTCGTGGAAACCGGGTGATTTTGCTGTCTCACATGATGTGTATATGGGTGATAATCCTGACGACGTTAATCAAGCCACGCGAGATTCAGAATTGTTCCGGGGCAACCAGGACTTGACATTTTATGTTGCCGGCTTTCCCGGATATGCGTATCCGGACGGCCTTGTTCCAGGAATGACTTACTACTGGCGAATCGATGAAGTTAATGACGCCGAGCCGAACAGTCCGTGGAAGGGAGAAATCTGGAGCTTTTCGATTCCATCGAAGAGCGCATATAGCCCCGTCCCGGCTGATGGTGCCGAGCTTGTGCCTCTGGATTCAACGCTCACCTGGACACCGGGCTTCGGCTCGAAACTGCACACCGTATATATTGGCGAAGATTTTGACACTGTGAATGAAGCTGTCGGCGGGTCTCCCATAGGAGTAGCAAGCTACAGCCCCGGTCCACTTCGATTAGCCAAGACTTACTACTGGCGTGTAGATGAGTTCGATGGTGCTACTGCCTATAAAGGCGATGTCTGGAGCTTTACTACCGAGGGCGCCGTTAGCGGTCCGAATCCGGCCGATGGAGCTGTTGATGTAAGTCCCACAAAGGTTCTTACATGGGATGCGGGAGCGGTTGCCGCTTCGCACGAGGTGTACTTCGGAGCGGATGCGGATGCCGTCATGAATGCAACCAAAACATCACCTGAATATAAGGGGGTCAGGGTGCTCGGTGATGAGAGCTACGATCCCGGCAGGCTTTTGTTGGAAACGGTGTACTACTGGCGGATCGATGAAGTCAATGATGTTAACCCCGACAGTCCGTGGATGGGCAACATCTGGAGCTTCACGACGGGTGATTTCTTTGTCATCGACGATTTCGAACACTACGATGCCGGCGATAATCAGATATGGTACGCCTGGCATGATGGGTTGGGCTACGGCACCCTCGGAACCGAACCATACTTTGCCGGCAACGGGACAGGAGCCGCCGTAGGCGATGAGACCACCGATTCTTATTGTGAAGAAAGTATCGTACATGGCGGCGTCAAGTCGATGCCCGTGTTCTACGACAACAACAAGCAGGGCTTCTCGATGTATTCGGAAGTAGAGTTCGCGTTGAGCGAAGCACGCGACTGGACCGATGAAGGCGTTAACGAATTGTCACTGTGGTTCCAGGGTGTTTCGGATAATGCCGCCGAGCCGTTGTATGTGGCAGTGGCCAACAGAACGGGCCAGCCGGCAGTTGTGACACACAATGATCCGGCGGCGACACAGATCGGGGCCTGGACAAAATGGGTCATCCCCCTGCAGGCCTTTGCCGATCAGGGCATAAATTTGGCCGATGTTGACAGGATTATGATTGGGCTGGGGACCCGTGGCAATCTAACGACGCCGGGCGGTTCAGGTAAAATGTACTTTGACGATATTCGACTTGATCGGTCGAAAGAGACCGCCGAATAAATTCGTATTTTCCTGAAACTACACCAGGATTGACATGATTTCGGGGCTTATACCATTTTAAGTATAAGCCCCGTTAATATTATTTGACATTGGGGCACACCAACGGCGTAAATTTCCCGGGGCGCGGCAAATTCTCGATCTCTCCAGCAGCGATAAGATATCAATTGCTGCTGCTGGAAACCAAAGCACTCACCGTCCTTTTAACGGTTGCCGTTTGTTTTATCAGTTCAATGCCCTTGCCTGTTCCCAGATTTCGCGAATACTGCTTATCCGTCGGATTGTTCCAGTGCTCGTAAACACCCAGACTTGTCAGACGAGTTACATTTCCTTTGTGGTCGGGATCGTAGAACGTTCCTGAAGGCGGTTTATCGACCAGCGCCGCCTCGATTAGGTAATCATTCGCGCCGGACCTGTGAGAACCATCGTCCCATTCGTTCCACAGGAAATCATAGCCGACTGCATCGATTGCAACGGGGTCCTGGGAGGCCAGCAGACTCGAGCTCCAGTCGCCGTTAAAGGGCGAGCTGTTCCATTTACTCGGCGCCCTTTCCTTAGCATGCTGTCCGGCGTAGAGCCCGTCAATCAGGTAGAGTAATGTTTTGCCGCCAAGATGCTTGTGCCCCATCAGATCGACCAGCGGCCTGTAATGACCCATGCCGGGAGTGTTGTACGGAAGGTCTTTGTGCATATCGTAGTAGTTGCTCTGGCGGGCGGGCTTTCTGACTAACGAACCATAGTGATTCTTCGCGCAGAGCGTGATGCCTGCCATGTCATTGTGACTTTTGAGATTCGCAAGGTTAATAAGATATGTCGCCTCGGCGTAAGAAGCGGGCACAAAGTCTTGTTTCTTGCCTTCAGCATCCGGTGTGCTCCAGTAGAACGGCACGGTTGACAGTTTCGCGGCGGTCCGCCCGAATTTGCCGAGGTACTCAAGGTAACGAACATTCGGGAACTCCTCGTGGCACATGTTGTAAAACTCGTTCGGGAAGTAGCAAAGTGTGTCACCGACGGTTATGTCGGATTCGCTGACTCCGGCTTCCTTGGTGAGCTGCCGCAGCAGGGCGATTATCATTTGCGGCGATGTATTCATATAATCGATGCTTCTAAGATTGTAGTCGCCGATGTTTTCCACCGGCCGTCTGCTCCAAACCTGGATGCAGCCGACATAGTTGATTTTGATGACAATCTTTTCTCCCTTTTTATATCCGGTTTTTCCCTTGCCGTTCGTCTCGTTGAAATACTCGAAAAGTTTGTTCCAGGCGGCGGAATCGGTTTTCTCGCCGCTCAGAGCCATGATTGCCCGGCTCATCATCCGGTCCACTGCCGCCTGGTCGGTGTGGTTGCTTTGCCACCAGTACCCGTCCCCGGGGCCGGCCCAGTCGGTCGCATCGGGATCGTGAATCCAGACAACACGACCGGGATGGATACCCTTGGCATCGCCGATTGGGGCGTTTGCGGTCGGTTCATCGGCATAAACCGCTTTTTCCGCCGTCATGCTTTGAGCGAACCAGACAGAGCCGACACTCACGGCGATGAGCATGACACATAATACGTAGCGTGACTGCGCCAGGCAGCGTTTTGCCTTGCGAAAAGCCGTGATCGAAGCGATAGCGCCGGCCAGCCAGAGAGCGAAGCCAGATGCCAACGGGAAGGCGACACGCTGGCATGGATACGTCGCGCGCGAAGGCTTAGGTATTACACGGATTAGAAACCACAGCAGCGCCAGCAGCCCGCCGATAGGAAATATCCACTTTAGCCAGCGATGTTTAAGTTGATGCTTACGGGGCTTACCTGTCTTTGGACAAACTGACCGTACTTGTTCTTTTCGTTGCAACAGCATTTTCTGACCTTTCCAACTTAAGGTTATTCAAAACAGTAGTTTTCCAAACCTGCTATATTATGTTATTATTATGATTTCTTTGCAAGGATAATGAAAATGAGAAAAAGTGTAGTAGTCTCTGCCAGATTTGGCATGACGGTATTTTTATTAGCATTATATTTTCTAAAGCCTGCCCCGGCGAATGAGGCAATCTGGATCGAGGGAGAGGATTATGATACATCTACTTTCGTTGAGACGCAGGGCGCCGGGTCATGGTACCATAATGACAAAATCACGAAGGACCTTCTCTCGCCGGGCGAGCCGGGTGTTTCAGATGGCGATTGGCATTCGCACTACACGAGTAACAATTCCCGCGATTCCGGCACCGCGACGTACAACATTTCCATTGCTGAAGGCGGAAGTTATTCGTGGTGGATTCGGCTGAATCCTTTTCGCAACAGCAACGGCGGCGCCGATTACAGCTACAGTATCGACGACGGGTCCTGGCGAGATATCGACCTGTCCTATGTTACTAATCGCCTTGACCTGGTCGATCCGGGTATCGATATACGCTTTATCGCGTGGACATTCGGCGGTTCGGTAGGTTTGGCGCCCGGGCCTCACACGCTGAAGGTGCGCATCTCGGATCGTGATGGAGCGGATGAGCAAAGTCACGGCGGCGTTGATGCGATTGCTTTTACGAATTTTCCCTGGTCACCAACTGGTGTTGTTCAGCCCGATGCAAATCCGTCGGTGCCAGGCCCGGATGACTGGTTCATACTGATGGCCGGGCCGGACCGGCATTCGCCGGATTCGATTATCGACATGAGCCACCTGATCGAAAAACCTGCCGGCAGGCATGGTTTCCTAAAGCGGAACGGCAAGGATTTCGCTTTCGAGGACGGCACACCGGTAAAGTTCTGGGGAGTTGACGCCGGGATGACCGAGACGGGCGATTCGCAGCATCGTCAGGCCCGATTCTATGCCAAGCACGGCATAAACATGGTGCGCCAGCACCCCGTGCAAAGCGTGCTGGGCGTTCTCCAGTCGGGCGGCCGCAGCCGACGATTCGATCCGGCCAGACTGGACAGGTGGGATCGGTGGTTTTCGATTCTTAAGGACAGCGGCATATACATGACATGGTCGCTGTTCTACCCGCATGTAATCACGCCGGACGATGGCTATCCGCAAGATCTTTATAACGAGCTGACCGATAGGGGGGCCGGGAAAAGCACTTCGGGCGTTGTGACTATAATGCAGGAGTTGCAGGATGCCCAGTGGCACTGGGAGCGTACGCTTCTCGAACATGTCAATTCATATACAGGGCTGGCCTACAAGGACGATCCGGCGCTGGCGATTGTCGAGGTGCACAACGAAGACAGCATTTTCTGGCATGCTCCGCTGAACGACCTGGCTAATTACAACAACGGCAAGCTCGACCGCCACGCAGCGATACTTGGCGATATGTGGATGAACTGGGTGAAAGACCGCTACGGCAGCGATAGGAATCTGACTGTTGCCTGGGGCGCCGGAAAAAGGTCCGACGATTCGGTTGATAATCCGAAGATGAAGATGTATGGCGTTTGGGAGATGGAAGCTGACGGCCCACGCTTCAGCAAGAGCACGGAAAAGAAGCGGATGGGTGACTTCATTCGTTTCCTGGCTGAACTCCAGCGGGACTTCTACGAGCGCCGGCAGCAGCGGTTACGCGAGCTGGGTTATGAAGCAGTAACGGTTAGCACCGCCTGGAAGGCGGGCGGCCCGGCGGCATCGGCGGCCAACCTCTGGACCGATGATGCAATGGACGCAATAGACCGGCATAATTATTTCGGGGGCGGCGCCGGCGGCCATAATATTACCGCCGGTTCGGTCAGCAACGACACCCACATGAACAAGGCCGGCAGAGGAATTCTCTCCAGCGGTTTCTGGCAGGTCGAGGACAAGCCATTCATCATGACCGAATGGACGCAGAAGCCGCCCAACCAGTGGAAGGCTGAGATTGCGTCGCTGCTGGCTTTCTATGGCATGGGGCTCCAGGGGTGGGATGCATCTTACCATTTCGCCGCCTCCCGCGCGTTTATGGGCAACGGTTGGCCCGGCATGAGGTCATATGTTACCTGTACCCCGCACTACATCGGCCAGTTTCCGGCTTTGGCCTTCGCTATCTACAACAACCACTTCAAGGAAGGCGATATTATCTCCGCACGCCGGCTTTCGACCGGCGATATTTTCGCCGGCTCCGATAAGCTTCGGCAGGAGCGCGGCCCGACCGGTTACGATGAGAACGAATTGCTGGCTCACGGCGATACGCCCGTAGAGGCTCTGGCTATCGGGCGCGTGACACTCAAAATCGGGGATGGCCTGGAATCTTCCTATCTTGGCGAATTGTCCGCATATTGGAACCGACAGGCGCAGACTATTCGAAGCAGCACCGGCCAGCTCACATGGGACTACGGCAGTAAAGTTGTCACCGTTCATTCCGAGAAAACGCAGGGTGTTATCGGTTTTGCAGGCGGCGGTACATTTGATCTGCCCGGCGTAACCGTCCGGATTGGCCGGACGCCATTTGCCAGTTTGCTTTTCACGCCGCTGGATAACCGGCCTCTTGTCGAGTCAGGGCATATTCTCATTACAGCCATGGCTCAGGATAAACAGCTCGGCAGCGTTTACAACGAGGACGGCACGAAGCTCATCGAAACGGGCGGACCTCCTTTGTTACTTGAACCGGTACAAGCGACCCTCACATTCAAAGGCGCTCCGCTGTCATCGGTAAATGTCGTCGACGTTTATGGTGTGCCTACAGCTCGGCAAGTCGAATGTACAGGTAATTCCTTCAAGATCGATGGCCGCTATGCTACTTACTATTACCAGGTAAAACGCCTTATAGAATAAGATGTGGTGTTTACCGCCGGGGCCGTTTTATTTTGCCTCGTCTTGCAATTTTTTCTTGCGCTCTGCGAACCAGCTTAGCAGTATGCCTAATTCGAACAGGGCGTAGAGGGGTATTGCCAGGGTTATCTGGGAAATAACATCGGGTGGTGTTGCTAGCGCGGCTAAGGCAAACATAGCGATGATTACATATTTCCTCGATTTCTTCAGGCTCTTGATCGAAACCAGCCCCGTCCTGTTTATAACGAAAATTGCTATGGGTGTCTGAAAGCCGAGTCCGAAAACGAGCATCAGTATCGTCACGAAAGAAATATATTTTTGGAAGGTCCAACTTGATGCAACGCCTATGTAGTTGCCGAAGCCGAGGAAGAATCTTAGGGATATTGGGGCAACCACGAAAAGAAAGAACAAAGCGCCGATTACGAACAACGCCGTTGAGAAGGGCACGGCAATGCGGACATATCGCCTCTCGTTGGCGTAAAGGCCGGCGGCAATAAACATCCACAAATGATAGAATACCCAGGGCGATGACACGATTAGCCCGGAGATCAGTGATATCTTCATGAATCCGATAAACGGATCGGCCGGGGCGAGCACGACCAGCTTGCCCGACGCAGAGGAATGCACGCTACCAATAGCTTCCGTGTAGTTCGGGTCTTCAGCGAGCGTTGTGACGGTATCGCTGTAGATCTTCTGAGCGAATGTAACGGCGTTCGGATCGATTTGCGGTGCGTTCGGATCGGAGTCGATTGCATGCAGCAGGTTTGTAAAAAATGTATCCGATAGATACGTCCATGGGGTCTGGAATTCCTCCACTTTTTTTTCTGTGTACCCCTCCATAATCCTGTTGTACGGCCCTTCGATAAATGCGATTATTCGACGGCCGAAGAACAGGCAGATTATGGTCCCGACGACAAGCCCGAGTATCGCCAGGATTAGTCGCATGCGCAGCTCCTCCAGGTGATCACCAAGGCTCATGGTGGTGTCATGAGGGCTGTCCGGCTTTTCTTTCTTCTTATTCTTTTTGCCCATTTTCTGACAAGGCGAGTCCGCAAAAAGTTGCGGCCGTAGGGGAGTTAGCTCATCGAATCTTCAGTTTCGTCAAGGCCGGAGGCGCTTTTGGCCTCTTTAGCTACATCGTCACCGATTTCCTTAACGTCATTAACGAATTCGTCCTTCGTTTCCTTTGCCTCGTTAATGCCCTTTTTGAATTCGGTCAGACTCTTTCCCATACTGCGTGCGATGTCGGGCAGGCGTCTGCCGAAAATAAGTAGCGCAATGACAAGGACAACAAGCAGTTCCCAGTGGCTAAACGCCCCGAAGATAGCTAAGATATATTGTGTATGTTCAATCATTTCAGTCTCCTAATTACTCAATCACAATATTATAACGCGATATGAATTACTTTGTCAACTATGCATTTCGTTAAATACTTTTTACGCAGATAAGAGCCGGGCAGTATAATCCGTTCCGGATTCAAGGTCAAGTAATCTTCATTAGAAATATTTGCGGTAGAATTTTTGATAGATTGCCTGATACTATTGCCCATGAGCGGATTTCCAAAAGATCGGCTTTGTTTTGGAGCCGGCCATGGATTTGGCCATCACGCCGGAATAGATATATCGAATCCGCGATGAGTATCTTCATGATTGTTACTATCCTTCTTATAGGCCTTGGTATCTCCGGAAGGCAATTAGACATGGTATGCATTTAACGGTCGCAGTCGTGCTTTTATAACGGGGGCAGGGCGGATACGGTGGACGGATTGGGATTTTCCGGCGTCTGCCGGGTTTGACAAACTAAAAAAAATGCTTGTAATGAGAAAGGTAAGTGCTTTAATAATAAGTATATACGTTTTGAGGAGTGTGATTTTTCTTGCTTATTAGGCCCATATCAGTTATCATAGTGTAATAATAAATTAACAATTAATGGTACTTTTTCCGGATATGCACGATGAGCAAGTTTTATTACGAAACATGGCTTCCATTTGTGTTTAACAAGAGGCGGATTCTCATTCTGGCAATTGCCAGCTATATCGCTCTTTGTTGAAAAATATCTGGTTCTTAGGTTTTTTCCGGTCGCTCAGCTTTGGGGCGACTTTTTATATGCGCCCGGAGAGCCTAAATCTTTTGACAAATCAGGGATGACAAATTAAGTTTATAAAACTTAAAAAGAATAATAAGGATAGCAAATGATAATAGTTACTGGAGGAGCCGGCTTTATAGGTTCGGCTCTGATTGCCGGACTCAATAAAAGAAATATTACGGACATTCTTGTCGTTGACCGGCTCGGCAAGGACTTGAAGTGGAAGAATCTGCAAAATCTGTCCTTCGCTGATTATGTCGAGAAGGACGATTTTCTGGAGCTGGTCATTGAAGAGAAGCTTGACAGCCCTGTTGATGCCGTCTTTCATCTCGGCGCCTGTTCGGATACGACCGAAACAAATGCCTCCTACCTGATAAAAAACAATTACGAATACACCAAACTGCTGGCTCAATGGGCGACGGATGCCGATATTCGTTTTATCTATGCTTCCAGTGCGGCGACTTATGGGAACGGCTCGGTCGGCTTCCGTGACGATGAGCAGAAGATTGAGGTCTTAAGGCCGCTGAATATGTACGGCTATTCCAAGCATTTGTTTGACCTGTGGGCGCTCAGGGCCGGGCTGTTCGACAGGATCGTGGGCCTGAAATACTTTAATGTATTCGGGCCGAATGAATATCACAAAGCCGATATGAAAAGCTTTATCGTCAAGGCATTCGAGCAGATAAAAGGGACCGGAAAAGTCCGTCTGTTCAAGTCTTACCAGCAGGAATATGCCGACGGCGGGCAAATGCGGGATTTTCTATACGTCAAAGATGCGGTGGATATGACTCTGTTTTTTTTAGATAATCCGCAGTTAAGCGGACTTTTCAATATCGGCACCGGCGAGGCCCGCACGTGGAACGATTTGGTCTTAGCTGTTTTCGTATCAATGGGAGCAGAACCGGACATCGAGTATATCGACATGCCTGCTTCAATACGCAATCAATATCAGTACTTCACGCAGGCCGACATCTCCAAACTCCAAAAAGCCGGCTACAGTAAACAGACGACAACACTCGAAGATGCAATAAAGGATTACGTTCAAAATTATCTGCAAAAAGGTCTGTATCTGACCGGTACTTAGCAATTACCCGCTGAAGCAAAATTCGAATGCCTTTTACGCCGTATCATTTTGGGCCCAGTGGATTCGTTGGGCTGGTTTTTAGCAAGTGGATTGATATCCCGGTATTTATCCTTGCCAACGTCATTGTCGACGTCGAGGTCCTTGTCGTAGGAATTTTGGGGCTCGGATGGCCGATACACCGATATTGTCATACCCTGCTGATCGGTGCTGTGGTTGGTTCTCTTTGGGGTGTTGCAGCGTACCGGTTGCGGCGTTTATTCAAGAGCGCAATGAATTTGTTAGACCTCCCTTATCGGACAAGTTTACGAAAAATGGTCATCTCGGGCGTCCTGGGAGTGTGGCTGCACGTTTTAATTGACGGCGCCTATCACTTCGATGTAAAAATGTTCTGGCCGAGCAAATCAGCATGGCTTTGGCGGATGGTGCATAGGCGAATCGGTCAAGGGCAGATAAAATTGATATGTCTTGCCCTGTTTGTTGCCGCCTGTATTGTATATGTATTGTCGGTTAAAGCGTTTCGAAGGAATTCGGCCGATGTGGAATGAGTGATTCTTGCATATTTCTCACTTGCCTTATATAATCTTGCTTTTTGAAAAGGATTATATTGAGCTTTGATTTATTAGTGGAGCCATGTTTATGGCAGAGAATGTTATTGTAGGACAAATCAATATATTGAAACGAGGTACTGTTGAAGTTTTTACCGAGGCCGAGCTTGCTCAGAAGCTAACCGAGGTTTCTAAGACGGGCAGGCAATTACGAATTAAGCTTGGCCTGGACCCGACCAGTCCCGACATCCATCTCGGCCATACGGTCGTATTGCGCAAGATGCGCCAGTTCCAGGACATGGGCCACAAGGCGATTCTTATAATCGGTGACTACACCGCGAGGATCGGCGATCCAACGGGTCAAAACACCACAAGACCTATCCTTTCGCCCGAGCAAATCGAGCAAAATGCAAAAACTTATTTCAAGCAGGCCGGCAAAATTCTGGATACATCGGCAGAGAAACTCGAGGTCAGGCACAACGGCGAGTGGCTGGAGAAGCTCACTTTGATTGAGCTGATTCAGATAGCGGCAAAGAAAACGATCGCCCAGATGCTTCAGCGTGATACGTTCAAGAAACGTTTGCAGGCTGATGTGGATGTTTACACTCACGAATTTCTTTATCCGCTGATGCAGGGCTACGATTCGGTTATGATAGAAAGTGACGTCGAGCTTGGCGGCACCGACCAGACCTTCAATAATCTTGTCGGTCGTGATATTCAAAAGGGATACGGCCAGCAGCCGCAGATTGTAATTACTATGCCGATCCTCGTGGGTTTAGACGGCAAAGAGAAAATGAGCAAATCCAAAGGCAATTACATCGGTGTTACCGACGAGCCGAACGATATGTTCGGCAAGGTGATGAGCATCTCGGACGATATGATGGAGAATTATTTCACGCTGCTGACCGACCTGCCGGAAGAGAAAATCGCCGAACTTGTCGATCCGGCAAAAACGCATCCGAAAGAAACGAAGGTTCTGCTGGGCAAGATGATTGTCAGTCAGTTCTACGACGAAGGGGCCGCCGATGCCGCCGCCGCTGAATTCGACAAAGTCTTTGCCAGGGGACAACTGCCCGACGATATGCCGGAAGTTGAAATGCCCGCTGAACCGATCGCGGCCAGCAAACTTTTGCTTGCCTGCAAACTCGTATCGAGCGGCGGCGAGGCCAAGCGAATGATAAAGCAGTCCGCAGCAAGTATAGACGGCGAAAAACTAACCGATCCGAACGCCGAAATCACCCCGAAAGACGGAGCCGTAATCCGCGTAGGCAAAAGAAAATTCGCCCGACTCGTTTTAAGAAGCTGAATGCTCTTGAACGCGAATGGCCTGAATATTTCATAGGATTAGCTGTTTTTAGTGTGTCGAGAAATAGATGCTCAGCCGGGAGCAAGCCTGCTTGAGCTTTTTATCTTGAGTCCATAATGGAATACCTGCGAGCATTGCGGCAGCCAAAAGATGAGCATCCACGAAACCAAGTCCTGTACCCATCATTTTGTTATGTTCGATGAACAGAAGCAATTCCTCGTGTTCAACTACATTCAGCATGGGAAGTGCCTGCATCAAAGAAATGATTTCAGTTCTGTTACTGATGTTCCCACAGGCCAGTTCACCGATAATAAAAGGGTGGCATGCAACTCTGCCCTCCTCTAACAGCTTCTGCAACCTGGAATTGCCGTGCCTTAAGTGGGAAACCCATACCGAGGTATCGACAAGGACCATTATTTACTCCGTGTGCGTCTTCTTGGAATAACGCGAAGCTTTTTTTCGGTGCCCGCCAGTTTAGATAGTCTTTTACTGCTTTCCTGGGCTATCAGGGCCTGTAAACCAAGTCTCACCAGAGATGTTTTTTCCTTTATACCTGTTAATCTGGATGCCTTGTTTAGAATCTCATTGTCTATATTTAGTGTAGTTCTCATACATATAAGTATGCATAATATATGCATACATGTCAACTAAAATTTTACTTTTTTAGAAACCTGATTTTTATTGATTCGTTAAGCTGGAAAAAAACGTGCAATCTCCGATGTCCGCTGTTATAATATCGACTTATGAAACTTACAGAATTAGAAAAACCTGAAAAGTATGTTGGGCTGTATATTTTCGATTTCGGCGATCACGCCGGGGTGGGCTTTACTGCCGAAGAAGTCGCCGAGCTTCTGGAGAGCGAAAAGTACAGGGACGGCAAGGTTTACAGGATACACAAGGCCTATCCGGACGGCCGGCTCGAATTAAAAGGTGTTCCGAACGAGACTTTTGAGCTTGAGGCCGGGATGTTCTTTTATTCGAGCGATATTGAAACGGCCCGTCGGAATTTTAACGAGCTTGTCCGCCTGGCCGTCAAAAGCTCGCCGCCTTGTCGAGCCAAGGTGCACCTGGCTAAAACCGGCGATAAAACATTTGTCGTAGCGCTGGTATATCCCGCCGAGTACGATGGCGAGTTCAGCTTCTGGCTTTTGGATGGCGAGTACAGGACCGAAGGAGCTGCCGAAGGCGGCGTCGAAGCGGTGCAGAGGTATTATGACCGGAAGCCGGAGATTCTGGACAGGCACCAGTTGTTCGGCAAGTCCGAAACAATAAGCAGGACCGGCCAGGAGCTTTACGCCTCTCTTAAGCTGGCGGTTCAGAGATAGCCGTTCGTGCACAATGGCTCTTGACCTGAACGAACTGTGATAAGCGAGTCCCGAGTATGCGCTTTTGCACTAAAATAAATTCATTTCTCGGTTTGCTTGCGGGTGGCTTATTGTCATTATTCGGCAAATCGCCTCCCAAGCCCGATGTTGACGATTTGAAGCGGGCCGATTTTAAGACCAGTACGCAGCGTTTGGGTATTCGTTTCAGTGAAAAGATACGCGATGTCTTTCGGTTCAGATGGTTCAAAGTAACCGGCAAAAGGAGCGCTCGCCGGTATCGTCAATCTGAGCCGAACGAATAAGGCAAGACCGTTTGTGAAGATGTTTTTGAGCAGGTCCGGAGGTTCAGGTTGGTGTTTAACGAGCTTTTAAGGAATGGAGCTTTCTTATGGCTGAATTCCATACGCGTCCGGTGCCAGGCGAGCCTCCCGTGTTAAGCGATAATGCTTTGAGTGTCCTGCAAGGCCGATATCTGATAAAAGATGTTCAGGGCAAGTGCATCGAGACGCCGGCAGAGCTTTTCAGCAGGGTTGCGTCACTCGTAGCAGACGCCGAGGCCAGGTATGGGGCGAACAGCAGCGAAATTAAAAAGTGGCACAAAAAATACTATGACTTGATGGTATCGCTGAAGTTCCTGCCAAACTCTCCAGCACTTATGAACGCGGGACGGCGAGGGATGCTCAGCGCTTGCTTTGTGCTGCCGGTCGAGGACAGCATCGAGGGAATATTCGAGGCGATCAAACAAACTGCCCTGATACAGCAGGCCGGCGGCGGTACGGGTTTTTCTTTCGACAGGTTAAGGCCGACCGGCGACCGGGTCGCCTCCAGCGGTGGGACAACTTCGGGGCCTATCAGTTTCTGGCGTGTCTTTTGCGAGACCACCAATGCGATTCAGCAGGGTGCTTTCCGTCGCGGGGCCAATATGGGAATGATGAGCATCGAGCATCCGGACATTCTGAAATTCCTGCACGCCAAGCAGAACCTTGAGGCCTTTACCAATTTCAATATTTCCGTCAAAATCACCGATGACTGGATGAGAAAAGTCCTCGAGTCCGGCAATACTCTCCACATTGTAACAAATCCCCGCACCGGGCAGAGGTATTTGCTGCCGCACCAAATCGATATTGCCAACTATACGATAAATGACCTTCATAAACCGGATGACAAAGGTAAGCCTGTTTCGAAAGAGGCGGGCCGGTTCTACACCATCAGTGACATCTGGAAAATAATCGTAAAGTGCGCACACAAAACGGGCGAGCCCGGCGTCGCTTTTATCGACCGGATCAACCGTGATAATCCAAATCCTTCGCTCGGCCCGATAGAAGCGACCAATCCCTGTGGCGAACAGCCGTTATTGCCCTACGAGGCCTGTACGCTGGGCAGTATAAATGTTGCTAAATTTGTGAGCTGCACCAAAACAGGAGCGGATATGGATTGGCCGGCGCTTGAACAGGCCGTTACACGGGCTGTTCGCTTTCTGGATAATATTATCGATGTATGCGATTATCCGGTCAGAGATACCGTCCGCCTGGCACTCGGCAATCGCAAGATCGGCTTAGGCGTTATGGGCTTTGCGGATTGCCTGTTTACACTTGGAATCCCTTACGATTCGCAGCAGGGCGTTGATTTCGGCGCCGAGCTGATGAAATTCGTCAACGAAAGTGCGCAAAAAGCCAGCGTTGAGCTTGCCCGTTTACGCGGGCCGTTTCCGAACTGGAACGGCAGTGTCTGGCGAACCGTCAAGAATGTAAAGGTTCGCAATGCTTCTCTTACATGCGTGGCTCCGACGGGCACGATAAGTATTATTGCCGATTGCTCGTCCGGCATCGAGCCGGTCTATTCGCTGGTATTTTTCCGCCAGGTGCTGGACGGCACAAAACTGCTGCATATAAATCCGGTTTTCAAACTTATGGCTGAAAAAGAGGGTATTTACAGCGAGGAGTTGGAGAAACATATTGCCGGGACCGGAAGTATTCAGAAAATTGGGGGGATCCCTGCTGATTTGCGCAGGATCTTCCGGGGGGCGTACGATATCAAGCCTCAATGGCATGTCCGGATGCAGGCGGCGTTTCAGCGGCATTGCGATGCGGCGGTCAGTAAGACCATCAATTTCAGCGAAAAAGCGACGGTTTCGGCCGTCGATAGGGTCTATAAACTGGCATATCAGCTTGGCTGCAAAGGAGTTACGGTCTATCGCCGGAACAGCCGGATGAATGAGCCGATGAGTCTTTATTGAAGCGTTGTACTCAGGGAAGGCTCGGAGGTGGCGAGCGAGACAATCGAAAGTGTCAATACTGTCAACAGTGACTATAGGAATTTCTCTATGTGGCGCTAAAGTGGTGACCAATAAAGAATAATAATAGAGATTTGCCCTTGCCACCCTTGACACTCTTGACAGTCGAGCGGCATCAGCCGGCAAAATCTCTGTATGCGACAGGGGCCGACAAAGTTTCTGTTCTCAAAGGAAGCTCGTAGTCTTTTTGGTTAGACGAAAAGACTACAAGCCTGATTATCTGCCGGAACAAGCCGCATGAACCAGCCAGGCATGATTAAAGAGCGGGGCAGCAGAATTCTGCATGAGTTTCGAGCTTGTCAACTATTGTCGGAACAAGTACGTCTTTTTGCCGGATTTGTTTTGACAAAATGAGGGAAAATTTGATAATTTGTAGATTATCGGAGCTTGTCGGTTTTGTTCGCATTTTTGTGACTGATTTTACTGAATTGGCGCTCCTGCGAAAGAGGGCAAGGCCAAATCCTGAGATATTATGTTGTACGGATAACAATTCTCGGTCGATAGGAGATTTTGAGAAGTTTAACTGGTCGGGATTCCTGCTAAATGACAGTTATTTTAAACATTTAATAAGGAGGACTATTATGTGTAGAAAATTTATCTTTTCAGTTCCTATTATTTTATTGCTGGTCTTGATGTGCGGCGTTGGCCGGGCTGATGTGACCGTCGCCGAGGATCTGCTGGTCGATTTGAGAGCCGAGGATCTTCCGTATGGCGAAGGGCTGACGAGATGGCCCAATCAAGGTTCACTTGGGGACTTTACGGCAGATGGTTCCCCGCTCGTTGAGGATGTTGACGGGATGAAAGCCGTGACATTTGACGGCGCCAGTTGGTTCGATGGGCCGACATCTATGCCCGGTATCGAAGGCGCCGGTACCCGCTCGGTCGAAGTGTGGGCGTACAATCCATCAGTGTCTGACGCTGAAGAAACGATGCTCTCCTGGGCTCACCGTGGCGGCCCGGAGGGCTCCAATATGTCTTTCAACTATTGCAGCCACGCCCAATGGGGCTCGATGGCACACTGGGGTGGTGGCACGCACGACATGGGCTGGTGGGGCGACCACTCGCCTGCTCCCTCTGCCAACTCATGGTGGCATCTGGCCTATACCTATGATGGCACCGCCGCCCGCGTCTATGTCAATGGCGTGGAAGAGAGCGTCAGGGACCCGATTGCTTTAGATACATACGGCGGCAATATCATCAGGGTAGCCGCTCAGGCTGACACCACCGGTTCGAACGCGGATACTGCATTCAATTTTACCGGTTCAATTGCGACAGTGCGTGTTCACGATGGTGTTCTGAGTCCCGCGGATATTCAGAGAAACTTCAAGATGGGGCGGCTCAATGCCTGGAATCCGGTTCCGGCCGATGGAGCTCTGCTTCCGGATACGTGGGCGTCTTTAAGCTGGACGCCGGGAGGTTTGGCGGTTTCACACGATGTTTACTTCGACGATAATTTTGAGGATGTTGACGCAGGCACCGGTGATGCGTTTCGGGGTAACCAGGCTTCGCCGTTTTTCGTTGTCGGTTTTCCCGGATATCCCTTTGCGGATGGTCTCGTTCCGGGAACAACTTATTACTGGCGGGTTGACGAGGTCAATGATCTGAGTCCGGACAGCCCTTGGCGGGGCAATACCTGGAGCTTTATGGTCCCCCCGAAGAAGGCCTATAATCCTGCTCCGCTTGATAATGCGAAGTATGTAGATACGAATGTGACTCTTACCTGGACGGAAGGTTTCGGTGCGAAATTGCATACTATATACTTCGGCGAGGATTTTGATACGGTAAGTAATGCTACCGGCGGCGCTCCGGGAGGATTTACGAGCTTTACACCCGAAGAGCTCGAGTTGGATAGGGTCTATTATTGGCGGGTGGATGAACTCGACGGTGCCAACACATATAAAGGAGACGTTTGGAGTTTCAAAACAATACCGGTCATTGCCGTCACCGATCCCAATTTAATGGGCTGGTGGAAGTTCGACGAAGGTGCCGGGGCAATGGCTTTGGACTGGTCGGGCCACGGCAATCATGCCGAACTAATGGGAAGCCCGGAGTGGGCGGCCGGTTATGACGGCGATGCGCTGAAACTCGACGGCGACGATGATTATGCAGTATTGCCAATTGGCGAGCTTATAAGCTCGATGTCAAGTGCGACTTTCACCACGTGGGTGAATTTCTCCAACGTCGGCGGTGCATGGCAGCGGATTTTCGATTTCGGCAGCGGCACGGGAACTTATATATTCCTGTGTCCGCGGACCGGGACGGGTGGACCTTTGCGTTTGGCCATTACGACCGGCGGCGGCGGCGGAGAGTCTTTGATAGATTCGCCCAATACCCTTCCGACCGGCTGGCACCACGTGGCCGCGGTTGTCAAATCCGGAAATATGCAGATTTACCTTGATGGCGCGGTGACTGCAAGTGGTTCAACCTCCTTAGTACCGAGCGATCTCGGCCAGACTGGCAGTAACTGGCTCGGCAGGTCGCAGTACGCCGCTGACGGATACTTCAACGGCTCTCTGGACGATTTCCGCATCTACGACTATGCATTGTCGACCGAAGAGATTTCCAAGACGATGAGAGGCGACCCGTTGCTGGCCTGGGACGCGAAACCGGCGGACGATACAACTCCGGATATTGGAGTCGTATTGCCTCTGAGCTGGTCGGCTGGAGAAAGGGCGTCCGAGCACGATGTATATTTCGGCACTGATGAGGATGCCGTCGATAATGCCGATACCTCGACGCCGGAAATATATCGAGGCCGTCAGGCTGCAATCAGCTACACGCCGCCGGAAGGCGTTGAGTGGGGCGGCGGGCCATACTACTGGCGGATCGATGAGTATAATACCGACGGCACGATAAGCAGAGGCAGGGTCTGGAGCTTTACCGTGGCCAATTTCATTCTTGTGGACGATTTCGAGTCCTACGATGCCGGTGACAACCAGATATGGTACTCCTGGCACGACGGCCTTGGCTACGGCGCACCGGGTACCGATCCTTACTTCGCCGGCAACGGCACGGGTGCGGCCGTCGGCGACGAAACCACCCTTTCTTATACCGAAGAGAGCGTTGTTCATAGCGGCGGCCAGTCGATGCCGATTGCTTACGACAATAACAAGCAGGGCTACTCGATGTATTCGGAGGCGCAATTCAAGTTGACCGCTCCGCGCGACTGGACAATGGAAGGCGTGACGGAGTTATCCTTGTGGTTCAGAGGCTATCCAGCGTCTGTCGGCAGCTTCGTCGAAGGTCCGGCCGGCACATATACGATTACAGGCTCGGGCGTCGATATCTGGGGTGATTCCGACCAGTTCCACTATGTCTTCAAGACGCTTGCCGGCCCAGGCTCGATGGTAGCGAGGGTCCTGAGCGTTAGCAATACGGACGGCTGGGCAAAGGCGGGTGTGATGATCCGCGAGACGCTTGAATCCGGCTCGAAGCACGCTATGATGGTTGTGACACCTGCTTCCGGTATTTCCTTCCAGCGTCGCCCCGATACAGATGAAGCCAGCTCTGATTCGACAACAGGCGGGATTGTCGCACCGTACTGGGTGAAGATCGAGCGCGATCTGGCGGGCAATTTTGCAGCGTATAGCTCGACCGACGGCGCCTCGTGGCAGATGCAGGGCGATCCTGAGCCCATCCAGATGAGTTCGAATGTCTATATAGGTTTGGCAGTGACTTCTCACAATGCGAATGCCACGTGCGAGGCCGAATTCTCCAACGTTACGATCACCGGCACCGCCGGCCCGCAATGGATAAGTCAGGATGTTGGTATTCTCAGTAATGACGCCGAGCCGCTGTATTTGGCTGTATCCAACAGTGCCGGCACGCCCGCTGTGGTTGTCAATGATGACCCGGCTGCCTCGCAGATCGATACCTGGACCGAATGGGTAATTCCCCTGCAGACTTTTGCAGACCGGGGTATCAACCTGACCGACGTTGACGAAATTGCGATCGGCCTGGGTACCAAAGGCAACATAGCGACTCCGGGCGGTTCGGGTAAGATGTTCATTGACGACATCCGGCTGTACCGGACGAGAACTGCCCCCGGGCAGTAGAATCGTTGTTTGTAAGTATATTGTGAAGTGATATTAATTCGGGGCCTGTACCGACCGATTCGGTACAGGCCTCTTGGTGTTATTGGCGAGTCAACAATCACAAGGACATGGCAAACCGTACTTTACAAAAAAACCTTGAGTAAAATCCCCTGTTGAATGTAGAATGTATTCTTAGTTCTTATGTGCCTTTGCTGATGTGTTTTTGTGAAAGTTTCGAATGAAATTTATACGAAAAATTGTATTCTGTGTTTTAGTATTTGGCGTGGCGGGTCTTGCCTTTTATGGTGTACCTCAAGAAGAAGTCCTCGTTTTTCGCGGATCCAGCGATGCATCGGCTGCCGTGGCGGCTGGCGAGGATATGTTCGTCATGGCGGATGATGAGAATAATATATTAAGGGTTTACGATACAGGCAAAACCGGACGGCCTGTTGGCTTATATGACATGACCGCATTCCTTGGCATTGAGCCGGAACATCCGGAGGCGGACATCGAGGCCGCAGCCGCGATTGGCCGGCGTGTCTACTGGATTACCTCGCACGGCAGGAATAAAGACGGCAAGCTCAGGCCGAATCGGTACCGATTTTTCGCTACAGAGCTGCTCGTTGCCAATAGAAGCGTAGAACTACGCCCGGCAGGCAAATCCTGCGAGAACCTGATTCATGAGCTTTTAGAAACTAATGCCGCCCGACGACTCGAATTGGATAAAGTAACTCGATTTGGCGCGGAGCTGAAGAAAAAGGAAAGGGAAAAACTCGCACCTAAAGATGAGGGGCTTAATATCGAGGGACTTTGTGCATCGGCCGACGGCGGGACACTCTATATCGGCTTGAGAAATCCACGCCCCAAAGACAAGCAGAATGGTCGTGCAAAAGCGATTGTTATACCATTACTTAATCCGAATCGGATCATTGATGCCGGCGAGCCGCCGGTTTTCGGAGAGCCGATGTTGTGGGATTTGAAAGGTCTCGGGATAAGAAGCATGGAATATTCCCGTTTCCACAAGGCCTGTTTTGTAATTGCCGGCGGTCCTGATGAGGATGTGGGATTCGCATTGTATCGCTGGTCGGGCAAGCCGGAATCTCCGCCGGTGCCGGAGTGCGAGCTGAGCCTGGGAAAGAGCAAATTCACGCCGGAGGCATTGATATCTTACGAGAAATCGGGGCGGCTGTTAGTGTTAAGTGACGATGGGAGTCTGGTTGTCAAGGTTGCCGGCGAGTGGGAGTGTATGGAAGGCGAGTACAGAGATGACGGCACGTGCAAGAATAAATATCTGATAAATCCGTCTAAAAAAACTTTTCGTGGCGCATGGCTTGTCTTGGATGACCTGTAGCCGATTTTTTAGGCTCATCCGTTTACTATTTCAATATCTTTCATATATCCGAGCAGGCCATCGGCCAGAGTCAGGAAGGGCAGCTTTTTCGGATTATGGCCGAGCAATTCACTGCCAACAGTATCGACTGCTACCGGATCGAAGCCGACCAGAATTAGACCGATGTTCATATGTTTGCCTGCCAGGTGCATTCCCTTTAATGCAACTGAGGCATCCACTATCGACAAGTCCGGCTTCTTGTATGAACAGATATCTACAACGGATTTGTCCGTCGAGGGATTGTGCAGTTTCGCTTTGTTCCATGAGCCGGCATAGAATTTACCCGGCGCGATACCGAACATATTCTTCATTGCAATAGTGGTCTTAGTGAAGCTGTGATCCTTTAATACCGGCAGCGAAATGATGAAAGCATCCTGCGCAATTCGGGGCAAATTAAAATGTTTCAACTGTAAAGCATTATTATTTTGGCAAATGGTAGTTTCGGCCTCGTTAAAATCAATCAGTTCCAGGCTGTATTTTTTGGCCAAATCCGTGTATCCGAGGGAGTCGAAGACCTCCGGAGTACTGCCGGTTCCACAGCCCTCGCCAATAGCGATTTTAGCTTCTGTATGGGCTTTACAGTATTGATATACCGCCTCGGCCGCGGTAACGTTTGTTGTAACCGGCGGCGGCGAAGAATTCGTCAGGTTAGGCTTGATAATAATCAGACCTTTGTTAGGCAGCTTAGCACCGGCTCCGATCAAATCCAGCGCGCAGGTTATGCTGGTCCTATAATCGGCGAATTTTACTTTCGCGACCTGGCTCATTAGTACCTATTAATCATTTTTTCGTTGTTTTGAACAAAATAATCTGGAATTAAGTCTTGACTGTCAAGAATTTTTGAGTAAATTTATACATCCCCGTGAGCGAAGGGGAGATTGCGGGGCGAAAATTAGTACGTTTTTCTGGAGATTGATATGATAGAGGTCAAGGAACTTCGGCGTAGTTTTGGGCAAGTCGTTGCTGTTGACGGCATATCGTTCAATGCTGAACAAGGAGAAGTCCTGGGTCTTCTCGGTCCTAACGGGGCGGGCAAGACGACCGCGATGCGTATCCTGGCGTGCTTTCTGAAGCCCGACAGCGGCACGGCGACCATTTGCGGGCACGATATTTTGCAGAATCCCATCGACGTCAGAAGATCGCTCGGATACCTGGCGGAAAACGTGCCGGCATATAACGAGATGACGGTAGGGGGATTCCTGAACTTCATTTGTGATGTCAGGGATATCAGGGGCAAAGAACGCAAGAAGACACTCGACCGGATTGTTCCGATGTGTTCAATTGAGTCGGTTTACCATCAAACTATCGAGACAGTGTCGAAGGGATACAAACGGCGTGTTGGTCTGGCCCAGGCGTTAATGCACGACCCGGATGTGCTTATTCTTGATGAGCCGACCGACGGGCTGGATCCGAATCAGAAGCATGAGGTCAGAAAGCTGATACACAAAATGGCAAAGAACAAGTGCATTATTGTCTCGACTCATATTCTCGAGGAAGTGGAAGCAGTTTGTTCGAGGACGATTATCATTGCCAAAGGACGAATTCTGGTCGATTCAACACCTGAACGGTTGAAAGAGAAGTTCCAGTGCAGTCTTGATAGCGTATTTCGCAGGATTACCACTTCGGAAAGTGCATCAGTAGTATAAGTGCAAATCGTGCTGTAGCATTTTTGCATAGGAGTAAAATATGAATAGTTTTAAGGCCGTATTCAAAAGAGAGCTGAAAAGTTATTTTACGACGCCTCTTGCGTACGTGTTTCTTGTGATTTTCCTGTTTTTCTCGGGATACCTGACATTCAAGCAGGGCTTCTATGAAATGCGTCAGGCGGATATGAGCGCGTTTTTTATGAATTTGCCGCTGCTGTTTGTTTTCATGGTGCCTTCAACGGCGATGCGTCTGTGGGCCGAGGAACGCAAGGTCGGTTCGATCGAGCTGCTGTTTACCCTGCCGATAACGATTACGCAGGCGGTTCTGGGCAAGTTTCTGGCGGCGTGGTTGTTTTTAGGCATTGCTTTGGCATTGACTTTTCCCATGGTGATTACGGTTGCGTATCTCGGCGATCCCGATGTAGGCCTGATTATCACCGGGTATCTCGGCAGCCTGCTGATGGCGGGCGGGTTTCTTGCTATCGGCTGTTTCTTCTCGGCGGTTAGTAAGAACCAGGTGATTAGTTTCGTTCTCTCAGTGGTTGCCTGTGCAGTGCTTGTCTTCGCCGGGATGCCGACGACGCTGAATTATTTCTCCACGTTCCTTCCCGCCGGGATGATCTCGGCAATTGAGAGCATGAGTTTCCAGAAACACTTCGAGTCAATCCAAAGGGGCGTGCTGAAGTTTGGAGACCTTTCTTATTTTGTATTATTAATCGTTGGGTGGATTGCCGCCAGTAGTATTGTTTTGGATGAAAGGAAGGCCAAATAATGAACCGAACGATACGAGCAATTATGGGAGCGGGCTTTGTCCTGGTGATTGTATTCTCGGCCATCAGTATCTGCCAGAGTATTGGAAAACCGTTAAAGCTGGACATTACGGACCAGAAACTCTATACGCTGTCGGATGGGACAAAAGCGATTTTGGCCAAGCTGAACCAGCCGATTCGAGCCAAGCTCTACTATGCGAAGACCGCTGCCATAAAGGGACCGGACCAGATTCGGTTTTTCAACAATTATTACGAGTTTGTAAAGGCGTTGCTGGAAGAATATGTTACAGTGTCAAACGGGATGGTCGAGCTGGAAATAGTAGATCCGAGGCCGTTCACTGATGATGAGGAGGATGCGTTGAAGTACGGCCTGCGGCGCTTCCCGATTACCGAAGAGGAAAGCTTTTTCTTCGGCCTTGTGGTGCAGACGCAATTTGGAGTGGAAAAGGCGATCCCGTTTTTCTCGCCGGAGCGGCAGAATTTCCTCGAATATGATATAAGCTACCTGATCGATACGGCGATCACCCGGCAGAAAAAGACCATCGGCGTGATGAGTTCGCTGCCGGTAATGGGTGACGATGTTACAGGTTATATGGCCCAGATGATGATGCGGCAGGGACAGCAGCCGAAACCGGCCTGGACGATTGTCGAGCAGTTGCGCAAACAGTATGAAGTCAAAACGGTCCCTGCGGATGTAAACGATATCAATGATGTCGATATTCTGCTGGTGATTCACCCCAAGAATCTGCCTGAGAAGACATTGTTTGCGATTGACCAGTACGTTCTCAAGGGCGGAAGGACAATTGTCTGTGTCGATCCTCACTGCTTTTCGGACAGGCCGGCGCAGATGCAGATGCAAATGCAGATGCAGCATGACAGCAGTTCGGATTTGAACGTGCTGACACGGACCTGGGGGCTTGAAATGCCGGCTAAAACGTTTGCCGGGGACAGAAGTCTGGCGTCTATGGCCGCCATTCGCGCCAACCAGAGGCCGGAAAGAATCATCGGCTATCTGAACCTGACGCCGGAAGGACAATGTTTTGCTCAGGATAATGTTATCACGGCTGAGCTTAACCGGGTCAGAATATTATTCTCCGGGGTGCTGAAGGAAGTTGCGGATTCAAACGAGGCGAAGGATAGCGATCTCAATATTAAACGAACGCCAATTGTCACTACGACCGACAGGGGCGGCACATTTACTATCAGTAATCCATACGAGCTGATGATCCTGGATGGGCCTGGTTTAATGCGGAAGTTCGCCGACGGGACCGAGCCGAAGGCAATAGGTTATTTAATTACGGGCCGTCTCAAAAGCAGCTTTCCGGACGGAATTAAGGTTGAAAGCGAGTCTCCGGATCCAAACGACCCGAATGAGACAGTGACAACGACCAGGCGAGTAGCAGGCCTGAAAGAAGCCGAGCAAGATTGTGCCGTTGTCGTTTTCTCGGATGTTGACTTTATCAGCGATAATATGGCATACCAGAATTCTTTCTTCGGCAAGGTAGTCGTTGGCGATAACGCTACGTTGATGTTGAATGCGATTGATGATTTAAGCGGTTCCAGCGATTTGGTTTCCATCAGGTCGAGAGGGAACTTCAAGCGGCCTTTTACGGTTGTTGAGGAAATCGAGCGTAAGGCCGAAGCTGAGACGGCAGAAGAGGTGGAAAAAATTAACCTGCAAATCGCCGGTTTCCAAAGCGAACTGCAGTCGATTTTAAATACGGCAAAGGAAGGGCAGGAAGAAGTTATCGGCAGCTCGATTGCTCAAAAGAAGAAACAGGTTGAATTGAAGATTCATCAGGCCCAGCGTCAATTGCGTCAGGTCAAGATGACCCGCCGTGAAAAAATCGAGCATTTGGGGAACAGGCTTCGCCAGGCCAATATGCTTGCCGCACCGATGGTGATACTGATTATTGCCATCTTGCTGGGTATCCGTCGCGGCATGAGAAAGAGGCATTATATCAGTCATTCGAGTGATGCTTGATATGAGACAGGATTTAGGAGTCTTATAGATGAGTAATAAAAAGCTTACGATATTGGGAATTGTGGCGGTTGTAATGGTGTTATGGGCTGTGATGCAGTCCCGCATCTCGAATAGGCCCGGAGCTGAGCCGACCAGGCCGGTCTATCTGATACAAGGATTAAATCCTTCCGGTGTGGACAGCATAGTAGTTGGTGCGGGGGACGCTGCCTTTACTCTCAAACGTCAGGGAAGCGGCTTTGTTGTTGTCGATAAGGACAATTACCCCGCCAAGACCAGTGAAATAAACAGTCTGATCTCGAAGTGTCTCGAGATTCAGACTTCGGAATTCGTGACCGACAATCCGGCGAACCACGAGGACCTTGAGGTTACAGAGGAAAAAGCTCGCAGCGTTGTTAAGTTCATGAAGGCGGATCCGAATTTGTCGTTGCTCACGGGAGTAATCATAGGCAAAACCAAAGAGCTTGGGCAGGGTAGTTATGTCAGGCTGCTGTCGAACAATCTAGCCTTGAGTAATAAGGTTTACGTTACGTCGAACGCGCCCTGGTTCGGAGGTGGAGCGATGAATTACATTGACCAGGAACTGATTGCAGCGAAACGCGAAGATATTGATTCGGTGACGGTAAGTTCACTGAAGGGTTCGTATACGTTGAAAACGAAAGAGGGCGGCCAGGATATAGTGCTCGAAAATATACCGGCGGGCAAAAAGTTAAAAAACAGTGAGGCCCAGAGTGTTTTTACGGCCTTGACCAGTCTTAGATTTGACGATGTAAATAAAATATCGTCCGACGTGGCTTTCGAAAAGCAGTATATGTGTCGACTAAAGGATTCAACCGTTTATGCCCTTAGAATTGCACAGAAGGACGGTAAGACATATGTGAGCTGTGTAGCGGAATTCACCGACAAAACGCCTGTGGAGAAGGCATCTATCGATCAGGGCGGAGAAGTCGAATCCGAAGATGAGCTGAAGAAAAAAGAGGCCAAGCTGCTTGCCCGGGATAATGCAACAGAATTCACGGCGAAACATCAGGGATGGGTTTACGAAATCGCCGAGTGGAAGGCCAAGAACCTGACGAAAGAGCTCGCCGATCTGATTGAGGACGAGGAAAAAACCGAAGAAAATGCCGCTGCGGATCCCAACACTGTCATACCTGATATTGTTGATATACCGAAAGTCGAAGAACTCAATCCGGCCGAGAATGAATCTTAAGCAAGTCAGAGACTAAATGGACTTGTGAATATTTCGAGGATTGCCTTTCAGGCGGTGACTCAAAATAAAGTAACCCGGTAATCTTGTTCGGAGGTTGGCCTTATGAGTATTTCTCGAAGAGACTTTTTCAAGCAAAGCGCGACTGCTTTAGCTACAGCCATGACCATGCCCTGCATCGTCCCATCATCAGTCTTCGGCGGCGGCTCGGTTCTGCCCAGCGAACGAATCGTAATGGGATGAATCGGCCTGGGCGACCAGGATACCCATGATATGTGGAATTTTATGACGTGTGAGGGCGTGCAGTTCGTCGTCGGCTGTGATTCTGCTGCGGACCGGCGCAATAAGGCCAAAGCCATGGTCGATAGGAACTACAGTAATAAAGACTATACCACCCACGGTGATTTTTGCGAACTGATGGCACGGGACGATATTGATGCGGACAAAATGATATTGCGGGCCATGCGAAGACCCTGGTGATTATTCGTAGTGCGGCGATCAAGGGTCTGGCCGATACCGGCCGGCAGGAGGCGGTATCCATTGTTATAGCTGCAATGAAGGACCATGTCCGTATAGTTAGAATTACGGGCGGTGGTTGTGTTCGGACGATGCAGGGCGGTGTTTTTTTTCTTTTGACTTATGACACCGAGGACGTATAGTGTTTTCATGTCGTTTTTATTGGCATTGGTGTATAAATAAGTGGTCTGCAACCATATAAAACAAGCAATTCGTTTTGCTGCCGATTGCGGCGCTCCCGTAGTCAGTACAGACGAAGGATCGAAATCTCCCTGGACTACGGAAGCCGAAGACCATGCCCTGATGCGATACGTGCCGCCCGAAGCGGCGAACATTTGAAGGTTTTAATCTGACGGGTGTTTAGCTACAGAGAATGATATGGGTGATTTTATGAAAGAATGCAGTTCGAGAAGAAAGTTTTTGCGTACGGCAGCGATTGGTACTGCTTCGGCTGCTTTATTGCGACGGTTATCCTGGGCGCAAGAACCGGATATAGAAAGTTCCGCCGGCAAGCCGAACCTTGTCTTTATCTTCGCGGATCAGTGGCGCGCCCAGGCGACCGGTTATGCGGGGAACAAGGACGTCAAGACGCCGCACCTGGATCGACTTGCGAAAGAGAGCATCAATTTCAGCAACGCCGTTTCAGGTTGTCCGGTTTGCAGTCCCTATCGCGCAAGCATGCTGACGGGGCAGTACTGGCTGACTCACGGCATTTTCTACAACGATAAGCCGCTGAATCCCGATGCGACAACGATTGGCAAGGTTTATCGACGGGCCGGTTATGAAACCGGCTATATCGGCAAATGGCATGTAGACGGTTACGACAGAACAGCCTTTATCCCCAAAGAGAGAAGGCAGGGCTTTGACTTCTGGAAGGTATGTGAATGTACGCATAACTATAACAATTCACTTTACTATGCCGACACGGACGTCAGGCAATACTGGGACGGTTATGACGCCATAGCCCAGACCCGCGAAGCCCAGAAATATATTCGCCGACAGGCGAATAAATCACCTTTTGTACTGTTTATGTCGTGGGGCCCGCCGCACGCCCCGTATCAGACGGCGCCGAAAAAATATCGCGAGATGTTTGATCTGGCCGGAATCAGACTGCATCCCAACGTCCCCAAGTCATTAAAGCAGAAAGCCCGGGAGGAACTGGCCGGTTATTATGCACATATCGCCGCGTTGGATGACTGTATCGGAGATGTTCTTGATACCTTGAAAGAATGCCGGATTGAAGAAAATACGATTTTCGTCTTTACTTCCGATCATGGCGATATGCTGCGTTCTCACGGCCATACCAAGAAGCAAAAGCCGTGGGATGAGTCGGTCAGAATCCCATTTCTGCTCCGTTATCCTGCGGCACACGGCAAGTCCGGCAGAACAATCGATATGCCGATTAATACTCCGGATATTATGCCGACACTGCTCGGCCTGAGCGGCGTTGCCATTCCCAAGTCGGTTGAAGGCAGCGATTTTTCGGGAGTAATCAAAGGTACACGGCCGCCAGAAAATGATGCGGCTTTAATTATGTGTCCTGTGCCGTTTCATCAATGGAATTATCAGCGGGGCGGTCGGGAATATCGCGGCGTGCGCACGCGACGATACACCTATGTGCGGGATATCAAAGGGCCGTGGCTGATGTACGATAACCGCCAGGACCCTTATCAATTGAAAAATCTGTGTAACGATCCCAAGTTTGCTGAAGTCCGGCAGGGACTGGAAAAGATATTATCTCGAAAACTCAAAGAGACGAACGATAAGTTTCTGCCCGGTCCCGAGTACATGGCAAAGTGGAATTACCAATGGGATGGAAATGATGCGCCGCCTTAATTGTTTTTGAAAAACTAAAGGAGATGCTGTTATGGGAAGATTCAGGAATGTGACTATTGTCTTGCTTTTGGTTTTTGGCTTTTTAGCGCTGTCTAATACAGCACTTGCGGAAGAGCCGATGCGAATTGCTATGGAGGCGAATTCCGTATCGGTTCACCAGGGCAAGCGAAGCTTACTCTGCTATCGTTACGATGATGTGCCTTTCAAACCGTACGTGCAGCAGTTGTATTCGCCGGGCGGAATTAACGTTTTGCGCGATGCGCCTCACGACCACCTTCACCACCACGCGTTGATGTATGCGATTGCAGTGGACGGCGTGAATTTCTGGGAAGAGCAAACCGGGCCGGGCCGGCAACTGCACAAGCGTTTTAGTGATATGAGAATTGGCAAGAACGGCGATAAGCTACAGGCCGGATTCTCCGAGCAGATCGACTGGATCAATCCCCGCAGCCGGGAGCTGCTGCTGAAGGAACGCCGCACAATCAGAGTATGTCGATTGGGCGATGTTAAGGCTACACTATTGAGCTGGCAATCCAGCCTCGCAGTGCCCTCCGGCAAGAAATCCATGACACTCACAGGCTCACACTATTTCGGATTGGGTATGCGTTTTTTGGAATCGATGGACAAAGGGGGAGAATTTCTCAATGCCGCCGGTCAGGCGGGTGATGTCGTACGCGGAGCCGAACGGCTTGCTCGAGCGGATTGGTGCACCTATACCGCGAAGGCGGACGGCAAGACCGTAACAATAGCGATGTTTGGCCATCCGGAGAATCAGCGCCATCCGACGCATTGGTTCACAATGACTACCCCTTTCGCCTACCTGGCGGCTACGCTCAACCTGCACAAAGAGCCGCTGGAGGTGATCTCGGACAAACCGCTGGAATTACGATACGCCGTGGCCGTTTGGGACGGTCGAATCGACAAGAGCAGAATCGACCAGGTTTATCGCCGTTGGGTTGAAGGTCAATAATGTCGTGCAAATTTATTCGAGGAGAAAATTATGTCTGACAAGAACAAAACACCGAGTCGAGTTAATCATAGTCTGACTCGTCGGCAGTTCATTAACCGGGCCGGAGCAGCCGCGGCTACTATAACTGTTGCTGGGACATCTGCAAAAAGTGCCGTCGGCAAATCGCTCAGTCCCAATGAGCGTATTGGAGTGGGCTTTATCGGTTGCGGGGGGCGCAGTCAGGCACACCTTAAGGCGGTGAATTATCTAAGGGGCCGTGGTGAGAATGTTGATATTGTCGCCGCCTGTGACGCCTATAGGCCGCGGATGCAGAAAGTCGCCGAAGGCTACAAGGCCAAAGGATACGCGGACCATCGAGAGCTGCTTGCCGATCCGAACGTGGACGTCGTCTGTATCGCCACGCCGGATCACTTGCATGGTTATCAGGCGATTGATGCAGTCCGGGCCGGCAAAGATGTTTATTGCGAAAAGCCCGTGACGCATTGGCGGCAGTTTGATCTGACGAAACGTCTGGCGGCGGAGGTCAGGAAAAGTGGTCAAGTTTTCCAGCTCGGCACGCAGGGAATGTACGATTCTGCCTGGTGGCAGATGAGAAAATTGATTCAGGATGGGCTGATTGGCCGGCCGGTACATGCCGAGTGCGGATATTTTCGCGTCGGCGACTGGGGCGAACGGGGAATGCCGATTGATGATGTCGGCGCAAAACCAGGTTCGGATCTGAACTGGGATGCTTTCCTCGGTGATGCACCAAAACGGCCTTTCGATGTCAGCCGGTTTTTCCGGTGGCGTATGTACGAGGATTATGCGGGCGGACCTTCCACTGATTTGTTTCCGCACAGCCTGACGCCGGTTCTTTTCATGCTGGGTGTCACTATGCCGGATACGGTCGTAGCTACCGGTGGTATGCTTCGTTATCAGGAGCGGGAAATACCTGATACGTACAATACGCTTATTAATTATCCCGAGAAGATTACTGTTGCCGTGCTTGGAACCCAGGCGAATGACTATCCCGGCACCGGCGGCAGAGGCTCGGGAGGCAGGATCCCCGTAATCCGCGGGTGGGAAGGGACGCTGACAATCGAAAAAAATGAGATCGTTTTCATTCCCGCCCAGGGCTCGAAGAAAAAATCTCAGCGTTTCGCTATCGAGCACGGCGAGGATTTTGTAGAGTACTGGCAGAAATTTCTCAATTGCTGCCGCTCCCGTCGTCGTGATACACTGAGTACAATGGACCGGGGGTATCACGTACAGACCGCTTTGCAGATGGGTATGCTCGGCCTGCAGGAGAGCAAAGTTGCTCGATTCGATGCAGGCCAGGAAAAAATTCTTTTATAGATTGGAGGTCAATAGAATGTTTAAGCGAATGGTTGTTTTGTTAATCTTATGTGTGTGTGCATTGACGGTTGTCTCGGCCGCTCAGGAAAGAGTGCCTGTGAAGACAGACCTGCAGCATCAATTCGACAGGAATCGGGATGGTTTTATTGGTCCCGAAGAACAGGCAATGCTTCGGGATTTCTCTGAGTCGAGAGAGCGAATCGAAGGGCTTCGTGAGGAAGCAAGGCAGATCGAAGAAAGAGCCAGACGCCTGAGGGCCGAGGCTGAGGAGATTGAGCGGTCAATCAATCGCCGGTTCCGCGATCCCGAGCCGGAAGAGCGGTTGCAAGGGATGGAAAGGCATATCGCCGAGCTCAAGGAGGCTGCAGCTCGTGCCCAGCGAGAAGGGCGGGCAGAACAGGCCGATGAGCTCAGGCGACAGGCAGAAAGAGTCGCCGAAGAAGTCAAAGCTGACGCCAGAGAAATCGAGCAGCGAAGGCAGCGCCAGCGGGCCGAACGCCCCGAACGACGGAGAGATATTCCTCGCGAGCAAGCAGAACGCCGCGAACGGCGGGGGGATGTTCCTCGAGAACAGGCAGAACGTCGTGAACGAAGAGAAGATGCTCCTCGCGAGCAAATTATACGCCGGGAAAGACGGGTAGTTGAAAGGCATCCTGGTGAAGCGGAAAGAATCGAAATCGAGGTTCAGCGTGAGTCTCCGTTCGATCGGCCGGAAAAACGGGCCGAACAGGTAAAGCGCCGACTTGTCGAACTGAAGGAGAGTTCAGAACGTGCCCGGCAGGAAGGTCGGCCGGATCAGGCTGAGAGGCTTCACCGGCAGGCTCTTAAGCTGGCCGCTGAGGCCGAAGAACTCGGGCGCCAGAGCATAGCTCGGGAGATGAAAGAGAGGATCGAACGCTTGCATATAAAGGCGGCTGATGCCAAAGCTGCTGGCCAATACGACAGGGCAGATGCACTTTACCGCGAAGCTAAAGAAATGGAGCGGAATCTCAGAAATGCCGGCAAGCCAGAGATGGTCAATGGGCAGAGGAATAATCTGGAGCGGCAGGTCGAGCAGTTGCGGAACCAGGTTAACGGTTTACGAAAACAACTCGAAGAGCTCCGGGAGATTATTCGTAATAGGATTGTGGAACGTTAAATCCGGCGCTTCGTGCACCAATAGCCGAGTAGTATGGGATTGTAGTAAAAGATCGTTTATTTCCCGCGCGAGGATTTGATGACTGACATTCAGTCGATTGTTGCGGACGGAAAAGTATTCGTCGGCACGATGGCGGGGATTTTGCATGCGATGGATGATACTACCGGCAAGGATATCTGGGCATTTAAAACGCCCAGTGCAATCCTCCATACTTATGCCGTGGCCGGTAACAAGGTTTTCTTCGGCAATGCAAATGAGAAGGTGTATGCCGTTGAAGCTGTTGGCGGCAGGCTTGTCTGGTCCATCCAAACCGGTGCAGCGCTTTGGAATGCGCCGGCAGTTCACCAGGATATGCTTTTAATTGGCATTCGCGATGGCAGGATTTATGCTCTCGATGCCGGCGATGGCGAGATCAAATTGGCCGCACGGACGGGTGGCCCATTGCTCTCAAGCTACGGCGTTTGAGCAATGGATAATTATTTATATTAAGGAGTGACGTCTGCTGCTTCTGTAAAATTATTTTGGAACGTTTGTTTTCATCTTTCGGCTGCATCTGTACGTTGACATAACGAAGTGGATACTTTAGTATAAGAACTGTCATGGCACTATAATTTTTGGCATTGCTGGAATAATGGGTTGCCGTATTTGTTGTAAGGATTTAATAATGAGACCTATCCTTGGTAGAGTTATCCCAAGTACTGCAACAGGTCTGGCGCCGGTAATTTGTATCACGGCCCTGATGTTAATAATCTCGAAGCCGGCCCGTACGGCAGAAAATCCCGGCGACCAATCGCAAAATAAACGGACTCGAAGCACCGGCAATCCGCTTGTCAAGCTCGGCCGGTTTCCCCCCGACTTCGATTTGCCCAAATTGACCTTTAGTACCGATTCAACTGGTAAACCTGTGGGCCTGATAAGTGAAAAAGATACGATCAGGTTGTCGGACTTCTGGGGCAAAAAGCCCGTTTGCTTAATCATGTCGAGTTACACGTGACCGCCTTTCACGTCCCGAGCGGCGGACATTGAAAAATTGTACGCGTCGTACAATGATCAGATCCAGTTCCTAATCGTTTATGTCCGCGAGGCCCATCCCAACTTGTTAAAGGAGGGCAATAAAACAGGCATTATGGGTCGGCCTAAAACCTTCGACGAGAGGGTCATCCTGGCAACCGAATGCGTCACAAAATACAAATTCACGATACCGATGGTGATCGACGGCATGGACGGCAAGGTCAATTGCGATTACAAAGCCGCTCCGGTGCGTGTGACAATCACCGATATTGACGGCAAGGTCGCTTTTTACGCCGGACGGGGGCCTCGGGATTTCAGACTTCCACCCGTCGAAAGGACCTTGAAGAAGCTCATTGCTCATGGAGGCCATATGCCACCGCCACCGAAACCACAGTGGGGTCAAACGGTCAACGGCTTGCGCTGCGGGCTTAGTATTGATCCGGAGAGCTTTGTCCTCGGTGAACCAGTCGCCGCCCAGTTAAGATTCGAGAATACGACCGGTCAACCCATCAACTTCTATCACCGATCCACAGATCTCGTTAAGCACATTGTTATCGAAAACGGCAACGGACAAATCCTGGAAATGGAAGTCTCCGGGGCAGGGCGTGGGTCACGTATGCGCAAGCGGGAAAGTCCGATCCGGAAAATCGCACCCGAAGAGACTTTTGAGGCAAACATCGAAGGCAAAATTATCGCCGCCTCCGGCCAGGCGAGCTTTGCCGCCGGGCGGTTCTATGCCGCATGCAACCTGATGGTGAATGACGAGATGCTGGCTCAGATCGAATCGGCTCCCACAGAATCCGTTTGGACCGGAAAACTCATTTCCGGTACGTATGCGTTCAGTGTGACCGCACCCACGCCTGCGGAGTGCATTGATTGTCACGGCGATGGTGATTATCACCACAAGGACAACCAAAGCTGCGAAGACTGCCACGTGGGGCGGGTCGGCAACGATGACTTCGACCTTAAGACCGAGGCATGCGGCCGATGTCATCCCCGGGATGGTGTATATGGCCGTCGGCAAATCCTCTGCCCGGGTGGAGAATTTGATATGGCTTCCAGACACATTTCCGGCACGATTGAGGATGAAGATTGCCTGTTATGTCATGACAACAGCCGGCATCGCAGCGGGGAAGTAAGTCTGATCGATCCGGATTCCGGTGGTACAAAACCATGGATAGGCGCCCGTACGGGATTCTGTCTGACCTGCCATGATGGTGATCCGCCCGCCAGTGTATCGTTCCCGGCAAAATCCGCCGGCTCCGGCTACGATAAGTCGAAGTTCTTTGATTCGACTGATGCGATGGGTGGACAAGGTTGCAGCCAATGTCGCAAAACCCACGGTTCATCATATCCATCTTTGCTAAAGAATGTACATTATCGTTGACAAAAAATTATATAACAGCTTTGTCGGCGAAGGTTGTTTTTTCTTTTGTTACAGATTTATGGATATTATACTTACTATAAATCGAAACGAAAAAAGACATAAAATCGTTATTCAGTATTTTTTGGAGACAGGCGATGTCCAGCGCGCGATTAGCCAGGTTTGTGCCGACTAAAAAGAGAATCGGAATCTCTGCGGCCTCGTTCGCAGTGCTCTTGATTCTCATTGTATCCATTGGTCTCTGCGCACAACCACAGCAGAATACCCCGGCAGCTACTGACCAGATACAAGATACCAACTCGATTGGCCCGACCGCTTCGGCTGCCGATACAACCGCTCAGCTTACCGCTGAGGGGCTCCTGGCCAGGAAGAAACAGATCTCCGAATCACAGGAGCTGAGCGATGATATCAAGACCGGGATTGGCGAAATCTATGACAAGGCGATCGCTCAACTAAAGTTGGCAGCCGAACACGAGGTAACCAAACAAAACTATAGTAAGCAGCGTCAAAACGCGCTGGCTAATTTAGAGAAGACCAAAGAACTCCTTGGTAAGCAAGCTGCTGTGACCGAACCGGAAGTTCCGCCGGAGACGACCCTGACACAAGCCGAGCAATTTCTTGCTACAGCAACGCTAAATCTCAAAGAAGCCAAGAAAAATGTCACCGATCTGGAAAATGAGCCGAAGAAACGAGCCGAACGCAGAACCAAAATACCGGAGGAATTGAATAATGCCCGGCAGCAGCTCGATGAAATCAAGACCGAACTTGATGCGTCCTCGGGTGAAGGAGACAAAACCGCCCTAGCCCAGGCGAGCCGAACCTTATTGCTCGCCCAGCAGCGCGCCTTAGAGAGCCAGATAACCGCTAGCACTGAGGAACTACTGTTCTATGATGCCGGCAGCGATCTGATAGCGGCCAAAAGGGACCTGGCGGCCCGGCGGTTGGCTTCGGCGGAAAAGCTGGTTGAGTTCTGGAAGCAAAAGGTCAATGCTTTGCGGCAAAAGGAGGCGGATGCCGCCAAGCAGCAGGCAATCCGCGCCAAAGAAGAGACCAGGTTCGCCAATCCGGCAATCAAGGCCATCGCCGAGAAGAACGCCAAGCTCGCCGAGTTGCAGGCTGCGCTGGTTGCCAAGGTACAAAAGCTCATGCAGTATTCCGATCAAATTGATGCGAAGCTTGAGGTCGTGAAGAAGAACTTCGCCGAGATGCGCACAAAAGTCGACACTACCGGAAGAGTTACGGATGCTATGGGGATGATTATGCTGGGCCAGCGCGACAAGCTGCCGAACGTCAGCGAAAACCGGCGTCAGATGCGTGGGCGGCCTTCAGAAATTTCACTGGCTCTATTCGAGGGCATGGAACGCGACAGGGAATGGTCCGAACTCAGCGACCTTACCGATGAGCTGGATGCGGTTTTCGCCCAGCTTGATTCGTCCGTCGGCGATGTTGAACGCGAGGCGATTAAGACCGAGGCGAGCAGCTACTACGAGAGCCAGCGCAAGACGCTCAGGGCTATCTCGGACCTCCATCTGGACTATGCCACCAAGCTGGCGAATCTTGACGCCAGGGAGCGTGAGTATATTGACACCGTGCAAGAGTATGCAGACTTCATCGATGCCAAAATTCTTTGGGTCAGGAGCAGTCCCACGCTGCGTTTTTCCGACCTTCGTACAAGCGTTTCTGCCGTGGGCTGGCTGATTTCACCGGTGAATTGGCAACAGACCATAATTCTGCTTTTGACAGACCTGAAGGATAATATTTTAACGTCTCTGGTGGTTTTGCTGATAGCCGTCTCGCTAATAGTGCTTCATCCCAGGGCGCAGGGAGCTATGGAAATCCTCTCCGGGAAAGTCCGTCAAGTGCAGACTAACAGCTTTGTGCACACCTTCAAGGCGTTCTTACTGACGCTTTTTCTGGCTGCGATGTGGCCGGTTATCCTTTTGCTTTTTCAATGGCGTCTGTTCGAAGCCGCCCAGGGTCATGATTTCTCACTATCGCTTGCCTCGGGTTTACGAGCGCTTGTGCCGATCGTTTTTATGCTCGGCTTTTTATGGCATTTTACGATGCCCCACGGCCTGGCTCGCGATCATCTGCGCATGCATCTTGAGCCTCTGCCTTTCATCCGGCGACTGCTCGCCTGGTACTTTGCCGTGGCGATTACGGCGACGTTGGTTTTTCAAATCATGCAAACCCAGCAAACCTCCGAGCAATGGTACAATTCAGCCGGCCGTTTGTTTTTCCTGGTCAGTCTGTTGGCGCTGGCCGTATTCCTGATTGTCCTGCTGCGTCCGACCGGGCCGTTAATGGGACCATACCTAAAGCAGAAAAGGGGCGGATGGCTCGAACGTCTGCGCTATGTCTGGTATCCACTTTGCTTCATCCTTCCTGGTATATCGGCGATATTGGGTGGCATGGGCTATTTCTACGCCGCCCGACAGATCTATGAGAAGCTTGTCTTAACGATTATTCTGATCCTGCTGGCAATCCTGATCAGGGCCATGTTCGTCCGCTGGCTTACCGTTGCGCAACGCTGGCTCGCCATCCTTGAGCGGCAGAAGCGAGAGGCCGCCGAAGAGGAATTACAAACCCGACAAGATGCCACGTCCGAGGCGGAACCGCCGGCGCAGCATACTAAGGCCAAAGATGAAACTACCATTTTTCAGATATCTCAGCAGACCCGTCGTCTGATTGATGCGATAACGATTTTACTGCCCGCCGGCGGAATCTGGTATGTTTGGAGCGATGTCCTTCCTACGCTGGGTGCTCTGGCAGAGAAAAGGCTCTGGAGAATGGGCGCCGGCGAGGTTGTAACTTTGGGATCGTTGTCGATGGCCCTTTTATTGGCGGCGCTGACCGTTATTGTGACTCGTAACGTTCCCGGCCTGTTAGAGATCATTGTACTGAGGCGGCTGCCCCTCGACCGCGGTGTAAGTTTTGCGATCACGACACTTTTCCGCTATACGCTGGCCGTCATCGGGGCGGTGCTCGCCTTCGGTAAAATTGGGATAGGCTGGTCTAAGGTTCAGTGGCTCGTCGCCGCGATGACAGTCGGGCTGGGCTTCGGTCTGCAGGAAATCTTTGCAAATTTCGTCAGCGGTTTGATTATCCTATTCGAACAACCGGTACGTGTGGACGATGTTGTGACCATTGGCGATGTAACGGGGAAAGTATCTAAGATCAGGATCCGGGCGACCACCATTCGCAGGTGGGACCAGCGAGAGCTTATTGTGCCCAACAAGGAGTTCATCACGGGGCGTCTTATTAACTGGACCTTGTCGGACAACGTCCTGCGCCAGGAATTCTCCGTGGGTATAGCCTACGGCTCCGATATCACCAGTGCCGAAAGGACTCTCTATAAAATAGCCGATGCCAATCCGATGGTCCTGAAGGATCCAAAACCTATAGTCATCTTCAGAAGCTTCGGGGACAACAGCCTGAATTTCGATCTGCGATTGTATATCTCCGGAATGGATAAATGGCTTTCTGTTTGGCATAATATCAACTGTGCCATCGACACAGAGTTCCGAAAAGCCGGCATCGTAATCGCATTTCCACAGCAAGATCTTCATATCCGCTCGATGGATCCGGGCATATACTTCAATACGAATAAACCGAAAGATTAGACGATGTGTGGAAAGGATACAAAATGAAACACCGTCAACTGGATAAGTTAATGTTAGACTTGTTGCCTGTTGGAAGAATTCATTTCTTTATTTTTATTATTGTTGTCGCTGGTTATGGTTTAACGGCGGTCGAGGCTGTTAAAGCAGAAGAAGCTCGCACAAACAGGCTGGTAATTCATGCCGACAAGGGCAGGGACTCAATCAGCAGGAACATTTACGGCCACTTTTCCGAGCACCTCGGCAGATGCATCTATGAGGGATTCTGGGTCGGCGAGGACTCTCCGATTCCGAACACACGCGGCATCCGCAACGATGTGGTCGAGGCGCTCAAAAAAATTCAAATCCCGGTGCTGCGATGGCCGGGCGGCTGCTTCGCCGACGAGTATCACTGGAAAGAAGGAATCGGCCCGCGCGAAAGCCGGCCTGCGATGATAAATACACACTGGGGCATGGTCAAAGAGACCAACGCTTTCGGCACCCATGAATTTCTGGATTTGTGCGAACAGCTCGGTTGCGAGGCATACATCGCAGGTAACGTCGGGTCCGGGACGGTCGAGGAGATGCAGGACTGGGTCGAGTACATGACGTTCGACGGGGACAGCGAGATGGCTAATCTCCGCCGGACCAACGGTCGTGATAAGCCCTGGCGGGTGAAATACTTCGGCGTGGGTAACGAAAACTGGGGCTGCGGCGGAAACATGACTCCGGAGTACTACGCCGATCTTTATAATCGCTTCCAGACCTATGTACGCAGCTATTCCGACAACCGGATTGTCAAGGTTGCGTGCGGCCCGGGCAGCGAGAATTACCACTGGATGCGTGTCGTGCTGGAACGTTCCGGTCGGAGAATGAATGCCATCAGTCTGCATCATTACGTTCGGGGCTCGGGCAACTGGACGCGAAAAGGCAGTGCAACCGTATTCGATAAGAAGGAATGGTTTGCGCTGATGAAGAACACGCTGACGATTTACCCGTTGCTGAAAAATAGTATCGAAATCATGGACGAGATTGACCGACGCGGGCGTATCGGTTTGTATGTAGATGAGTGGGGCACATGGTGGGACGCCGAGCCCGGCACAAATCCGGGCTTTCTGTACCAGCAGAATACGCTTCGCGATGCGGTTTCATGCGGAATATTTCTTAACGCTTTCAATACGCACTGCCGTCGTGTCCGTATGGCGAACATCGCTCAGACCAATAATGTCCTACAGGCGATGATTCTCACAAAGGGCAAAGAGATGATTCTTACACCGACTTATCACGTGTTCGAGATGTATAAGGTTCATCATGATTCGACGATGCTGCCGATGGATCTGGAGTGCGCCGATTATCAATTCGGGGACGAGAAGGTTCCGGCGATCGACGTCTCGGCGTCAAAAGACAAATCCGGTAAAATCCACATATCCCTTTGCAGTCTGGACCCCGTGAATCCTGCTGATATTGACTGTAAGCTTATGGGAGCCGAGCCGGCGAAAGTTTCCGGCAGGGTGCTCACTGCCGAAAATATGACCGCTCACAATACCTTCGATAAGCCGAAGACGATAACGCCGGCCGTCTTTGATAAATTTTCACTGAGAGATGATATGCTGAACGTGAAGCTGCCGGCAAAATCCGTGGTCGTTCTGGAAATCGAGTGACACGTTCGTTTGGTCGGTCGGAATATCAAAACGGACATTAAGACGGGAGTTACGAAATGAATAGTATTTTGAATCGTCGTGATTTTATAAGAACAATGGGATTGGCAGTTGCATCGCTGGCTCTACCCGGCTGCGGCGGAGCTTCGAAGCTCTCAATGGATGAATCTGATGCGAAAAAGCCAAACATAATTTTTATTATGGCCGATGATATGGGCTACGGTGACCTCGGCTGTTATAACAAGGAGTCTAAGATTCCCACGCCGAATATGGACGCTATGGCTGCGGGAGGAATTCGTTTTACCGATGCCCATTCGCCCTCGGCGGTCTGCACTCCGACACGCTACGGCGTTCTTACGGGCCGATACTGCTGGCGGTCCCGCCTGACAAGAGGCGTTCTAAACGGTTATTCGCCTGCCTTGATAGACTCGGAGCGAATGACGGTTGCCTCGCTCTTAAAACAGCACGGCTACGCCACCGCGTGTATCGGCAAGTGGCATCTCGGTTTGGGCAGTGATAAGAAGGCCGATTTCAGCAAGCGGCTTGTTCCCGGACCCAACGACCTCGGCTTCGATTATTTCTACGGAATCCCGGCGTCCCTGGATATGACGCCTTATTGCTACGTCGAAAACGACCGCGTTGTCGATGAGCCCACGCTGACAATCGAAGCGGGCAAAGCCAACGAGGATGGCTGGTGGCGCAAAGGAGCGATTGCGCCGGGCTTTAAGCATATAGAGGTTCTGCCGCACTTCACCAGCAAGGCTGTTGAGCACATCGGCGAGCATGCCAGGAAATCGCCGGACAAACCGCTCTTTATGTATTTTCCGCTGCCTGCGCCGCATTGCCCGATTGCTCCGGCGGATTTCGTCAGGGGACGAAGCAGGGCCGGCGGCTATGGCGATTATGTCTTTGAGGTGGACTGGACGGTCGGGCAGGTAGTTAAGGCGCTCGAAAACAACGGCCTTGCCGACAATACACTTATTATTGTCACCAGTGACAACGGCTGTCCCGGCCGGACCAAAATTAATCGCGCACATTCCTCCATCATAAAAGAATATGGTCATTATCCCAGTGGCGACCTGCGTGGCATCAAGGCCGACATCTGGGACGGGGGCCATCGCGAGCCCTTTATCGCCTGCTGGCCCGGCAAAATTCCCGCCGGTACCACTTGCAACGAGCTTATCTGTCTGACGGACCTTTTGAGCACCTGTGCGGCGATTGTTGGAGCCGAGTTGCCTGATAACGCCGGCGAGGACAGCTACAATATTCTGCCTGTGTTGTTGGGCGAAAAGCGGACCCTGCCGATTCGCGAGGCCGTCGTGCATCATTCCAGCAGGGGAATGTTTGCCATTCGTCAGGGCAAATGGAAGCTCGTGCTGGGCCGCGGCTCCGGCGGCTTTTCGGTGCCCAGAAGTATCAAACCAAAACCAGGTGAGCCGGAGGGGCAGCTTTACAACCTGGAGGAAGACCTGGCCGAGAGCAGGAATCTCTGGAGCGAAAATCCGGAAATCGTCGAGCGGCTGACGAATCTGCTTGAAAAATATAAAAAACAGGGCTACAGTCGGCCAATCTGAAATTATTGGGAGATATTTGATATGGGCACACAAAGTTACAATCGTCGAAGTTTCTTAAAAGCAATCGGTATCGGGGCGGCCTCACTGGCGATCGAAGGATGTGTAAGTGGTTCCGGGCAGCCTGAGAGCGGCGGAGCGGCGAATAAGCCCAACATTATCTTTATTGTCGTGGATGATATGGGCTGGGCGGACCTGGGCTGCTACGGCAGCCGGCAGATTAAAACGCCGAACATCGATAAGATGGCGGCCGAGGGCGTGCGTTTCACGGATGCCTATTCGGGCTGTACGGTTTGCGCTCCCGCCCGCAGCGTATTGATGACCGGTCTGCACATGGGGCACACATCTGTCCGCGGCAACACGGGGGGAATCCCGCTAAGAGATGAGGATGTTGCAGTCGCGGAAGTGCTCAAGCGGGCCGGCTATGCCACAGGCGGATTCGGCAAGTGGGGTCTTGGCGATGTTCAGACGCCAGGCGTGCCGGAAGAGCACGGCTTCGACGAGTTCTTCGGATACTACCACCAGGTGCACGCCCACGATTACTGGACGAGATATCTCTGGCGAAACAGCCAAAAGGTGCCAATGACCGGCGAGAAGGGCAGTGCCGAGCGATATACGCACAATCGCATCTTCGAGCAAATGCTCAAGTTTATCCGTCAGAATCAGGATAAACCGTTCTTCTGCTACGCTCCCTGGACCCCGCCGCACGGCCAGTACCAGATTCCCGAATCAGACCCGGCCTGGCAGATGTACAAGGACAAATCCTGGCCGAGAGACGCCAAAGTTGTCGCCGCGATGGACACGATGATCGACCGCCAGGTAGGCGAACTACTCGATTTGCTCAGGGAGCTGGAGATAGATGAACGGACGATTGTGTTTTTCTGCTCGGACAACGGGGCGGCGAAACGGTTCGACGGCGTTCTCGACAGCAGCGGCCCGCTTCGCGGCTTCAAACGTTCGATGTACGAGGGCGGGATCCGCGTGCCGCTGATTGCGCGCTGGCCCGGCAGGACAAAGGGTGGGACGGTCAGCGAACATGCGTGCTACTTCGCCGATATGATGCCGACTTTCGCGGAGCTGGCCGGGGCGCTGCCGTTCATGCCGGCGAATGTGGATGGTCTGTCGATTGTGCCGGAGTTGACAGACCGGGCCGACGGGCAGAAAAAACATGAGTTCCTGTACTGGGAATGGCAATTATACAACTGGGGCAAACGTGAAGATGTGCCCGATGGATTAATGCAGGCGGTCCGTATGGGCAAGTGGAAGGCAGTACGGCATAAATCAAACGTGCCTTTCGAGTTGTATGACCTCAGCATTGATATCGGCGAAAAGAATAATATCGCCGCCGGGCACCCGGAGATTGTGGCGAAGATCGAGGCATACATAAAGCGGGATCGTATCGAGCCGCGAAAGCAGATCGAGCCCGACAAGCCCGAGGGCAAGCGGTTCAGGTAATTTTGTACAGGTAGTATGCGAACCGGCTAAGGTTGGCAAATTCCGAGAAAGGTGATTTGATGAATAGACGTGATTTCTTGAAAGTGGCGAGTTTGAGTTCGGCGTCAATGGTGTTGCCGGGCCTGGTTGCGAATAACGCCGGGGCGGCACGGCAAAATAATGAACATCCCAACTTGCTGATAATTCATACTGACCAGTTGAGTTCCTGGGCTATCAGCGCCTATGCGGGGCAACTGACCAAAACGCCGAACTACGGCAAAATCCTCGTAGAGACGCCGAACATCGATTCTCTTGCAAAAGAGGGAGCGATTCTCCACAACTTCTTCACCAACAGTGCGGTTTGCACGCCGTCTCGAGGCTGCCTTGTCACCGGGCGTTATCCTCACGTCCATGGAGCCTATCGCAACAACATCGAGATGAATCGTGATGAAATAACAATCGCCCGTATTCTCCAGAACAACGGTTACGAGACCGGTTACGCCGGCAAATGGCACCTGGACGGCGAGCCCAAGCCGGGTTGGGTCAAAACGAACCGTTCGATGGGCTTTGCCGACTGCCGCTTTATGTTCAACCGAGGGCACTGGAAAAAGATTGTCGAGCAGTCGCAGGGCAATCCGGAAGTTTCACCTTATAAGGTGATTGGTGACGCTAAGACCTTTACGACCGACTGGCTTGCCGACAAAACCATCGAATTCATAGCGAATACCAGAACTAAACCATTCTTCTATATGGTCAGTATTCCCGATCCTCATGGGCCGTACACAGTGCGCGAGCCGTATATGAGAATGTACGATCCGGAGGATATGACAGTGCCGAACACGTTTGAGGAATCGCCGACTGGCGGTAAGCGAAAGCGCGTCAACAGCAGAGATTCGGTGAAGAAGAATAAAGCGCATTATTGCGGTCTGGTCAAATGCATCGACGATAACGTAGGCCGGATTCTCGCATCTCTTAAGGACAAGGATATTCTCGACGATTCGATCATTGTTTTTACAACCGACCACGGGGATTATATGGGTGAGCATGGTCTCTACGGCAAGAATCAGTGGTATCGCACGGCGTACCAAATTCCGTTTCTCGTGTGCTGGCCGAAGAAAATCCGCGCTGGAACCGTGGTCGAGCAGTTCGTCACGAATGTTGACGCGCAGCAGACGCTTCTGGGCCTTATGGGCATCGAGCCGAGCGGCCGGGAGCAGGGCCGGGATGCTTCGCCGCTGTTGCGAGGCGAAAAAATCGAATGGAAAGACGAGGCGATGATTCATCATTCCTCGCTCGAGTCGGCTGGGATTTTTACGCCTAAGTATGAGCTTGTCCTGAAGGCCAGCGGCCAACACATGCTCTTCGACCGGCTCAACGATCCGGAACAGGCCAAAAACCTTTCCGGCAATTCCGAATATCGTGATATCATGCGGGGGCTGGCTGTTCGTATCGTCGAGCATAATGTCAAGGTCAACGCCCCGGCGGTTTTGTGGCTCAAAGAGCAGGTGAAGACAATATAAACAAAGCACATAAACTGCAAGAACGTCTGGATGGAAGGAGTATCGCCGAATGAAACGTTATTTAGAAATCGAATCACTGATATGTATACTTTTGGTTGTTTGTCTGTTATCGGCTACGGCAAAGGCAAATGAAAATAATTCTGTAATGACGGCCAAAGAGATTCTCGATACTACAGGTGTGCAGGGCGGTATCGTCGTTCACCTCGGCTGCGGTAACGGGACACTGACGGCGGCTCTGCGCCCCAACGATCGCTATACGGTTCACGGACTCGAAGCGAATCCGGCCAAAGTTGCCGAGGCGAGAAGATACATCCACGAGCAGGAAGTTTATGGCCCTGTCTCTGTCGAGCGGCATTCTGGTTCCTCGCTTCCGTATAGCGATAATCTCGTTAACCTGGTTGTCGTGCAGGATGCGGGCAAGGTTGGCATGGACGAGATAATGCGAGTGCTTGCTCCGGGCGGAGTGGCCTGTGTTTGGCACAACAGCAAATTTGACAAGACCGTTAAAGCCTGGCCCGGTAATATCGACCAGTGGACTCATTTCCTGCACGATGCAAGTAATAACGCGGTTGCTAATGATTCTGTCGTCGGGCCGCCCCGAAGTCTTCAGTGGCTTGCGCCGCCACTGTGGCTTCGAAGCCATGAGACGCCATCGGGAATTCAGGCGTCCGTCTCGGCCGGCGGCCGGCTGTTCTACTTTTTCGATGAAGGGCTTATCGGCATCACGGACGAGCGACTACCCGACCGCTGGTCGCTCGTCTGCCGGGATGCTTTTAATGGCAGGCTGCTCTGGAAGCGGCCGCTCGCCTCATGGGGCTGGCGTCAGTGGAACCTCGAACGTTACCAGGGGAAAGACTGGACGAAAATGCGTTCCGCGAGGACGGATGTGCCAAATGCAAACCAGCGTTGCATCGTAGCCGACGGCGATAAGCTCTACACAACGCTTTCGTACCGGGCGCCTATGTCGATTCTGGACGCCGCCACGGGCCAAACCATTACTACGGTCGAGGCGACTCTGGGTACCAGCGAGATACTTGTCAGCGACGGTGTTGTCGTTGTTTATACCGAAGAGGAAACGGACGCCGCGGCCCGGCGCAGGGGGGCTAAAAACGAGACGAAGGCGGCTCTTGTTGCCGTCAGCAGCAGCACACAAAAGGTTCTCTGGAACAAGCAAATCGACCAGATTCGCCCTTTGGCACTGGCTATCGACAAAGGCCGGATCATCTATCTAAGCGGCAGAGACCTCGTCGCACTCGATTTGAAAGATGGACGTGATTTGTGGAAAGTTCAGCCGAAACAGAAGACTCCGAAAACGCTCGTGACCGTAAGTGATACTATCGTAATGCAGGGCGGAAAATCTGTATCGGCCTACGATGCGGCCGATGGAGGGCTGCTGTGGCAGAAAACCGTTCCGCCCATCGGAGGAGGTGAGGGGAACGACCTTTTTGTCATTGATGGTTTGGTCTGGCGCGGGATGCTCAGCGTGGATAACGAGGGCAAACCCGTGCGAAAGAGTCCCCATGCGATGGTCATCGGCTGGGACCTTCGCTCGGGGCGTCAGAAGAAGCGGATACTGGTGAAGAACCTGCGAAGCCCGGAGCATCATCATCGTTGCTATCGCAATAAGGCGACCGTTCGCTACCTGATCAGCTCTTACGAGGGCGCCGAATTCCTTGATTTTAATGCGGATAACCATTGCCAGAACAACTGGCTTCGCGGAGCCTGCAGGTATGGAATGATGCCTGCGAACGGTATGCTGTATGTGCCGTCTGATCAGTGTTTCTGCCAGCCGGGAGCGAAGTTCCTCGGCTTTGCTGCGATCACGGCGGGGCGGGACAATACATCCGAAGTTGTTGCGGACCGGCAGCGTCTTGAGAAGGGTCCCGCTTACGGTGCGATTACCGATACGCAATCGGATTCTGTGGGTGACTGGCCGACGTTTCGTCACGATGCCGCTCGCAGCGGAGCGACACCTGCGAGCATTCCTTCGAATATAACAATTGATTGGAAAGTTTCGCTGGGCCGCACGCTGACGGCTCCGGTTGCTGCAGAAGGTAAGCTTTTTGTTGCCGAGTCGGACGAGCATACCTTGAACGCATTGGATATGTCGACAGGCAAAATGTTGTGGCGGTTTATTGCGGATGGGCGCATCGATTCGCCTCCGACAATCTATCGCGGGATGGTTCTGTTCGGCTCGAAGGATGGGCGAGTGTATTGTCTGCGCGGCTCTGACGGCCGGCTCGTATGGAGCTTCTTAGCGGCGCCGAACGATAGGCGAATCGCCTGTTTCGACCAGATCGAGTCAGCCTGGCCTGTCCACGGCAGTGTGCTCGTGGATAACGGTACTGCATACTTTACGGCGGGACGGTCTACATATCTGGATGGGGGTATCCGGGTCTATGGGCTCGAACCGGCCACCGGGAAAATTCTGCATAAAGGCCTACTTGAAGGGCCGCATCGAAATGTGGACAAAGATCGCGATCTGGCTTTCTTTCTGCTTGGCGCCAATTCCGACGTGCTCGTCAGTGAAGGAGGGTATCTCTATATGCGGCAGAAGAAAATGACGCCGGAATTGAAGGAGGTCGAAGTAGATGTTTTGTCGAGCAAAGGCGCTCAGGATGTCGGCCTGCACGTTTTCTCGACGGCCGGCCTGCTGGACGGCTCATGGTATAACCGTACGTTCTGGATGTATTCGAAGCGCTGGCCCGGCTTTCAATTGGCAAACCAGGCACCGAAGACCGGTCAGCTCCTTGTGGTTGACGACGAGAAGACTTATGCCGTCCGGGCATTTTATCGCCGGAACGTGCACAGCCTGATGTTCTTCCCGGACAAAGAGGGGTATCTGCTCTTTGCCGACTATAATACGAACGAGCCGCAAATCGTCGGCGAGGCCAGTTCGCGAAAGCCGCTTAAATGGCTGCCTCAATCAGACTTTTCTCGAGCCCGCGGCAATGAAATACGAAAGCTTGAAAGCGAGGCCTTCGGGCTGGACAAAATGATCGGCTACACGCGGGCCGAGCCGCCGGTCTGGAAGAAGTGGCTGGACGTACGAATCCGTGCTATGGTCAAAGCGTCTAACATTTTGTTCGTTGCCGGCCCTCCGGATGTTTTCGATTCGAAGGATCCCTACGCCGCTTTCGAAGCGCGCAAGGGCTCACAACTTGTGGCCGTCTCGGCCGCCGATGGGAATAAGCTTTCTGAAATGCTGCTGGAGTTCCCGCCCGTGTTCGACGGCATGATCGCCGCTGGCGGTCGCCTGTTTGTGTCCCTGGAGGACGGCAGTATTGTCAGCTTAGCGGCGAAGTAGTTATCGTATAAATAATTCGGGGCCTATGCCGACTGAAACGGCATAGGCCCTAAATGTTTTCAAAACCAGCCATATTCCGGCCCGGGTCTTCATTAATCGAAAACACCATTGCCGGAATCTATACGCTTACTCATTTGATAGTTCGAGCCGTATATTATCCAGGCCGATCCATGTGTCGCCGGAACTTGCATTGGATAATTCAATACCAACTTTTTTGTCGACCGATTCCGGAACGTCTGCGGCCGAAAGTGACAGGATATATTCCTGCATATCGTCTGTGAGAATAACTTCGTCGGTTGCAGCCGGAATTCTGGCGCCGTTATCGTCGTAATAGAGAGTCATTTGCATGGCCGTGGCGGCCCATGTAATCCTGGCATCCACTTTCAGCTCCAAAACGTCGCCGTCGCTGATAGTGTGGTCGGTCAACTGCCAGACCGAGGGATCGCCGCTCATTAGAAAAGCGGTCCATTCCCCGTCAGTTGGCTCGTATCCAGTCTCCACTCCCGAGTCGGCAACCTCGGTATCGCTGCTCCAACCGGGTATATCAACAGCAGGAGTATCAGCTACACCTTCACCATTCCAACCCTTAATTTTCTCCGTGCCGGGCAGTTCAAAGCTGAAGTTCTCAACGGCAATCTCTTCGGGTTTGACCGAACGTGGCAGGTACAGCCGGATATCGTCGAAGTACATTGTGCCAGCCCCACCGGGCCGTTGTGGATTGTCATTGTCACCGAATCCGATACCAATGGAATTTACGCCCGTTAGGTCGATTCCCTGGTCGGCGAACTTCTGAAGCGGAATAACCCACTCGGTCCAGGCATTTATCAACGTTGCGTTCGTATTATCGTGATAGACTTTTGCGCCGTCATCGATAATCACGTACATCGGCTCCGGCACGTTGCTGAGCATGCCGATGTCCTGGTCGGCCCACTGCATATCGACGTTAGTGTCGGGGAAGCTGACGTTGGAGAACTTCGCCTCGCATGTCAAAGCGGCGTCATGGCTGGTGACTGCCAGACCTATATACATAGGTTTGCTCATCGTAATTGCCTGCAGATCAAACTGTTCCCAGGTAGTACCGTCTGCTGAATAATACGCCCTGACGAGCCCACCCAACGAACGCTCTAATTTCACCCAGTAAGGAGCAGTTATGCCTTCGATAAACTGCCTGTCGGTATTTGCACCGATATCAGTTCTATATTGGAACCGGACTCCATTTTCAGGTGTTATAAACACGCTGGCGTATCTGGAATCCGCATCGAGCGTATCGCGAATCATCACGCCGGCCTTGGCGAATTCGTGGGTGTTACTAACGCTCTCGACCTTCGCAATAATTGTGCCGGCCCCGGTGAGTTCCTTGAAGGCGAAGTGGAACTCGTCGTCAGTGCTCCAGATATCAATGCCTGAGCCGGTTATTGTGTATGTTCCGGCGGGGTCTTCCGCGAAGCTGCCGGTATAAGGCAGATTACCTTTGAACCACAGAGACAATTCCTTAACGCCTTCTTTTGTCCAGTCCTGGGGCTCGCTGAAAACTTGTGTGGCTTGCGAATATGTTGACGGGGTGGTGTTATTATAAAAATACGGCAGCGATTGCTCGCCTCCATTGACTTCCGCCGTCTCGAGGAAATGCTCGCCGGCATCGAAATCCGGATTATCATGGCCAATCAGAGCGCCGTTTTCATCTACGCCCCATCCGTCAGTCCACGAGCTGAAAACGTCGTCGGGTGCATAATCTGTGTAGCCTTCGAAATCGTCCACGACAAAATAGTTGATTACCGTAAAGCTCCAGAGGTCGCCTAACCACGGGCTATTCGGCTCCAGATCATTGAATTCATCGACCCGCCAGTAGTAGGTCTCGCCGAAATCGAGCAGTCCTGGCGGATCGTAAGCGTTAATAGTCTGGTTTTCGCCGACCAATACGTCAAGCGGATTGGCCGGGTCGGCTGCGTTGACGTCTTCGGCAACTTTTCCGAAGTAAACATTATGCGTGACGGCGTAGGATCCTGCTTTCCAGCTTAGAATCGCTTCCTGTGGCACATCTATTGCGCTGTCATGAGGGCTGGGTAACCGAGCTTGCGTCTGCGGTCCGGTCAAACCCAGCGCATAGTTAATCGCCGCTTCAAACAGTGCATAAGCGTTCTCATTCCATAGAGGGTACGATCGGACATCAAAGCCCAGACAAACGCGGATATCGGCTGCTACCTGGTCACTGCCATCTGCAGGTGCTTGGGCCAGTTTGGCTCCCTTTTCGTAAACAAAAATAAAATCGTAAGTCTGGTTGTCACTCAGCGTGGCTGTCGCAATGACGGTGGCCTCTGCGCCTGCGACACCCATGCCAAAGCGAGCCGTGCCCCAATCAGGGCCGGTAATGTCAGTGAGAACCGGCACTGTCCCGCTGAGACCTGCGGCTAAAAAATGTCCGGGTTCGACGATCTCTATGTCTGTAGTGGCCACATCAGTGCCTGAGCCGCTACCTTCTGTCAAACCCATCTCGTCCCAGGCCCAGGGCTCGGCAACGACCATCAGAGTTTCTACTTCTGTGATTTCATCTCTGATATTGCCGGAGCTTACCGTCTCGGAAATAAAGACTGCATCCGCGGCGGCAGCGGCGGCCTCAGTGGTTGCTTCATCTTCATCGTCATCCAGATATGTTACCGTGTGTCCAAGGCCTTCCAGGAAGGCTTTGAGGGCATCGTCTCCCGCCATACTCTGGTCGTCGCCGACGGACGCGTTGTAATTCAGCGACGAGATGAACAAGATATCAGCCCCCATTACTGCTGGCGCGGAAAAACTCAATGCTAATGTCAGGCAGATTAAGATTCCTGCAAATTTTCTCTCAAACATGATGTTTCCTCCAAATAAAGATTATGGTTTTCAAAGAAAAATCCCCAAAAAGAACAATACGACATAAACTCAAAAGAAATCAATCACTTATGATTTGAAACTGCCTCCTTCATTCAAAAGCCCGAATTGCCTTGAAAGCCCGGTCGGCAGGATAAGAAGCCTACTAAAAGGCTGAAAAGCCACAAGCCTCGACCGTTTCCTTTGTACCAAATTAACGGCCACTGCGTCAAGAAAAATCTTCGCAGCTTTTAGCCGCACATAGAGGTAGAGAAATTAGCGTGAGATGTTGAATTCTTCAAATTTGCTGATATTATGCCGTATACTTGGATGGACTGGATGAGTATTTGGATACGGTTAGGTCAGAAGTGACGATATGATATCTAAAAAGTTTCGGTTTCGGGGATAGATTTGGTATCATAATTGAATAGCATCTAATGTAAATACAAACGAGTGTTGAGGTAAAAATGTCGGTTAATATTCGAGGTGTTTGTTTATCTGTCATATCGGTCTTTTTTCTTGCTTTGGTTTCCTCTGGCAAGTCTGCTGTAAGCAAATCTATTGTCCCGGCGGAAGAAACAACAGCTTTGAAGGCGGCTATACAGGATCTGATGAGGACCTTTGGTGATAGATATTCCAATGGGGGCAAATATCTGACGAAACTTCACGATATCGAACAGCATGGGGATCAAGCCAAGTTCGAATTGCTGCAGCGTAAAGCTCTTATTGCCAATCCGCTGATTAGCGGCCGGCCGATTCTCTTTGTGGTGCGGCAGCAGTACAAGAGCGACCATCACAACACCGCCACAATTTTCAAGACCGGAGAGATTAACACAAATAGCTTTCGGGGCGGTGGAGCGATGAAAATTATAGATTTTGCAAAAGGATGTAAAGTATCGACGTTAATCGAAACGTCAGATGGTCTTGTGCGAGATCCGGAAGTTCATTTTAATGGTCGAAAAATAGTCTTTTCAATGAGAAAGAATATCGATGATGATTATCACATTTACGAGATTAATACTGATGGTACGAATCATAAGCAGTTAACCTCTGCTGCGGGCGTGGCCGATTTTGACCCATTATATCTGCCGGATGACAGCATCGTTTTCTCTTCGACGCGTGAGCCGAAGTATTGTATGTGTAACCGTCATATTATGGGTAACCTTTTTCGTATGGATGCTGATGGAGCTAACATCCATCAGATTGGGAAGAGCACACTGCACGAGGGCCATGCCGCACTTATGCCGGACGGACGAATACTCTATGATCGCTGGGAGTATGTGGATCGTAATTTCGGGGACGCACAGGGACTTTGGACGGTGAATCCCGACGGTACGAACCACTCTATTTACTGGGGTAACAATACGTGGTCTCCCGGGGGTGTGATCGATGCCAGGCCTATCCCGGGTACGGAGAATGTCCTGTGTATTTTTGGCTCTTGTCATGACCGTCCGTGGGGAGCGCTCGCTATCATTGATCGGCGTTTGGGCATAGACGGCAGAAAACCGGTCTTCCGCACGTGGACTGCGGATGCCGTCAACCTTGTGGCCGAAGCGGGTCCCAGGCCGGATGTGTATGGGTTTGACGAGTTCAAAAAAGTGAATCCGAAATATGAGGACCCTTATCCGCTGAGCGATAAATATTTCCTCTGTTCACGGATGACCGGTCAGGGCGAGCAGATGGGGATTTACCTGCTTGATATTTTCAGTAACGAGATTTTGCTGCATGTCGAAGAGCCCGGGTGTTATGATCCTATGCCGCTCGGTCCGCGGCGGAGGTCAATGGAAATCCCGTTACGTCGTGACTTCAAAAAACGAAACGGCTATTTGTACATCCTAAACGTTTACGAGGGGACGCATATGGAGGGTGTGCAGCCGGGAACCGTGAGATATCTGCGTGTGGTCGAGTCGCCTGAAAAGCGCTTCTGGACACATGCGCAGTGGGGCGGGCAGGGCGTGCATTGTCCGGCTTTGAACTGGCATAGTTTTGAGAACAAGCGAGTTCTCGGCACCGTGCCGGTGGCTGAAGATGGCTCTGCTTATTTCGAGGTGCCCTGTGACAAATTCATATTTTTCCAGCTTCTCGATGCGAATAAAATGATGGTACAGTCCATGCGAAGCGGAACAATCGCCCAGTCCGGCGAGTTGACGGGCTGTGTCGGATGCCATGAGAATCGCCGCCAGACGCCGAAACAGTTCAGCGAAAAGATACCAATAGCTCTGAAACAAAAGCCGAGTAAACTAAATGGTTGGAAGGGAAAACCGCGATTGTTCAGCTACATAAGTGAGGTGCAGCCTGTTTTCGATAAACATTGTGTAAGCTGCCATGACTTCGGCAATGAGGCCGAAAGCAAACTTATTCTTGCAGATGACCGTACTATTACATTTAATGCTTCCTATAACGAATTGTGGCGGAAGAAATATATCAAAGCCATTGGCGCCGGGCCATCCGATATCCAGCAGCCTTATTTCTGGGGTTCTCATGCGAGCAAGCTTGTCGAAGTGATTTTAAAAGGACATTATGACGTAAAACTCAGTGGTGACGAATTCGAGCGTATCGTAACCTGGATCGATCTCAATGGGCCGTATTATCCTCGCTACGACTGTGCCTATCCGAATAATCTGACGGGCCGATGCCCACTTGATAACAAACAGCTCAAACGTCTCACAGAGTTAACTTCTGTGCCTTTTACAAAGCTGGCCGCTCACAATCAAAATACAGGGCCACAAGTGAGCTTCGACCGTCCACGCCTGAGCCCTTGTCTGGCTAATTTCGAGAACACAAGCCATCCCGGGTATATTGAAGCATTGGCAATCATCGAATCCGGCAGACAAATGTTGCAGCGGCGTCCGCGAGCGGATATGCCGGGTTTCGAGGCGTGCGCTGTTGATCAACAGCGTCAACAAAATTATACAATGCGTCAACAGGCCGAAGCACGCAATCGCAAGGCAATCTACAATGGAGAAAAGCTTTATGATTTTGATTGACTGTAGCTGGCTCGACAATCTTATTGCATGAAGCGATGAATACCTTTTTCCAGCTTAGTAAGGGCGAACTGTAGAAAGGCTTAAGGTTAAATACATAAACCACAACCACTTATTTTGGACTAAATTAACCGCCCCCGCATCAAGAGAAATCTCAAGAAACGTGATTTGTTATTCGTGTCTTGTGCCAGTTCTGATTTGCTTTAATGCCTGTTGCAACGAGCGATATCCGATATCCTCACCATATTTGCCCTCCCAACCGGCTTTTGCGACAAGGTCACGTACCGGACCTTTCATGCAGCAAAACGCGAACCGGATTCCTCTTTCGCTGTAAGCTTTGATGATATTCTCCAGCGTACTGACAGCGACGGCGTCAACATCATTAATGCCCGAGAAATCGAATAATACCCATTTGAGCTTCGAATTGCGTTCCATCCACTGCCTGAGCCGGTCTTCGACGAATCTCATATTGGCAAAATACAATGACGCATCGACCCGAAAAATTAAAATATCAGGATAAGTCTGTGCTTCAGGGTACCGCTCGATATTACGGAATACGTCTTCGCTTTCAAGATATCCGAGCCGGGCCATATAAGGATGAGCACTTCGCCTGACAAACAGTCCCAGTGAGAAAACCGCTCCAATCAATATTCCCCATTCGACGCCCAGCCCGAGCGTGCATACGAAGGTCAGCACCAACGTCAGGCTGTCGGCGGGTTTTATTCTGAACAGGTGAATCGGTTCCTTTATATCGATCAGCCCGACAACGGCGACAATGATAATGGCGGCCAGAATTGTGTTAGGCAGGTAATAGAACAGCGGTGTTAGAACAAGCAGGGTAAGCATGACAACGACCGCCGTGATAATCGAAGCAAGCCCTGTTTTGGCGCCGGCTTGGTAGTTCACTGCCGTGCGGGAAAAGCCGCCGGTGACAATATAGCCGGAGAACAGAGAACTGACGATATTGGCCAAGCCCAAGCCTCGCAGCTCGGAATTGGCATCGACTTCGTATTTTTCTTTTGCCGCAACGTACCGGGCCACCGAAATTGATTCCATATATCCGACAAAAAAGATAGCCAATGCCGTGGGGAATAGTTTGAGCCATTGGGCCGGATTAAAATGCGGCAAAGAAAAACCAGGCAGTCCTCCGGGCACATTTCCGACTGTTTTTACTCCTGCATCCGGCAGCTTGAACAAATACACAATCAGTGTTCCAGCGACGACAAACAGTAAAGCGCCGGGGAATCTCGGGAACTTTTTTCTGATAATTGCCAAACCGACAATAGCGCAGGCACCAATCGCCAGCGTCGCCGGGTTTGTCTGCCGGAGGTGCTGGATAATGATCCAAATCAAACGAAACGCCGAATTATCGTTAGGCAACTGAATCCCAAGGAAATGTTTCATCTGACTGAGGCAAATGACGATAGCTGCTGCGGATGTGAATCCGCTGATCACTGCGTGCGAGAAAAAATTCGCCACAAATCCGATCCTGAACAAACCCGCGGTGGCCTGCAGGATACCAACCATAATCGTTAATGTCATCACAAGAGAAATATACTCCTGCGAGCCGGCCTGGGCCTCTTTGGCGCAGGCGGCAAAGACCAGCAGGGAAACCATCGCCACCGGCCCAACCGCCAGGTGACGTGAGGAACCCAGTAACACATAGGCGATTATTGGAAGCGTGGACGCATACAATCCAACCACGGGCGGCAAACCAGCCAGCATCGCATAGGCCATCGCCTGAGGAACCAGCATGACCGCAACTGTTAATCCGGCGGCCAGATCACCTCGCAGATTCGCTTTGCGGTAATCCCTGAGCCAGTTGATAATTGGAAAATATTTCTCCAGCATGAGCTGTCTTCCTTATAACTATCCGCTGAAAATCATGCTTATTCAGGTGGAAATATCAAAAAGTGCCGTTGTTTACAATCCCGCTTTTGCGATAAGCAGCAATAACACGATAATCAATATTGCTACCGGGACAACAACGATCCAACTGTTGACCTTAAAAAGCTTCGGCAGGGTCAGCTCGCCGAAATCCATCTTGTTAAGGATAGTTCCCTGCAGTTTTGGATACGCCATGGCAAAGAACCAAGCGCCGAGCAGGATTCCAACCACGCCGCCGAACAATGCGTCGAGTGCGCCGGTACCGACGGCAGCCGCGACCGTACCCGGACAATAGCCCAGAATGCCGAAGCCTATACCGAATATGAGGCCCCCGAGCACCGAGGTACCGATAGAGCCGGGCTTTGGATGTAATTTTGCAAGCCCGATACTGCCGAGCGCATGGACACCTATCATCCCGACAAGTACCGCTGACAGCATGATTTTAACGACTGTGAAATCCTTCAAAAGCAGTTGCCCGATTATTATGTCGTATTTTGTCACGCCGCCCTTTTGCAGCAAAAAACCGAAGACAATTCCCATCGCAAGGCCGAGCACCAACTGCATTTTTTTATTTTTGTGTAATGTTTGCAGCATTTTATCATCCTTTAGATTCTAAACTAAAACGTGAAAAATCAACATGGCACTGGCAATTCCCCCGGCGAAAAAGCACAGAGCTGCCAGCCAACTGCTCACCGCCAACTGAAGCGTGCCGCTAATGCCGTGACCGCTCGTGCAGCCTCCGGCCCACCTCGCGCCAAAACCCATAACGATGCCACCAGCCAAAGCAGGGAGCCATCGGGCGAACGGGCCGGTCCCGACTGTTTCATTCCAGAAGCCAGGCACCCATTGCCATGAGAACCGGCCCGACAGAAGGGCGGAAAGAAATGCCCCTATAATCACACCGATCACGAGCATCCATTCCCAATCGACTGCCGGCGCGAACTTTTTATAGTACGGTCTTTCCTCCGCTTTTTTGCGCCGGAAGATTTTCTCGATCATTCCGCCTGTCCTGGCGAATGCCGTCGAGCAACCGATGGGCTTGTCGGAAATGACAAAAGTGATCCAACTGAGCACGCCAATCAGAGCGCCGACCAGGTATGGTGACCATTGTTCGGCCCTTAAGAATTCCATGATTCATTCTCCTTTACTTTATAGATCGAACAAACGATAGTTTAGTTCAGCCAAGAGCAGTAAAGCTACATAGTTCTAATCTGCGGCACATGAGGAGCCATGCACATCGGGCATTCGGGCGCAAAACCCGCTACGCCATAGCCGGTCATTCCTCCGGCGACATTGTACACATTGGTGAATCCCCGCTGTTTGAGCAGACTCGCGCCCAGACTCGAACGATGTCCCGTGCTGCAGACGAGAATCACCGGCTTGTTTTTGTTTAGTTCCTTGTATCGTTGGCGTAATTCCGGCGCCGGGATATTAACAGCACCTTTTATATGGTTACTCTTATATTCTGCGACTGCACGCACATCAACCAAGGCCAGGCCTCGCTGCTTGTTGATCATATCATGTAGTTCCACCGCTCCTATCTGGTAAATATGCTCCATCGGCAAACCATCTTTTGCCCAGGCGAACATTCCGCCTTCCAGAAAGCCGACGACCCTGTCCAGTCCTACTCTCTTAAGCCACACGTTGGCGTCACTCGCCTGCTGCGGCGAGGCGGCGACCAGCAGGATGTCCTTATCGGGAGGCAGAATCCAGCCGGCAAATGTAGCGAAATTTCCCCCGAAATCGACATGAAATGCTCTCGGGACATGCTGGCCACCGAAGGCTTCGTAATTTCTGATATCGAGTACTATTGTATTTGGTTTCTTAGCCTTACGGGCAAATGCCTGTGGTGGCATTGCGAGTAAAATGGGTGATTTGCTCACAAGAGCCGGCCCTTTGCCGTTAACAGCACTGCATCGGCTGAAATGATCCGGGGCACCGGGCATGTTTGTCGTCAGCGATTCGATGAACTTATCCTTGTCCATAATCTGAAGGGCGGCGTTATATCGCCTCTCATAGCCGATTGTGCTTGTCCGTTTTGCCCCCATTGCCCGTCCGCATAACGAGCCGGCGCCATGAGCAGGATAAACCTCGCAGAAATCAGGCAGCTTCAGCAGCTTACGGTGGAGGTTGTCATATAACTGCGACGCAAGCTTTTTGGCCTTGCCCGGAAACAAATCGGGTCTTCCGACGTCGCCGACAAATAAAACGTCGCCGCAGAATATGGAAACCGGCTGGGGGCCTCTGGATTTGTCCGTTAGGATATAAGTAATATGCTCCGGCGTATGACCGGGCGTATCCAGCACTTTCAATTGCATATCATCGATATTGAATCTGTCCCCTTCGGTGACGGCCTTATGCTTGAATTTACATTTTGCCGATTTTGGCGCCACAATTAACGCACCAGTCCTTTCAGCAAGGTCCAAATGTCCCGAGACGAAGTCCGCATGAAGATGCGTTTCCAGGATATGTGTAATCTTCATACCCATATCCTCAGCCGCATCCAAATACATATCCACATCCCTTCGGGGATCGACAATTGCACACTTTTGGCTACCGCCGAGCAGATAAGAACTATGCGCCAGACCCTTAACAAAAAATTGCTGTACAAACATTTCTGACCTCCTTTAATTACAAGAACGTAATTGGTAGTTTCCACATTATAGAAAATCCTGTCTTTATCTCATTCGCTTATTATTTCTTCCCCGGCAAGCAGTTTGGAGCATCGCGCTCCAGCCATACCGACTGCTCGAAGAAATTTGCGCTCGATCTGCTTATTCAGATTCCGGCGGTCGGACTCTGTTCCATTTTTCAGCGGGATCTGCCCTCCGGCGTAGGTTAGATGTCCGCCGCCGGTTCCCCTTCTTGTTATTATGGATTTAATCGCTTTGTCGGCTCTGTTTTGCTCCTGAGACGTTCGAATGGATATCAGCAGTTTGCCTTCAAAGTATCCTGAGCACATCGTCCAGTTCGTTTCGTCTTCTCGCAGAAAGAGATCGGCGAGTTCAGCGATCATGTCAGGATTATTGATCTGTCCTATATGAGTAAGGATAGAATTTCCATACACCCTGGCATCTTGCAGAGCTTCCGAAAGCATCCGGAAATATTCCTTCGGCACACTGCCCCGCTGGATTTCACTCAGCATTCGCTTATTGGCAATCGGATAAAGCAATTCAATAGATCTTATATCCGCCCCCGTCGCCTCTCTGCCGAGATCCTGAGTGTCGGAACGTATCGCATACAGCAAAGCTGTTGCCAGAGGCATGTCGGGGACAAGGTCGGCCCTGGAAAAGTATTCGAACAGGATTGTGGATGTAGCCCCGTATTCCCGGCGAACATCGTAGAACTCGCATAAACGGGTCGTGCTTTTGAATGGATGATGATCGAAAACAATCTGAGGTACAATATTTTGCGACAGGGAATTATTTCCCGTACCGGGCTGAGTGTCCACTATAGCAATCAAATCGTATTGTTCGAAATTTGTTTTGCTGCATTGAAGCAGGTTTAGATTCAAGTATTGGACCAGCGCCCTGTTTTCGCCCCGGCCGACTGTTCCGCCGTGCGCTATAGAACATTTGAGTCCGGCCACGGTGTTGGCAAATCTGCGGAGTGCTACGGCAGCAGCAATAGAATCGGGATCCGGATTATCCTGCATGACTATTAAAAGAGAAGATTTGCCTCGCAGCAGCTTGGCGAGTTTTGGAAACTTCAATCGGGTTTTTTTGCTTATTTCCATTGTCTTTTCTGTATGTTTTCACATTCTTTAATGATATCTGTATCCGCCTCTATTATCCGATGGCCGAGAGCGGACCGTTAATTTAACATTAGCAGGTCAGCCATTCGTTTTATTCGCTGCGGCATCTTGTATCATCGCTTTTTCATGCTCCTGGGCGATTTGCATCTCCCTGTTAAGGAAGAAACTGATGACCGTTCGTATCGCAACAATGCTGCCAAGCATCGCTACTTCTTCCAATGTGGGATGAGAAATTGTGCCGACTATATCCGCCGCGATCAGGAATTCAAGCGCCAAGAGAAGATATGAGCCGAATTCACGCCGGAGGCCCTCCCTCTCGCAACATGTGTGCTTGAGCTTGCACTTGGTGGTCTCCATGACGATTCCTCGAACCAGAGTTCGAAATACACCCCATACAATGACTACAATGCCGATAATACCGATACCAAGTGAAATGTAGTGCAATGTCTGCATGGTTTTACCTCATTATATCCTTTGTATTATGAAACAGAATCGGTCATATGAAAATCAGATAGATCAGGGTCACAGCAATCACAACAAACAAAATAGTCATTATGCCTCCTGCCTTGATATAGTCCACATTATGATAGCCGCCGGGCGACATCAGCAGCGCGTTTACCTGGTGCGTGGGCAGGACAAAGGAATTCGAGGCGCATACGGCCACCAGCAGCGCCAAAGCCCGGGGATTAACGCCAACCTTCTGGCCCATAATGACGACTAACGGCACGAGCAGAACCGTTGCGGCAACATTCGACATGAACAATGAAAAAACGGTCGCCAGCATCGCCACACCGGTCATAATCAACAGAGGATGACTATTGCCGAGAAGCTGAATCAAGAGGCCCGATATATACTTTGCCGCACCCGTATTATCCATGGCTATACCCAGCGGAATGAGTCCTGCTAAAAGGAAAACCGTTCGCCAGTCAATCGCCCGATATGCTTCGTCTATTGTTATGACCTTGAGCAGAATCATCGCCAGAGCTCCGGTCAACAAACTGACAGATAACGGCATCCCTGAAATGACCAGTGCAATCGCACCAAGGAAGCAAAGTAAGGACGTCACCGGTTTGGCATGGCCGGTTATCTTTGATTCGACCGGCGTCACCAGTACGAAATTCTTCCGGTCATCCAGCGACTTAATATTCTCCCATCTACCGTAGACGATCATCGCATCTCCGGCGTTGAAAATTTCATCTGAGAAATCCTCCCGCATCCGGGTTCGGCCGCTCAACAGCATGACCGGCTCAACGCCGAAATTTTTACGAAGAGCGAACTGGCGCAATGTTTTGCCCACAATGGGTGCCTGCGGGGGGATGATAAGTTCCGCGAATCCTCCCTGTTCTGAACTTTTCATGTGTTCGAACTGTCCGACCGGCTTAAGGCGTAGTTCGTAATCGGCGGTAAAACGTTCAACGTCGTCTTGCTGCCCCGTCAAAGCGAGATGCTGGTCGGCTGCAAAACGCGTATAGCGCCAGGGAGCATAAAAAATCTCATTACCTTCGGATAGCGCTAAAAGGTTCAGGTGATAGCCCTTCCATAATCCTATTTCTTCACGCGTCTTGCCAATCAGCTTGCTATCCGTAACTATGATGAGTTCATAAATCCGGGTCGGCAATCGCCAGCTTTCTATCAATTCCTGCTGACTGCCGGTTTGGTTTTCAGAAGCGGAGCTGCGTGCGGGTAATATAGCCTTGCCGAAGATCTTAAAATATGCCAGACCGGCACCGAGTAACGCCAGTCCGATAGGGGTGACACTGAAAAGTCCGAATGAGTTCAGTCCGGATTGTTTGAGAAGATCATTCAGGACGATCAGGGGGCCGGATGCCACCATTGTAAGCGTGCCCCCGAGGATCGCGGCGAAGCCCATTGGCATGAGCAACCTTGATGCTGGAATACGGGTATTTCGCGATATTCTCAGAAGCGCCGGCAGAAACAACGCCGTAGCACCGATATTCTGCATAAAAGCCGATATCAAACCCACAGCGGCGGAAACCACAAGGGTCAGCCGGTTTTGACTTGTCCCGGCCAGTTTGACAATAGGCCCCGTAAGACGCTGCATTACGCCGGAGCGGTCGACGCCGTAACCGAGAATCATGACTGCAATAATGGAAATGACCGCATTGCCGGCAAAACCGGAGAACGCTTGTGCAGGCGTGACCAATTTAAGCCAGGCGAGAATAAGCATTACGAAAATCGCGATGATATCGACACGCAGCCATTCGCTGACAAACAAAACGACTGTTACCCCCAAAACCAGCAAGACGAGCGCTATTTCAAACGTCATCGCGACATCCCTTTAACACAAGCTCTAGCAAAGAATAATACGGATAAATCATAGTCGATTCATCTGTAGGATCATTTGTAATTTTAAGTTGTATCTACAGAAAATCCAATAAAAATATTCACATGTCCGGCATTAATAATGCGCTGTCGATCAACAGCGTCAAAAAAACTATAAAATGCGTCAACAGGCGGAGGCACACAATAGCAAAGCAATTTACAATGGGCAGAAGCTTTACGACTATGATTAACCGTATCCGGCTCGACAGTATCACTTCCTGAAACGATAAATACCTTTATCCAGCTTCATAAGAATTCGTTGTAAAAAGGCTTAAGGTGAAATCTACACAAGATCGAGTATTAATGTCTTGACTGCAACGCATCGGAATATATAATATATCTGCTTTTTCGATTTTTCGTGGAAAGCGACTTTGTGAAAGGGTGCACAATTCATTATGGTTGAGGTAAAGCACTTCTTATAGCGGCGATATCCGCAGGGCGGGATTGTCGCCGAAGATGATGATTTTTTGATAAGTAGGCTATATGAAATATAACAGCATCGTGTTCCCGGTTGTTTTAGCAGTGCTGCTGCTGTGCAGCGGATTATCGGCGCGGCCGACAACCGAATATGAAGCAGAAATGGTTGTTGCCGGCTGGCTGAAGGCCGATCCGCTGCCGCTCGGAGCAACTCTCGGCCGGCGGGTGTTGGACGTTGAGACCTACACAGACCAGGATGACACGCCTGCTTATTACATTGTTTATTTACAACCATCGGGCTTTGTGATTGTCTCAGCGGACAGCCTGGTTGAGCCGATTATTGGATTTGCCGACGATGGGGCTTACGATCCTTCGTTTAAGAATCCGCTGGGGGCTTTGGTTAACAGCGACCTCAACGCACGAGTGGCGTCGGTTAGAAATACATTCCGTCTTCAAATGTCGGTCGAGTCGGATGCCCTCGACACCCCGCAGGGCAAGTGGCGGCATTTTATCGATCTTGGCGAGGATTCCGAAGGCGGGTTCGGCTTAATGAGTTTGATGATTGCCGGCGATATTCGCGTGCTGCCGCTGGTTCAAAGCCAATGGGGCCAGACTAAAGTATGGGGGGATTATTTCTACAATTATTACAGCCCGAACAACTATCCGTGCGGGTGTGTTGCGACGGCTATGGCCCAGGTGATGCGTTACTACGAGTATCCTGACGGGCAGATAGGAATGCACGAATTTATAATCGAGGTTGACGGCTTTGAACAATTAGCCCATATGCGCGGAGGCGACGGTTTGGGTGGGGCGTACAACTGGGGTGATATGCTTCTGAAACCCCAGTCCGGTTACGGCAACGTCACCGAAATGCAGCGCCGGGCCGTCGGGGCGATTTGTTATGATGCCGGTATTGCTGTCGGAATGCAATACGAGGCTGACGGATCGGGTGCTTTAATAGCGGATGCGAGGGACGCTTTGGTTGACATCTTCCAGTACAGCAATGCTGTTTTGGGGTATAATTTCGGTCGCAACATCGATTTTGGGCTTACCGAGATGATCAATACCAATCTCGATGCGAAAGCACCCGTTATTCTTGCCGTTGTGAATCCCTTTGATCCGAACGGCGGGCACGCGGTTATATGCGATGGCTACGGGTATAATTCTTCGACACTTTACCATCATCTGAATATGGGCTGGGATGGCTCCGAAGACATCTGGTACAGCTTGCCTGATATCGATGCTTCGCAGGGCAAATTCTCATCGATCGTTGGGTGTATCTACAATATTATGATCTCAGGCAAGGGTGAGATTATCAGCGGACGCATCATGGACCCCGAAGGTAAGCCCGTCGCCCATGCACAAGTTTTCGCCGAGCCGGGCGGACGTGTTCCTCATATGGTGTTGGCCGATGACAGGGGTATATATGCCCTTACAAGATTGAATTCGAACACACGTTACAGGATATGGGTTAAAGCGGATGGATACGTTTTCTCCGAACAGTTGGTTCAGACACTACGCTCGAATAACAATTCTACTACAGTGGGGAACCGCTGGGGGATCGATTTTTATGCCGATATTGTGCTGAATTCACATATGCCCAAGCGTGTTTATGTTGACGCTTATGCCGTCGATGATCCCGGTCCCGGTGATTCGGCCGTTTCCGATCCCGCTGAGGATGGCTCGGCCGAACATCCCTTTGACACCATACAGCAGGCAATAGACGTAGCTGTCCACGGAGATACGGTGTTTATTGCGGGCGGGACCTATACCGGCGACGGCAACCGGGACCTGGATTTCAAAGGAAAGGCAATTACCGTTACCGGCGAGGATCCGAACGATCCGAACCTTGTAATTATCGATTGCGAAGGAACCGTCGATGACCCGCATCGGGGATTCGAGTTTCATCGCTACGAGACGTCTCAGTCGGTATTGACCGGCCTGACAATTACGGGCGGCTATCAGGAGCGGGGCGGCGGAATGTATTTTAGTGATTACGCCCGGCCGACAGTGATTAACTGCACCTTCCGTGAGAACTCGGCGTCTCTCGGCGGCGGTGTGTATAACGAAAGCAGCCCTGCGCTGACCAACTGCACGTTCATTGCCAACGCGGCCGATGGCGGCGGCGGTATGTACAACAGCGGGGATAAGCCCGAGTGTAAGCCGGTACTGAGCAAATGCACGTTTATCGCCAACACGGCCGTCAACAACGGCGGCGCAATGTATAATTGGGGACGTAACACCGAGCCGGCGGTGACTCAATCTGTATTTCTCGGAAACTCCGTCTCCGAGGGCGGTGGCGGGGCGATACGCAATAACATGTCGGGCAGCCCGAATTTTTCCAATTGTTTATTTATCGAGAACACTGCGGCGACGTTCGGCGGAGCGGTTCGCAATTCCAACAGCGGCGTTACGGTTCTGATCAACTGCACGTTCAGTGCGAATTCTGCCGGCAGCGGCACTGCTTTTGCCAGTACGCCGGACGATGGAGGATCGCAATCTGCGTGCGTTCTGCAAGTGGTCAATTGTATTTTGTGGAACGGAGGCGATGAAATCTATAACGACGACCGCTCGACCGTTAATGTTAATTACAGCAACGTTCAGGGTGGCTCCGGCAGAGGTTCGTGGTCGGGGCAGGGTAATATTGATATTGATCCTTGTTTTGCGAATCCGGATAACGGTGATTATCATTTGACATCCAAAACAGGCCGCTGGGACCGGAATAGCCAAAGCTGGATTCAGGATGAGGTGTCAAGTCCCTGTATCGATGCCGGAAATACGAGTACTCCGATCAACCTCGAGCCGTTCCCTAACGGCGGTATTATTAATATTGGCGCCTATGGCGGCACTGAAGAGGCGAGCAAGTCGTGATCAGGTTCGTGTGCCTTCAAAACATCCTCTCCCGCTATTTCGTATCTTGTATGAATTTTGCTTGTGGGCATCGGCATCTATTCTTTTGCCGATAGGTCGGCGCAGAGAAGCTCTTCGTCGTTTCTGATGAAAACGTGCTTGTAGGCAAATGCGGGATGCGACCAGCAAACACCGCCGCGTTGGTTTAGCTGGCCTTTTGTCGGTTCGATGAGTTTGGAGCGGCTGATTTCCTGATAACCGCGGGGCGATAATTTGCTGATGATTAATTCGCCACGCTCGTTGAACAACCACGTTTTGTCCTGATTTTGTATCATGTGAACGTTGGCCCAGCGGTCATGGGGCACGGCATCGAGGCTCTCCCATACGCGATCGCCGGTAAGCAGATCGAGGCATCGGAGTTCGCCGTAACTGTCAACGCCGTAAATGTAATTGCCTTTGATAATCGGAGTGGATATACAGCAATGCAGGCTGTCGGTGTTTCTTTCGTTTTGTCCTTTACGCTGCCAGACTTTTTCGACGACGAGCCTGTCCGGGGCCAGTTTCAGCAGAAGCGAGCCGTCGAAGAAGCTGCTGACAAAGAGATAGTTGTTTTCGAAGACGGGGCTGGCGATATTCTGGCTGAGGCGGTCCGGCGTGAATTCGTGCTGCCAGTAGAGATCTCCGGTAGCCGGATCGAGGCCGACGACACGCTCGACTGTCCAGCAGACTAATACCCGTTTACCGGCCTGGTCGATGACAATAGGTGCAGAATATGAAACGGTATCGTTAAGAGCACGCCATTTTTCAGCTCCGGAAACTTTATCGAATGCGACGATACTGGCGTTGTCTTTGCCGCCGATGTGTACGATTACCAGGGCTTTTTCAATAAGCGGGCATGCTGATATTCCCCATATAGGCATCTTGATGGCATATTCGGTTTTGAGATCCCTGCTCCAGAGAGCGTTCCCATCTGCCGCATCGAAGCATAAAAAATGCCCCATTGTTCCGAGCGAATAGGCACGGTTCTCATCGATAGCAACCGAAGCGCGGGGGCCATTTCTGTGCTCAATTTCCTCGTATTTGCATTCATATTCGTGTGACCAGATTTTGTTGCCGGTCATGGCATCGAAGCAGTGGACACGTTCAGTCTGAGTCGGGCTCGTTACACGGTCGGTGACGTAAACCCGGCCACTGGCGACGGTTGGACCGCTGTAGCCGTTGGAAATGGTAGTACGCCACCGTATCTTAAGCGGTGAAGTCTCGAATTTCTGGACAATACCCTTTTCAGGCCAGGTGCCATCCCGTTTGGGACCTCGCCATTGGGGCCAATCCGAGCCCCGGGCTGAAACTGCCAAAAGCAAGCTCAAGACCGTTATCAATACCGGTTTCTTATTCATAAGCCCCATCGTTCTCAATCGGATAGCTTCAGAGCATCAAAAAATCCAAACCGAAGTCTGAAACTATTCAACTTAGCACAAAATTTGAGCGTTTGACTCTAACAAACGCAACATTAAAAAACAATGTTATTTTGTATATTGGATGAGCTGCAAAGAAAATCTTTTTTTTTGCAATAAAATCCGAATAAATCACGTCTTAATCATTGTTATAAGTGGATTTCTGCGTGAATATTAGGCAGCATATTCCTGAGAAAGGCTGTTAATTAGCAGTTTTTTCTTGGGAATTTCAATATGGTAGGCCTGAATTTTAGCATTAACAACTGTACGGCAGGATCAGGTGTTCCTCGAAGCGTATAGGACACTGGTTTATATAGAGGTCCTTATGTGGCAAGAAGTTAGAAAAAACTTAGACAGGCTAAGAATATGCCATGGTAAGTATTATTTATTGAAGTTGCTGTTAGTTTCGTTGGTTCTTATTTCTTTGGGATGCCGCTCCCCGATTGAGCATCGTAGCGAGGCTGATCAAGTTGCTGCTGAGATTATCACGGCTAAGCAAAAAGAAGCATTTGGAGAAACAGAGCCTTTCAGCATTGAGAGGCCCAGCGATATTCTTCGCCGTCGCCTGCTGGAGCAGCAGAATTTAGCTGTTTCATCCGATGCTTCGCTCGGTACGGACCAGCTCAAACCTATCGAACACTGGCCCGATTCGGACTATATGCAGGCCAAATCATCCGGAAGCTCGGAAGATTTGTCGGTCGAGCCCAACAAACCGGTCAAGTTGTCGCTGGTACGGGCACTCCAGGTCGGCGCCCGCAATAGCCTTGAATATCAGTCTCGCAAAGAAGCTGTCTTTCGAGCGGCGTTGGCCCTCGATCTGACACGTCACAGCTTCGAAAATATATTCAATGCCGGTGCGGACAGCAGACTTAGCACAGATACCACAGCCACTAATTTAGATAGCAGTGCTACCGGGGGGGTGAGTCGCAGCCTGAAGAACGGAATCGACATGAGCGCGTCGATAGCGATCAATCTTTTCAATCTTTTGACTCAGGGCGGCGCATCGTCCATGGGGCTGAGTGGCGGTACCGATCCTTCGGTTACCATTCCCTTGATGAGAGGCTCGGGTGTGCATATTGCCGGCGAGCCTCTAACTCAGGCCGAGCGAGATGTGATTTACGAGCTTTGGGATTTCGAACGCTATAAGAGAACCTTCTCGGTGGGTGTTGCCAGGGGATATTTCAATGTATTGCGTCAGATGGACGGAGTATCCAACGCAGAGGATAACTACCGCAGTGCGGTCGCTTCGTCGCGCTTCTCGCGCAGGCGGGCGGATGCCGGTCGCATCCCTGAAATCGAAGTGGACCAGGCTATCTCGCGGGAGTTGAGCGCTCGTAATAACTGGATTTCCGCCCAGGAACAGATCAAGAGCGCTCTCGATTCGTTCAAGAATACCATCGGCCTTCCGACGGATGCTCGCATCGAGCTGGATCCGAACGATCTTGTGCAATTGCGAGGCCGGGCCTCCGAGATTCTTGAAGAGATGAGAACGGTATCCCAGCAGGGGATTTCAGAAACAGTTCCACCGGCGGACGCTCCTATAGATTTAATCCCGGCCAGCTACGAAGACGCCGGACCGATGGAGATCGGTGAGTCTCTGGCGGTGAAGATAGCGTTAGAGAACCGGCTGGATTTGCAGAAGGCCATCGGTGCAGTTTACGATGCCCAGAGAGATGTTGTGGTCAGAGCCGATGCACTCAGGGCCGGATTGACTCTGGGAGGGACAGGGCGCGTCGCTGATACCGATGAGGACGGCAGCATGCGTTTCGACAGGGGTCAGTATGCTGCCCTGCTTTCGCTTGATTTGCCGGCTGAAAGAACCAGGGAGCGCAACGAGTACCGTAACAGCCTGCTCGGTCTGGAGCAGACTGTAAGAAGCGTGCAATCGCTTGAAGATCAAATCAAGTTATCAATTCGCAGCGAATTACGGACCCTTCTTGAGTCCCGGGAGAGCCTTAAGATTCAGGCTCAGTCGGTTGTGGTTGCTGAAAAACGCGTCCGAAGCAACACAATCTTCCTCGAGGCGGGCAGAATAGAGATACGTAATTTGCTGGAGTCTCAGGATGCGCTTCTTGCAGCTCAGAACTCCTTGACTCGGGCCGTTGTAGATTATCGTATCGCGGAACTGGAACTGCAGCGGGATCTTGGCTTGCTAAAAGTAAACGAACAGGGTTTGTGGCGGGAATTCTCGCCGGAGGTTATCAATAATGTCAAATAATACTACTAATAATCGTCGTGGACTCAGGTCTTTCTGGACGGTTGGCGCTATTGTGGCAGTGGCTACGATTGCTGTGATTTTCATCTGGCTCAAAGTGGTTCGAGGTGGAGAAGATCCGGTGAGTAGCTATGCTACCTTCGTTGCCAAACGAGGTCCTCTGACAATCAGCGTACTGGAATCCGGCACTATAAGCCCCCAAGAGCAAATCGCGCTCAGGAACGAAGTTGAGGGTAGAACTACGATTGTCAGTCTCATTCCGGACGGCAGTATAGTCAAGAAGGGTGATCTGCTGGTCGAGTTGGATGCCAGTACCCTTAAAGACGCTATAATCGACCAGGATATTCAGGTTCAGAGGGCCGACGCCGCTCTTATTGGGGCTCAGGAGAGCCTTGCCGTTACTGAAAACCAAGCTAAAAGCGACATTGACGTCGCCAGGCTCACCTTGAAATTCGCAAAGCAGGATTTGCAGCAGTACGTGGATGGAATTTTTCCCAAGGATGAGAATGAATTAAAAGCAAGAATCCGTTTGTCCGAAGAGGACCTTAAACGTGCTGAAGATGTGAATGACTGGTCAAAAAGGCTCTACGAGGAAAAATACCTCTCGGAGACCGAGTACCTTGCGGACAAACTGGCTGTCCAGCGAAGAAAGCTTGAGCGGGATGTGGCGAACAGCGATCTCGACCTATTACAAAATTTTACATATCAACGTCAGATTGATCAGTTGACCAGCGATGTAAACCAGGCCGAGATGGCTCTGGAACGCACGGAGCGCAAGGCCTCAGCAGACGTAGTTCAGGCTAAAGCCGACCTTCGGGCCAAAGAGCTTGAGTATAACCGTCAAAAAGAGAAATTGAAGAAGACTGAGGATCAGCTTGCTAAAACAAAGATATATGCCCCTCAGGACGGGATGGTGGTCTATGCAACCAGCGGCGGCGGAAGACGTCCATGGGACCGTCGGGAACCTATGGAAATTGGCGGCGAGGTATATGAACGGCAGGACTTGATTAACCTTCCAACCGCAGATGCGATGAAAGCCCAGGTTGATATCCATGAGACCAGTCTTGAAAAAGTTCGAGTAGGACTGCCCGTGGTAATAACTGTTGATGCGCTGGCGGGAAAGAAGTTTTTCGGACGCGTGGAACGTATAGCTCCTTTGCCGGATGCCAGAATGATGTGGGTGAATCCTGACCTAAAGGTTTATCCAACGAATATATACCTGGAAAAAAGCGATAGCGAGCTTCGTACGGGAATGAGCTGCAAGGCCGAAATAATAATTGCGCAATATGAAGATGCAGTTTATATCCCGGTTCAGGCAGTATTGAGGGTTGCAGGGCAGCCCACAGTTTACGTTGTCAATAATGATGGATCATATACGGAGCGTAAAGTCGAAATCGGCCTGGATGACAACAAAATGATAAGAGTCATTAGCGGTCTCGAAGAGGGGGAAGTTGTTTTGATGACACCTCCACTTAGAGATGCTACTACGGAATCCGGCTCAAAAATGTCAGGTGTCGAGTTGCCCGATGGATCGGATACATTCAAGGAGAAAGTAAATCAGAGACTTGAAGAAGCAAACGGCGGTAATGCACGTCCGTCAGAGCAATCACAAGATAAGTCGGCAGACCCCGATAAACTTGAGGTTCCCACATCCGATCAGATACAGCAAATGCGTCAGCGTTTCGAAAAAATGACGCCCGAAGAGCGTCAGAAAGAAATGGAGAAACTAAGGCAGCAATTCGAGAATATGTCGCAGGAGGAAAAAGATAAACTGCAGCAGCGTTTTCAGGGCGGCGGAGGCTCAAGGCAGGGGCCAGGCCAGAGACAGGGAGGTGGCCAGAGACAGGGAGGTGGTCAGAGGCAGGAGACAGGCGGTCAGAGACCTCGTGGGGCGGGAAGGAATCAGTAAATGGTTAAACAAGCTCCATCCAAAAACCACCGGGAAATCATCAAGCTCGTGAATGCACGCAAGATTTACCAAATGGGGACAGAGCAGGTCAAAGCGCTCGCCGGAGTGGACATTTCGTTCGACAGGGGGAGTTTCTGGGCGATCATGGGGCCAAGCGGCTCCGGCAAGAGCACCATGATGAATATCCTCGGATGCCTCGACCGTCTTACGGCAGGATCTTATTATCTTGACGGCCAGGATGTCAGCAGGCTCGATGATGATTCGCTAAGTGAATTTAGATTAAGATATTTGGGTTTCATATTCCAAAGTTTCAACCTGATACCTCAACTGACGGTCCAGAGAAATATCGAGTTGCCGCTTTATTACCTGGGGTGGGACGCAAGAGAAAGTGCAATGCGTGCAAAGGAGCTCGCAGAGCAAGTCGGACTCGCAGATAGGGTCGGTCACAAGCCTACGGAGCTTTCCGGCGGTCAAATGCAGAGAGTTGCGATTGCCAGATCCCTGGCGAACGATCCGCAGGTAATTTTTGCAGACGAGCCGACCGGGAATTTGGACTCGACAACGGGTGAACAGATTCTGGAACTCCTGATCAAATTGAACGAAACCGGTAAAACGATCATTATCGTAACGCATGAACAAGCCATCGCAGAACATGCCCATCTCAGGCTGCACATGCTGGATGGCCTTATCGATAGAATCGATGGAGGTTCCAAATGAGGCAAACTCGAATCGCACGAAATATCTGGCTCGGCATCGAGAATCTGCTACTCCATAAGTTGCGCTCGTTTCTGACCATGTTGGGTGTCGTTTTCGGTGTAGGCAGTGTTGTGGCTATGCTCTCTGTCGGCGAAGGAGCCAGTAAGGAAGCTCTTGAACAGATTCGCAAGCTTGGCAGCAACAACGTCATTATCTCATCGAGGAAATCAGCGGAAGAAAAAGCTACGAGTACGCAACATTCCCACATGAGTATCTACGGATTGACTTATGAAGATTATCGCAGAATAGCGGAGAGTTTCAGTAATATCCAACAATCAGCACCGGTAAAGCTGACACAAAAGGACTCGCGTGTTCGTACGAGAGAACTTGAACTGAGGATTGTGGGCACTACGCCCGAATGGTTCGAGCTGGTGCCTCGGGAAGTTCTTGCCGGACGAGTGCTTCTTAACTCCGACCAAATAAAACAAGCCCCGGTTGCGGTTTTGACCGAATTCGGTGCTCGCAAGATCCTGGCTACCGAGAACACAATTGGCCAGACGGTTCGTATCGGCAGCGACCAGTTCGAGATCATCGGTATCGTCAGGAGCGAAAGTGGTCAGGCAGGAAACATCCAGATTCCCGACCAGAACGTCGATGCCTATATTCCCATTGAGGTGGCGCGCCGGTATTTCGGTGACATCTTTACGAAACGTACCTCCGGTGGAGATGAACGAGAGATGGTAGAATTGCACCAGGTGATTGTTCAGGTGGATGATCCGAAGAAAGTGGAAGCCGTCGCGGCGGGTATCGAAAGAATGCTGGAACAATTTCATAAAAAAAAGGATTATGTAGTGAGTGTTCCTCTGGCATTGCTCAAGCAGGCGGAAGCAATGAAACGAAGGTTCAATATCGTGCTCGGATCCATCGCCGGCATTAGCCTTTTGGTCGGTGGAATCGGAATTATGAATATTATGCTGGCTTCGGTCACGGAGCGTACGCGTGAGATAGGAATCAGGCGTGCCATCGGCGCCAAACGCAGACAAATTGTCTTGCAGTTTCTTATCGAGACCGTGGTTCTCTCGACTATGGGTGGTTTAATCGGTCTGGGTATGGGAACACTTATTCCGTTCTTAATTACGTACTTTTCCGGCATGATTACCGTGATAACCTTGAAGGGAATTCTCCTGCCGCTTCTGATCAGTATGACGATCGGAATTCTCTTCGGATTATATCCCGCGGTCCATGCCGCCAAAGTGGATCCGATCGTGGCGCTTAGACATGAATGATTCAACAGCGGATGTGACTTGTTTCGATACAGTCTGCAGGTGTCTGTAAGAATGAATCAATTGTTTTTCGAAGCATCTCCTTGCCTGACCCATGCTTCATTGAACCTTGCGTATTTGATCGTCTTATTCGGCTCACCCCTTCGGTCATTGTGATGGTAGCTGTAAACGACGTGCAGGATATCGCCGCGGCCCTGGATAATAGATGGATATGCGCTGCTTGTTGCTGTATTTCTTGCTCTTGTATCCAGCTCAAGGTGACGGGTATATTCCCAGCTTTTGCCTTCGTCGGTTGAAATCGACACTGCCAGGCTGTGCCTGCCGTCTTCCGTATCGTTATACGCCAGGGCCCAGTGACCGTTACTCATAGTAACAACATCGGCCCCCGAGCCGGGATTGGGCAATTTGGAATCTCTTACCGGGTTCCAGGTCAAGCCTTTATCTACGGACGTGCTGACATGGAGACGCTGAGGCGGAGGCCCGTTGTCGCGCATATAGGCAACCAATGTCCCATCGGTTTTCTTCGCGATGCTGGCCTGTATATTTCCCGGTCCCACGAGCGGTCCACTGAACTGCCATGTTTTGCCGCCGTCATCCGTTATGGCCATTAGCGAAAAGCTGAATCCGTCGGAGTAAAGAGGAACTATCATTCGGTTTTTATCGACAATCACAGCTTTGTTTTTGGTCTGCCAGCCCATTCGCCTGAAATACGCATAACCCAGTTGCTTTTCAGTGGATCGGCCTTGAGCATCATAGAGCCTGCCTCTCCGTATCATATTGTCACCCCGAGCTTTGGCAAGCAGGTCATCTTTCCATCTGTTTACCATGTTTCGCATAACCTGCTCCGGCATGCTGGAACTTTGAGAAATGTATTCTGCGTATTGGTCAATTTGTCTTTCGACAGATTTGACAAAGTTGTCGCCGGGCTGAATGCCGCGTTCGGCCGGATCGCCGGGCTTGACGTGTAAAACATCCTGCCAAGCCCATTCCGGCGGGCCGTCCGAGTTCATATAATTTTTGCTGATACGATATTTGGGCAGCGAAGTTTCCCACTGGTTTGCTATTACCGTGTACCACATCAGCCAGAGTCGATCCTGAGAATCGAGAAAGAGAATCGGATTGATATCCGGAAATCCGGGCACATCCGCCATTACGAAGGTCTTGCTCCAGGATTCTTCGCCAGCCCTGAGCCTCGCTCCCATGATCGCGACGTCATCCGCCCATCTTTCGCCGGAACCCTGAAACCATGCCGCCAGCAGGTCGCCGTTCGGCAGCTCAACGACCGTAGAGCCGTGAACATGCTGACTCACAAGAGGAAATATCTCCATGGTCTGACAGATAGCCTCTTTATCGCTGGCGGAACCGGTAACCTTCGCGAAAGATGCATCGGTAAGACCTCCGCCGTCAACTACGAACATTAGGCAAAGAATCAATAGCAAATATAGCTTTCGAATTGAAATTCTTCTAATTGGCTTTATTTTGCAGGATATTCCGGCGTAATTTCTAAGCATAGCTAAAAAACCTCCAAGTTTGGCTGAAGATGCCGCCTGGAAAAAATAACATCCAAAAAAGCATCGGCAACAGGTTCAAATTCCAAAGAATCATTGCATTTATCGCTGTGTTTTATAAAGATCAATATAGCACGGCATAAATTTTGTCAAGCAGAATATGGTCATAAAGGTTCCAATAATCTGGAGATTTGTATTGACAAAAAGGGTATTAATCTGATATAAATAACTGATGTCATCTGTGGGATTTTTGTATTCTGACAGAGGATATTTCTTTAGATTATGATAGATTTTCATTAATTGCCAGCCTGTTTGGGCTTTGGAAGGAAGGAGGTAATGTCGGATCACAAGATTGTCATGTCGAGCTGGAAGAGAGGATTAATGGTATTATCGGTTGCTTTCGTATATAGACAAAACTCATTATTAAAACTTTATAAGGAGGATTACGATGTTTAGAAAAATGATTTATCACATCTTGATATTCGTTTTGTTATTGGTATTGTCAACGGTTCGGGCTCAGGATCTTCAGTGGGATCGTGCTGCCTATTGGGACGATGATTATTCATCTGCCTGGGCCGGAGGTGATGCGTCCATAAAGGACGCTTTAGAGGCTGCGGGCTATACGGTTCTCGACGCCGATCAGCTCAAGACATGGATGGACGGCCATATAGCCGACAAGGCCTTAAGCGTAGTTGTGTTCTGTCGAGATGTCGTACCGGATACTGTCGCCGAAACCATGAATGCCAGTTGTACTATTCGAAAATATCTGGATGCGGGAGGCAAGGTTGTATGGTATTCCGACTGGCCTTTTTACTACCAGGGTTCCTCGGATGGCAGCAATGTAACGTGGGGTAGTGCCGGAGCGACCAGCGTGCTGGGATTCAATGCCTCCAGCGGGCCGAATGATACTATGGATGAAGTGGTTTTCACCGAAGCCGGCATTGCTTGGGGGCTGACCACGACGTGGCAGTCACAGCGACCGACCTCTGTAACAATTACCGACAATTTTACACCATTGGCCACGATTAGCAGCGGAAGTGCGGCGGCCTGGGCAAAGCATTTTGTTCCGGGTGACAAGTACCGGGGATTTGTTCGGTTATATGACACCGGCGGCGTACCTCCGAGCGTCGAAGACGTTATGCGTGTCGCAGAATACGTCGCGACGAAAGCAGCAAATCCCGACCCGGCTGACGGTTCCATACTTCGCGATACGTGGGTGAGTATCAGTTGGGTACCGGGTGCTTATGCAACCTCGCACGATGTTTACCTGGGTGAGAATTTTGATGATGTAGCCGCAGGCACGGGCGATACGTTCTTAGGCAACCAGGCCACTCCGTATTTGGTTGTCGGCTTTCCCGGAAATCCTTATCCGGACGGGCTTGTTCCGGGTACTACATACTACTGGAGGATCGATGAGGTCGATTCCGCTAATACGTATACAGGCGATGTCTGGAGCTTTATGATTCCGACAAAGAAGGCCTTCAACCCCGATCCGGTTAATGGTGCCGACTTAGTAGGTCTGGACTCAGAGCTAAGCTGGGAATCCGGATTTAGTGCGAAGTTACACACAGTGTACTTCGGCGATAATTTCGACGATGTGAACGATGCCGTAACAGGCATGCCCCAGGGACAAACAACATATACACCCGACACACTTAAGCTGGCGAAAACCTACTATTGGCGGGTTGACGAATTCGAGGGTCCGGCTACGCATAAAGGCGACGTTTGGAGCTTTACGACTGAGGGTGGCGTCGGCGGCCCGAATCCGGCTAATGGTGCAGTAGATGTAAAACCAACGGTGGTTCTTGGCTGGAATGCCGGAGGTGTTGCCGCTTCGCACGAGGTGTACTTCGGCTCGGATGCGGACGCAGTAAGGAATGCCACGAAAACATCACCTGAGTACAAGGGCGCAAAAGCCCTCGGTGAAGAGAGTTATGACCCGGGTCAACTCCCGTTGACTACGACTTGCTACTGGCGGATCGATGAAGTTAACAGCATCAATCCCGATAGCCCGTGGACCGGCAACGTCTGGAGCTTTACGACGAGCGATTACTTTGTCATCGATGACTTCGAGGATTACGATTCCGGCGATAATCAGATATGGTATTCGTGGCACGATGGGCTTGGATACGGCACACCCGGCACGGCGGGCTACTTTGCCGGCAACGGCACAGGTGCGGCGGTTGGCGACGAAACGACCCTTTCCTATACCGAGGAGACAATCGTTCATAGCGGCGGCCAGTCAATGCCTATGACATACAATAATAATTTACAGGGCTACTCCAAGTATTCCGAGGTGGAGCTTACTCTGACCGCTCCGCGTGACTGGACCGAGGAAGGTGTTTCGGAATTGTCAATCTGGTTCAGAGGCAACCCGGGATCCACCGGCAGTTTCGTCGAGGCTCCGGCCGGAACCTATACGATGACCGCGGCGGGTGTTGACATCTGGGGTGCCGCTGATGAGTTCCATTACGCCTTCAAGATGCTCACCGGCCCCGGTTCCATTGTAGCTCGGGTGCTCAGCGTCGGTAACACGGATCCTTGGGCCAAGGCCGGCGTTATGATTCGCGAGTCGCTGCAGCCGAGCTCGAAGTTCGCCGCAGTCTATATTACTCCCGGCAACGGATGCAGATTCCAGGCGAGGACGGACACGGATGTTGACGCTACGAGCGACACTTCTGTCGTGACAGCCGAGCAGACGGCAATCGCTGCTCCGTACTGGTTGAAGTTAGAGCGCGACGTCGCGGGCAATTTCAGAGGTTCCTATTCGGCCAACGGTTCTACCTGGACACAGATGTCATGGAATCCACAGAACATCCCGATGGGTTCGAATGTCTATATCGGTCTTGCGGTGACGGCCCATAACGCCAATGCCGTATGCGAGGCTCAAATGTCGAATGTTACGATTACCGGCACGGTTAGTCAGCAGTGGGCGAACCAGGATATCGGTCTTTTCAGTAATGCTGCTGAACCGTTGTACGTAGCCGTATCAAATAGTGCCGGCAATCCTGCGATTGTGGTCAATGATGATGCGAACGCGGCACAGATCGACACCTGGACCGAGTGGATTATCCCGCTTCAGACCTTTGCCGACCAGGGTATCGTCCTGACCAACGTTGACAGAATCGCAATCGGTTTGGGGACCAGGGGCAATACAGCGGTGCCCGGCGGTTCCGGCAAGATGTACTTCGACGACATCCGGCTGTACAAGCCGAGAGAAGCTGCTGAATAGTAATACCGCTTTTGCGGAAATGACAGTAGAATTTGCTTAGTTCGGGGCCTATACCAATCTATTAGGTATAGGCCCCGATTCATTTAGAATTTCACAAGATGGATATTTCGTGGATTTGAAGGGGCAAGCCTATGCTCTGCACTTTAAAACCATAAATATTATGAACAGAATAATAGTGACTAACTCCAACAATTTATCGAAACAGATAGAATCAGGAATAATGTCAATCGTGAATTGCTGGTAGTTTGTAAAAAACACTAAGTTTGAGATATTATGGCTTGACAAAAGTCGTTCAATATCAGTATGGTTGTGCAGATTTCGCTCACTTTTTACGGCAGTAAAGTTAGCAGGAAAGAGGTAATAGGAAAGTTTGAATTTTAGAGACAATCTTGAATTGCTACTTAAAATTAAGTTAAACAAATTAGCTGAGCAAGAATATACAATATTATATGGAAATCTCGGAAAAAACTAGTCGAAGATAAAATAGGATGAATATATTAGGCATTTCCGCTTTCTATCATGACAGCGCGGCAGCTCTGGTGAGGGATGGCGAAATAGTAGCTGCTGCCCAAGAAGAACGATTTACCCGTAAAAAACATGATCATTGCTTCCCTGCTCATGCGGTTGATTATTGCCTCGAGGCAAGTGGAATATCCGGTGAGCAGCTTGATTATGTGGTCTTTTATGAAAAACCGCTGTTGAAATTCGAACGGCTTCTTGAAACCTATATTGGTTATGCTCCCCGTGGATTTAAACAATTCGTACAGGGAATACCGATCTGGCTACGACAGAAGCTGTATTTACCCAGAGAAATGGATAAAGCCCTACATAATCAATATAAGGGACGCTATGTCTTTACAGAACATCATGAGTCCCATGCCGCCAGCGCGTTTTTCCCATCCGGCTTCGAAGAAGCAGCCATATTAACGGTGGATGGTGTGGGTGAATGGACTACTGCCAGCTACGGAATAGGTAAAGGAAACAAAGTTAAACTCTCGCATGAGATACATTTTCCTCATTCTTTGGGGTTGCTCTACTCTGCTTTTACGTACTTTACCGGCTTTAAGGTCAACTCGGGCGAATATAAATTGATGGGTTTGGCTCCTTATGGAGAAAAGAAATATTACGATCTTATAATGAACGAGTTGATAGACATAAAAGAGGATGGTTCTTTCCGTTTGAATATGTCCTATTTTCCTTATTGCCATAAAATGGTTATGACTAACACGAAGTTCGAAAAGTTGTTTGGGGGTCCGCCACGCAAGCCTGAATCTCCCCTAACGCAGCGTGAAATGGATATGGCTGCATCTGTACAGGCTGTTACAGAGGAAATAATGCTGCGGGCAGCAAAACATGTACAACATGAAACCTGCATGAAAAATCTTGTGTTGGCGGGAGGTGTTGCCTTAAACTGTGTAGGCAACGGCCGAATTCTTCGTGAAAGCTCTTTTGAGAATATATGGATACAACCCGCAGCGGGTGATGCCGGTGGAGCGCTTGGAGCAGCCCTTTTTGTATGGTATCAACTCCTCGACAATGAACGTAAAGTAGAAGGTTTTGATAAGCAGCGCTCCTCTTTGCTCGGACCTGCTTATACCAATGAGCAAATATGTAAATTCCTTGAATCTGTAGGGGCCCAATATCATACACTTATGAATGATGAAGAACTCTTCGGGGAGGTGTCTGATTTACTTAACCAGGAAAAAGTGATCGGCTGGTTTCAGGGTAGAATGGAATTTGGGCCGCGAGCACTGGGAAACCGAAGTATTATCAGTGATGCCCGCAGCGAAAATATGCAGTCAGTAATGAATCTTAAAATTAAGTTTCGCGAGTCATTCCGGCCCTTTGCTCCATGTGTTCTGCGAGACGACGTCAGCGAATATTTTGAAATGAAAACCAACCAGGACAGCCCATATATGCTGCTCGTAGCAGATGTAAGAAAAGAAAAACGTATTTCACCAAAGAGTGACGTGCGGTCTTTAAAGGGTCTGGAGAAATTAAAAATCAAACGCAGCGTAGTCCCGGCAATTACCCATGTAGATTACTCGGCGAGAATTCAGACCGTGGACTCAAAACGCCATTTAAAGTTGTACCGCTTAATGAGTTTATTTAAAGCAAAAACCGGTTGTTCTGTGATCATCAATACGAGTTTCAATATCCGTGGAGAACCGATTGTTTGTTCGCCGGAAGATGCCTATCGGTGTTTTATGGCTACGAACATGGATGTCCTGATAATGGAGAACCAGTTGCTGTATAAGATTGAACAACATCAGGCCGTTCAACACGATGTGGACAAATATTTAGCACAGTTTGAATTAGATTGATTTTCGTCATATATAAGGATTGGAAATGGCATTAATTGAAGTAAATTGGCAACCTAGTCCTAAATATCTACGCTCGTTCGGCACTATAGGGATTTTAGGAACAAGTATTATTGCAATATTACTTTATCTTATAAAAGGACTGGCGTTGGGATGGTGTTTCTCCATTGTAATTGTAGGATTTGTGATTTTTATTTCCAGCAGAATTTCATTAAAAGTAACAAAAGGTATATACATTAGTTTCACACTACTAACCCTTCCGATTGGCATGGTCGTAAGCTTTTTTTTGCTGGGAGTATTTTACTATCTGGTGCTTACTCCGATCGGCCTTTTTTTTCGTCTGATAGGACGAGATATACTTAAACGAAAATTCGAACCTGATACTGATAGTTACTGGATTAAAAGAAGATGCAAAGAGGATCTCAATCGCTATTTACGTCAATTTTAAAAGTGGGAGATTTTAATGACGGAAGAAACAGAAGGCAAACCACAAAACCGGTTTGATGAACTGACTCAACAAGGCCGTACAGGCATAATCTCTGAGTTTTGGGAGTTCCTCAAACATAATAAAAAATGGTGGCTTCTACCTGTTCTAATCATGTTATTGCTCTTAGGCTTGATTGTTCTACTTGGCGGCACGGCTTTAGCCCCGTTTATATATCCACTGTTTTAAGGGTGAATTGTTATGAAGAAAAATAATTTAAAATTGATATTGGTTTTTCTGGTTCTGCTAATCAACTTTATTCTTTGGTTTATCCCATCCGATCTGGCTTATAACCTTGCTCAGCACAGAGACATATTGTTAGGGAGATATACAATAGATCACCTCACTACACTGTTAATCTTGATCCCCGTCAGCTTACTGATTATTTACGCTATATTGTCCAAGAAAAAAGTTAAAACCAAAAAACAGAAAAGAGAAGACCTTTTCAAAACTACTGTTCTTGTAGTTTCGATTTTGCTTTGCGTTATTATCGCAGATTTCTTTTTACGTATTTCACGGCAGAAGCAATATGTCGGCAATGTAACTTCTTACCATCGTACGCCAAATAAGATGATAAAAGGAGTGAATAAAGATGTCCCTGTAACAGCTTTCACCTATCCTTTGGCCAAAGCAGGATATCCGGATGTACCTTACACCTTAACTACGGATAAACGAGGTTTTCGTAACACGACCGATTTGGAGATATATGATGTTGTGACATTAGGAGATTCGTTTACAGAAGGATCCCATGTCTCTGATGAGCACTCCTGGCCAGTCGTGTTCTCCAATAAAAGTAACCTTACCGTTTACAACTTGGGGATGTCAGGCGGCAGTCCGTTGACATATCTGGACACATTAGAAAAATACGGCCTGTCATTATCTCCAAAAATAGTTATCTGTACGATTTATGAAGGTAATGATTTTCGAAGCTCCAACTTTCGGGCGTCTAAAGTAGAAGATCGGGAGCGAGTGAGCCTGGAGTCTCTTATTGATTCTTCCCCACTGAGAATCGCCTTGAAAAAAGTGTTAATCAATCTATTCGGCCCTATAAATTGTAAGAAATTTTCAAAAGATACTGAGAAATTACATTCACCTTCACATCCCATGTACGCAGTATCATGGATGCCTGTGGGTATACCCCAAACCTCTGACACTAAATACTATACCTTCAAAATTAAAAGATTGCTGGCTCACTTCGATACCAGAGAAAACATTGAAAAGTCATCTGGGTGCCAAAATGTTATTAAGTACATGTGCGAAATCAACAGGACATGCAAAGGGCAAAATATTCGCTTCATCGTTATGTATATCCCAGACAAACCACACGTTGTTTTGCCTCTCTTGAAAAAAAGATTGTCCGCTATTCAGGTCCATGCATTCATGTCACTAAATGCTAAAATGCTGCCGGAGTCCGATGAATTGATGGAGACACTTTATTCACAGCTTGGTGCCCACGAGTCTATCATTGAAGAACTTTGCAAAAAAGATTCAATTGAGTTCATCTCTATGACTAAACCGTTACAACAAGAAATTCTGAAAGGCTCTCAGGTATATTATACATACGATCAACATTGGACGCCGATGGGTCATTTGATTGCTGCAGAAACCCTTTCAAATTATTTGCACGAACATCCAGAAAAGTAGCAAACTATTTTTATGTCACGGCGATCTGGCGAAGATTGTTAGCTTTTTTATTCTTCTCTTTTGGAATCTTGACGAAGTTTATTGAGAAATCCCGCAGGCACCTGGAATCCCAGGTTTTGTGCTCTCCGGATATCCTGCCATGCTTTTTCATATTCTTTCAAGCCGCAGTTGGCTACTGCGCGATTATAGTAAGCTTCGGCCGATTTCGGATTTAGCTCAATGGACTTGTCGAAGTCGGCGATAGCCTGGTCGTACTGCCCTTTCTTGCCGTAGACAAGTCCCCTGTTGCAATAAGCATCGGCATAGGTTTGATTTATCTCGATTGCTTTGGTGAACTCGGAGATCGCCGGATCAAGTTCGCCCTTATGGTCATAGGTGACTCCGCAATTGTAGTGGGCCTCGGCAAAATCCGGATTTATCTCAAGAGCCCTGCCGAAGTCGGATATGGCCCGGTCATATTGACCTTTATTGGCATAGGCATTACCCCGATTATTATATGCGTCGGCATACCGGGCGTTTATCTCGAGTGCCTTGTTGCAGTCTTCGATGGCCCTGTCGAATTCGGCTTTGTGATAATAGGCAAGTCCCCGGTTGTAGTATATCTCGGCGGACATCGGATTTGTATTTAAGGCCTTATTAAATTCCGCTATCGCCTGATCATACAGTCCTTGGCTGGCATAGGCATATCCCTGAATGGAGTGGTCGACCGGCTCATCTTTTTTGCATCCTGCAGGCATCAGACAGGCCATTATCCCAAGAATGCAATAAATTATTTCTTTTTTCTTAGCTGGCATGATGACTAACCTTGCTTTTTTACGGTTCCCGAACTGGTTAAAAGCAAACCGGTTAAAAAACTCCCCGATGAGAAATATCATCTTTGCACCTTTCTTTTTTTAAGATTTACAGAAACAATGTTACAATTGCAAAGAGAATTGTCAATATGTTGTTATAACGAGCGAATGTATAAAGCTATATGAATGGATTTGAAACAAAAAGGCACAATTCTTATTACCTGCTCGGCCGGATTGGTTGATTATGTCCGGCAGGAGGTCGAAGATTTAGGCTATCAGGGCGGCGATTGTCACAAAACGGGCCTTGAAGTTCCGGGCGATTTAAATGACGCAATGCGGCTGAATCTACACTTGCGTACTGCGTACAATGTTCTGTTTTTGCTCAAGCGGTTCAAGTGCTATTCGCCAGATGAGCTTTATCGCAATGCCAAAGAGTTGCCCTGGGAAGAGATAATCTCTCCATCCGAATACCTCAGCGTCGTCGGCAGGATAAATACCGAACACGTGAAAAATTCTATGTATGCCAACCTGAAGGTCAAGGATGCTATTGTCGATTGCATTGCCGAGGCGACGGGGTCCCGCCCCGACTCGGGCAAGAATAAAGATAAGGTGGTAGTGCAGTTTTATTGGAAGGATAATTTCTGCCGGCTCTACCTGAACACTTCCGGACTCAAGCTTTCGGATCGGGGCTATCGCAAGATGCCTCACAAAGCTCCACTGCGCGAGTCTCTTGCAGCCGCAATAATCATGGCGACGGGATACGACGGCGGCAAACCGCTGGTTTGCCCTATGTGTGGAAGCGGGACTTTGGCGATTGAGGCTGCACTTATAGCGAGCAAGCGCGCGCCGGGCCTGCTGCGAAGCAATTACGGCTTTATGCATTTGAAGTATTTTGACGAGTCGAAATGGCGGCAGATTCGCAGCGAGGCGCTTAAGAAAAGCAAGGCAAGGGGCGGCAAAGCTGGTTTCAGGCCGGCCCGGATTATCGCTACGGATATCGATACAGAGGCGGTCGAGGCCGCCCGGAAAAATGCTATGACCGCTGGGGTCTCGCACCTGATCGATTTTGATGTTTGCGATTTTGCGGAAACGGTAATACCGACGGAGCCGGGGATAATTGTTATGAATCCCGAATACGGTCTGCGGCTGGGCGAAATAGCAAAACTGGGTGATACGTATAAACGCATCGGCGATTTCTTCAAACAGAGATGTGCCGGTTATAACGGTTATATCTTCACCGGCAACCCGGCTCTTTCAAAAAAGGTCGGTTTGCGTACCAGCAGGCGGATTGAGTTTTACAACGCTAATATCGAGTGCCGCCTGCTTAAGTACGAGCTTTACGCGGGAACGAAAAACAAAACCAGCTAAACTGTAGGTTGATTATCTCCGCTTTCAGGAGAAGGCCGAACGGCGATTTCTTCACCGAGGGATTCGGGTCCAGCAGGTGTATAAGACTTCTTATAGTAATGGATGAATTTGCCCGGGAGAGCTTTGTGATAGACCAAACCGGGTGCTTCGGCGGAAAAGGTGTTTTTGAGCGGTTAAGCTATTTTTTGCAATCGGAGGCTTTCAAGGCCGTATCAGCAATTACAAGAAGCCTTCGTTTATATAGATTGCCGTGAAGAAATGGTTCGAAAAAGCCGATGTAGAGACAATATATCGTTCCGTACAGCCTTTAAAAAAATGGTTTTAACGGGCTGTCCGACGGCGATATTTGCTGCGTTGTGTCCTGGGCAAGGATAAAGTTCTCTCCGCCTTATTCAATACAAGGTGAACTGTTGTAAAGTGCTCTTAGTTGGGCCGACAAAGAGGAGAGGTCAAAATGAATTATTCAGGCTGAGAATCTTGTAAATGTTTGATATGTATAATTTTGCGTTTATGAATCAAAAGTATATCAATAATTGGCAGGCTATGATTAATAAACGACAAGTCGGAATGTTGCTTGATGATGTAATTTTTCGTAAAAATCCTTGACAAAAAAGGAGAATATTGTCACAATAGTGTTTTAATATTACATATACAGATATTTCGAATAAAGGACTGTCGCAAGGACTTATTGACGGATTTTCCTATTTGATTGTCAAGATTTCCAATCGGATTGCTGCCGTTGGCCGTTGGAGGAAGAAGTGGATTCACCAGGTATACTAAGAGTCGTAAAAAACTGCTGGTATCGCTTCGCAGCAAATAATAGATCTGAAGGACCATCAGAGAAATTTTCCACGCCCCAGAACCCGTGTATGGTGCTTGAACAGCTCGAACCGCGTTTATTATTAAGCGCGGACCTTGCTATAACAAATCCTGTAGCGCCGGTGACTGCTACAATACTTGATGCTATCGAAGTTTCCTGGACGGTTGAGAACCAGGGTGCGGATGCCACATCTTCTCCGATGTGGACCGACCGCGTATATATTTCAGACGATACAATAAAGGATGACAGTGATACTTCGCTGATATATAGAGACGTCCTGGACCAGCAGCCTTTAGCGCCGGGAGCAAGCTACACAATTACCGAGCAGGAGACAATTCCAAATACAGCACCAGGTACTCGATACCTGCTTTTTATTACTGACAGATATGAAAATGAGTCCGAATCGGACGAATCTAACAATATTCTCGCTGTAGAGATAGAGCTTTTCGCTCCGGATGTGGATTTGCGAATAGACGATATTCGCGGCCCCCCGAATAACGAGACCAACCTCGGAGATATGATCGAGGTCGGCTGGACGGTTACCAATTACGGCAGTGTAGCTACGACAGGTATGTGGAGGGACGAACTCTATCTGTCCGACGATGAGATTCTGGATGCAGAGGACGACTATTTAACCTATGAATATATATCGGGCGGAGAAGGTCCCATAGAGCTTGGGGCTGGTGAGAGCTATGAAGCAACAGTGTTTTTCAATCTCTCAAACGTCTCCGGCGGCAATCGTTACCTCATTGTTGCTTCCGATGCAAGGAATGAGATAACTGAGACAAATGAAGCTAATAACACAATTGTCTCGCCTTTACTGATTCACGGCCCGGATTTGGTCGCCGTGGATTTTGCTGCTCCGACGATTGTCGATAATAGTCTTGACTTTGAGGTTTCCTGGACGATCATTAATCAGGGAGATATCGACGCAGAAAGCGGTTGGGAAGATTGCGTCTTTTTTTCTCAGGACGAAATCTATGATTCCGACGATATTTCGATCATGAGCCAGTGGAAGGACGCCTCTGTTCCGCTTGCACCGTCCGAGAATTATACGGTAACAACGAGTATCTCCATAGACGAGATAGGAAATTATTATCTGCTGTTTAGGACTAATCCCTGGAGTGATATCCCTGAACTTGACAGCAGCAACAATTTACAGACGGCAGCAATCACCATTCGCGGGCCGGACCTGGTTCTTATATCGGCTACTGCTCCGGATTCGGCTGCACTGACTGATACAATCGATGTATCCTGGACCGTAAGAAACGATGGCCCGGCGGCCGCTCTCAGCGGTTGGACGGACCGGGTATATCTTTCTGACGATACAGTTTTCAACTCGTCAGAAGACGATTATGTAATGGGGTATCTGTACTCGAATCCTTTGAACCCGGGTGCGGAATACACCCGCTCCATATCTATTGATATAGAATACTATTTTTCCGCGGGAAGCAGGTATTTACTGTTCATTACCGACCGTAATAATGAGCAAAAAGAGATTGATGAGGAAAATAATGTTTTTGCCGTGCAGATAGACCTGGACGGTCCCGACCTCGTTATCAGCAATCCGGTCGCACCGGCCTCTGCGATTGTGGAAGAAGATATAAGTGTATCCTGGACTGTTACTAATAACAGCACTATAGATGCGACAGCAACATTTTTATATGACGTTATCTATTTCTCCGTAGATGACGTGTTTGATGACGCGGATATAGAGGCATATTGTTATGACCTTTACAATTATCTTCCTCTAACGGCAGGAAAAACCTATACGATAACTACGAGTATGGACGTTGATGATGATGCTATCGGGTGTAATTATATCATTTTTGCCGCTGACGGTTACGATTATCAGGGAGAGACGGATGAAGCCAATAATATAATGGCTTTGCCGTTCGAGGTTTTGGCTCCCGATCTGGTAATTACAGATGCAACCGCACCGACAGAGGCGGCGTTGGGCTCTTCGATTACTGTTTCCTGGACCGTGGAAAACCAGGGAAACGCCCCTGCGGCACGCAGTTACTGGTATGACCGTCTGTATCTGTCAGATGATGATGTTTATGACAGCGGCGATTCATACGTTACTTCTCTTACAAGAACCAACAGCACACCCCTGGGGATAGGTGTAAGCTACACCGCAACTCGTACTTTCACCCTTCCTTCAACCCGGATGGGCTCGCAATATCTTATTTTCAGAGCCGATTACAGCAATTACCAGGACGAATTGAACGAAGACAATAATACTTATTCCGCCGCCATCGAGCTGCTCGCCCCGGACCTTATAATCACGGATGCCACAGCACCGCCAGCAATCAATGTAGGCCAGCCGGTGAATGTCTCCTGGACGGTCAAAAACCAGGGGGCGGCTCCGGCTAACACCTCGTATTGGTATGACAGGGTGTATTTATCCGCCAATGAGAGCAAGGACTGGCTGGACAGCCAGCTTTACTCTTTATACACGGGCAGTTACACCCCGCTTGCAGCCGACGGCAGCTATACGGTAAATGCGAGTATAACAGTAGATATACCCTCTGACTTTATGGGTGTACCCCAGTATCTGGTTTTTGTAACAGACGACACATCCAGACAGGGTGAGCTTGACGAGACTAACAACGGTTTTGCGGTACCCATTGTAGTTACCGGACCCGATTTGGTGGTGATTTCGGCAACGGGACCACCTTCTGCGGCGATAAACGAGACTGTTGAGGTCTCCTGGACAGTCCAGAACCATGGCAATGAGTCTGTTACGGGCACTTTGTATGACGGCGTTTATCTGTCTCGCCGTACTTCACCATGGTCTTCATGGACGGACTATTATATTGATGAAGAGGTAATATCCCTGACGGATGCGCTTGAACCGGACGAAAGCTATACTATTACCCGAAATGTTACGCTTCCGAACCAAAATCTATACACTTACGAATGGGCTTTACGTTTCAAAACTGACAGACTTAATGCACGCAGCGAGCTGGATGAGAACAATAATTTCTTTACACTTCCGATTGAGCTGTCGATGCCGGACCTTGTTATCTCTGATATTTCCGCCCCCGCACAGGTCTTTCTCGGCCAGGAAGTAAATATCTCTTGGACGGTAACTAATGCTGGCGATATCGGGGCATTCGCAGACTGGTCTGATTATGTTTACATCTCCGACAACGATACGATAGGCTACGGGGATACACAGGTTATTTCGCAGTCAGCAAACGGCTATAGCCCGCTTGCGCCCGGTGAAAGTTATACCTTTAATATAACGGTCATAGTGCCTGATACGAATATCGGCAATCGGTATATAGTATTCAAGGCCGACGGTAATACGGACCAGTATGAAACTGACGAATATAACAACGAGATGGCCTTATCGTTGCTTTTGGGTGCAACCGACCTTGAGATCTCGAATCCAACGGCCCCGGCTACGGCGCTGCTCGGGGAAACGATAGAGCTGTCCTGGACGGTAACCAACCAGGGCGCAGCCGCAACGATGATGGATTGGTCTGATTATGTATATATTTCCACAAATACGACCGTCGGCAGCTCGGATATTCTGTTGGTTTCCGAATCAGCATCAAGTTACACCCCACTGGATGCCGGCGCCGCCTATACTATGACGGTAAATGCAACTATACCCGAAGAAGTAGTCGGCAGTCAGTATCTTTTGTTCGTGGCAAACGGAAGTGCCGAAGAGCTTGAAGCTAATACCGATAATAATCTTATTTCCGTCCAGATCGAATTGCAAGGCCCGAATCTGGTGGTTTCGGATGTGACGGCTCCCTTAACCGTACTTCCCGGCGAAACAGTCACAGTAAGCTGGACCGTTACGAATCAGGGTTTCACAACAGCCTCATCTGACTGGCAGGACCGTATTTATGTATCTGAGGATGATATATTTGGCTTTGATACGAAAATAAGAGAAGAATGGATTCAGAGCCAGACACCGTTGGAGGCCGGACAAAGTTATACTGTTTCAAGGCAAATCACTATCCCGGGGGATATAACCGGAACCCGGTATCTGCTGTTTGTTACGGATTATTATGATCACCAGATTGAAGGCAACGAAGACGATAATGTCTATGCTTTGCAATTTAGCTTAAACGCACCCGATTTAGCCCTGTTTAACGCTACTGCCCCGGCAGCAGGTATTGTCGGCGAAACAATCGATGTATTCTGGCAGGTTACAAATCAGGGATGTTTCGATGCCATGGCGGATTGGTATGATGCTGTCTATATATCCGACAACATAACGTATGAGGCGGGTGTCGATACGCTTGTGGCCGAGTATGATATGTCTCTTAATTCGCCTTTGTCGGCGGGGGTAAGTTATGGTGTTAATAAAGATGTTACCATCCCCTCTGTGGCGGCCGGTATTCACTACTTATTATTTATTACGGACAGAAGGAACGACCAGGGCGAAACTGATGAGACAAATAACGTGTATGCACTTGAGATTGAGCTTACCGGCCCGGACCCCCAATTGCTCGCGGCCACAGCGCCTGCGTCAGCTACAATCGGTGATACGATAGATGTTTCCTGGACAGTATCCAATGCCGGCAATGAAACTGCCTCCGGCCCCTGGTATGATACCGTTTATCTTTCGAATAATGCTACTTTTGAGATATATGACACAAAACTATGCGACGTTCTTATTTCCGACCAACTGCCGCTTGGAACAGGTGAAAGCTACTCCTTCGATGCGACGGTTACAATTCCGAATGTTCTTGAAGGTACGTGGTACCTGTTCTTTGTAACAGACAGCAGGGATGAAAATTACGAGACAGATGAGGCCAATAATATATTTCCGGTAATGGAAATAAATCTTGGAGCACCCGACCTTATTGTGTCTGATGCTACGGCTCCGCTATCCGCTGTTCTGGGCCAGACGATTCAGGTCTCCTGGACCGTTACCAATCAGGGCACTTCAGACGCACTGGCAGACTGGGAAGATGCAGTTTATGTATCTGAAAATTCGAACTTTCTCGGTAATTATATACGTATCGCATCCTGTTCAACAGCTTCGCATACGCCGCTCGCTGCCGGCGGCGGTTATACGATCACGATGGATGTTAATATCCCGGATATAGCGACAGGCAATCGCTTTCTGATATTCTATACAGACTGGCGTTACGACCAGACTGAGACATCCGAGAGCAATAACCGGACGGCAGTGCCCATACTGCTTGATGCCCCGGACCTTACAGTATCTTCCGCCGACGGTCCGGTTTCAGCAAGTCTGGGTGAGACTATTGAGGTTACATGGACGGTAACTAATCAGGGTACTCCGGATACACAACTCGGCTGGTTCGACCATATTTACTTTTCCGATGATACCCTGCTTGACAATGATGATACTTTAGCGGATTCATACTGGGCCGGGGGCTATTCTCCGCTTTCCAATAGCGAATCCTATACAGTTACGCGTAATATAACCGTTCCTAATACCGGCTTTGGAAATCGTTATATTCTATTTACCACAAATCCAAACGGCGACCAGCCGGAGGAAAATGAAGACAATAATACCTATGCAGTTTCGATTCTGCTTGCGTCGTCGGATCTGGCGGTAACGGAAGTTACGGCTCCTACCTTGGCGGTTGGAAATCCCGCTACTATAGATGTCGGCTGGACGGTAGCTAATATTGGGACAATCGCCGGAAATATCAATAGCTGGACAGATAAAGTTGTCCTGTCAAATAACGAATATCCTTTTGACGATAACGATCATGTAATAGCGGAATTTAACCACACGGGACTTCTGAACGTCGGCGAAAGCTATTCACGGAACGAAACCATAGTCCTGCCCGGCGGAGTTAGCGGTAATTATCATCTGTTTGTGATAACCGATGGCTATGAGGTTGTTCCCGAAGGCAATTCCGAGGCTAACAATGTAGGTGAATCCTTGGAAATGCTTGAGATTGCATATAAACCGTACTCGGACCTTGTTGTTACATCGGTTGTAGCCGCACCCACGGGCAGTACGGGCAATCCCTTAACGGTCTCGTGGACGGTCTTAAACCAGGGTATTGCTACCACGGACACCTCCAGAACGCACGATGGGGTAATGTTGGCGACGGATGAGGATGGGATTCATATTGTCGAATGGCTTGATAGTTTCGATCATACCGGCACACTTGCGGCCGGCTCAAGCTATTTGCGGACTGTTGATGTGTTTTTGCCCCACGAGCTCACGCCGGGTACATATTATGTAGTTGTGCAGACGGGCGAGCCGTATGAATCCATACATACCGATAATAACCGAAATGTGTCCGCTCAGGTGGAAATAGCCTTTACTCCCGCACCGGACTTGATCGTTGCGGAGATTATCGCGCCAATCGAAGTTGACTCCGGGACCAGGGTGGATATTGAATGGACGGTTCTGAATAACGGATTAGGTGACGCCGCGGGAAACTGGACGGACCGCGTGGAATTGCAGAATCTCGATGGAACCAGGACATACCGCCTTGGAGAATTCGTATATGGCAACGCTCTTGATGCCGGGATGTCTTATACCCGAAGGGAACAGTTTACACTCCCCGAGAATATAGAGGGCTCTTACAAGGTTCGGGTAACGGCAAATGCACCAAGATGGCCCGGAGGCCGGGGACTTTATGAGGGTGGTGCTACAGATAATAATATGACCCTGGATGATGATGCGATACTGATAAATCTTTCGCCGCACCCCGATCTTCAGGTTCAATCCGCAACAGCGCCGGATAATGTTACAGCCGGCGGAACAATATCGCTTGAGTTTGTTATTATCAATCAGGGTGCTGCTTCAACACAAAAACCCTACTGGAAGGATGGAGTATATCTTTCTGTTGATGATGAGTACAGCAGCGATGATACGCTGCTTGGGCAATTCGATAATGGTGCGGCCCTTGCCCCGGGTCAGAGCTATATGACTCAGACGGGCAGTCTGGTTATCCCCGAGCGTATGCGCGGTGATATGTATATTGTCGTAGCTACGGATTGCTCAAGGCGGATAGATGAATACCCCAACGAAGATAATAATGCTCTAATACTGCCGTTATACGTGGAGCCTCTTCCAGCACCCGACCTTGTAACAAGCGATGTATTATCGCCGGATCAGGCGATTTCCGGTCTTTGGATTGAAGTGCAGTATACGGTAACGAATCTTGGAATGGGGCCGACCATTGTTAGCAATTGGACGAGCAGCGATAGCTGGAATGATACAATATGGCTAACCAGAGACAAGAACAGGCCGCATCCCGGAATTTCGACTACTGAAGATATCTTGTTAGGCAGATTTACTCACGAGGGACTGCTTGAAGTCGGCGAAAGTTATGAGCAGATTGTCAGTGTACGAATACCGCAGCCGGAGGAGATTGTGGACCTCGATGATATTCAGGGTCAGTGGTACATTACGCCCTGGTGTGATGCTTATGACGTTGTTCTTGAGGATACACTGGATGCCAATATCAATCCGGATGATCCGAATGAGATTGACGGCAACAATTACAAGTCCCGGCCCATAGACGTAATTGTTACTCGTCCGGATATGGCGGTTGTTTCGGTAGTCCCTGATGCTCAGGCCTATGCCGGGGAAGATATTACTATCCGTTGGACGGTTGAAAACCAGGGCAATAGGGCCCTGACCGCCGCTAACTGGCAATTGAGTTTCTATTTGTCCGATTCTGAGGAATATTCAGGCTCGCACCACGATACTATTCTCGGAGGAATCGATCTTCCGATGGACCTTGAACCGGGACAAAGCTGCTCCGGCGAAGAAACCTTTGATTTATCGCCCGCCAGTGTTGGAAGTTATGCCATTGTACATGCCTCTTTCTTCAGCGGTTCTAACCAGCAGTCGAATCCCGATCTAAATTACGACAACAATTTCCTTGCCGGGCCGACCAACGTGACTGCTCGTCCCGCGGATTTGCAGGTAACGAGTGTAATGGTTTCTCCGGGAGGTCTGTATTCCGGCGATGATTTCGCCGTTGAGTGGACTGTCGAGAACTTCGGCTTCGAGGTATGGCACGGAACAAACTACTGGTATGACGCCGTTTATTTATCGACCGATCCTAACCTTACATTGGACCACAATAACTCAATAACGGGAGGCTGGTTTGAGCGGCTTGGTGCCTTCGTTCATCCTCACGATCCCCAATTCGGACCGGGTGATAGTTACACCCATAGCGAGCAATTCACACTTCCGCGTGGAATCGACGGTCCGTATTACGCCTATGTTTTTACCAACATCGGCGGCGAGGATGAAATCTCGGGATTTAGCTCAAGCAATAGTTATTCTATTAAGTTTTTCAGGTCACATGTCCTCGAAGATATTTCCAACAATCTCAATTCTGCTGCTTTCGACGTTACTTACAGCGAGCCGGATCTTCAGCTTACAAGTTTGACTTTACCTGCCGGGCAGCCATACTCCGGCGAGAATATCGCTCTTTCCTGGTCGGTTGAGAACTTCGGAACTCGCGCTGCAAAAAAGGGCTGGGCGGACCTGCCGCCAGGATCGAGGTCGTGGATCGACCGTGTGTACCTGTCGAAAGATCCTTCGCTGGATAGTGAGGATTACTATCTGGGCGGTACCTGGAAGTCTTTTGAATTTGGGCCGGGCCAAACCTATTCGAGCACTGCAAATGTAACTATCCCTGACGGTATCGAAGGGGATTACTATATTCTGGTCTTTACGGATTCGAATATCGACGGGCCATTACCGCCCGGTGGCCCGGGAGTTGATTTTGACAGTGACCGGATTCTGGCGCGTGTGCAGGAGTATCGTGACGAAGGTAACAATATTACAGCGCAGCCGATAACAATTATTTTAACCGAGCCGCCGGACCTGCAGGTAAGCGAGGTTATCGCTCCGGATCATATCTATGCCAACCGCTCGTTTGAGATTTCATATACTGTGACAAATGCAGGCTCAGGTGATACGCCGGCTCTTCAATCTTCGTGGAGGGATAGGATATACCTGTCTCGGGATGAGCTGTTGGATATGAAGAGCGATATCTTTATGGGCGAAAAATATCATCACGGAGGTTTGACTGTCGGTGCTGATTATCAGGTTACGGCAGTGGATCTCGAAGTGCCGATTCATTTGACCGGTCCTTTCTATGTATTCGTAATAACCGATCCTGTTCATTCGACATATAAACCGCGAGCCGATGTATTCGAGGGCCAGTATGAGTACAACAACGCTACACCAGGCCCGCAGCCGATGATAATAGAGGCTCCGCCTCCTTCAGACCTTGTAGTCCAGGATGTTGTAATACCAACAGAGGCTCAGTCCGGTGATACTATTGAGGTTACCTGGACTGTTACAAATACGGCCCCGGGCTCCGCTATCGGAAGTTGGACTGATTCGGCTTATCTGTCGTCTGATACCGTTTGGGATATTCGGGATTCGCTGATAGGTCGGGTAAGGCACACCGGTGATCTTGCTCAGGACGAATCATATACATCCACTTTGGAAACAATTTTAGGGCCTGTTCGTCCCGGGCAGTATCATATCATAGTACGAGCTGACATCTTCAACCGTGTGTATGAGGATATCGCCGAAGCAAACAATATCACGGCTTCGGCCGATACTTTGAGTGTAAGTGTCGACGAGCTGTTTTTAGATGTTCCGCTGGCAACAACTCTAAGTTCCGGACAGGATCGCCTTTTCCAGGTAGAGGTCGGCTTAGGACAGACATTGAAGGTCAGTTTAGCTGCCGATGCTCAGGATGCGGTAAATGAGCTGTATCTTCGCTATGGTGATGTGCCCACGGGAGTTTTATATGATGCCGCCTACGAAGGAACTCTCGAGGCAAATCAGACGGCCGTGATTCCCACGACAACACCTGGAATGTATTACGTTATGATTCGCGGCTATTATGAGCCTGCCGAGGATACACCCGTAACGTTGCTGGCGGAATTGATGCCCTTTGCCATTACCGATGTCATACCTGATATCGGCGGTGACGGCAGGTATGTTACAACGACTATCCTTGGCGCTCAGTTCCATCCGGATGCGATTGTCAAAATGGTTCGTCCGGGCATTGCCGAATATGAGCCAGTAAGTTATGAAGTGATAGACGGCACTCAAATCATTGCTATATTTGATTTTAACGATGCCCCTCACGGACTATACGATGTTAAGGTTATCAATCCCAACGGCCAGGAAGCTATCGTGCCGTACAGATACCTCGTTGAAAGATCAATCGAGCCGGATGTCGCATTGGGACTGGGCGGCCCGCGGTTAATCGGTTTGGGAGCAACGGGACTTTACGGCTTTTCTCTGCAAAGCCTTACGAATGTTGATATCCCTTATGTGTACTTCCAGTTCGGAGTGCCGGAGCTTGGAATAAATTATGTGATTCCAACTCCGGACGATAGCGGTTTACCATATCTCGACTTCAGCACAAACCTGCGAGGTAGTCCCGAGCGGGAAGATCTTGAAGATGTACCCTGGGCCAGCCTTCTTTCCGAGGTAAACACCTGGGGCGAAGTTCTTGCTCCCGGGTATATATTTGACCTTGCCGACCGCGATTTCACGGGCTTGACGTTTACCGCGGAAACTTATCCGGGCCTTAAAGAACTTCTCAGAGAAAATCCACTTTTACTCATGGGCATACCGGGTTGTGCTCTTGCCTTCCAGTTTCATATTCTCGGCAGCGCCACAGTGCTTACAGGTGATGAATTCGTAGCCCGGCAGAGTACGGAAGCCCTTGCCCTTCGTGAGCGGATACTGGCGGATGAAAACGCTTCATCTTCACTTATGCTCCTGGCTGCGGACGCCGATAGCTGGGTATCTTTATACCTGATGGCGCTGGAAGATGCGGGCATGCTCAGGCCCGAGGACCAGGCTCCATCCGTTCGTGAAAACCCGTTAGTCGTCAGCCTGATGGCAACATTGAGCACAGGTATTCTTGCAGGTCCCGCCGGACAGGAAATTATTACCAACGGTAATCTTGTAGAATTCTTCGAGCAGGTGAGGCAATGGTATGGCCACAATGACAATATTATCGCCGATCTGGATAATTCGTACCCTGTTATAGCTTCCCTGCCCGACCCGGACGATTATAATCTGGGACTTTCCAGCCTGACCCACTTTGAGGCTTTTAATATATATGTGCCGTGCGGTGATTGCCGACTCGATGTGCCGCCGTCGGCGCCTCTTACGCCTTTGGATTTTGCGAGCTACTTCAATACAGCGGGAACGATAGGTGAGCTGGCTACCATAATCGGCCCGGTCGGATTTGGCCCGGAGGCTTTTCTGCCGGTTGAAATGCCGCTGCCTTATACAATACGCTTTGAGAACGATGCCGCCGCATCAAGCACGGTCGGTGAAGTTCAGATACTGACGGAGCTGGATCCGAATCTTGATCCCCGAAGCTTCCGACTGGGCGATTTACAATTGGGCGATATCCAGGTGCATATTCCGTCGAACCGCGGCGCCTTCCAGGGTGATTTCGATTTTACCGAAAGTAAGGGCTTTATTCTCCGCCTCAATGCGGGTATAGATCTCCAGTCCGGTACGGCCAGTTGGATTATCCAGGCAATCGACCCGGAAACGGGTGAACTTATACAAAATCCCGATTTGGGTCTTTTGCCTCCGAACGATGCAGATGGTTCGGGCGCAGGATTTGTTGCCTATACGGTCAAACCCAAAGAAAACACCGTATCAGGCACGGAAATTTCGGCACAGGGCCGTGTTTTGTTTAATACGATGCCGCCGCTTGATACTAATGTCGTTACACATCTTATCGATGGTGTGGCGCCTGTGACAACGCTGACGCAAACAACATTGTCTCCGGGCAGTTCCGACATTCTGGTCCAGTGGAACGCGGTTGATGATGAAAACGGCTCGGGTCTGAAGCATGTTACAGTCTATGTGGCCGAGGATGGAGGCGATTTTAAGATATGGCTGCGTCAGACGGCCGAAACCTCGGCGGTTTACGAGGGCCGGGCCGGGCACATGTACGAATTTCTGGCTCTGGCGATGGATAACGCCGGCAATAGAGAGAAGCCGTCTTTTGGTGTTAATGTTCCCGATGATGATTCGACGGTTAATCTCGGCGGATTGCCCACAGTGCCGGAGACGACGGCTCCGACACTCGGTGAGGCGCCGGAACCGAGCCCGACACCCTCGACCAATCCTCTGTTCCTTGAGGCCCAGCTTGAGATTCCTGCTTCTGAGCTTGCGGCAGAAGGTTCGGAATTTGGGAGTGTTCTGCGGCCGTTTAATGCCGATGCTTTCGCCACGGGTATCGGGCAAAGTCATGCCGGCATCGGCCCGATGGCAATCGTAGTCATGCCTGACGGCTCGGTCGTTATCAGCGGCGGCCCGACACGCGGTAATCTTTACAAGTTCTCGGAATATGGCGGCCAGGCCTCGGCGCCGTTTGCTTTACTGCCTTATCCCGTGTTTGATATGGCTCTCGACGATCAAGGCCGTTTGTGGGCTACGACCGGCGGTGGGCCGTTGCTGCAACTGGATCCCGATACCGGCGCTATTCTCAATCAATTCGCTGACGGTCTGACACAAACGCTTGCAATCGATCCCGGCACAGGTCTGATATATATATCATCCAGCATTGGTATTGAAATTTTCGACCCTTCGACCGAAACGTTCAGCCATTTTAGCGACGTCCGTGTGGGCAATATGGCGTTTTCTCCGAACGGTCAGCTTTGGGCTGCTGTTTGGCCGAATCGCGGCGACGTGGTCAGGTTCAATCAAGATGGCGTTGCCGAGCTGATGCTGCATTTCGATACGGATGTCGATTCATTGGCGTTTGGATATAACGGCAGTGATCTCGAAGGATTGCTCTTTATTTCCAACAATAACGGGCCGGAAGGCGGCGACGGCAGTGAGTTGATAATGGTCGATCTTGCAACTCTCCAGCAGGTATCTGTTGCTGCCGGCGGGAGCCGCGGTGATATGGTGATTACAACTCCCGACGGCAAAGTCTTGCTCAGCCAGTCAAATCAGGTCGATGTATTGAAGCCGGCTGTTGCCCCGATGGTGTTGTATACGAATCCGCCGCCGGATAGCGTAGTTGCTCTTCCTCGCGGAGTGATAACGGTTACCTTCGATCAGGATATGCTGCTTGGCAATCCGGATAATCCGGGCTCCGTGCTTAATACGTCAAACTACCGGCTGTTCGGTCAGAATGTGGGATTTGTTGACATAGATTCGGTAGTCTATGATTCCTCTACGAAAACAGCCGTTGTGACTTTTGACGGACTGATGCCCGACCAGTACATAATACAGGTCCTGACTAATATACAAAATACTGAAGGTGTCGAGCTAAATGAAGAATGTATCAGTCATTTTACCGCCGTATCGGACTTCTCTTCATCGGTTGAGATAGAATTCTTAACAGTCCGCTCCGACCGGCAGAATCAGACGGTTTCGTATAATGTTCGGGTGACGAATATCAGCGAATATGATCTTGTTCTGCCGGCACTGCTTGTGTTGGATACCGACCAGTATTTCGACGGCTGGCCTCTCGATGCCGATTACCAGGGCGAAGAAATAATATGGCTGATTGACCTGACCGACGCTATGCCGGTCGGCGGCATTCTCCAGCCGGGCCAGTCAACGGACGGTTATACGGTTGCGATTCAGAATCCTACGAGCCAGACAATAACTTTCGAGCATGGTATCTTTACACTGCCGGTCGCCAACCAGGCACCGGTATTTGATTCTTTGCCCGTGACAACCGCAACGGCGGGGCAGACCTATCAATACCAGATATTAGCAAGCGATCCGGAAGGTTTCTTGTTGACATATCTGCTTTATGAGGCTCCTGATGGAATGACCGTCGAAACCGATACGGGCCTTGTTGTATGGGAACCAACCACCGACAGCCCCTCTGCGGTCCGGGTCGTATTGCGTGTGTATGACGTACGGGGCGGATATGCCACGCAGGAATTTTCGATCACAGTTAACGGCGGAAACAGCCCGCCGGTACTCAATCCTATTGCTGCTGAAATTCACGGTTACGAAGGTCAGCCCTTACAGGGCGTAGTTTCCGCCGTAGATCCGGATGGTGATTCACTGATATTCTGGGCGGATAATTTACCGCCGGGGGCCGTATTCGATACTAATACACATGCCCTTCAGTGGGTACCCGAATCCGGAGACGCCGGAACGTATGAAAACATTACGTTTTTCGTAAGTGACGGTGTTAACCAGCTCGCACAGACGACGACCATTTTAATCGCTCCGACCAACCAGGCGCCGATTTTAATTGTGCCGTCCGACAGAACCGTCGTGGAGGGACAGACTGTCAGACTGTCGTTGTCTGGATATGATCCCGAGGGGCACCAGGTTACTTTCTCAAGCAACGCCGCTCCGGCGGGTGCGGTGCTTGATCCCAATACGGGTCTTTTCAGGTGGGCTATAGGGTATTCCGCCGCTGGGGAATATGAAATACCTTTTGCCGTCAGTGACGGCGAGCTCTCCTCGATCGGGAGCGTAAAAATAACCGTTACGAACGAAAACGCGGCGCCGGAATTCTTCGATGTGACCGGCTGGCAGGTATATGAAGGGCAGACTATCCGGCAAAGAATCTTTTCCTACGATTCGGATAATCCGGGATATATTCCGCCGGACCGTCTACAGGATGGTTCACTTACCCCGCTCGAAGGAAGCCAGCCTTCGGTGACGTATAATCTTTCCGCCTTGCCGGCGGGGGCCGCTTTTGACTATGAAACCTGGATGTTCGAATGGACGCCGACGTTCGACCAGGCCGGTGATTATATCGTAACGTTTACAGCTACCGACGATGGTGATGGCACGGGTGTAAATCTCTTTACATCTATAGATGTTCCGATCACTATCCTTAATTTAAACAGGTCGCCTGAAATAACGGATATTCCCAACCAGCAGGTCAATCGAGATGAAACTCTGGAAATAACAATAAACGCTGCCGATCCTGATGGCGACATACTGGTGCTTGCCGCTGAGAATGCGATTGCCGGATATGCTCTGCCGGACTTTGCTTCATTTACGGATAACGGCGACGGCACGGCAACTCTTCGATTCGAGCCGGATATCGACCATCGCGGCGACTATGTGATAAGGATAACCGCTACCGATGACGGTAACGGCCAGCCCTCTGCGGCGCTTTCTGATAATTACACGTTTGTTGTGAGCGTTCTCTCGCCAAACGAGCCACCCCAAATAAGTTACATCGGCGACAAAGTAGCGCTGATTGATCAAACACTGGAATTTACGATATACGTAGGCGATCTTGACCAGGATCCTCTGACTTTCGACGCAGACGGTCTTGTCGCCGGAGCCTCGCTGGAGGCGGGTCCGGTTTACGGCACGGCGGTATTTAGCTGGAGTCCCGATATAATTGACGTCGGTACTCATGTTATTACTTTCCGTGTAACCGACAGCGGCAATGGCGACCCGGCTGAGGTATTAAGCGACGAGGAAACAATTAACATAATAGTACGCGGCACAAATGAGGCGCCGGTGCTAAGCCTGGTAGGTAATCAAAGTACCAGCGAAGGTCAGGAGCTGTCGGTTCTATTATCTGCCAATGACCCGGATGGTGATGTACTTACCTATTACGCGTCGAATCTCCCGGCCGGCACCGATTTCGATCCTGCCGCAGGTGTATTTACATGGACGCCGGGGCTCTTCCAGGCCGGAACGTATCAAAATATCGTGCTTGGTGTTACTGATGGAAATAAATCAAGCTCTGAAACGATAACCATAACAGTGAATAACACAAACCAGGCACCCGTAATTCTTTTCCTGCCTGAACAACATGGACAGGAAGGTACGGCTTTGCAGTTTACTCTTTCGGCGAGTGATATCGATAGTGACGTACTGACATTCAGTTCGATATCGGCTTTACCTGCTGGCGCGACTTTCGATTCTCTTACCGGCAAATTTCAATGGACTCCTAACTATGAACAAACCGGCACTTATTCGTTACAGTTTATGGCCGAAGACGCCGGTGGGTTGAGTGATACGGCAGATATATCGATTAACATTTCCAACGTAAACAGGCTTCCGTCGATCGAAGCCTCGAATCACGCGGTTGAATTGGTACAATCGTTGAGCTTTTTCGTGGTCGGCAGCGATCCTGACCTCGGTACGACACTGACTTATTCCGCTTACGACTTACCCGACGGTGCGACCATTGATTCTGCTACGGGCCAGTTCGACTGGACGCCCGGACCGGGACAGACGGGCGATTATGTGATTGTTTTCGCCGTAAGTGACGGCCAGTCAATCGTCACCGCCACCTCACTTATACGAGCCGAACTGAACCCGGAAGGGCCGGTAGTGACGATCGAGCTTACGCCGAGCTTCCCGGTAGTTCCGGGCCAGTCTGTTTTAATACATCCGATTGCCGACAGCCTCGCGGAAATTACAAGTTTGACCATAACTGTAGATGGTGATCCGCTGGCACTGGATGCACAGGGGAGAGCTGAATTTATCCCGGCCCAGCCCGGGAGATATTTCGTTGAGGCAGTGGCTACCGATGCCGACGGGCGTATCGGTACGGCGAATATGATTTTGAAAGTGCGTAATCCTGATGATAGTGACGCTCCGATTGTCAGTTTTGTGTTAGGTCTTGACGGGACTACGCTGACGATTGTTACCGATTTGGTTGGGACGGTTGACGACCTGAATCTCGATAGCTGGGTTCTTGAACTGGAGCATCTTAACAGCGGTCATTTCGAGGTGATAGCTGACGGCAACAATCCTGTTATTGATAGTATCCTGGCCGTATTTGATCCGGGTACATACTCTAACGGTTTCTACAGGTTACGATTGACCGCTAAAGACATAACCGGCCGGGAAAGCCGGACCGAGCTTATAGTTGAAGTTGCAACCCTGGCAAAGCCCACACAATACCTGCACTCTCGAACCGATCTGGCTGTGCTGCTTGACGGCCAGATGATTAACATTGTTCGGATGTATGATTCGCTTGTAAAAGACCGGGGTGGAACATTCGGCTTCGGTTGGCGCCTGGCCAATCGGGACTTTGATATCCAAACCGAAGTCTCTGCGGCTTCGAGCGGGCAAATATCGGTTAACGATCCTTATCTTATCGGCACGAAACTTTATCTGACAGTGCCTGAGGGCCAGAGGATTGGTTTTACATTTATCCCGCAACGGCATGAGTTCGCTGGAATTACTTACTATACTCCCGCCTGGCAAGCCGATCCGGGAGTTACTTATTCTCTTGAATCGGCACATACGCCTCTTATTCTTGCCGGCAGCAGATTGTACGACCTGAGGACGGCCCGGCCTTATAATCCTGCAAGTGGAGCATTCGGAGACCACGACTTTAGTTTGACCGCGCCGGATGGAACAATCTACCATCTCAGTGCGGACAGTGGCGTGGAAGAACAAATCGCCCCGGACGGAACTCGTTTTGTATACAGTGACTCCGGAATTGTCGGGCCTTCGGGACAAATGATTCAATTTATAAAAGATGGGCAGGGACGTATAAGCTCAATCATAGCGCCTGATGGAACGTGTGTCGTATATACGTATGACGATAACGGGAACCTCGTTTCCGTCCGCAACCTTGTGATGGGTCAGTCAGGCTATTATGCTTATACTTCCGAAGAGATGCATCTGTTAACTCTCAAAATAGCGCCGGACGGAAGCGGAACCGCCGTTAATTACGACCCGGAACCACAGGAACTGCCGGTAAAAGCCAATCTTGGAACGGTGAACGATTTTAACTCTGCAATATACGAAGAAAGTCTTGCGGCGGGCTTAACCGATCGCTATACATTTATCCTTCGTGACTCGGAGACAACATCGACACTTAGTAATACCGTCCTGCTTGGAATATCCTTAAATGCATCATCCGGCAGCGGTTTTGAGCCTGCGGTTCCGACCATACCCGGCTTGTCTCCATTGTCGATGTGGACCGCCTCGGGAAGCGCGTTTGCACTTTATGCTGTTGAAAAATCAGGTCTTGAGCTTATAGAAATTTCAGGCGCTGATCCTGTCACATCGGGACAGTATCAGCTCGAACTGTTTATTGCGGGCGATGTTAATCTGGACGGCCTTGTCGATGGAGTTGATTATATCGAAATGACAAATGCAATCGGCAGTGTTACGGGAGATGTTTCTTATATTATCAAGGCCGATCCGAATCGCGATGGTATTATCGATCAGGCGGATTCACATATACTTATTAGCAATTATGATTTTACTTCCAACCAGCCGCCGGTGATAACAGCGGACACCTTCATGACCCATGAAGACCTGGAAATTGTCATTCCGTTGTCTGACCTTGCGCAGGATTCTGAGCATGATAATATATATTGTCGTGTCACAAATTCTTCTCACGGAACCGCGACACTTAGCCCGGACGGCCGGATTGTTCGGTTTATTCCGGATATCGGCTTTAACGGAATGGCGGGTTTTGAGCTGATCGCCGACGATGGCTATGCCGCCGGCACCGCCGTAGCCATGACGGTCGATGTAAGTGGTGCGCCGCTTTTGCATATAGATTTTGAATCCCGCAATCCACGTCTCGAAGTTGGTCAGAGCACACGACTTTCGGTTATAGGTGATTTCGCAGACCAGCAGGATGTTCCGCTGCCCGCTTCTTATCTTGCTTTTGCATCGACAAATCCTTTAGTTGCCTCTGTCAACAGCTACGGCCAGGTTACGGCGCTTTCCGATGGCAGTTCTGCAATAACTGTATCCAGTCATGGAATAATGGCCGCGACGGCGGTTGCTGTCGGCCTGCCGGCCGACCAGGAACAACTGCTCATTTACGCGGATGGTGTTGATGTTGTTCCGCAGGCGGTGAGCATTGTGCCGTCCGGCGGCGTGCAGCAGTTGTTTGTTACTATGACGGGTGATATTGATATCTCAGCCGGTGCCGACGGCACACTTTACTATATTGGTAATCCAGCCGTCGCGAACGTCGGCGTCGATGGTCTTATCACCGCCGTTGCGGAAGGTGTTACAGACGTGACGGTCATAAACGGTGCCGCAGAAGAAGTCGTTGCCGTGAAGGTTACACCGGCGCTTGCCGCGCCGAGCATCATAGGCTCCGAAGGGGGTGTCCTCGAAGATGCAAGCGGGGCATTGATATCCATCTGTCCCGGTGGATTACTTGGGGATACGACGATCAGCTTAACTCTGCATGATCCGGCTGCTCTGACGTGGCCGGTTCCATATCCGTTCGAGCTAATTGCCGGTTTTGATCTGGAGATAGGTGACGATCCTCTATGGATTCCGGCTCAATTAGCAATCCCGGTTGGCGCCAGTGTTGCGGACGGTACAGAGGTAGTCTTCTGTGAATTGACTACTTTAGAGGACACAGTCGGCAGTGAATTATCGGTTTGGATCGAGGTGGACCGTGGCGTTGTAAGTAACGGTATGGCTTTGACCCAAACAACCCTGATGCAGGGTGTGCTCGATTCCGGTTCTTATATGGTCGCTTTTGCACCGGCCGATACTACCGGACAAATAAAATTCGAATTGTCATTGATGCATCCGCTTTCACCTCTGTCGGGAGGTTTTTACGTGTACGTAGAGGCCTCCACTGAGCCGCCGGGAACACCTTCAACTGAGCCAAGGGGACTCAGTGATCTGCTTTACGATATTGGCTCAAGCTTGATCAGCGGCAGCGCCTCTTCGATACTTTATGGTTGCTATTATAACGGATCCGGCTACGGCTATATGGACGTGCCGGAGGGTCCCCAGAACATCAAAATGATTGAACTGACTCCGCCGGAGATACTGCCGAATATAACGACCACAAATGTGAATATTGATCCGGGGGTTGTTACCGAATTCACGGCTATGATCGATAACAGCATGGTTCCTCCCGGCCACCCGAGCAATGCACCGGTGATTACATCAGTGAGCTTTTCTTTTGAAGATACAGTGGCCGGTATCCAGCCTACAGTAACGGTTGATGGAGAACGTCTGTTGGGAAATGACCTGAAACTGCTGTTTTTCGAGCCGGGCAGTGACCGGGCAGTTTATGTAGAGGGTGCCGACCTTAGTATAGACGGCGACTCGATAAGTGCCGCCGTACCGCAAAAGGTGGCGCTTGGCTTGTGTGTTATTCAAGTGCGTAAAACACAAACGAGGTTCGAGAATATCAACGGTAAATTGCATGAGGAGACATACTATGTCTGGAGCAATCAGGTAAGCCTGAATTACTCGGCCAATTATGCGTTTGTGGCGACGGCATGGCCGGGTGAACTCGTCGTGATGAATGCCCAGACATACGATACGGTCGCTCAAGTCCCGGTGGAAGATTCTCTTATTAGTCCGTCGGGAGACGCGTTTGATGTCGTGATTACGCCGGATGGAAGCCGCGCTTACGTGCTCTTGAGAAATTCGATTGCAGTTGTTGATACTATGGCACTGCAGCGAATCGATGCGATTTGGCAAACGAGCCATATAGATAACATTATGCTGCCGGAAGACACGATTTCGCACTCGATTGCAATTGATCCAACGGGTGATTATCTATATGTGAGTGACAGTATTCAGAGTGTAATATATCAAATCTCCATCAATCCGGCGGATAAGGGTTCCTATAACTCATGCGTCGCCTTATTCAATTTGAGCCTGCCTGTGGCGGGGCTGCGGGGACTCGACGTAACAAGTGACGGCAAAAGGCTGTATGTCGCCGCACCGTATAGTCCGGTCGGGTGGAATCACATGAGCTACAACGGCAAAATTGTAGTTGTTGATATCGATCAGGATGCGGATCCAAATGGTTTCAACATTGGACTGGAATTGGGTGAAATCAATCTTGGCGTGTACAAAAAGCCGATGGGAATTAGCGCTGACAGCGGCGATCCATACCTGATTACGTATACTGATTTGCGTGGGAGCTTCGGCCTTATTATGGCTTCGGAAAATGACATCGGGAAGGTCGAACGAGAAATCCTGATTGATAATGAAGGTATGGAAATTGCTATTCTTCCGGGTAATACACTTGGCGGCGAGTTTGCCGGCCATTCGACTTATGCCTTTGTCACGGGCTTCAAGTCGGAAATAAACCGCTCTGATTGTCCCGCCGGCGGCAACATCGTTATTATCAAAGATCCCTTCAAAGCCGGCGCAAAGGTTGTGGGCTTTACGCGGCCGATTCCCGATGGTTTGCCTGCCGGCCTGGCGGTTTCTCCGGATGGCCAGAATCTCTACGTGGCTTATCAGAGACCGTATTCCATCTTTGCCTTTAGCATACCGGCAATACTCGAACAAATCAAAGCATCCGAAGGCAAGACAATCGATAGTGCCGGCACGCCAAGGCTCAGCTATTATCCTGTTAACAACTGGACACAGGATCAATGGCTTGCCAATGCTGCGATAGACGTAAAAGCCGATTATCGTATGGATGTGCCTTTCCTTGAGGATGCCGGACATGACAATACTTTCCAGGTACATGATGCAAGTCGGGCCCCCATCTCACTTACAGGTTCTCCCTGGGGAATTGCCGTCATGCACGGCGTTGGTCCCCAATTGGAACCGTATGCCGGGGAAATTAATAATTATTTGTTCTTTGAAGACGGTAAAACATTTTCGTTCAAACTGAAAAATAATTCGTCCGCGGAACTTGGGCTTCAGGGCAATGTCGTTTTTGCTATTGATATTGACGGGCCGTACGATCTATTTATGTCCCTCAGTATCGATGGGATGGACTTTCCGCTACAAAAAAATCAGGAATATGTTCTTGCTCCCGGTCAGGAATATGAATTCACATTTACAATGAAGTCTATACCGGCAACTCATTTCGAATATGACCAGTTGTTCGGGGCTGCGATAAACATAACGGCTCGGGCACAGCAGGGTTCGAGTGATTTACTTATCGACGATACGATAAACGTTGCCCGTTTCGTGGCTATCACGGACCCGACAGGTTATCAAAAATACGCAGTATTTGTTAAGACGCTTAACGACGGGCCAGGTAATTTTGTGCGCGAAAAGAACATCGATTACCATCTCCCAAACAACGTCGGCACAAAGTTTACGAAATCAGGTCAGAATCCTGAGATGTTCACTATTCCTGAAATATCATATTCTGGTGATGGGCAAATGGTGTGGAAGTTTGATCCGGCCAAGAATTTCGGATTACAGACGGTCATAGATGTTTTGATGGATAACGTTGCCCTTCCGGGAAGTATTATCGGTTTTGGCTTGGCGCTTGACCGTTCGATAGTAAGTGTTGATTCGGAAGGCTTTGAGAGTGAATTGGCTGCTTTCCTGCAAAATGACGATTACTTTGATGGTAACACCGCCAATGGCGAGGCATCCCAGGAGTTTAAGAACTATTTTGCCGGTTATCTGCCGACGGACTCGTTTGACCCTCTTGAATTTGCAGCGAGAATTACTGCTGAGGCTGAGATGCTTTTGCAAGAGGTCCAGGATGACTACTATAGGTGGGAAAACAGAGCCGGTTATTACTCGCCTTCCAGCCCCGACGGGATGGCAATACAGATTGTGGCTGATAATGAAGATATACCTGGAGGACAACTGGAGGTAACGAGTACCTGGGGTTTTTATACTCCGTCAACATCGAGCGACCCTCCACGAACAATCGCAGATCCAGGGCCTTTCGGCTGGGCTAATCCGGACCGTTATAAGACACAACTGGAGAAGTATCTCATCGACCCGGATCTCTCGGTCGCGGCAAAGGAATACGCCTTTGCTTACTATTACAATAAGAAAACAAGCTGTGAAAACTCAAAATTTGATGCGACTTTCAGCTTTTTCTTGCATGCCAAAAACTACGGAAATAGTGATATAACTTTTGCCGAATATTGTGCCAATACTGTGAGTCACGAACTGGCGCATACCTTTGGTGTCCATGAATCATATCACGCACCGGCCGGGGGCAATGTAGTCGATGTCCCGCCGAGGGATATCATGCGGTCCGGTAGCAAGCTTGACCCGGACCTGAGCTTTGCATGGATGCATTTCCAGCATCTGATGGCCGCTGCGGGAGTAGCTCCGGATGAAGTCGGTGCTTTGAAAGATACAATACGAAAAGTCGGCGTTAATTTCAATCTGTCCGCCAACATAAATGGTATTGTTGTTCCTATAAGAGATGCATCAACATCCGATGTGCCTTATATCGGTGTAACAGCTAATGAGGCTTTGTTATTCCCTGATGACCAGCTCGACTTCGGGACTGTTGTGGCCGACGGCATTGGCGGCAGTAACTTCTCGATGGATATTACTTTGTTTAATGACGGACGGGTCCCGTTGACTGTAAGCGGAATCGAGTTGGTATCGGGCGATAATGGTTTTTCGCTTGTTAATATACCGATCGACGATATCGTCCTTGATATCGGCCAGACTACAATCTTCACTCTCGTATTCGATCCGGAACAAACGGAAAGTTTATCGGATTCGTTGCTGGTTTATTCTGATGCTGTGGACTCGCCGCAACTTACTATACAGCTTGAAGGCGTCGGCCTTACTCAATTCGGACAGGTTAATGTTGACGTTGCTCCTCAATATGCCAGTGGACAGCCCAACAGCAACCTCGGTGGTCTGAATGTTTTCGCCTTGCCGGGTCAGGCAGAGGACTTTATCACAGTCAGCAACTCGGGCGGCGGACCTTTGTCGATATGGCTCGCAAACGTTGCCGAGGGAGCGGGGCAATTCGAGGTCAGTGGCTTACCTGCTGGTTTTGGGCCTGGCAATCCACTCGTTCTCAATTCGGGTGAGTCATTCTCATTGGATCTGACGTACACTTTCAGCGCGATAGGCCTTCAGCGTGGCGAAATACAGGTTGTATCAGACGATCCGTTGAATCCACTTTATTCCTTCTTCGTCGTTGGAACCGGAGTCGGAAGTACAAGTGACGTGGACTACGGCGGTGATTATGTCGCTGTAGAATCAGGTGGTATAGTCCACCGTTTTGTAAGTGATCCAGATGGCAATTTCAATGTTCGCCTGTCGCCCGGAGCGGCATACCATCTGGTTACCTTCGATCCGGTCAGCGGTCTGATTGGACATGACTTCGGCACTGTCGGCCCCAACGGCCGGGTAAAAATAACACAACCTTTATTTGCCGTAAGCACGGGACAGGATTCGGATGGTGATGGTTTGCCGGATGACATCGAGTTCGCCATTGGCAGCTCGATGGATAATCCGGATACTAACTTTGACGGCCTCGACGATTTCGAATCAGTAGCCTCGGGCATTAATCCGGTAAAACCCAATTTCAACGTGGTTGTGATGCCCGCCATGGTTAATATACCTTCACCGATCATAAGCCTGCAGGACCAGGAAAGTTCTGAAGCGGAAAGTCCAACACCGCCGGAAGGACCGAGTAATCCTCAAAGCCCGCCGGAGAATCCTTTGCCGGAGCTTCCCCAGCCGCAGCATTTTGAACCTGATGATGTGCTTGTTGGAATACAAAACGGCGACTTCTCCCTCAGTGACCCATTGAGCGAAGGTTTTGGCTGGGATATCCACGGCGGCGGGTATGTCTCCGACGGATTTGCAATCCTCAGTGAAGACTCCATTCTAATGACTCGGTTTTCTCAGACCTTTATGCTCCCTGCGGATGTGAAGGAGATGCGGTTTACGATTGTTGGGATCGATATTGGTTTAGGTGATAAAGGTCCTTCTGATGCCTTTGAAATGGCTCTGCTTGATGCAAACGCTCAGATATCGTTGCTTGATACATCTGTGGGATTGACGCAGACGGATTCGCTTTTGAACGTCCAGTATAATGGACAGACCTGCTTCGGCCAGGATGTTACTTTGCCCGGCGTTATTAATTCCGGCGATATTCTCTCATCGACCGGTCCGTTTGTAGTAACAGTTGACCTGCAGAATGTAACTGAAGATACCATTGTAACGCTATATTTCGACCTTCTTGGTTTTGCTCCGTTTTCCGGCGTTGTAAGTATAGACGATGTTATGCTGATTACTGAGGGTATGGAATCGCCAACGGCAGAAGCTGCCGGACCTTATCAGGGATCGGTGGATGTGCCACTTGTCTTCGATGCCGGCGGCTCCTCTGACGCGGACGGGGAATTAGTATTATACGAATGGGACTGGGAAAGCGATGGTATATATGAAACGTCCGGTATAGTTTCGACGGCAGAACATACTTGGAGTTTGGAATATTCCGGTGTCGTTACCTTACGTGTTACTGACAATGACGGCCTGATTGATATTGATACCGCCCAGATTACCATCGGGCAGACGATAAATGTGCCGCCGGTAGTTGATGCCGGGGGTGATCAGTCAATTAATGAAGGTTCTACTTTCAGCCGTTCCGGTTCGTTTAATGATGCAACTACTGGGGATAGCTGGACGGCAACCGTGGATTATGGGGACGGATCGGGGACTCAGCCGCTTGTCCTTGTCGGAACGGCCTTCGATCTGAACAATACTTATCTCGATAATGGCACTTATAATGCCACTGTGTCGGTAACAGACAGTTATGACGAAACCGGCACAGATACCTTTATCCTGACTGTTGTTAACGTAGCTCCGGCGGTCGATGCGGGTCCCGACCAGAGCGCCAATGAAGGCGATACCGTGAGCTTCTCCGGCACCTTTACTGATCCGGGAGTATTGGATACTCATACATACCTGTGGGACTTCGGAGACGGCGAGAACTCTAGCGAATTGGACACAAGCCACGTTTATACGGATAACGGAGTCTACACAGTCACGCTGACTGTAACAGATAACGATGGTGCTTCCGGTTCCGATACTCTGACCGTAACAGTCGCTAATGTAGCTCCGGCAGTCGATGTCGGTCCCGACCAGAGCGTCAATGAAGGCGGTACTGTGAACTTCTCCGGCACCTTTACCGATCCGGGAGTTTTGGATACCCATACATTCCTTTGGGACTTCGGTGACGGCGAGAACTCCGGGGAATTGGCTACGAGTCACGCCTACGCTGATAACGGCGTCTACACAGTCACTCTGACTGTAACGGATAGCGATGGTGCTTCCGGTTCCGATAGTTTGGCCGTAACAGTTGCTAACTTAGCTCCGGTAGTGGATGCCGGTACCGATCAAAACGCCAATGAAGGTGATACCGTGAACTTCTCCGGCACATTTACCGATCCGGGAGTTTTGGATAACCATACATATCTGTGGGATTTCGGGGACGGCGAGAACTCCGTCGAATTGGCTACGAGTCACGCCTATGCTGATAATGGCGTTTATACAGTTACACTGACTGTCACGGATAGTGATAGTGCTTTCGGTTCCGATACTCTGACTGTAACGGTCGCTAACGTAGCTCCGGCAGTCGATGCCGGTCCCGACCAGAGCGCCAATGAGGGTGATACCGTGAACTTCTCCGGCACCTTTACCGATCCGGGGGTGTCAGATACCCATATGTTCGTGTGGGATTTCGGAGATGACGAGACCTCCAGCGAATTGGACACAAGCCACGCCTACGCTGATAATGGAGTCTACACGGTTACATTGACTGTCACGGATAGCGATGGTGGGATTGGAGTTGATAATTTAACTGTGACGGTTGGCAGCACAGGCGGGCAGGCTCCTGAGATAACTGAAATAGCTATAACAGAAAATATTAATGAAAATGGCATAGCGACCCTGGCCGGACAATTTATCGATCCTGATATGCTTGATATTCATACGGTGGTGATAGGCTGGGGAGATGGTTTCGGCGAGATGCTTGTACTTCCCGTTGGTGACCGTAGTTTTTCGACAGAACATCAGTATCTTGACGATGATCCCTCAGGCACGGAAAAAGACGATTATACGATAGAAATCGTACTAACCGATATTAGTGACGGCGATGATACTGCTTCGGCAAGTGTTACGGTAAATAATCTTGCTCCCGAAATCATTACTTTTTTAACAGAACCCAGTGGATGCTGTATAAATGCCTGCCAGAGAGAGGTTTCCTTCTTTGCCGAGTTTACGGACATAGGGGTATTGGATAGCCACTCCGCATCCATTGACTGGGGTGACGGCACAATCACCACAGGGCAGATTGACGAGATCGCTGGAGCCGGCACAGTTTCTGCAAGCCATATCTACGAGGACGGTGGAATCTATGAAATTAAGCTGACGGTTACCGATGATGACGCCGGCTCGGATGTGAGTATTATTTCTCAGGCATTTACCGGGGCCAGAGTTGTTGATGGAGTCCTGCAGATAATCGGTACGTGTGCTGATGACCATGTGACGATTAATATGACCAAATCGTCTAAAAGCTCTCGACTCAAAGTACATGCCAATTTCCTGTCTCGCAAAGGCAATGGAAATAATAGAGGGCGGGGTTTTGAAGAATTCGATGCCTCTCAAATAAATAAAATTGTGGTTTTGGTATGTGATGGAAACGATAAGGTGACTGTAGCGGGTAATATCGATATCACCGTTATTATAGATGGCGGGTCCGGCAATGATAAGCTCAAGGGCGGAGACGGCGCTGATGTTGTTCTCGGTGCGGAAGATAATGATATCATCCGCGGTGGCGGCGGAAGAGATGTGCTGATCGGCGGCGGCAGTTGCGACCGCATTATAGGCAATTCCGGTGATGACATTCTGATTGGCGGCTCGACCATTTTTGATATTGACGATGCCGATTTCGGCTTGGCAAAGGTAATCCCGGAACCAAGCTTCGATGAGCCTCTTATGGCTATTTTGGCTGAATGGAATTCTCCGCGAGATTATTCTACTCGGGTGAGTAATCTTATAGACGGCAGCGGGAGCAGCGAGCGATTAAATGATTCGTTCTTCCTGCAGGAAGGCCTGACCGTTTTCGACGATGAAAAACGTGATTGCCTGACGGGAAGTTCCGGTAATGACTGGCTCTTGCTGTTCGATCTCGATAGAAAATGTTATTTCAGTGTATGTAACTCGCTTGCTCAACACAATGACGATATTGTCTTTTTGAGCGAATATACCAATAGTCTAAATTATTATTACTGGAACACCCATAACCTTAAAGATTCCGAGCAAGACAACCATAGATTGCTTTTTTTGCGCATTGTCATGGAAACTTAGGGTACCAACATGACTACTGAGCAGTGTTCTGCTCGCCGGGGTAGTGTTCGTCAAGCCAATCAAGGTCAACGTTCGGGGGATTGAACTGCTGTCCCTTGCCAAAACCCTTGGAAGCAGCTTCGCCTCGGCTCGTACAGTAAATAACCGTACGCTGGTCATTCCATTTCTTGCGTTCGGCGTGGCCATCCATGAAGCTGAATGTGCATGCATTACTGTGAAATATGCCCAGCGGATCCCACATGCTGCCGGAGTTCGGTTCGTAAGACCATCCCCCGTGATTGTGGTTGCCCGCCGAGCCGTCGTATATCTCCTCGACGAAGAGCATCTTGGTGGCCTGGTTTCTAAAAGAGGATAACTTCTTCGGATCGGTAGGTTCTATGGCCCGCATATAGTCCGTCAGAGAGTAGCTGCGGTAAATCAGAAATGCCAGTCCCATTCCGAGGCTTGTTCCCCTTGTGACTCGATTATCGCCGGGGCAGTGATAGGCGCCAACATCCTTGACATATTTGTACAACTCGCCTTCCATCAATCCTTTGTACCGCTGTTGGCGTGTGACCGACACACCGGAACCGCCCATGGCAACAATGGAGCCTGTCGAGTTTTCAAGGGGCGGCATGACCCACGGCGGTACACCATTGACCGGACCGGACAACGCCCGGCCCCCACATACGGTGTCATCGTTTTCGCTGGCGTACATTATGTAGGCAAGGGCAAGGGTCTTCTGGTTCGAGGAGCATGCAATCCCCCTCGCCTGCTCGCGTGCAACGTTGAGAGCCGGCATCAGAATAGCCATTAATACGGCAATTATCGCTATAACAACCAGAAGCTCGATGAGTGTAAAACCTTTTTGCTGAAGCATGTTTTACCTCCTTCACTTATAACATATTCTTGCGTGAGAACTTTAGCCGTTTCGCAATTGTACTCTAATGCGCCGGATAAACCATTGACTGTACATAACTATTATACACATTCGATAGTCACATCATCAACAAAAATCAGCCCTTACACCAAAAACTTTTCTTCATAAGATTTCCAAGGGTATTTACTATCTTAAGTGTTGTCTTTTTATGTGAAAATAAACAACTTCTCCTCCCGGATTCCTTCTGTGAAGAATTGTCATCAGAACCACGCCGAGCGATACGATATTTCCATGGGAAAAGGACACCTCATTCGATATTCCATCCGTGAATATCGAGCGAGACGTTTGAGGCGGTTTTGCTGAATGTTGCTTCGATAGTCCTAAATTCCCCCGGCAGTAGTGTAAAATAATTGTCCTGCCAGAAGATGGGTACTATACCGGCGCCGATATTTGCATCAATGGGATTTAATTCAATCGCAAAAGCAATGCTGTTGCCGGTATTTTTCAATTCGACCGACAATATGTTGTTTTCGTTTTCCCTTCTATGGTTATGCTGAACCTCAACCGTTGTTGAAGCGAGTGAATTCAATAGAGTGAAATCCGCAAACTGTTTGCTTGGAGTATAGTATTCCCACGGGTCCACTTTCGCTTCGTAATCGAGGATATCAGGTTTGGTGCTGAGCCAGTAGAAATTTGAAGCGATCTGTGTTCCATCCGAATCGAAGAGACGAAGGTCCAGAAAGTAAGTAACGGAAATACCGGGCAAATCCGGCAATATAAAAAGCTCCTGGAGTGATTCCGTTCTGCCTTCAACATTCAGTCTTTTGTGCAGAAGTTCGTTTGCCTCTAAATCGAAAATGCGTATTTCCGCTAAGGCGTTTTTAAGAAGTCGCTGCGTATCATTGGCAAGGGATACGGCGTGACTCGAATAATTGTAGAGCAACTGGCATGGCTGACATGCCTTCTTCGTGCCGTAGAAAGCTCCGGTAGGCATGAGATACCAGTCGTAAAGCTGCCAGTATAATTTGGGCCAGGCGGCGTTGAGCATCCACTGGACGACTCCGGTTGCTTGTGGTTTATTCACGCGGAACGCCTCGAACATCGGACGGATCAACTCATAATTCAGTATTTGTGCCCGGTAGGCGAACTGCTCGACAGTAGTGACCGGCCCGTAGCGGTTCTCAAGGGCTCGACAGAATCGGTCCAGCTTCGAAAACTCATTCAAACCGCAATGGAAATCCCAGCAATCGCCGATGGGCCAGAGTTTTTCGGCCGGTATCATTTTCTTTAATGTTTCAAAGACCGGCACTTGCGCTCCGGGGCAGGTCTCCGTATTGAAGCCATAAGCGCCGCCTCGTTTTTGGTCTTCATACCAATATACAGGCGGCGTGTACGCATAGGGGCCAAGCATCTTAACGCCCGTTGGGCCGCTTATATCGCTGACGATTACTTCGCTGCCTATGATTGTCTGTTCGCTGCCGACGCCGCCGGTGGAGGCAAGATAGGGTCTGGTCGGATCGCAGTTGTTGAAAGTGTCGTTGTATCTTTTTTCCAAATCCGGATGAGGCACCTTATCGCTGCCTAATGTCCAGACAAAGATACTTGGGTGATTTCGCAACCAGAGGACCTGGTCAGTCCAGCTTTTCGCTATCAGATCGATATCCTCCGGACTTGTGATACCGCCGAAACGCTCGTCCACGGGCTTGCCCAGATATTGTTCATGCTCCCAATGACAGCTCCAGCCCACCATCATCAGGATTCCGTAACTGTCGCACAAGTCATACAGAGTATGGTCTTTGCCCCAGATTCCTTCCAGCCGGATGCAATTGAGGTTCATGTGTTTTACGTACTGTATCTGGGCTTCGAGTTTTTCAGCCGTATCGGCTAAGAATATATCGTCGGTCCAGCCGCCGGCCCTTATTAGCACTTCCTTGCCGTTAATCCTAAAACCGCGGTGTCCGTCTTTGTTGAAGTAATCTTCAACTCGACGAATGCCGAAGCTTGTTTGGCATGCATCGGAGGCCGCCTCATCGGTGCAGAATTCCAGGTGCAGTTTATATAGATTCGGTTCACCCAAATCGTGTGGCCACCATAATCTCGGTTGATCGAACAGTAAATCTTTATGCTGTTCGGGAGTAAATTCGATTACTTTTCGTTCCCCTGCGGCGAGTATGACGGCTTTCTCGAAACAGACCGAATCAATCCTTCCGGCGAGAATACCGGTAAGGGCTTTGTCGGAATGATTGTACAACTCGGCGCTAACCGTAAGACTTGCCCAGTTGAACATCTTTACATCCAGGTCGGTTTGTACGAATGGATTTTCAATCGATACACTCCTGCAACGGCGAAGCGTTACAGGGCGGAAGATACCCATATTGCGGTCCGGGGCGGGGGGATTCCAATCGACAAATCCCGTGGAAAAATCCCCCGCCTTTGGCGGTATCACTTCCACGGCCAGAACATTACGGCCTTTTAGAACGGATTTGGAGATATCTAAGCTGAATCGCCTGAAAGTACCGTAAATCTGTCCTGAGTCGGCAATTAGCCGCCCGTTTAACCAAATGTTCGCTGCACAGTTGATTCCATCGAACTCCAGAAGTGTTGTTTCGTCAGCGTTAACATCATTCAAGTGAAATTCATTGCGATACCACCAGGGCTGCTCGAAACGCTTCTTTGGGATATCTTTCAGGTTCATTCCGAAATAGGGGTCTATATATTCTCCCGCCTCAACAAGAGCGGCCAGGACTGTAGAAGGTACCTGAATCTCATGCCAAATCTCATCGCTGAATCCACGCGCGGATATTTGCGATCCATCGGTAGCCAACCGATCGGCGGATTGTATTTTCCAACAGTTCAATAAGGTTCTAAATGTGTGTGACGAATCCACGGTTACCTTGAATTACTCTAAAACATTTCACTTTCATCGGGCATTATACAGAATGCGTCGGATACTTCAATGATGACTTGACTCAACGAAAGGTTTGTAACAGTCCGGAATATTTCCGAATTGTTGTGATTGTGTGTATTCTTTTGCCTTGTATGATGGTTTTCGCCGGGGCTTGTAAACGAGGCTCCCGTATTATTCCACTTCGCCGATTTTGTCCATACCGGCTTGCCAGAAATCTCTCAGAAATTCCGCTCGCAGACTATTGCGGGCATTGCCGGCGCGGGCCCGATTCATGTCCAGCTCTTCGATGAGCACGGTCTCTTCGAAGATTGGGGCTTCCTGAAGCAGCACACCGCGGGGGGATACAATACGGCTCTGGCCATGGCTTCCCATCCACGGTGTCACCACCTGCGGGGCATTGGCCTGCACAACGTATACGCCGTTCTCTACTGCTCGCGCCACTACCTGAGCTCGATACGGTTCAATCTTGTGTTCTGTTTTCGTGTCCGATTCCCAGGACAAGTAGAAAACCAGGCGGGCCCCTTTCAGCACGGGCAGCCGAACGAGTTCCGGATAGCGTGAATCATGGCAAATTATAATAGAACAGATGACGTCATCGATTTTGAAAGTGGAGAGTTTGTTGCCCGGTTCGGCCCAACCTTTATCACCGCCCACCAATTGAATCTTGGCTTGACGGTAAATAGTACGGCCCTCATGGTCAATAACCAGTGCCATATTGTACCGAACGCTGTTATCGAAATACGGGGAGCCTACAATGGCATACAAGTCGTTTTCGGCACAGGCAGAGGCAATGGTTTCCTCGGCCTTCTTCAACTGCTTTTCCGTGTATTTGGGAATCTCATCTTTGAAATAGCCGGTAGTGGCGCATTCGGGGAACAAAGCCACGCGTACACCTTTTTTGGCTAAACGTTCAATATGTTCGCATATCCGTTTGGTGTTCTTCTCCAAATTATCGCTAACTGCCAATTGTACGGCCGCCACCTTAATATGTCCGGGCATGGACAAGCGTTGGTTTCCCCGGTGCACATGCTGTGCCAGGATATTTGCAAACGCTTCGGGCCGGCGACGCTTCAAGTTCTCCTGTCTGATTTCGTGTCCGCCCATTTCAAAGTAGAAAATACCCTCTTTGTCTTTTTCGTTGAGGATGATGCTGCCGTTGGGAGCAATGGCCAGTGTTTGTAGGGGATGGGTGAATAAAAAGTAGCAGTTATTGTCCCGAGCCCGCGTACGGAGCATGGTGTCATTCCATTCGCCACGGGAACCGTAGGAAGGATTAATGATAATATGGGCGCCGTCCAAAGCCAATGCCACTGAAGTTTCCGGCACTTGACGTTCATAACAAATTATAATGCCGGCACGGCCATACGCCGTATCAAAAGACTTCAACTCATAACCGGGACGGTAATTGGGCGGATCAAAATACGGCTGCGCCATGTGCGTTTTACGATGCCGGTGCAGAATTTCACCTTTAGCGTCGATCCAAACGCAGGTATTATGCAGATAATCGCCGTTCCGCTCCAGAAAACCTAAAACAAAATCCACATTCAATTCCTTGGCCAAATCCCGAATTTTCGTTACACCCGGACCGTCCACAGGTTCGGCTATTTCCTGAAATTTGTGTTCCCACTTGGGACGTCCATTTCCGGAGCGGCGAAGAAAATCAATGAGATATCCTTCCAAAGCGCCTTCGGGGGTGACGAGTATTTTTGCCCTGTTTTTGGCGGCCCGGCGGGCCAATGTCTCCATTTTCTTTAAGTTTGCTTCTTTATTCCATTGTTCCGGAATGAACGACAAGCTGGCGACTTTGACCTTTTTACCAATTTCATTTGCTTCGACTTTAGTTGCTCCAAGCAACAAGCTAAGTGCAATCAATGCGGCCATCATACCCATAAGCTGTTTGAATCGAATGTTTATCATTTGCTGCTCCTTATTTTCCTATTTACACTTCAAAGAAAAACACCTTCTATGAATCAATTAGGCATACATATATGGTGCAACTATGCCCTCCGTTTTCCAACTCGATCACGAATCCTCGGAATCCGCGCGTACGGATCGATCACCCACACTTTGCGCCGATTACGGATTTTAGAATTGACAGGCATTTCGTCGCCGTTAATGGTTGCTGTGACCTGCTCGGCATCCGTATAGATCAGAATGTTGCCGGGATGAGTGCTGAGTTTTTTCCAGACCTCGGCTCTCCAGTGGACACTGCTCCAGAAGGGCCGGAAGCCGGCGTCGATTTCAATCTTCAGTTGTGTGTCCCTGGTTTTAGTCGCTACGAGTTTTCCGAAGGGGAACCGTTTGCTTTCAATGCGAGCGATGGGCGAGTCCAGTTCAAGAGGAAGCTGGCGATGCGGGTGCGGCTGGTAGGCGATATAGGTTTGTGATGGCGCGCACGAGAGCAGCCAAAGCGTTTCGTCGGATGTCGTTTTCAGCGTCGCATCATGGGTGCGAAGTTCGCCGATGTTGCTGCGATAGATGTTATCTTTCATCCTGTAGCGAAACGCATCCCATCCGCAGGCGATGACGCCGTCAAGAAAATCTTCGTCAAATGGCTTGCTGCACATTTCTTCGACGTCCGGATAGGGCGGATTGGCTTCGGCCGCCTGTACAGGGCAGGTCAGTGCCCCAACTGCCGCGATCATTGCCACAAAGCCCCCAAGTATGCTCATGACACATTCATATTGCAGGGCGATCATCGATTTCTTTCCACTGCTGTCCTTTTTCAGTTACCTGTACCTCAACTAATCCGATCTTTTCCATGTAAGTTCAAGAACAATACTACTGTATACAGCGAAATCCATAATACCAGAACAAGCAGCAGAATACTAAAGTTTTAGGTTGCTGACTCTTTGATCATTCATTCAGTACTTGGCGACACCAAGAGGCAATCGGGAATGTCATCCCTGGTAATACGTACCATGACCGACGTTAGAGAAATTTTACGAAGAGAGCCAAATGCATACGCAGAGAGGCTCTTGAAAGGGATTCATCGAATAACAACATGGCCTCGTGTATGCTAATTATAGCCTACTTCAGTGCCCGTCGCTTCTTAAGCTATTATCCATCAGGACAGCTAAAGTCCTGAAGTTAACCTCCCTTTCTCAGAAAGGACTATGACATTCTATTTGGGAAATGCGGTGACCTGAATATTGTCAACCGCCCACCACCAGTCGTTACCGGCGTCGAGCATGCCAAACGTAATAACCATTTCCTGAGCGCCGGCGGGATTGTTCAATTCTACAGCAACCGTTTCGTTAACGGCATCCGGTTTAAAGAATGCCGGGTCTCCACCTCCGGACTCCCAGCGCAGGACCTCAATGGGTGCTCCACTGTCAAATTGAACGGTGATACTGGCCGTCTGCGTGTCTTCCTGGCGCCAGCTCGAATCGAACGCAAGCCACAGCGTACCGGCATCCACGCCGGAAATATCGATAATGGGTGTACTCATAAACGCGTTGTACAGACCGGGCAGATGGTCCATGTCATCCCATTCATCCGGATCGACCACAGCCACAACGGCATTGCCGTTGTCAAATAACGAACGGTCTTGATCGCCGGCAACCTGGGCCCACCAGGATTTGCTGACAAAGCTCCATCCTGCCCATTCGGTTACACCGTCATTGGCCGGGTCACTGGCGCCGGGTACGCCGCTGTCATCGACGACCCAGCCTGCCGGCGGCACATCAGTCCAGAAACTGCCCGGAGGCGCCTCCTCGGCGCTCGGCCCCAGAGGTACGCCTTCGAAGTCCTCCGATAGCAGTTGGGTGACACTGCCTCCGGAAGAGCCGGTGACTTCCAGGTTGTCGATTGCCCACCACCAGTCGTTACCTGCATTGAACAGCCCGAAGCTAAGAACCATAGTCTGTGCTCCGGCGGGCGTACTCAAAGGTAGGGTTACCGTTTCGCTGGTTGTGTGGTCGTGATAAGACTGACTGCCGGAATCCGACTCCCACACGAGCACATCTACCCAGTCACCTCCGTCAATAGAGACACTGACGGCGGCGGTCTGATTAGCATACGGACGCCAGCTTGAGTCGAATTTCAGCTCAACAGTGCCGGCTTCCACGCCCGAGATGTCAATGGCCTGTGTATCGAGGAAGCTGTTAAAGGTCCCTTCCACGTGGTAGGCATCATCCCATTCATCAGGATCAGCTATAGCCACAACGCCTGTACCAAGCTCGAACGTGGAACGCTCCTGATCGCCGGCAACCTGAACCCACCAATCCTTATCCGCAAAGCTCCATCCGGCCCAGTCGGTCATGCCGTCCGTAGTCGGATCGCCGAATCCAGCCATACGGCTGTCGTCGATGGCCCAGCCGGCCGGGGGTGTTTTTGTCCAGAAGCTGCCCGGAGGCGCTTCATCTACACTTGGTATCAGGTTAACACTGTCAAATTTCTCAGAGAAAACCGAGATGGGAGGCGCTTCGCCTTTCGCAAAGCCGCTGACAACCACATTGTCGATAGCCCACCACCAGTTGTTGCTGGCATCGTAATAACCGAAAGTCAGGACCACATTTTGAGCCCCTTCTGGATTATCCAGCGGAACGATAACAGTCTCGTTTGTATTGTGATCGTGGTAGAACGGATTGCCTGAATTCGATACCCAAAGCATAACCTGAACAGGCTCGCCACCGTCATAAGATGCGGTGATGCTTGCGGTTTGAGATGATTCCGGGCGCCAACTCGAATCGAACCCGAGTTCAACCGAGCCGGTCTCCAGATCCGAGATGTCGATTGGTGGAGTGCTCATGAAGGCGTTATACGTACCGACTGGATCTCCCTTATCGTCGTATTCGTCAGAGTCGGCGACCGCAACGGTGCCGATAGCCAGCTCAAACTCCGAACGTCTTTGATCGTCCACGCTGGCCCACCAATCGTTGTCCGCGAAGCTCCATCCGGCCCACTCGGTCACACCGTTATCCGGATTATCCAAACCTGGCACGCCGCTGTCGTCGAGGACCCATCCTTCCGGAGCTGTCTTGGTCCAGACTTCATCGCCGGCTACGGTCTCGTCCACGTTTGGCCCCAAGGGTAATCCTTCGAAATCTTCTGCAAGTACGACAACTCTCTCTCTGGGAAGGCCGCTGACCTCGATATTGTCAATCGCCCACCACCAGTCATTGCCGGCGTCAAACATGCCAAACGTCAGGGCTACGCTGGTTGCTCCGGGCGGAGGATCCAAATCGAGAACTACCGTCTCGTTTTCATTGTCAGGACTTTCGGGCTTGTAATTCGGGCTACTCGGATCCGACAACCACAAGAGCAGTACAATTTCTTCTCCTCCGTCAAAGGAGGCGGTTACAATCGCACTCTGGTGGTAGTCCCCGTCAAACTCGGGGCGCCAGCTCGAATCGAATTTGAGCTGTACTGATTCAGCTTCAAGGCCTGAAAGATTAATCGCAGAGGTAGTGAGCCAGGTATCATAGGAATCCTGTGCAACGTTGTAGTCTGCCGGGTGGCCACTGTCGTCCCACTCATCCGGGTCGGCCACGGCAATAGTGCCGCTGGACAACTGGAAGTTGTCTCGCCCCTGAGGATCTACTATGAACCACCAATCTCTACTTACAAAGGCCCATCCGGCCCAGTCAGTTACGCCGTCGACCGCCGAATCGCCGAAGCCCGGAATTCCGGTGTTATCGACGGCCCAGTCCTCCGGGGGTATGTTAGTCCAGACTTCTTCAGCGCTTGGGTCCTCCTCCGGACTTGCGCCCAGCCCCAGGCCTTCGAAATCCTCGTAAAGGGCGATAACCCTCTCTCTCGGAATGCCGCTGACCTTCACGTTATCGATTGCCCACCACCAATCGTTACCGGCGTCGAGCATACCGAATGTGATTACCATGTTCTTGGCCGTTGCGGGCCTGTCGATGTTGACGGTGACTGTTTCGCTGACTGCATCGTCTTTCAGGTAGCCTGTATCTCTACCTTCGGATTCCCAGCGCATGACCTCGATAGGCTCGCCGTCGTCAAATTGAACAGTGACATTGGCGGTCTGTGTGTCTTCGCGTCGCCAGCTCGAATCGAATTTAAGTTGCAGTTTACCTGTCCCAGCCTCTATGGCGGCAACGTCAATCCGGGGCGTACTGATGAAGCTGTTGAGCAAACCTTCGGCACGGTCGAGGTCATCCCACTCATCCGGATCGACCAAAGCCACGATGCCATTGCCCAACACAAACTGGGAACGTTCTTGATCCCCGGCCGTTTCCGCCCACCAATTTTTGTCTGCGAAACTCCAGCCGGCCCACTCGGTGACTCCATCGTTGGCCGGATCCCCGGCCCCGGGAACACCAGTATCATCAATTGCCCAGCCAAGCGGTGGCGTTTTTGCCCAGACTACGTCTCCGGCAACTTCTTCATCCACGCTCGGACCCAAAACCAGGCTTTCGAAATCCTCTTCAAATAACAGGATTCTTCCTGTCGTCGGCATGCGGCGAACCGCCTGAATATCGTCAACGAGCAGCCTGCCGGCGCCTCCGGGCTGTGGATTGTTCTTGTCGCCGACGCCGATGGCGATCTTCTTAACCGCCGTGACGTCTACGTTCTCGGCCTGGAAGTCTTCCAGCGAGATCGCCCACAACCGCCAGTCGGTAATAATAACTGCATCCGGTCCATCTTCGTGGTGCATTGTGCCTTGTATGCCTGCATCGTCTTCAAGAGTTAGATACAGCGGCTCGGGAGAATTGCTGCCGATTCCTACGTCCAGCGATTCTGCGAACAGCCCCGCGGGCACGCCGCCGGTTACCGTGACGTTAGAGAACGTGGCCTCACAGACCGTCTCGTCGTCGTGAGCGCTCACGACAAGACCGATATACGCATCCGGTTTCATAAGTACGTTCCAGGCGGATGGATCTCCCGGATCACTGCTTTCAAGGGGCATCCAGTTAATACCATCAACTGAGTGCTCGGCACTGAACAAATTGTTGCCCGAGCGTGTCAGCCTGATCCAGTGCGGAAGGGTGATCGCATCTGTTGCGGTATGTGTGCTGTGACTATCGAGACCCAAGGTTGACCTAAATCCGAAGGCCACTCTCCCGCTCGGTGTTACTGCTACCATCGCGTAGAGTGAATCCGCATCCAGCGTCTCACGAATCATCACCCCCGCTTTGGCCCAGGGGTGAGTATCTGTAATGCTGTCGACCTTAACAGTGATAGAGGCTTCACCGGTTAGCTGCTTGAACGCATAGTGAAATTCATCGGAAGAGTCTCCGATGTCCGCCCCGGAGCCGGTCATGGTATGGGTCTGGGTTGCGGTGTCGACGCTTACGCCGCCTACTGCGGCCGGCTGGCCCTGGTACCACAGAGTCAATCCGATCAGCCCGCCGGCGGTAAAGTCCCGCGGAGTATCAAAGGTGCGCACGGCTTCAGAAAATGAAGCGGAGCTGTTATCGTAGAAGAACGGCATGGACTGAGCGCCGCCGTGTACGATATCGGTTTCAACAGAAGGAACTGTTAGATAACCTACCTGGGAACCACCATTTGCCGGATCCGTCAATCCATCTTCCCATGTAGTGTATATCTCGTCGGGTGGATAGTCGTTGTAGTCCTCGAAATCATCAACAATCACAAACTCGGCTGTTGTAAAGCTCCATACCTCTCCAGGCGTTGTTGTCCCATCGGACGCTTGTTCGTCAATGCGCCAGTAGTACGTCGATCCCGGTAAAAGCCCACCCGTATCAAAGCTCATATTCATCTGGTTGCCCTGGAAGGTGTCGCCGGCACCTGCCGTCACATCGGCCTTGTTGGTTCCAATGTAAACATCGTGAGAAACCGCACCAAGGCCCGGCGCCCAGCTCAAATCTTCGTTCGTCATAACCTCGGTTTGACCATCTGCGGGCTGGGGTCTCCATGCGGTTGTTGATGATGTTGAGCTGTTAAATACGTCCAACACCTCGGCGTCGGTTAGGCCGCCATTGTAAACCCGGACCTCATCGACCGTGCCGATCAGAAAATCACTGGGATTTTCGCCGTCCCACTCCTGCCCTATCGACCAGCGATTGTCGGAATTCAGGCTGAAACCGGGGTCATGGTTGTTCTCCAATACTCCATCGACGTAGATGTAACCCGTATTTCCCCTCCGAACATACGTCAGCATGTGCCACTGTCCATCGGTGACGATAGTGGTCGAGTGACCTTCGTAGCCGCCGTCATACATTGCCGCTCGCTGATTATCCGTCGCGAATAATGCCACGTTGCCGCCGCCGGCGTCATTAATGGAGAACCAGTCCCCGTGGTCTATTGTATTGATCCAGGCATTCATACTGAAATCATTGCCCGTAATATCGTCGGCAACGCCGTCCATGGTCACATAGTCGTCGCCGTCTAAGAAAACAGCCTGGCCAAGCCAGCCATCAACGAAATCAGGATCGCCGGCAAGTGTGCCGTCATTACTTAGGCCGGATGAATCCAGTGCATCGCCGTCGAACTTCCACCAGCCCACAAGATCCGCAGCATTCATAGAATCGGCCAATATTAGCACAAACACCAAAGCAAAGGTCAAGTGGATTAGTTTTTTACACATGATGAATCCTCCGTTCACGAAAAATAGTTAAACTATAATAACTACATGCGTGCCGTCACATAACAGTAGACTCTCCTCAAATTATGTATTGCTGAAATTATGTATACCAAATATATCTACTTCTGTCAAGAAGAATCCGAATCCTGATTTCGAGATTATCACGTGCTATTTCAGGTAGAAATCCCCTTTTTGATCCAGGTGTATATTTGCGAAGCTTTTATGGTTACCCGAACATTGAGATGGGAGATTACTTATTAAAATATTATTAAGAAATGACCCTAAGAACAATTGGTTGTCAATTTTAGTTGACTTCTCGCAAGAATAGACCATAATTGACTCATGTGTGGCTTTCAGAAGTATCCTGGCAGAAGAGAGTACAATTGTCAAGGAAGTTAGAATCCCAGACTATTTTTGCCAATCAGAAGTTTTGTAAGAAGAGAATCCAAACTGGGAGTGTTTAAGAAGATTGTTTCGTGCAGATGTTTCAGACGCTTAAGTTTCGAAAAATATCCATGGGCTCCGGCTTGCTATCGGGGTTAGTTCAAGGTTTACTACTGGTTTTCGTTACGGTAGCGATTGCTCAGCCTGATTTAGCGGGTAAAGCAGTGACAAATCGTTCGCCACGGTCTCGGGGCGAAACTATCACCATTGAGGTTGGCCCCTATGCTCAGTTTGCCGGGCCGTTTACGGCGGTGATTCGCTGGGATACACCTGTAGCACGCGATTCCATCGTAGAGTACTGGGCAACAGAATCGCTGGGCCGAAGGGCAAAAGATACTTCAACTGCCACCTCTCATGAGATAGTTCTGAACGACCTGCAGTATAGAACGCGGTATTATTATCGTGTTGGTTATACCAGCGGCGAAACAGAGCTTTTCACTGATGTTTACACATTCGATAACGCGATAAATTATTCACGTCTTAATTGCTCTGATATAAACTCACCATACCCCGTCGATGTATTTAGTTCATTATACGAAACGGCCGCCGAACAAATAATCAACCAAACCAGTGTCAAGAAAGGCTACTGCCTGGTTTATGGATGTGGTGAGGGACGATTAGCATTCGAGTTAGCCAAACGCAGCGACTTGATCGTTGTGGGAGTAGATACGGATTCAGCGGATATCAGCACGGCGACAAATAGACTCATGGAGGCGGGAGTTTACGGAGCTCGAATTAAAGTAAGAAAGGTTGACTCGCTGGAAGACCTCCGGTTCACCAGATATTTTTTTAATCTTATCGTGTCCGACCGGCTTATTTCCGAAGGTCAATGCGCCGGCTCCGCAACCGAAATATTCCGCTTGCTGCGCCCCGGCGGCGTTGCTTTTCTTGGCCAGTCAATTGATTGCCCTCACGGACTGACTAAAAGTGAACTAAAAGAATGGCTGGACGAAGGAGGCTTGACCAATATCATCACACTGGATGACAATGGGCTGTGGTCTAAAGTCATTCGCGAACCGGTGGCGGATTCGGCGGAGTGGCCCCGTCAGTATGGTAATCCGGATAACGCCGCTAATGCCGGCGACACACTCGAAGGCGCCACAAAAACCAGCCAGATGATGATTCAATGGATTGGCTCGCCCGGTGCGGATTTCGGAGCTGATCGCAATCCGCGTATGCCGGCTCCGGTGATGGCCGAAGGTCGCCTATACCACCAGGGTCTTGATCGGATTCTGGCGATGGATTCTTATAATGGAGCTATATATTGGTCATTGGAGATTCCCCGATTATTGCGGGTTAATACGCCGCGGGACGGCGGTTATGTCTCGGCGGATGGGGATGGGTTATATATAGCGGTTGACGATGACTGCTGGTTTCTTGACGGTGATACCGGCAGCCGTAGAAAGACATATAAACTGAACGACGACGGCCGGGAGTGGGGCTATGTGGCCGTCTCAGGTGATAAACTCTACGGCAGCGCCCAGCTTGATGGTGCTCATTATACGAATATCTGGGGCGGTTCGAGCACGGGCTGGTACGATGCTACATCCGGTGATGTTACCAATAAGGTTTGTAGCAAATATGTCTTTGCCATTGACAAAGACAGTGGCAGCCGAGTCTGGGTGGACAACCGACCCGAACGCGGCGTTATTATCAACTCAACGATTACTCTCGGCGGAGGACGCATCTACTTCGTAGAGAGTCGCAATACCAGAGTCAAAGAATATCCGTCGGGGCGAATAGGAATTCCCGAATTGTGGAGTAATCAATACATAGTTGCACTAAACCAGAACACGGGTACGAAACTCTGGGAGAAAGCTATCGACACCGAAGACGGCATCGTGGTCTTCTATATGCAATATCAGGACGAAAAGCTGTTTATTACTTCTTCAGGGACGCGTTATAACATATATGCCTACCACGCTACGAATGGAAATTTTACATGGTCACAGAATCACTCCTGGACCAAAGATAATCACGGCGGCCATATGCAGCATCCCGTTATTACGAGCAATATGATATGCCTCGAGCCCAACGGTTATGATTTGAACACAGGCGAGATTCTCACTTCAAGTATGGGTCGTCATGGAGGTTGTGCCACCTACGCAGGCACTGACGGGGCCTTTATTTACCGAGGTTCGGGCGGCAACGTCGCGATGTGGGATATTAATTCAGAAACTGTTAGCACCTGGTCCGGCATTCGTCCGGGTTGCTGGTTGAGCACAATTCCCGGTGGCGGAATGGTACTTTCACCGGAGGGCGGTGGTGGGTGCAGTTGCAATGGCTGGTTGAATACGTCCGTCGGCTTTGTAAACGGTAAGACGATACCAACTTCCAGGTAAAGGGATATGGCAGAAGCAAATACAACAAGCCACGAGACGGCGAAGATAGCAGCGTTGCTGATAATCCCAAGAATTCCGTACAGCAGCTCGTTATTAGTTGCTCTTATCACACTCTGTGTTTTCACATCGGCTTACGCCGAGGACTGGCCCACCTATATGCACGATAATGCACGAAGCGGAGTTACAACGGACTCTCTAAAACTGGATGAATTAGATGAGGTTTGGGTTTATGCTCCGACGATGCCGCCTCAGGTTGCCTGGGATGGAGGCGCACCGTGGGACGCCTATCGGTCGGATGGCACCAAAATCTTCGAACTCACACCTCAGCGCGACTTTGATTTTGTATTTGCCGTAACGGTTGTCGGCGACCGGCTTTACTTCGGGTCCTCCGTAACGGATTCCGTACATTGTCTCGATGTCCGTACGGGCCGGCAAAAATGGTTCTTCACAACAGAAGGTCCTGTTCGATATCCACCCAGTTATGGCGACGGCAAATTGTACTTCGGTTCCGATGACGGCCACGCTTATTGTATTGATGCAGGCCAAGGCTCTTTCATTTGGAAATACAGTCCTTCGGAAGATACCCGGCTTATAGGCAATAACGGCAGTCTCATATCGATGTGGCCGATAAGGACAGGCACAGCCGTACTGGACGGAAAGGTGTACTTCGCGGCATCGCTCGTGAACTGGCAAACGTCCTACCTTTGCAGCCTCGATGCCCAAACCGGTTCGGACAACGGCCAGGGTCTTTACTGCGTTTCGGGTGGAGTCACACCGATGGGTGCCATCATGGCTTCGGCGACACGAATCTACCTGCTTCAGGGCAGATTGCATCCTTACGCTTTCAATCGCGCGACGGGTGCTGTTTCGGGTACCTTCGGCGAGCGGGGCCAAAGCGGCTGCTATGCTCTTCTGACTTCCGATTCGAGGATTGTTCGCGGCCATGCAAAGGTTCATGGCGAAGGTTATGAGCTCGCGGAACACGATGCAGAAGGTCGAGATCGCATTGCTGCACATCCGAATGCTCGCCGTCTTGTGGTTTCCGGGACTACGGCTTACGTCCTCACAAAGACTTCGCTACTGGCTGTTCGCCGAAGCAATAGCAGCGTGCAGTGGTCTGTTCAGTGTGATTATCCACATGCGCTGATTCTGACCGAAGATGTTCTCTTCGCGGGCGGTATGAACAAGGTGGCTGCTTATAGCATAACGAACGGAGATGAATTATGGAGCCGGGCCGTTAATGGTCGCGCTCGGGCCCTGGCCGCAGCCGGCGGAAGTCTATTTGTAAGCACGGAAACCGGAAATATTCACATGTTTGGTCGTGCCCATTGATCGACCGACTTTACAGTGTTTGCCAAAGGCGACTATGGTTCGCGCACCCGACAAACAAGGAACTACCTTGCGAAAACCCGCTGAATCTATAAAATAGCCTTACAATGTTGGTTACTGCCTATTGCGATGAGCAAAGCATGACGAGGTAAAAAAGAAGATATGGAAATGCTCCTTAATAGGGAATTTCGACTTTGGCGATACCGGATTTTTATGCTGTCATGGTTGGCCTACGCAGGCTTTTACTTGTGCCGGAAGAATTTCAGCATTGCTATGCCTTTGCTCGACAAGGACCTGGGATTTACTAAAGACAATTTCGCAACGGTCTTGTTCTTCTATAGCCTCTTCTATGCACTTGGTCAGTTTTACAACGGATTTTTATCCGACAAGTTCGGCCCCCGACTGGTTGTTGGCATCGGGTTGTTTCTATCGGTGCTGGCAAATATCTTTCTGGGCTTTGGTGCAACCCTGCTGGTTTTCGGTTTTTTGCTGTGCATCAACGGAACCGGGCAATCGACAGGCTGGTCGGGGACAGTCAAGAATATGGCTCCCTGGTTTCGGCGCAAGGAACGGGGGGTAGTCATGTCCTGGTGGTCAACATGTTACGTTGTTGGCGCAATCGCGGCCACCAGTCTTGCGACGTTAGTAGTGACATACCCGGTGCTGTTTCAAGCAAGCGACCTGAGGGATCCCTCCGGCCTGGCGATTCAACTGCGAGACGGCCATAATTCGCTCTCGAAACATCTCAGATCGAAGTTCTCACCTGAGAGCCGTCAATTGCTATACGCATACGAAGGAGAGAGTCCCGTCCCGGAACCGCTGCAACGGGCGATGGTCAAGGAGTTGAACGCGGCGCTCAGGGGGCCGTGGCTCTACAGCGAACAGAAGTTTGCGGGCGTGCAGCTCTCAGAGGGAACCAGCACGAATATAGGGAATCTGCTCAAGAAAACACCCGACCAGCGAGAAAAGGAACTTAAAGGCGGCAACCTGATCTCGTTGAACAAAGTCCTGTTGCAGGAAACCTATCCGAACATGTTCAAGCTGAAATGGCGCCGCAGCTTCTGGATTCCGTCTGCTTTGCTGGCTCTAATAGCATTGTGTTTTGTCGTCTTCACGCGCAACAAGCCCACAGATGTCGGCCTTACGGAAATAGCCGAGGGCGGTTCAGTCGAGAGCCAACCATCACAGGACGCAAGAGGCGGCTCGAATTTGTCTTCAAAGGATATCCTTGCTCTCGTACTGAGGAATCCGGTGATCTGGCTTATCAGTCTTATGTATTTTTTCACGAAGATGGGGCGATACGCGATTTTTTTTTGGTTGCCGCTGTACATGGTCGAGCATCTCGGCTACAGTCTCGCCGAGGCGGGTTACACTTCGATTCTGTACGAAGCGGCGGGCTTTGCCGGTATAGTTGCCGCCGGTTATGTTTCGGACAAACTTTTCCAGGCTCGGCGAATGCCTGTAGGAGCCCTTGGGATGTGGGGCTTAGCAATAACCTGCTTTTTCCACCCTCAACTGGCCGCCTGGAGTCACCTTGGCAACGCGATCGGAATATCTCTGATCGGCTTTTTTACCTATGGCCCTGACGCTTTAATGTCGGGCGCTGCAGCCATCGACACAGGCTCGCCGAAAGCAGCCGGCCTGGCTGCCGGTATCATAAATGGTGTCGGCTCCCTCGGACAAATGATATCCGGTTTTATCGTTGCTTATATAGCAAGTAGGCTCGGCTGGGACAGTCTGTTTTATTTCTTTGTAGCGATTGCCGCTCTCGCCGGCTGCCTGCTTGCTGTAAAATGGAATTGGGTCCCTGGAGATCATAAAGGGATTGCTGAAAGCATGGAGTCCACAGGATGAAGACAAGAAAGCAGATTCCCCGCTGGAAAGACAAGATACTCTTTACGCCGGGGCCTCTAACAACCAGTCAAAACGTCAAGCAGGCTATGCTGCGGGATTTGGGATCTCGCGATATCGAATTCATCGGATTAGTGAAGGATATCAGGCAAAAGCTGGTCAAACTCGGACAGGTAAGCCCGGATGAATATACAGCCGTTCTTATGCAGGGCAGCGGAACGTTCGGCCTGGAGGCGGTCGTCTCATCGACGGTGCCGCCTGATGGCAAGCTGCTGGTAATCATCAACGGCGCGTATGGAAAAAGGCTTGCCAGGATTGCATCTGTATTAAAGATCGAAACGGTAACGCTCGAATATCCCGAAAATAAAGTGCCTGATCTTGAGGAGATTGAAGATGCTCTAAGGAATGACGGCAGGATAACAAACGTCACGGTTGTACATTGCGAAACAACGACAGGTATAATCAATCCGATCAGGGAAATTGGCGAGATTGTGGCCAAATCCGGCGCTAAATATTTTGTCGATGCCATGAGCAGCTTTGGCGCGGTGCCGATTAATCTTGTCGAATGCAACATTGATTATCTTGTTTCCTCGGCAAACAAGTGCATAGAGGGTGTGCCCGGTTTTTCGTTTGTTCTATGCAAGCTCAATTCACTCGAGGAAACCGCCGGTTATGCACGTAGCGTGAGTTTCGACCTTTTGGATCAGTATTCAGGCTTCGAGAAGAATGGTCAGTTTCGTTTTACACCGCCCACTCATACTCTTGCAGCATTTCATCAGGCTCTTGCTGAGCTGGAAACTGAAGGTGGTATCTCCGGTCGGGCCGAGCGTTACCGGAGAAACTATGAGATTCTCGTCGGCGGTATGCGCCGGATGGGATTTAAGGAATACCTCAAGCCCGATGATCAGGGATACATCATCACATCGTTTCTGTATCCGGATGATCCCAACTTTTCTTTTGAGAAGTTTTATGAAAGTCTAAATCAAATGGATTACGTGATTTATCCCGGCAAAGTCAGTGATGCCGACTGCTTTAGGATCGGCAATATCGGCCGAATCTTTGAAGCTGACGTTAAGGCTCTGCTATCTGCAATCGCCGAGACAATCAATGAGATAGGTGTTAAGATCAAGTAAATGCGATTTGAGAAGAAAAACATCGATAGCTTTAGTTCCGAAGGCGATCTGAACATTTCCCCTCTTCGCAAGGTCTGGGCGAAGGAGAATATTGACGCCGAAACTCAACGCTGGCTTGATCTGGACGCCAGATATTTTTTGCATCAATCACTTTCAACTCCCTGTTTGAACGTATTGGCCCATTGCCGTGGTATCAACATTGAAGATCTTCAGGGTCGCAGCTTCATGGACTTCCACGGCAACAATGTCCATCAGGTTGGATTTGCCAGCCGGCGAGTGATCGAGGCGATAAAGGATCAGATGGACAATCTCACTTTCTGCACGCGCCGCTACACCAATATCCCCTCGATACGACTTGCCGAGAAAATAGCCCAATTGGCGCCGGGAGATTTGAATAAGGTTCTTTTTGCCCCTGCCGGAACAGCGGCTGTTGGCATGGCGCTAAAGCTTGCGCGGATGGCAACAGGCAGATTTAAGACAATTTCAATGTGGGATTCATTTCACGGTGCTTCACTTGATGCTATCTCTGTTGGCGGAGAGGCTGTCTTTCGCAAGGATGCCGGACCGCTCCTGCCGGGCACAGAGCATGTCCCGCCGCCTGACTGTTACAGATGTCTTTGGGGATGCGAAGAAGGCGATTGCACTCTCAAATGCGCCGATTACATCGAGTACGTTCTGGACAAAGAGGGGGATGTCGCGGCGGTTATTGCGGAGACCATACGAAGCACCTCCGTTATTCCCCCTGCGGGTTTCTGGAAAAGAATTCGCTCGGTGTGTGATAAACATGGCGCACTGCTTATATTAGACGAAATACCACACTGCCTCGGTCGTACAGGGAAAATGTTCACCTGCCAGCACTTTGAAGTTGTTCCTGACATATTGGTCATCGGCAAAGGTTTGGGTGGGGGGATCTTCCCTTTGGCCGGACTTGTAGCTCGTCATGATTTGGACATTATGCCGGATCGTGCTTTGGGACACTATACCCACGAAAAGAATCCCGTGGCATGTGCGGCTGCTATCGCTACAATCGAGTGTCTTCAAGAGGATAATTTACTCGCAAACGCCGAGAAAATGGGTGATTATGCTATAAGTCGCCTGCGAGACATGATGCAGCGCCACAGACTCATTGGAGCTGTCAGAGGTCTCGGTCTTCTAATGGGAATAGAGTTGGTCAAAGACCGGCAGACAAAAGTCCCGGCCGGCAAAGAGGCCGAGCAAGTAATGTACGGCGCGCTGAGCCGAGGATTAAATTTCAAGGTAACGATGGGTAATATCATCACTTTGACGCCCCCTTTAACAATTACCGAACCAGAGATGGACAGGGCGTTGGACATCCTGGACGAATGTATTTCAGAAGTTGAGAAACAGGAAAGGAACGATTAATGATTTATGTATATCACAGGATCTACAAGGGGCCGGTGAAGCTTGTTATTTTTGACTGGGCGGGTACAACGTTGGATTATGGCTGTTATGCCCCGGCGGTCGTCTTCGTAGAGGTCTTCAAACGTCGCGGTGTGGAGATTACAATGGAACAGGCCCGCCGACCTATGGGTTTGAAGAAGCTCGACCATATAAGGGCGATTTCCCAGCAGGACGAAGTCGCTGCGCTTTGGAAGAAGGTGCACGGTAAGGCCTGTGCAGAAGCCGATGTGCAGGATATGTTCGAGAAAGATTTCGTACCGCTACAGGTTGCCTGCATCGCCGACTATAGCAAGCTTATTCCGGGAACAGTTGAAACCATTAACGAGCTAAGAAGTCGCGGGATAAAGATCGGCTCGACTTCCGGCTATTTCACCGAGGCGATGGAGATTAACTTCCGCGAAGCAAAGAAGCAGGGCTACGTTCCTGATGTCAACGCCTGTGCGAGTGATGTCCCGGCGGGCCGGCCAGAGCCGTGGATGGTTCTGAGCAATATGCAGCAGGCACGTGTCTTTCCTCCCGAAGCGGTCGTTAAAATCGACGATACCAAACCGGGCATAGCGGAAGGATTAAACGCAGGGACATGGACCATCGGCCTGGCCAAAACCGGCAACGAAGTGGGACTCAATGAAAAGGAATTAGCTGCTCTATCCGACGAGCAAGTAAAACGTAAAGTGGAAAGAGCGGCGGACGGCCTGGCCAAATCGGGCGCTCATTATGTCGTCGAGTCCATCTCGGATGTTCCTCCGATTATCGCCGAGATTGAACAAAGACTTAAAATGGGTGACAGGCCATAAATCTCGCCGGCAACAGAATAAACGAAAAAGCCACTTTAATGGAGTAGACAATAGCTGTGAAGACTGTCAAGAATTACGTTAACGGCCAATGGATCGAACCTGAGAACAGTGGTTTCCTGGATGTCGAGAATCCAAGCACGGGTCAGGTAATTGGCAAAACACCTCTGTCAACCGTTACCGAAGTTAACCGTGCGATCGATGCCGTCGCCGAAGCATTCAAGGACTGGAGCCACACGCCGGTATCTCGCCGGGTTCAGCCTTTGTATAAATTGGATGAGCTGCTTCGAGAAAATGAGGAGAAAATCGCACGAACACTCGTTGAAGAAATGGGAAAGTCGCTTCCTGATGCTCGTGCCGAAATGAAGCGGATATTCGAGAACATTGAAGTTGCCTGCGGCATGCCCGTCTTACAGCAGGGAGATAAGCTTATCGGGGCATCGTACGATATCGATGGCGAAGTGATCCGGCTGCCGATCGGTGTTTTCGCAATGATAGCCCCGTTCAATTTCCCGGCCATGGTCCCGTTCTGGTTCTTACCCTACGCCCTTGCCACGGGCAATACATACGTGGTCAAGGCATCCGAACAAGTGCCTCTGACGATGCAGTCGATTGTGGAATATATAGACCAAATTGGTTTGCCTAAAGGAGTCTTCAATCTCATTAACGGAGACAACGTTGCCGGCCGGGCCTTAATCGACAATCCCCTGGTCAAAGGAGTTTCTCTTGTAGGATCGACACGGACGTGCAGAACCGTATCCGAGAGGTGTGCTCAAACCCACAAACGCTGCCAGGCAATGGGTTCGGCCAAAAACCATCTTGTCGCTATGCCCGATGCCAAGGTTGACGATATGATTCGCAATATGATTACCTCTTGCTATGGTTGCGCGGGGCAGCGTTGTATGGCGGCCTCCGCGATTGTCGCCGTCGGGGATGCTATGTACAAGACCGTCTGCGACCGCTTTATCGAAGCTTCAAAGAGCGTTCTTGTGGCAAATCCTCTGGACCCGAAAGTCGCTGATGAATCCATGGTTATGGGGCCTGTGATATCGGCCAGGTCCAAGCGATTCATTATTAAAATGATCGATGCCGGAATCAAAGAAGGCGCCACCCTCGCCCTCGACGGACGCGATATTGACGTGCCCGGCTGTGAAAACGGTCATTTCATAGGACCAACCGTCTTCACAAACGTCAAGGCGGGAATGGAAATTCACAGCACAGAGATATTCGGCCCGGTTGTCGTGGTTCTAAAGGCTGGTTCTCTCGACGAAGCAATAAGAATTATCAACGATCATCAGTACGGCAATGGTGCATCGATTTACACACAGAATGGCTACTATGCCCGCAAGTTCAAGCTCGAAACAAAATGTGGGATGATCGGCATAAATATTGGTATTCCTGCTCCTGTGGCATACCTGCCCTTTGGAGGTATGAAAGAATCACAGTTTGCAGATATCAAAGCGCAGAGCAAGACTATCGTCAATTTCTTCACCGAAGCCAAGATCGTTACAGAGAGATTTTGGCCGGAAGAGGACTAATATAAAAATAACTTGAAATTAACTGATAGTTTCTGGTATTGTATAAACAATAAGTCCACCCAGGTTGCGATTTGCGTGATTGGGAAACGTGGTTAGGACGCCTTTTTAGGAGGCAATAGAATGAAAAGCAAACAAGCCTTTACGTTAATTGAACTACTGGTAGTGATTGCAATTATTGCTGTTCTGATGGCGATTCTTATGCCTACTCTGAGAGCTGCGAAGGATCAGGCCAAGAAAACTGTCTGCACGAGTCATGTCAAAGGGTTGGTATTGGCCCTGAGAATGTACATTGATGACTATGATGGAAAAACACACAACTCTCCCAATAACGGTCTTTGGGATAACGCATGGGAACACCCGACGATTGTAAAGCAATACGGACCAAATGATAATTACGCGTACTGGGGAATCGCATACTATCCATACGCCAAGAACAAGAAGATATTCTACTGCCCCGGCAAGAAGCGTGTGGATGATTGGCCGGAATGGGGGCCACCCTGGGGAATTCAGTCTCAGCAATACTTTAAGTATTGCTCCTACGGCCTCAATAACTACATCACAGATAAGAAGATTGATATTGAATTCAAACATCATAGCGAGGTTATTGCTTATCAGGATCATATCGAACAAAGGCTGGACGGTATCGGTTCAGATATGTTCTGCGTAGGGCCCGGCAACAGTATCAATATCCCACAATGGCGTCCGAGCAGCCAGGGTGGGAGCGGCTTTGTCGACGGCAATTGGTCGGGAGATCAGTGGCATGACACGGTTCAGGAGTGTTTTCGCCACCGCGGCTCGTCCATGACAATCTGGTTGGATGGACACGTAACAGAGATAAAGGAAAGTACCGGCGAAGACGTACCGTCCAAATGGTACACAGGTAACCCAGAGGACACTCTTTGATCCAGGGACAAGGTTTGATGGGTAGAGCAGTAATCCGAGCGATCACATTTGACTTGTGGGACACCGTTTTTGTTGACGATTCAGATGAGCCGAAACGGGCGGTTCAGGGACTTGAATCCAAGCCGGCGGAGCGTCGGAATTTGGTTCATCAATTCCTTCAGCGGCATGAGCCTATCTCAAAAGAGTTGGTAGAAGCGGCGTACAATACGGTGGATGCCGCGTTTCGCAACGTCTGGTATGGGCAGAATATCACCTGGACGGTTCGAGAGCGGCTCTCGGTTCTTCTCAAGGGATTGAAACGCGATTTACCGACCGCCGAGCTTGATGAACTGGTTCGGTTGCACGAAGAGATGGAACTGGAAGTCCGGCCCGATTTGGCAGCCGGCGTGGCCGAGGCTCTGCAAAATCTGAACGGCAAATACAGGATGGGTGTGATTTCCGACGCCATCTTCAGCCCCGGCCGTGCGCTTCGCCAGTTATTAGCACATTACGATATACTGAAGTTTTTCGATGCCTTTGTTTTCTCCGACGAGATCGGTTGTGCCAAGCCCGATGCTTCCGTCTTTGAGGCGGCAGCTCGGGATCTTTGTGTAAAGTCCGGTGAGATCGTTCATATCGGAGATCGTGAATCAAAAGATATTGAGGGTCCGCGTGCTATTGGCGCTCGTGCCGTTCTTTGTACGGTGGTCAAAGACCGCGGCGGTAAGAATTCAAAGGCCGACGCCATCTGCAGCGACTTCTCGGATTTGCCCGCCATTTTGAATAAGTTGGACCAACAATAACCACAGGAGCAATTGATGACAATCCCCTTACGATTTCTGATTATTGACGGCTATTCAAAACAAAGCCGTGACGAACTCCAGGCTGCCGGCATGAAACTTGCCTGGGAACTCTATGCCGACATGCTTCTTCAGCACCAGCCTCAGGCTGTTTATGATATTTTACTTCCAAGTGATCCCGGCGTGGATATACCTTCGGCAAAAGAACTTCACAAATACGCCGGCATAATCTGGACCGGCTGCAACCTTACCATCTACGACACGGCCAATTCGAACGTCACCAGTCAAATCGAGTTAGCCAAAAATGCTTACGAGATAGGGGTACCCAGCTTCGGAAGCTGCTGGGGGATCCAAATGGCCGCCTTCGCTGCCGGCGGCGAGGTGGAGTCCAATCCAAAGGGGCGGGAGATGGGATTGGGTCGGAAGATATACCTTACTTCCGAGGCATACAAGCACCCGATGTTTGAAGGCAAACCTCGCGTATTCGAGGGCTTTGTAAGCCACGATGACATGGTCACCAGAATTCCTCCATGTGCCGCGTTACTCGCCGTTAACAGCTTCGCTCCCGTTCAAGCGATTGCCGTCACTCATAAAAGCGGAACTTTCTGGGCCACGCAGTACCATTGCGAGTACGACCTTCATGAGATGGCCCGACTTATCGTTGCCCGGGAGAAAAAGCTTGTTGCTGCAGGATTCTTCCAGGGTCACCGGGACCTGATGGATCTTGTGGATCGTATGGAGGCGCTTGCCAAGGAACCGGACCGAAAAGACCTGCGCTGGCAATTAGCAATTGACGATGATGTGCTCTCCGACCCGATTCGGCAGTGCGAATTCGTCAATTGGCTCAACAAGCTGGTTCTCCCTACTGCCGGGTGTGTCTAATCTCCATCTTTCACGGATATGAATACGTTCTTGACCTCCGTATAGAGTCGCATTGCCTCGGTTCCGAGATCACGCCCGAAGCCGCTCCGTTTGAAGCCGCCGAACGGGGCCTCCACGTAAACGCTGCTGTTGGTGTTGACGCTCATTACGCCGGTTCGGACCGCCCGCGCCACACGCAATGCACGTTCGAGGTCTTTCGTCCACAAAGAGCCGCTCAAGCCGTACTTAGTATCATTGGCAAGCTCGACAGCTTCCTGCTCGTTCTCGAACGGGATCACACAGGCAACCGGCCCGAAAATCTCTTCCTGACAGACGCGAGCAGATGAATCAAGTCCGTCGATTACCGTTGGGGCAAGATAGTAGCCCGGCTCTATGGGACGATTACCGCCGCAAAGGATGCGTCCTCCTTCCTTGCGTGCAATATCAATATACTTTTCGACGTTTTCTCGTTGCCCGCCGGATACCATCGGGCCGACCTGGGTAGAATCATCCAGCGGGTCGCCTACTACGACTGCTTTTGTTGCTTCCACGAACGTATCGAGGAACTTGTTATAGGCCGACTTCTCCACCAATACACGGCTTCGCGCACAACAATCCTGTCCGGTATTGCCAAAAACCGCCATCGACGCCGCTTTAGCCGCCGCATCCACATCGGCATCGGCGAAGATAATATTCGGATTCTTGCCGCCAAGTTCCAGGGAAACTCGCTTGATATCATCGGCGGCGAGCTTAACGATATGGGCGCCTGTGCCGGTTTCGCCCGTTAAGGTAATTTTGTTGACAAGACGGTGACTTACAAGATAATCGCCAATCTCGCCACCCCGGCCGGGCACAATCTGCAGGATTCCTTCCGGAACACCCGCCTCCATCGCTAATTGTCCCAATCCCAATGCCGTCAGAGGCGTTAAACTTGCAGGCTTCAACAGGACGGCATTGCCGGTGGCAAGCGCCGGCGCCACTTTCCAGCACGCCATCAGAAAAGGAAAGTTCCACGGCACAATGGCTGCGACCACTCCGACAGGCACACGCAGCGTATAGTCAAATCCATCGCTCGCGACGGGAATGGTCCGGCCGCCAAAGTGGCTGATCGCTCCCGCGTAGTATTCAAAGCACCTTGCCCCGGCGTTGATCTCCCAGCGTGCATCACCGATCGGCTTGCCCACGTTGCGCGCTTCCAGTACCGACAATTGCTTGGCATGTTCACGGATTAGCCCTGAAATACGATATAGAGCCTCGGTCCTGCGTCCCGGATTCGCCGAGGACCAGTGCGATTTGCGGAAGGTCTTCGTAGCCGCTTCAAGTGCCTCATCGATTTCCCGCTTACCTGCTGCCGGCACCTCGCTCCATAACTGCTCCGTTGCCGGCTCGGTCAGCTCTAAAGAGCCGCCGGAAGCTTTTGAACGTAACTGGCCGTTGATGAGCATACAATTAGAAATCGTCGCCATTACCATATCTCCTCATAAAGCTTTAACATATCTGTTTCTGTACATTGTCGTGGATTAGACAAGTGACATCCATCTTCTATCGCTTTTACCGCCAGTTCGGGCAAACTCTCATGTGGCACTTTCAGGTCTCGCAAACGCTGAATAATGCCTATGGAGCGATTGAATTCACTCAGGAAATCAGCCACCCACGAAGCAGAATCGTTCGGAGGCTCCGAACAGCCCAAGGCTTTCGCAATCCTTTCATATTGGGTGCTATCAGTCTTCCCGTTGAAACGTACGACGGCCGGCAGAGCAATCGCATTTGCCAGACCATGCTGGATTCCGAATTCGCTTGATAATGGGTGCGATAGAGAATGCGCCGCACCCAAGTCCTTCTGGAACGACACCGCCCCCATTGCGGCTGCAACCAGCATCATTCCACGTGCCTCGATGTTCGTTCCATTAGAATAGGCTCGTGGCAGGTACAACCTGACCAGCCGGATTGCTTCGAGGGCGATTGCATCACACATCGGATGAAAGACCGGGCATACGAACGCCTCGACGGCATGCGTCATCGCATCCATACCGGTCCAGGCGGTCAAGTTCGGCGGCAATCCAACGGTCAATTCAGGGTCCAGGATAGCCATCTCCGCCATGAGCGGCGGTGCTCCCAATACCATCTTTCGCCCCATTTGTCGTATTGTGATAACAGTGCTGCGTCCCACTTCACTGCCGGTTCCCGCCGTAGTCGGTATTGCGCACATGGGTGTGAGAGTCGGCGGCAGCTCCGCATGAGGTATTTCCATCAAAGCCACATCCGGGAACTCAACCTTAAGCCGCATAGCCTTGGCCGCATCGAGGGCACTGCCACCTCCCAATCCTACTACGCCGTCACAATCGCCCTGACTATATGATTCCCATGCATCCTCGACGTCCCGGTCTGTAGGATTGGAGTGGACACCCGTGAACTTCACATATTCTTTGGACCAGATACGATCCATTTCGTCGGAAACGAGATGGTACGCCTCAGTTTCCGTCAATCCCGAATCCGTAACCAGTAATGGACGGCGCAGCTCATACTTTCGAGCGAATTCCGCCAGTATCGAACGCGCTCCCGCACCAAAACGTATGTCGGTTGGGAATCTGAATTGCGATATCTCAACCATAAATCATTCTCCAAAAAAGGTTTAGACAATCGAAGAAAAGCAATCTATCGATTGCCGAATCCCAATTGTCAATTTTCAAATCGCAAATCTCAAATCTCAAATCAATCCAGTCTCCAAAGTATTTTTAGCACCTTTGACAGGCAGACTAACGAGCCATTATAGCTCAAATCAATCTGTTTGTGAACTCAAGACCCAAGAATACCCAATCCTGAAAGGCTCTTTTAACTCAGAATAACTGTAAGCTTGTTGCCCATGATACTTATTGATACAATTCTTGTATCTGCTTGGTTATGAATATAAATTAAATGGTTAATATAAATTATATATGTTCAATGAGTGGATTTTATTATGGGAGTATGAGTTATGAAGAAAATCGCAGGCATAATCGCCTTGATTGCCGTCGCGGCTGTTTTTATCATCATTGGTGTGGTCCGGAAAGGCGGCGGACGTGAGGAAAACCGCATTGCTGTGATTCCTAAAGGAACATCATCTGTTTTTTGGGAGTCTGTACATGCCGGGGCCGAAAAGGCAGGAGAGGAATTGGGCTATGAAATTTCCTGGAACGGTCCGGAGCTTGAGAGTGATCGAGAAAGACAAATACAAATAGTCGAAGATTTTATTGCCCTGAAAGTAATGGGAGTCGTCCTGGCTCCCAACGGCAGTAATGCCCTCGTGCCCAAAGTGGAGGAGATGTTCGCCAAGGATATACCTTGCGTTATTATCGACTCGGAAATCGATACGGACAAGTATGTTTCGTTTGCCGCGACGAATAACTATCAGGGCGGCGTCATTGCAGCCCGGCGGATGGGAAAGGTTCTCGACGCGAAAGGAAAGGTCATCGTGGTGAAGTTTATGCCTGGTTCGGGCTCGACAACCAACCGGGAAAATGGCTTTATTGATACTATCGAGAAAGAATTTCCCGATATCGAAATCGTTGATACGAAATATGGAATGGCCACTGTGGAGACGGCATTACAGGCCGCCGAGGATCTGTTGACAAAACATACAGAACTCGATGGCCTTTATGCCTGTAATGCGGGTACTTCTGTGGGATCGGCGCAAGCACTTCAGAGTCAAGGTCGAGCTGATACTATAAAGATGGTAGGTTTCGATGCAGAAGAGACGCTCATCGATAAGCTTAAATCGGGAGTGATTGATTCATTAGTCGTACAGGATCCATATAAAATGGGATACTTAGGCGTCAAGACCCTGGTTGACAAAATCGAAGGCAAAGAAGTTCCTAAATTAATCGATACCGGTGTCGAACTGGTGACTGCAGAACGCCTGGAAGAACCCAAAATCAAGACTTTACTTAACCTGCAATGATATCAATCGCCCGCAAAAATCGTTTGCCTAACCCGGAAATTGCATTGTGCATGAAGGGAATTTCAAAGCGATTTGGACCTGTCCGGGCTCTCTCAGAGGTCAGTTTTACGGTGCGCCGGGGAACTGTCCATGCTCTGGTGGGTGAAAACGGGGCTGGGAAATCAACGTTGATGAAAATCTTAGCGGGAGTATATCAGCCCGACAGCGGCTCGATCGAAATCTATGGCAAGCCACAGATATTATCCAAGCCGGCGGAAGCTCTGACAGCCGGGATATCGATGATCTATCAGGAACTGGATTTGGCCGAACATTTGACAGTGGCGGAAAATATTTTCCTTGGAACCGAACCGTCCGGACGGCTGCCGTTCACAATCGATAACAAAGAAATAATAGCCCAGACCACTAAACTGGCGCAGCGTTTCAGCTTCGAAATCAATCCCACGACCGTCATGGAGGAACTTTCCGTGGGAGATTGTCAGATTGTTGAGATTATCAAGGCCTTAATGCGAAATGCCTCGATTATTGTCATGGATGAACCAACGTCATCTTTGTCTGAGAGTGAAGCAGAAATGCTTTTCGAGTTAGTAAATGTTCTGCGTGGAAGGGGGCTTTCCGTCATCTATATTTCGCATCGGCTGGAAGAAATTGTTGGATTAGCCGATGATGTCAGTGTGCTGCGGGACGGCCGGATGGTTCATACCGGATCAATGGCGAAACTGGATATCCCCAAAATCGTCCACTACATGGTGGGAAGAGAGCTGACGGATTTCTTCCCAGCTCGAACGGTGAATATCGGTGCGAGCCGCGTTAAAGTTCGGGAAATCTCTTCGGAAAACGGAGTTGAAGACATCTCTTTCGATATTCGAAAAGGTGAGATTGTGGGAATGGCGGGATTAGTCGGCGCCGGGCGGACCCAGGTTGCCCGGGCGTTATTCGGGATCGACGCAAAGACATCCGGAACAGTCGAGCTTGACGGACGCCGGATAGAGATTCACTCACCGACGGATGCCATAGCCAGCCATATTGCATACTTAACCGAAGACCGTAAGCGCACGGGGCTTTGCATGGAGCTTCCCTGCAGTTGGAATATTACGTTGCCGAACCTGATAGCAATAGGTATGAAGAATGTCGTTAGACCTCGACGAGAGAGTAAAATCGTAACGGATATTGCCGAGCGTATCAGTATTAAATGGCTGGGACCACAGGCGCCTGTTGATTCCCTTTCCGGCGGGAATCAGCAGAAAGTTCTTATCGCTCGATGGCTGTTGGCTGAGTCAAAGTTCATGATTTTTGACGAACCCACACGCGGCATCGACGTCGGCGCGAAAAAGGAAGTGTATGGTTTGTTAAACGAACTGGCCGAAGAAGGCAAAGCAATCCTGTTTATATCATCCGAGTTGCCGGAATTATTTGGCATGACCGATCGGATCTTAGTGATGCGCAGGGGACGGCTCGTGGGGGACGTCAGTCCAAAGGAAACAACCCAGGAAGAAGTAATGCATCTGGCGGCAGTGGAGGCTGCTCTATGAGTAAATTAGTTAGGCAATTGCTGCCTTTTGGCAGTTTGATATTGATCATCTGTATTCTTTCCGCACTGAGACCGGACACATTCCTGACGGCAGACAACTTTCTGAATGTGCTTCGTCGTTCGAGCGTAAACGGTATCATTGCAGTGGGAATGACGGCTGTTATTATATCTGCGGGTATCGATTTATCCGTAGGGTCCATGATGGCACTGAGCGGCATGGTCGGCGCCTGGGTGATGATCGTAATCGGCGGTCCTAATCCCGAAGGCATAGCCCTTGTAGTCGGAACCCTGGTTGGTATCGTCACGGGTTTTTTCTGCGGTTTCCTGAACGGCGCGCTCATTACCAAGCTCAAGCTGCCGCCGTTTATTGTGACCTTAGGCACTATGAGCTCTTTTCGAGGAATTTCATATGTCATGAATTCCGGGAAGCCCTACAATATTCCACATTACAAATATCTCAACGAGGGCGTTATTCTGGGAATTCCGATTTCCGTTTTGATTTTTGCTGTAATTATTGCTTCTGCCGGTTTCGTGTTGAAATACACCCGGCTGGGACGTTATACTTATGCCATTGGATCAAACAAAGAGGCAGCCTTTCATGCAGGCGTGAATGTAGATTCTTATTTGATACGCATTTATGCACTTACCGGTTTGGTAGTAGGAATAGCCGCAATGATTACTACCAGCAGGGCAGTCTCGGCACAGCCAACGGCCGGTGTCACTCTGGAGCTTGACATAATTGCCGCGGTAGTAATCGGTGGAGCGAGCCTCTCGGGTGGCAGGGGGACAATCATCGGGACATTAGTAGGAACGCTCTTAATAGGTTTCTTGCGAAATGGATGTACGCTATTAGGCATCTCCACTAATGTTCAATTGATAGTAATTGGAGCCATAATTATAGTGGCGGTTGCTGCTGATCAACTGGCACGTTCAAAGGCGGCGGTGGGACACGCTGATTAGTTGCTTACACTCCTTGACGTCCGGCTTATATATACCAATCGTAACTCAGCTCAGGAGAATCATATACTTCCGTAAAAGGCCGCCCCAGTGCCTCGCAGAGAGATTGTAATCGGCGCATTCGTTGATTCGCGACAGTTTGAAGAAAACGATTTCGAGCATCTCTGTCCAGCGTCACCGCCTCTTTCCAGACGGCCCGTCCCGCCATCACGCCGCTGGCTCCAGCTTCACAGGCAACGCGCACCTGTTTCAGGAATGTATCGTAAGAAACCCCGGCGGATAATAATACCCAGGGAACCTTGCTCGTATTCGTCAACTCTTCACACGCCTCGCGCCAGATGCTCTCATTCAATTCCACGCTCACATCCACGGGAAATTCGGCTTTGAGAATGTCAACGCCAAATGGAACCAGACGCCGCGCCGTTTCAATGACCACCTTACGTCTTTGTTCGGGCGGTAACGGTCCGTGTGAACCGTCGGCAGCGCACGATAATGGCTCCAGAAAGAAAGGGATATCGTATCGAGTACAATCCTCGGCTACTTTTTGAACGAGGATTTCGCGTTCGGCCGCCTCCGGGCTTTCCGGATTATAGTAGAGCAGCATTTTCACGCCCGAAGCTCCCATGCGAACGGTTTTTTCAACCGACCAGTTCTCGACCAGGCTCGTCGTACGGTTCAACGGATCGCCGGTCGAACCGGTATCGAGAGCAACGATCAAACCGGTTTGTCCCGGCATTGAACCGTCCGCTACACATTGCCCGGCGGCCGTCTCCGGATCCAGCAGAATAGCGGATGACACCGGCGCCAACTGCCGAACAATATCTATTTTAAGGGCGGTCAACGCCTCATTTGTCTTGCCCTGAGACGATTCGTTTTCCAGCGCACGGCGAAGCGGCCCCCTGTGATCGATCGCCAAAACGGAGAAAATCCCGGTCGGACCGGCGGTTTGCTGCAATCTTCGCCATTTGCCGATAGTTATTGTCTTGGTACCGCGCATTTAATTAGATCCCTTTCGCCCGCAGGTACTCGCGATTCCGTTGTGCGCTCTGTTTCGGCGAACCCATGCCCGGCAGGACATCCTGTTCGACGACCACCCAGCCGTTGTAGTTCTGTTGCCATAGCAGGTTCAGCACGGCCGAGAAATCGACACAGCCCTGCCCAAGCTCGCAAAAGACGCCTCGCCTAATCGACTCGAAATAATCCCAGCCTTCACGGCGTGCACGATCGGCGATTTCTGGATGGCAGTCTTTGAAGTGCATGTACCAGATGCGCTCGGCAAAACGCTCAAGACCTTCCAGCACAACCTCCGAATCGTTACTTCCTGAGCCGTACGTATAATGACCTGTGTCAAGTACCAATCCCAGCAAGTCTGGATCGGTCATATCGAGCAGGCGACCGATCTCATCGGGTCTTTCAACGAAGCCGGCACAATGGTGATGAAACACGGTACGCAAGCCGGTTTCGGATTTGACCGTACGGGCAACTTCCTCGGCGCCGCGCGAGAACACTTTCCATTGCTTATCGGTTAGACTCATCTCACGATCCGTCCGTCCGGCATTGGCGGTCCGCACCGGATCGGTCCCATTATCGTCCGCAAGCGCCAGAAACGGCTGTTGCTCATAGCCGCCCCTCTCGGCGACATCAGCCAACAGGCGGGAAATCTTCAACGATTCGGCCAGGCCGGCTTCATGGGCGTCGGCATACTTCAACGCCACCGGCACAAACGCACCAAGCATCATCAGTTCACGCCTGGCCAGTTCGGCGTGCAATTGCTCAGGCTGGGTCGGCATGTATCCCCAGTCGCCCAGTTCGGTCCCGGTATAACCTGTTTCCTTCAATTCATCGAGCATTTGCCCATAGGGCACAGTTTCACCCTCCAGCCCTTCAAATTCCAGAGAGCCCCACGAGCACGGGGCGTTCGCAACATGAATTGTCGACATCCAAGTCCTCCCAACACAGGCTATTTAATCGGTTCATGCTCTTCTCAGAAGAAAAATCGCTCCAGCTTGCGACTCTTTTCCCATTCCTTGCGTGCTTTTCGGACACTCTCTATCTTGCTGACTTCGGCTACCGGCACATCCCACCAGCTTTCATACTCGGGCACGCCGACGTAACGATCATTCCGGATGTAAATAACAGTGGTCAGGTCGGTCTTCTTCGATTCTTTGAATGCTGCAACGAAGTCATCGTATGTCTTGCACTCAATAACGTGTGCCCCCAATCCGCGGGCATTCGTGGCAAAATCTACCGGGAGGGCTTTAACCTTCTTTGATGCGTCATCAGGGAGCTTATTTTTGGTGGGAAAGGCGTAACGTGTGCCGAATCCTTTCTGCCCCAGCGAGCGGCTCAGTCCGCCGATGCTGTTAAAGCCCTGGTTGTCCATCAGAACAATGGTGAGTTTGTATCCTTCCTGTATTGAAGTGACGATTTCGTTGCAAAGCATCAGGTAGCTGCCGTCGCCCACCATCACAATCACTTCTCGCTCGGGAGCGGCCATCTTGATTCCCAGTCCGCCGGCGATTTCATATCCCATGCAGCTATATCCATATTCAAGATGGAAATTTTTCGAATGCCGGGTGCGCCATAATTTATGCAAATCGCCGGGCATGCTGCCCGCTGCATTGATCATGACGGCATTGGATTCGCTCAATTCATTAACTGCGCCAATCAATTCACCCTGACTCGGCAGAGGCTCATTGCGTATCGCGTAAATCCGATCTACTTCTTGTTGCCATTGTTTGTGCAGTTTCTGAGCTTCTTGCTGATAGCTCCGTCTGACGTGATAACCTTTAAGTAAACCGATAAGTTGTTTAAGAGTCGCTTGCGCATCGGCGACCAGCGGCAGGGCGGCCTGCTTATACGCATCGAACTCAGCCACGTTAATATTGACGAAACGAACGTCGGGGTTCTGAAAAGCGGTTTTGCTCGCCGAGGTGAAGTCGCTAAATCGCGTCCCAATACCGATCACCAGGTCCGCCTCGCGTGCGATGTGGTTTGCGGCGAAGTTTCCAGTTACACCTATAGCCCCCATGTTCAGCTTGTTGTCATAAAGCAAACTGCCCTTGCCGGCCATAGTCACTCCGACGGGAATGCCGGTTTTATCGACAAATCGCTTGAGGATTTTTTCGGCCCCGCTGTAAATGACTCCACCTCCGGCGACGATCAAGGGACGCTTGGAACTGCTTATCCAACGGCCTGCCTTTGCCAGGGCCGTGCGATCCGCCCGATTACGTGGGATACTCCAGATACGTTTTTTGAAGAACTCGGCCGGATAATCATAAGCTTCCGTCTGCGTATCCTCAGGAAGGGAAATAGTCACTGCTCCTGTGTTGGCCGGACTGGTCAGGACACGCATCGCCTCGGGCAATGCCGTCAGTATTTGGTCTGCGCGGTTGATGCGATCCCAATACCGGCTTACCGGTTTAAAACAGTCACTTACGGATATGTCCTGGGTCGTTTCCGATTCCAACTGTTGCAGTACAGGAGCAACGTTTCGACGCGCGAATATATCTCCCGGCAGCAAAAGCACCGGTAGATGGTTCGTTGTCGCTACTGCCGCCCCGGTAATCATATTAGTTGCCCCCGGGCCGATAGATGAGAGGCAAGCAAATGTCTGCATTCGATTTTTCATCTTGGCATAGGCCGCCGAAGCGTGTACCATCGCTTGCTCATTGCGTGTCTGGTAATAACGAAGCTGCGGATATTGCTGCAACGACTGACCTATCCCGGACACACAACCGTGACCGAATATCCCAAAGCACCCCGCAAAAAACGGTTGTTCCCGGCCATCACGTTCCACATGCTGGTTAATGAGATACTTAATCAGCGCCTGTCCCATCGTTAAACGAACGGTTTTAAAACTCATGTCAAAACCTCCAAAAGCTATATGCTATTCAAGTCCCCCATAGTCCTCGACAAAAGCCATAACCTCATCAAAAGTCGGCATAAAATTGGCACAACCATGCTTGGTGACAACTATCGCCCCGCACGCATTGCCCATACGACCGGCCTTGTACCATCCCCAGTCGTTGACGTATCCATAAAGGAATCCGGCGGCAAAAGCATCTCCGGCCCCTAAAATATTTGTCACTTCGACCGGGAATCCCGGTGCATCGATCTGTTCGATTTTTCCCATTTGATTTACCGCATGAACACAGACGCCTTGACGACCTTTCTTGTGCAGCAGAACTTCAGGTCCCATCGAAAGCATTTCGCGTATAGCCCGGTCCACGTCTCCTCGAACCTGAGTGTCCGAAACCGAGTCCGTAAGCTCGATGTGACTGACATCTGTGAGCATGGCGGCATTAATTTCATCCTCCGTGCCGATGACGACATTCGCCAGCCGAGCCGCCGAACGCAGCACAACACCAAACGCCCTTGGATCGTGCCATTGATCCGGCCGAAAATCTATATCGAGTACAACTTTCGTTCCCGCCCGCCGGGCCAGCTCGGCGGCAAACAGCGTTGCGCTGCGACTCGGTTCCAGCGACAGATTCGTACCGGCAAACTGAAAGACTTTGCTGTCGGGAATCGGTGTGTTGAGAACATCGTCAATCGTCAACGCGATATCCGCACAATTGTCGCGATAGTAGACGAGGGGAAAACGATCCGGGGGTTCTATCCCCAGAACCACGGCACTGGAACGCCTGCCGGGCTTGCGGCGGATAAAGCGAGTTTCCACCGCCTCTTCCTGTAAAAATTTCAGGATAAAATCTCCAACCGGGTCTTCACCAAGTCCCGTCAATAACGCGGTCTTGAGGCCCAGTCTTCGTCCTCCAACACTGATATTCGTAGGTGAACCTCCGACATACGCGGCGAAGCTGGTAATATCCGCGAACGGCGAGCCGATGTCGTTGCTATAAAGATCGATGGATGACCGCCCCATGTGAAGTGTGTCGTAAGTCCGTTCAGTTTCACTCATATGATGCTTCCCTGAGAGCCAATTTATACGTAATCTAAGGTTGGCTAATACAAAGGTAATCGTTTGTCTTTTTCTTTAAATGTATTCTTAATCCAGGCGTATCTCGGATCGTCCCGGTTGGCAAGTGTCTGTGCGCTGCCAGCCAATACATTCAGATAGTAGGCTGTGTAGCCCGGAGCGCTCACCACGGGATGGTAACCCTCCGGCACCAAAACAGCACAGTTATCTTCGGCCCGGACTAAAGCATCAATAGGATAACCCGCCTTGTGAAGTGGCGATGTCTCATCGGTATAAACCCGTTGATAAGCATAGCCGTCGGGCTTATCGATCTTGTAGAAGTACACTTCCTCCAGATCGGCTTCGACCAGATTTCCTTCTTTGTCCTCCGCGTGCACATCGTGCTTGTGAGGCGGGTAACTGCTCCAGTTTCCACTGGGTGTATAAACCTCGACCAGCACGAGACGATGAACGGGAGATCCTGAGGGTAGTAAATCGTTGATCTGACGGCTGACGTTATCGCCTCCTCTCACCGACATCACTACATTCTCAGGTTTGATTAGATAGGGCTCATGGTCCTGATCGGTCGCTACCCAGGCTAATGCGTATTCACCGCCTTGCTCGGCGGTAATCGTGAACTTGCTGTGCCGGGGTAAATACAACGCATGAGCTGCACCCTTAAAGACATCCTTGCGCGTCCCGATCCCAGACCACCGGCCCCAATTAGAACGAACGGTATAGCACCCGCTTAGATTTACTATGGCCAGCTCATTTTCACCTGTTTCAAAGGACCAGCTCTTACCTTCCGCAAGCCGCCTGGCCTGGAAGGAAATATATTGCCAGCCGACCTGTTCCGGCGTGATGGACAAGATCAGGTCGGGATCATCTGGAAAAATTCCGGGCTTCACCAAGAGATTATCCGAGGTATATTGCACTTTTTAGACTCTCTAAATAATACATGACCAGACTAAGAATCAACATTCATGTTTCATAACGAAATATGCACTATAGACCGTATAGAAAAACAGCGTAAACCTTTATGGCAGCTCTTATTTCCACAAGGCTGATCGATGTTCAGTAAGCAGTATTTTGAATAAGCCTACACCTTTTTGGCATCAGGCACTTGGAATCCCGGACGATTGGCATCCTTCAACAGCTCGTTGGCTTCAGATGCGAACTGGCCGGTATGACGTTCGGCTTTAGGATTGAAGGTCAGCCATGGCCCCACGATGTAGTTAGTACCATCTTCCGGAAGACCGACTCCTTTGCTCATGATGTCGTGAAGTTTCATGAAATGCTCGAAAGCATCTCGGTTGTCACCGAAACGACCCGCCTTGGCATTAAAAGGTACGCTCTTGCCGAGACGATACGAGTTGTTCATCAGGTGACCCAGAACACATCCCCGGTGTGCATCCAGGGCATTGCCGTTGGCCATCGTTGGATCGCCGGCCCGACAGGCGGCGATGAAACTGCCCCAGTTTCCTCCAGGGGTGACATGACCACGTGGAATGTCGATTTCCTCACCCGTATCACTGCCCTTGGGGTAGTATTTTTCCCTGATGATCTTACCGCCATCCTCGAAATAGTACTCGTTTTCGACCTGGCGCTGATAACCGTCATAGTTGACGTTGCGAACATTGAAGAAGACATATTGTCCGTTGGGGTATTCCGCCATGCCGAACATGGTGTTTGGCGTCTCGCCCTGATCGTTCCATGCAAAGCGTCCGCCCAGCGCCATGGCACGGATCGGATGTGTCAGCCCCTTGTCCAATGCCCAGTAGGCCATATCGAGCTGGTGGGTGCCCTGATTGTTCATGTCGCCGTTGCCGGTTTCCCAGAACCAGTGCCAGTTGTAATGGACGTAGTTGTCGTGATAACTGTCGATGATTGCGGGTCCGCGCCAGAGATTCCAGTCCAGATTTGGCGGGGGAGCGGAAGGACTCTTGAAACCGATGCTGCCCCGCGGCTTGCAGCAGTACCCGTACGAGATTTTCATCTTGCCGAACTTGCCGGATCGTATAAGGTCGTGCAGGCCGGCGTTACCTGCATCGCTGCGTCTTTGTGTTCCATGTTGAATGACCACACCGTATTTTTTTTGTGCTTCCACGGCGACGCGTCCTTCTACGATATCATGGCTCATGGGTTTTTCCACGTAGACGTGTTTGCCGGCCTGGGCCGCCCAGATGGTCATGAGCGAATGCCAGTGATTCGGTGTGGCAATGGAAATAGCGTCCAGATTCTTATCGTCGAGTGCTTGTCGAACATCCGCCACCCCCTGACAGGCAAACTTGCCTTCGGTCCTTCCTTCAATATACTTCATCTTCTGTGCCAGTACCCGCTCGTCGGGATCAATTAGGTAGGCGATTTCCACATTATCCTGGTCCAGCCAGCCCTTGATGTGGCTGCCCCCTCGGCCGTGTACGCCTGCTACGGCGATACGCAGACGGTTGTTGGCGCCCGAAATCCGGGCGGTGGATTTGGTGCCGCATACCGCAAGTGCAGTTCCGGCGACTAATGTTTCTTTTAGAAATTTACGTCTCGTAGTTTTTAACATCTCATGAACTCCTAATTAAATGATCTTATGCCATTTGTGGATAATTGATGCTCCTGCTGTTATTTATGATTTCCCATATCACATTTTGTGTCCTGACTCAACTACGCCGCCAAGCCTCTTTTCCAGTAGAATACAAAATCTGGCTCGAAAACTCAAGACATCCAACTATATTTTGAAAATATTTCTGAGCGACTTGCAGTCTTATTCACTACAAAATGTCGTTTGGCAAACTATCAAAGAATAATCACTGCAATCACCTCCACCCCGCTCCGAGACCGCCATATTCCTACTCAAGGGCTCACATCGGCACCGTTATCAGAATCGTTAGTTGTTGTGGCGTTTGGATGTACCATGAATTGGCTCACAACTCTTGGAACCTGGTTGATCACATCATTGGGATCGGCCAGCAAGTCGAGCTCGCTGTAAGCATCCACGCCATAAACGGTCACAAGAAGTTCCTGAGTTTCGGGGGCAATCTCAAACTCGGCCCATCCAAAAGTGTGGCAGGCCAAGTAATCGCCCTGAAGCAGTTCAGCATCAATCAATCCTTCGGCTCCTGGATTGTTTTCATTTAGTCCTATAGGGTCATATTTAAGAACATCGAGTTGAGTATCTATGAGGCTTTTGAGGAAGTCGTCTTTATCGTTAGCGATACTATCAGTATCAGGCATAACGGGAAGTCTGTCATACAAAGCTTTAAGAAATGGGCTCAGCACACCGGCGGATGCGGCTATGTTCACCGTAGAAGGACCTAAAAGAGCGTCAAAGAAAGCGACCGGACCTGTTACGACTTCGAAAGCGCCGATCGGGATGGAGTCTATAATCACGGCATCTTCTGTTCCTTCGGTCTGCAACTGCTGGTAGGCGAGGTTGTTCACAATAGTTCCATGAAAATCAGCGGCGATGAAAACAACGTTCTGAATGTGGTTCTCGTGGATGAATTTGAGCAGCTCGGTTCGTTCGGCGGCATAGCCCTCGAACCGATCCTCAGCGTTAATTATACCGAAGTTTTGGATCGGCTCAGGTATTATAACGAACTTCCATGTGATGCCGTCCTTCTGGCTGTCAAATAGGTCATTCTTGAGACATTCCATTTGAGCTCGCCCTAACATAGACCGGTCAGCAATGAATGTACCGGCAAGAAAAGCATCGACTTCATCCACGTCAAATGGATTTGTGACGGCTGGTAATGGAGCATCTCGAAAAGACCTTGAGTCCAGGATTAGAACCGCCGCATCACTTCCATAGATGGCCTTACGGTAGAACTTTGGTTTTCCGTGCATGACTACATCATTAGGAGTATCCCAGAGTTCGGTTCGTATCGGATGATACTCCTGGAAAGCCTGCATAGCATCTTTATACACCCCAGTTTCGTTGACGAAATCGACTGTATCTGTGAAAAGCGGTGGCTCTAAAGGGTAAACATCCGGGGCGTCGGGTGACTGGCCCGGGATTGCACCGCCGGCAAAATTGTCAACAATCTCATGGTCATCAATAGTCGCCAAAATCGATGTTGATGCATTCAATTCGGCCATTACATCCGATCCGAATCGGGCAGAAAGATTCTCATTGTGCTTGACCCTGAAGTCCTCGAGAGTGCGTGCCTGCACAATACCGGGTAGAGCGGGTGTCTCGGAATCGGCATAAATGCTGTCGCCAAGCTTGATAAAGAAATCCAGATTGCGCTCCGGAACATTCCTGAGACTGGAAAAGGGAGGTGCTTGTTGCCAATCTCCCGATGCTCCGAAACGCAAACCGGCGCTAATGCCAGGGTCCCAGGGTGTTTTAAACTGACCGAAAGCCGTGTTGTTAAGTGCATCAGTCACGCAGTAATAGTATTGTGTCGCCGGGATAAGCCCGCTTATCTCTACCTTCACAGGTTGATTCACATCCACGACTGCTACGGTTTCGTATCCATATATTATTTCAAAATCGTCAAAGGTTGAGTATTCATAAGTCACTTCTCCGAGGACTGTGCTGTGAGCCCACAACACGGCGGATGTTTGCGTCACATCACCGGACGCTACTCCATTCGGCAAAGTTGAAATCTGCCCGCTGGCTGATAAAGAGGCAAAGGTAGCGATAAACAACCAAACCATGAACCGACCAGAGAGGCTGTATTTGATACGCGTTGTCATCTTCCTAAACCTCCAAGTTCCCTCCAAAAGTCCGAGACCTGCTTACATCTTCGTCAAAACATGTTTCGTAGAAGTTGTTATTAAACAACTGGTAGCCTCTTCCTGCATGAATCAGTATAACTACGAAAGCCCGGAAGAATATCAGATGATGCCTGAAGTTAAACAATTCACAACATTTTAAACAGTCATGTTACCAAATCTTGCATGTAGATACAACATTTTTTATCTTTCTTGAGCTATCTCGTACGAATCACTCCGATCCGTGATAGCAAGGGGGCGATTTGTTGAAGAGAGCCGGATAAGCAGGCCTGGATGGCCGGCGGAAGAAATTGCAGAACGGTTTGACAAAGCGCCTTTGATAAACCTTCAACCTTTTTTGATCCGAAGTTATTTCTACTGTTTCGACGCGAACTTTCGTGTATATTGGGCGTTTTGGCGGATTTGGTCATGATACCGAGGATACATGCCTACGATAACACCGTCAGTGGGTTTAAGATGCTCGAAGGCGAACTTGAATGCAGCCTCAACTTTGTGATTCTTGTCGCACATCCGACCGGCTGCCAGTATCTTGAAGCCCAGACAAGGCTGGTCGACCTGCCGAATCACTTCGGTCATGGCTATTGGGTCGGAGGCAAAGAACGGATAACCAATCTGGACTGTGACTACCGGCGGCATTTTTTCAAGTTCTTCCCGCGTTCTGGTAAGGTAGTAAAAGCAGGTCATGAATAGATCGACCTGCCAGCCTTCGTCGGCAATCTGTTTAATGCAATCGGGATTGTGTGCTGAGACGCCGGCCAGCACACCGGCATCTTTCACGCGTTTTACGAAATCATGCACGTTGCGGCTTTTGCCCTCCCGAAACAGCCTGTCGGTAGCTCCGCCGTGATGGACGATGGCGATGGGCTGAGTATCTTTAACTATCTTTTCGACCGAAATATCCTGAGATCCGCTGGAGTGAAGGCAGATGAACTTCATTTTCGATCCCCGCTCCCTTAGTTTTTGGAAGACCTCCTTCATTTGTGCCGGGCGACTGAATTGGTGGGCATTGATACCCTCACGTTCACATGCCCAAAGAAACTCGACTATTCGCTCGGGTGTAAAATACTCTTGCATGTGCCGATCCAGAATTGGGCCCATATATGAGTATCCGCTGATGGGATTCGAGCCGACGATCAGCCGGGTAACGAGGTGGTCACCAAGGCGTATAGTGGACAGTAGAGGCGCGGGCGAAAAGGGTTCATTTGCCGATACCCTCTGTCCTTGAGCGGTCGCAAGGGCCAGACTCGAACCTGTCACGGCCAGGGAGAGTTGTGAAAGAAAGTCTCTACGTCTCATCCCCGATGCTTCATGTTTGTCTGAATCCATGTTAGCCTCCTAAGTCCTTGAATTCGGCACGTTGCCGCTGAACTCAGGCCTGTGCCGCTATCAATTTTCCGACTATTTTTAGGGCCTGCTCTACTACCCATTATATCCTCTATAAGAACTTAGTCAACAAACAGTTCGTGAAGTTATAGAGTGGCGAGCAAAACTACCACAAACAGAGAATGTTTGCTCCACATACGTCAGGCTTTATCTTTATTGTTGGAATTCCAACCGGATGGTATAATTCGCAACAACCCTCGCTTAAGAATCGTGCTGGTAAAAAGCTTTATGATAAAAGGATGCAAGTTGATCACTAAAAGAATGTCAATACCAACGGCGGCAGTCTTTCTCGTCGTATCGACATTGGCCGTAGCATTCGCTCAGGCCGACAATGTGTCGTCCAGGGCTGCGGTACAGAGAACCATCGCTTCGGTGGAGCGCATGCCTCGTGTGCCGGCACCTTTGGCGGTGAGGGATTGGCGTGCCGTATCAAGGTCTTACTACGAGCGCATACTCGATCCGAATGCCGTTGGCGATGGCTTTCCCGTTGTGGAAATCGAAGCGGATAAAGCCGGATTCCGTATGAAATCTTACGTTGGATCAAAAATCGGTGGAGAAGGAATCTCATGCTTGTCAGCGGTCGTCGGGGCGAGATTGGCGGGACTCGATCCGAGGAATTTACATGGCATTGATTATGTCTCTCGTTGTAAAGCCTGGTACGATCCCGTCCATGGTTTCTATCGCCACACCGTAGGAGAACATTCGCCCGTAGTTCATTCAGGTATTTACGGTTACTGGAATGCTGTCGTGGGAACGATGCTGGCGGCGCAATATCCGGAGGATGAGCAATTCAAGCATCAGGCAGTGACGGCTGTTAGGGTGTTCCACATAATCGCTCGCGGCTTAGGCTGTCCGGACCGGCCGGACTATGATGTGCTCGGATGGGATTTTGAGAACCAAAAACCAGGAGGGCGTAACGAACCGATGAATCGGCTGGGTCATGCTCCATCTGTAGCTTGGATGCTGCTGGTGGGCGCCACATTGACTTCAGATGAGGACATGGTTGCCTGTGCCAGAGCAACCCTGCGATGGTATGCAGAGAATCCCGGACGCTATGAAATTACCCATGTTATGGGCCCGCTTGCCGCAGCACGCCTGAACGCCAGGGGCGGACCGCAAGTCGATATCGACCGCATCCTGTCGGCCTGGTTCGGAGATGGAGATCCGAAGCGTCATACGTGGCGCATAACTCGGGGTATGCGATTTAGCGGCATCACCTGTGACGGCCTGGACGGCGCCCGATGGGGCGACGATGGTTTCTATGCGTTTACTATGGGCTCGCTGCAGGGGCCGGCCTGGTTGATTCCCGTCGTTCGTTACGACCAGCGTTATGCGCGTGCGATTGGGCGTTACGCCTTGCATGCAGCAAACTCGGCACGACTGCTCCAGGGCGAAGGGCTGGATGCAAATCACCAGGATCATGCCGCGTGGAAGGCCAGGTGGGATCCGCAAAACCATCTTTTCTACGAAGGTCTGAAGTCATGGGATCCCGGCCCCGATCGCAGCTTACGCCCCTACGCAACCGGCGATCCGGTACTGCTCGGGTGGAATCCGGGACTCTCACCAGTGGATTCTAACGAATATTTTGTTCAACGGGCAAAGTGGTTCGGAGATAGTGCCTACAATCTTTCGCTGTACATGGGCAATCATGTCGGTTTCCTCGGAGGGATTGTCGATTTGACCGATGTCCCGGGTATTCTGTGTTGGGATTGCCTGGCTACGGACTGGTTCGGTCCACCCGCATATCCAACTCATCTTTACTACAATCCCTTCGAAAAGTCCCGAACTATCACGTTGCGTCTGGCCCAATCTGCCGATTTGTACGATTTAGTTGCGGGTGCTTTCGTCGCCCGCAACACGAAGAGAGGTGATTGTTTGACGCTCGCGCCGGACCAGGCATTGGTGCTGGTTCAGGTTCCACTCGGTTCCAAAATAACCCACCAGGCGAGTCAACTTCTTGCCGATGGTGTTGTTATCGACTACCGTATATTTAGAGCCGGAGAAAGAGAAAATTAACAGGGCGCATGCCCCGAGCTGGTGCACATCCGAAAGTTCATCTTGGCCGGCTCTTGTTAATTATGGTATCATTTCGGTTGGTTTCATGAGAGTCGGCAGCGGTGTGTAAACTTTTGTAAACACTCAAAGATAGAGTTTTAGAAAAGACAGAATTGGATGGTACTCAAGTATGGGGCATTTAGGATTTCTTGACTATGCTATCATTGCCGCTTACATGCTTTTTGCCGTTGGCACAGGAATCTACTTTTCCAAGAAAGCCTCGAGAAGTTCCGAGAATTATTTCCTCGGCGGCAGGTCTCTCCCGTGGTGGATGATTGCCGTCTCGATGGTCGCTACGAGTTTCGCGTCGGATACGCCGTTGGTAGTGACAGAGATAACACGTACGGACGGACTTCAACGAATCTGGTGGGTGTTTGTCGCCGTGCTTGCACTTATTGTCGGGATATTCCTTTTTTCACGGCTCTGGCGGCGGGCGGCTATTATTACCGACGCCGAGTTCTACGAGCTGCGCTATGAGGGTAAGTCCGCGGCGTTCCTCCGAGGATTCAGAGCGTTTTTCGCCGGCATCATACAAAATTTGCTAACTATCGGTTGGGTAACATTTGCCATGAGCAGTATTATTACTACTGTGACAGATATACCAAGCTGGTGGGCTATCGGGATCTGCATGTTTGTAGCGCTGGTCTATGCGACATTTTCCGGTTTCTACGGCGTAGTCGTGACCGATTTTGTTCAGTTCTTTATCGCAACCTTAAGTATGATAGCTCTTGCCGTGATTGCCGTGGTTAAAGTCGGAGGGCTTGGCTATGTATTAGACACTATCGCCGCCACAGAAGGTTACGGCCCGAGGACGCTTTCGATTTTTCCCGATTTCAAAAGCTTCGATCTCGATTTGGTTAAATTGCTGATATATTTATTCATCCTTTGGTGGATCGATGCAAGCGGCTATAATATGCAGCGTATGAGCGCCTGCAGGAACGAACGCCATGCGGTTCTTGCTACCATATTCTATGCGATCTTTCAGTGTTGCCGGCCGTGGATATGGGTAGTTGTAGCACTTGTATCTATCGTGCTTTTCCCTGTATTGACTGAACCTTATAATGACACGCATGCATACCCCCTCGTAATGAATGAATACCTGGGGTATGGACTCAAGGGCCTGCTTGTGACGGCCTTTCTCGCTGCTTTTATGTCAACGATCGATACACATCTTAACTGGGGAGCATCTTACATGATGACGGATGTGTACCGGCGTTTTATAAAGAAAGATGCAACGCAGCGACATTATATGATTGTGACCAAGATCGTTGTTATCCTTATGATGGCCGCAGGCGTTGCTGTTACTGTGTATATTGCGTGGCAAAAACTTACGGTTTCTGCGGTGTGGGAGTTTTTTGCTTTCATTATGGTTGGAGGTGGCATGATCAGTGTCGCCCGCTGGTTCTGGTGGCGCATAAACGCTTACACGGAGATCACGGCACTTTCTCTCGGCCTGGTGCTTGGGCTTACGAATCCGTTCATTCCCGAAAGCGTTGTAGTTTTCGGATACCCCTGGCCTGAGATGCCCTTTGAAATCAAGATAGCCGTCTTGACGGGTATCGTTGTGCCGATCAGTATAATAGTCACATTCCTCACGCCCGCCGTCTCGAAAGAAAAACTCGAAGAGTTCTATCGCAAGGTCCGGCCGGGCGGTTTCTGGGGCGTTCTCAGCAGTGATATTCGGGAACTACCCGGCAAGGCATTGTCTCTATCTACAATATTCGATGTCACGGGCGGAATCATGCTCTGCTACGGTATCTCCCTTGCTATCGGATATTCGATACTGCTGAAATTTGACAGGGCGGCAATTTGTTGCCTGGTGGCTGTCATAGGAGGATTCATTGTTCTCAGGTGGTACAAAAAGGAAGTTAAGGTGCTTGCGCGAAGTGGCAGTTTCAGTAATGACTCAGAACAGAAAGTTCACCAACAGAATTGATCCGATGAGTATATTTACTATGTTTGTCGTATCTACCATTGTACTTTTAGCGGTGAAAGCTGAGCGTCTTGTTTGAGATTTGGTGGACGGTTAGCCTGTACGAAAACACAGATGTTACGCCAAGCACTGATAATTGGAGAAAGTCGCGTCTATGCTTATGATCAGCGATCTCTGTCTTCGCAGAAAGCCAGCAATGCCCCTTTTTGTGTGGTCAGCAACGCCGGAATCCGGTAGTTGTTGTAGCCGCCGGTTCCTTTGACAAAAAGCGCTTTCTGCACAAGCGGTTCGGCGGGAACATCAACACATAGCAGCGCAACAACTACCGCCGTTATATTCCTAAATGTTTTCGCCTTCATTCTCAACCGGTCTACTTTCTGGCCATTTGTTTGCAAAATTCTTGTTATCACTCACTCAGATCGGGAGCAGATCTGACGTTGACGGGCAAGATTCGACTCGATAAGAAACCTGCAAGGAAGCATGTTGCCACACCAATAACTCCATACAACAAGCCGTTTAGCTCTGTCGCCAGCTTAACATAAAGCAGTGCACTAATGCTTGCGACGGCGCCGAGCCAGGCATGAAGCGTATGGACCTTCCTGGTTAGGATCGCCAGCATGAACAAGCCTGCCAGTGTGCCGCCGAACAATCCCATTATGCCGAGAAACAAATCCCAAAGATATTCGACTTGAGCCGCAGCCATAAGCATGGCAGTAGCCGTGCCAATCACCCCGAACATTACCGTAAGCCCGCGTGCCAGAGCAAGATAGGTCTCTGGTTTGAGAGTGGGCTTGAACCGTTGCACAAAGTCCGTCGTTACTGCGGTGGAGATCGAGTGTATGCTGCTGTCAAGACTCGACATGGCGGCTGCAAATACACCGGCGATAACGAGTCCGGACAAGCCGGCGGGCATCTCTCGCCAGATGAATATCGCGAAAATTTGATCGGTCGCCTCTATAGTACCCAGTCGCGTCGGATTAGCTTTGTAGAATACGAAAAGCGCGGTTCCGACCGTCAAAAACAGAATCCCGGCGACGACCGCCAGGATCCCATTGGCCCATATGGCTCTGCCGGCTTGCTTTTGATTGGGTGTCGTCAGGTATCGCTGGATGACTGACTGATCGGTAGTGTACGGGACGAGTGAGTTTGTGAATAACGCCCCCAGAACCACTACGACCATGGTATCTTTATTCCAATCCCAGCCAAGGTGAAACAATGTGAATTTATTGTTTTCTGCTCCTATAGCAACAAATTCCCTCCATCCATCATCCAGTGCCCCTATCGTTATTGCCAATGCTGCAAGAGCTCCTCCGATTAGAACCACCGCCTGTAATACATCCGTCCAGATCACTGCTTCCATTCCACCGAGTGCCGTATAGATAGTGCTGAGCACGCCGATAAGTACAATACACAAATAAACGTTCGCCCCTGTAACCGCCGAAAGAGCGAGAGCCGGCAGCAGTATGACAATACCCATTCGACCCAGTTGAAAAGTGATGAAAGACAGGCTTCCGAAAATCCGGATGCTCACGTGGAACCGTTTCTCAAGATACTCATACGCAGTGGTGATATTCAGTCTGCGGAATAGCGGAATATATACGTAGACCACAAGGGGCGCAATAACCAGTATTCCTATATTCAACGGCAGCAGGCTCCAGTCCGTCGCGTAGGCTCTTGCCGGCATGGCCAGATAGGTAATTGCGCTTAATTGAGTCCCGAAGATACTCAGGCCGGCCGCCCACCAGGGAATTCGTCGCCCCGCCAGGAAAAAATCCTCAGTGGATTTTTCCCGTTTTGCAAAATAGATACCCAAACCAACAAGCACGGCAAGATAGCATCCGAGGATAATCCAGTTCGTCCACCCGGAGCCTTCGGAAATGGCTAACAAAACCCAGGCAGAACAGGTTCCATTGTATTGACTCATAATGAAGTTGCATTAAAATCGAGAAAAAAGCCGTACGAGTGCTCTGATAAATCACTGACGATAGGATAGCATCCACTCGGGCTCATACAGAAGATGCCGGACAACCGAATCGAACGCAATTCCGGTAAGGCCGCTGTGGACAGCGACCTTACCGGAGCTATTCATCGAAAAACAGCACAAAAACTTGTAGAAAGCACTATGTTTAGCGATTCACTTAGATATTCATCTCCAGCGGTCCCCAATCGTTGCGGGGCTCACGCCAGGCCAGATCGTTGATCTTCGGGTCGCTGACAATCTTGCCGGCTTCGTTCAGTTCGAGCTTCTTCCCGGCCCGGGCGCAGAGGTTGCCGAGCTGGATGTTCGCTGCCATTGGGCCGGAGTAGCTGAAGTTGGACTGGCTGAACTCGCGCGGCTTCTCGCCCCGACAGGCCATAAAGAACTCCTGGTGATGCCCGGGTGAGCGCTCGAGCAGTTGCGTCGGCTCGCCAAATTCCCGGTGCCGCGACAGGGGGATCAATGTTGCCCGATCCCAGTAGTCGCCCCTGACCAGCATCTTTCCTTTGGTACCGATGACGAGGTTGCCGGTTCTGGGCAGTCTGCGCCCGGACTCCTTGAACTCCTCCGGGGGCTCCGGCATGTAAGGCGTTCCGTCCGGCTTGTTGCCCTCGTACCAGTAGGTTGTAAATCCGGGCCGGCCGTCTTTTGCGCGGTAAGTCGATTTCACGATCATCCCTTTCGGCCACTGGTCCCCAACCTCACCGTTCATTACAATCGGCTCTGCGGTGGCAGCATAGCCGGGTTTCATAATCGAGTAAATTCCGTCAGTTGTATGGCAGGCCATATCACCCAATGCTCCGGAACCGAAATCGACGATGCCGCGCCAGGCAAATGGATGATAAATGGATTTCCCGACATCATCTTTCGCAATGTCATCACCGGCGCGATATTTTGCGATGTAAGGCCGCATCGCTGCCGGGCCGATCCACGCATCCCAATCCAGATTATCCGGTACCGGATCCGAATAAGAGGGGCGTTTGTACCCCTGGGGCCAGACCGGGCGATTCGTCCATGTGTGAAACTCTACGATATCACCAATCGCGCCGGCCTTGACGTATTCGTAAGCAATCCTCCATCCCTTACCGGCATGGCCCTGGTTGCCCATCTGGGTTACGACCTTGGGATTATTGGCGTAGGCGGCCGCCAGCAACTGCGCCTCGCGAACCGACCAGGTCAGAGGCTTTTCGGTGTAGCAGTGAATGCCCATGGAAACGGCGGTCATCGACGGCGCAAAATGGGTATGGTCCGGAGTCGCCACGAAAACCACGTCGAGCTGCTTGCCGTGTTTTTCGAAGACTTTGCGCCAATCCGTGTATCCGGCTGCGTTCTCCCAGCCTTTCTTGCCGTGAACGCCGTTCCACCGGCCCTTGTCCACCTCGGCGAAGGCGATACATTGACAGCCTTGCCCGTGAGCTGCACCCGTATGAGCCCCGGCCCGTCCGCCCGCGGCGATAAATCCCACCTGGAGTTTTTCGTTGAGTCCCTGGGCCCGGATGAGGCTCGGGAAACCAATAGAGCATGCCGCTCCAACGGCGGCGGTGCGTTTGATAAACTGACGACGTGTGATGTTTGACATGATCTTAGCTCCTTAAGTTTTAGTAAATGATAAAATTTATCCTTATTCTAATCTTGGCCGGCGAGTTGTCGCCCCGAAAACAACCTTGCCCGACGTTGGCACATGATTCAGACATGAATTGCAACGTTTTCGGTCATAACAGATTTCACAAAACAAATAGGACACTAACCTACATGTTTAAAATATTTTACTCAAAAGTGTTAAACTAATCAAGGCCTCCCGTTGCCGACTTCGTCGGTTAAATTTATTCTATTCATACAATGTTCAAAGGATAACATCCAGCCAGTTGTCAATTCGGCTGCTTATTGTATCCTTTGGGTCTAAAGCATGCAAGCTTTATCTGGAGGATTGTGATTTCTATGGAAATACCTTCTGGTAAGTCAGCCAAATGGCTCAGCATACGAATCATTGCCGCGGGTGTCTTCCTTGACAATTTTTAACAAAAATCAGCAAAATACCCCAAAACAGGGCTGACAATCCTCAAGCAGCCGGCTCTTTGAGTATTCTATCTGTACGGAGCCATAGCATTGGTGTCTTTGGTGACTTCTGTGTTGTCCACATGAAGAAGAGATATGTAAGAGCCATCCCATATAAAGTCGATGTTTCCACGCAAATATTTCGCTCTTGTTGTGTCTATTTTGAGGTAGTATGTTAAATGTGTAGGAAAATCAGTGAAATTTAGATGAAATCTTGGTACTATAGTTGTAGTTATACAGGATATTTTAGCGAAATGTATATGGGAAATCCCAATTATGTAGTATAGGAATGTGATGTCGAATTCGCTTCCACAATCCTCGGGGAGGTCGTCTGTTTCGCAATCTTGTTCACAAGATATAATAAATCAACATTCAAGCCGGGGCCTGGAGCGATTGCTGCAAAGCGTTCTCTTTTTTATTCTTTTCTATTTGTATCTCTGGCTCTATGTAGATCTGCGGCTAATGTATCATGGGGCCGGCATTATTACAAATTTCCCGGTCTTTTACAAAGGCTGGACTTTTTTTCTGCCGTTCTTGTCATACCCGGGCGGACCTGTCGAATATCTCTCAGCTTTCCTGTCTCAACTCTTCTACTATTCCTGGGTTGGAGCTCTTGTTGTAACAGTGCAGGCCTGGCTGCTCAGCGTTTTTATTGACTATCTGTTGAAAGCGGCAAAATTACCGCGAATCCGCTTGGTCTGTTTTCTCTTGCCGATTCTTCTGCTTGTTATTTACACCCGGTACGCCTATCACTTTTCCACAACAATGGCATTATTAACGGCATTGTTTGCCGCATGTCTGTACTTGCAGCTAACACTGTCAGACTCTAAGGATTTCAGCCGTGTAATCGTTTATCTAATTCTGTCGGTCATTATTTATTACCTTGCCGGCGGAGCATTTCTTCTTTTTGCAGTTGTCTGTGCAATTTATGAATTGATTTTCAGGTCTCGGTGGAAGGTGGGTCTGTTTTATTTGTTATCCACCGCTGTTGTTCCATACGTAATGGGCATTCTTGTTTTTCGTGTTAGTATTATCGACGCTTTTTGCAACTCATTACCTTTCTCCTGGAAAATTCTTTACTATGAAGCCCGGAAAAGAGAAGTGACAACCGTCTATCTAATGTATCTGTTCCCGCCTTTGACACTTCTTGTATTTGGTCTTTTGCAGATACTTGGGAAAAGACTTCGTTTTGCTAAAAAGCGGGCCGGCGGGAAGTCAGGAAGAAAACACCGAAATAAAACATCCCACTTATCGTTAAAGATATTTTCCCGGTATAAACACTCATCGAAGCTCAAATGGGCCGTCGTATCGCTGCTTTTACTTGCTGTTGCCGGTAGCGTAGTTTTCTTTTCCCGCAATGAAAATCTTAGAACGAGGTTTAAGGTTGATTACTATGCCTACCACAAGATGTGGCCGGAATTGCTCACGTCGGCTCAACATCATCCTAAAAATCCCTTTATAGCCCAAGCTGTCAATAGAGCTTTGTATCATATCGGCCGACTCGGCTATGATATGTTTTCCTGGCCCCAGCATTCAGATTACCTGTTTCTATCAGATAAGAAATATAAATGGACGTACTGGCAAATTTTCGACGTTTTTTTGGACCTCGGTGTTGTGAATATGGCTGAAAATGCGCTGACTGAATGTCTCGAAGGGATCGGTAGCCGTCCCATGATTTTACAGCGACTGGCCCTGATAAATATGGTAAAGGGTAATTTAGGCTCCGCCAAAATTTATCTCGGCGCGCTCAGCAAGACTCTTTTTGACGCTGACTGGGCAAAACACTATCTTGACCTTCTGGAAACAGACCCAGATCTCTCTACGGACAAGTACATTCAGCATCTACGCTCTTTGTGCCTGGACAAGGATTGCCCCATGTACTCCCTCTACAAGGAGAAGACTCTTTCATGGCTTCTGGAGAGGAACAGTCAAAATCGCATGGCGTTTGAATATCTGATGGCTTGGTACATGTTAAACAAGCATTTAGGCAAACTTGTCCGGAATCTTGAGCGTTTAAAGGATTTCGATTATCCCGAACTACCCACACATTATGAAGAAGCGGCCCTTATCTATATATACGGAACAGGAAAGTCTCTCAATCTAAGCGGTTACTTATCAAGCCCTCAAAAGCGTCGACAGATTGAAGACTTTTCCCGGATTATCAGTAGTTACGGCGGGAACAAACAAGCTGCCTCTAAAGAGCTATCGAAAAAATTCCGCAACACTTACTTATTCTATTATGTGTATGGATCATCCGGTGCGAATAAATGACTCAATCGCATAAGCGTATGAAAGCAAAATTATATAAAACCAGGAAAACTAAACTCATTTACACGATAATCGTATGCGCACTTATAGCTGTTTGGTTGCTTTATGCCTGCCGTGACAGAAAAGTCACGATTACGAAATATAGTTCCATCGACCGACGAGCAAAAGTCCAGCCGGATTACGCCGGTACTGTTATCCCGCCTAACATCGCTCCCCTGAACTTTATCATACATCAGGATGGTTCAGGCTATTTTGTCAAAATATACTCGAAAAGGGGAAATCCCATCGAGATATTCAGCAAGACTCCCAAAATTGTGATTCCGAAGCGAACCTGGCATAAGCTTCTTGATTTGAACCGCGGCCGGCAACTCAATATGGATGTCTATGTCGAATCCGGGGCCGGCGCATCATCTTCCAAAGGAGAAAATATCCGGTGGTCCCGCTTTCAAACCCTCACCGCACGGATCGCTCCTGAGGACATTGATACTTTTCTCGTATATCGAAAGATTCGACCGGGCCACGGCACCTGGAGAACTATGGGTATCTATCAGCGTAATCTGAGCAGCTTCGATGAATCAACTATATTAAATAATGGTTATTTCAAGCACGGTTGTGTGAACTGCCATTCTTTTTGCGGAAACCGTACCGAAAAAATGCTCATAGGCATCCGCAGCCCGGTTTACCGTAGCTCGGCTTTGCTGATCGAAGGTGACAAAGTCCGAAAGATTGGCACAAAGTTTGGATATACATCCTGGCATCCAAGCGGAAAGGTTGCCGCATTTTCCGTCAACAAAGTCAGGCAACTTTTTCATTCGGCCGCAAGCGAGGTCCGGGATGTGATGGACTTTGATTCTCTGATGGCTTATTACAATGTTGACTCAAAAACAGTAAAGACCACACCGAATCTTGCCAAAAAGGACCGGCTCGAAACATACCCGACCTGGTCCGCCGACGGCCGGTACCTGTACTTCTGCAGCGCGCCGGTGACGTGGTCGGATAAGACCGTCGTTCCCGAATCCTACGACCAGATAAAATACGATCTTGTCCGTATCAGTTACGACATCGACCGCGACCAGTGGGGTCAACTGGAATCGGTGTTTTCGACCAAGGATACGGGCCTGAGCATCCTTTTACCCCGAGTCAGCCCTGACGGCCGCTGGCTGCTGTTCTGCATGTGCGATTATGGCTGCTTCCCGGTTTATCAGCACAGCAGCGACCTGTATATGATGGATCTCGAAGCAGCAACAAAAACCGGAGAGTACAAACACCGCCGGCTCGATATCAACAGCGACGACAGTGAAAGCTGGCATAGCTTTTCGAGTAACAGCCGATGGATAGTATTCAGCAGTAAAAGAGGCAGCGGCGTGTTCACCAGAACTTATATCGCATACGTAGATAAAAGCGGCAAAGTGCACAAGCCGATACGGCTGCCCCAGAAAGATCCGGCGTACTATGATTCATGCCTTTGGACCTACAGCGTCCCCGAACTTGTTACTGAGCCTGTCCGGGCAACAAAAGAAAAGTTGGGCAGGGTCGTCCGCAGTTCCGAAAAAATACCCATCCAAATGCCCGTTACTATGGCCACGCCCAAACCCGGCGAGCCCCCGGGATATCAGCAACCCTGGCAGACTGAACGCGAGTAAGAGTGAAAATATATAGTGAGCCCACTTCTAAATAACCAGCAGCGAAAGAAGGTATCGGAACACTTCTGCCTTGCTAATAAAACATCTAAACTGAAATTGCTATGGTTATGTAGGTTTCTATGGTGTACCAAAACTACCGAAAATTATTGACGAAGAAATTATGTTATTTCAGATTTGCAGCTTACAGGAGTGTTTTATTAAGTGTATATGGGAAATTCCTGCATAATCCGGTTCCCCGCCCCGGTCATGATCAGGCAGAAAACCTGAGATTTTCCTTGACGGCAAGGTGGATAATTTGGTACAAAGGAATTTAGTGAGGCTCATGCTGTATAGACTTACATCTGTGGATTCTTGTCTTCGAGCACCGGCATTAATTTGTTTATATTTCAGGCCGTTTAGCTGAACTTTTACTGAGGGAGGCACAGAGTTATGGGAGTGAACTTTGTAACTAATAGTGGCTTTTTAATTTTAGTCAATCGTTAGCTTTCTCACAAAAGGAGGTGGTAGCAATACTCGAGTAATCATCCTGAACAAGGATGCATTGAATGTGGTATGGCCAAAATTATTAATCATTATATTTGAAGGAGGCGTATTATGTTTAGAAAACTCATTTATTTATTTTCTCTTGTTTTTGTGCTGAGTTTGGTTGGCAGGGTCCCGGCTCAAGACGCGGTCATCCCCAGCCCGGGGGCAATGCCGAAGCTCGATGGTATGATCGATCAGACATGGTTTTTTTCGACAGAACAGACGATAGGCACCAGTCAGGTAGGAACTGCCCCCAGTTCGGCTGAGGATTGCTCCGGTACCTGGCGGGCCCTCTGGAACTGGGAATGTTTGTATGTGCTGGTCGTGGTTAAAGACGAGGCTCTGACTAACGACTCGGGGGGGGGCGACAATAAATGGAACGATGACAGTGTGGAAATCTACGTCGATGGTGATAACAGCAAAGACGCTTCGGTTGGCGAAGATGATCACCAGTACACATGCAGGTGGAATAACGAAGAATTGGAAACGCCCAGTGCAATCCACAACGGAACACCGAGCTTAGTGGGCGTGGAATACGCTGTAGCTACAACCGAGGACGGTTATCTTCTTGAAGTCAAGCTGCCGTGGATGAGCATCATGGGTGAGCAGGCAACGCCCGGCCAACTGATCGGCTTCGATGTATGGATTAACGATGATGATGACGGTGGTGATCGAGACTCACAGGTTTCCTGGTATTCTACCGATGGAAACGGTTGGCAAGATCCGAGTGTGTGGGCAGTTGCTTTACTCGAGGCGAGTAACAAGGCGGCTAATCCCAATCCTGCTGACGGGGGCATCCATGTGGATACATGGGCAACTCTGAGCTGGCTGGCGGCCCCCTCTGCTGTCTCACACGATGTGTACCTCGGGGAAATTTTTGCTGATGTGGAGGCCGGAACAGGTGATACATTCCAGATTAACCAATCCGATACGTTCTATGTGATTGGATTTCCCGGTTTTCCCTATCCGGACGGGCTTGTTCCGGGCACAACGTATTACTGGAGAATCGATGAGGTTAGTGACGATGGTACGATATACGCGGGTGATGTGTGGAGTTTTATAGTTCCCCCCAAATCTGCTTATGAACCCAGCCCGGTTGACGACGGCAAATTTGTGGCCCCGGATGTAACTCTTAGCTGGACGGCCGGTCATGGTGCGAAATTGCACACCGTGTACTTCGGCGATGATTTTGATACTGTGAGCAGTGCTACCGGAGGAACTCAGATAGGAGTTGCAACATATACTCCCGGCGCACTTGAGCGAGAGAAGACTTATTATTGGCGGGTCGATGAGTATGACGGCTTCGTTACACATACAGGCGATGTCTGGAGTTTTAAGACTGCAAAAGCCGGTGGAGGTCTACGAGCAGATTACTATAAAGGTATGGACTTTGGGACTTTCATTCTGACACGTACAGATCCTCAAATTAACTTTAATTGGGCCGATCCCGACGGGCCGGATCCGGCGGTGGGTGATGATGACTTCTCAATCAGATGGACTGGTGAAGTAGAGGCCGGATATACAGAGACCTACACTTTCTACCCCAAGACCGATGATGGTGTGCGGCTGTGGGTAGCCGGTAGACAGCTTGTTGATTCCTGGGAATCGGTTCCAATATATCCGATCGAGCATGTTGGAACGATTGACCTTGTCGCCGGGAATACCTACAGTATTGTAATGGAGTATTTTGAGAACACGACTAATGCAATAGCAGAGCTTCGATGGAAAAGCCCGTCCACTCCAAAGCAGCTCGTTCCGCAGGCTGCGTTGGCATTGCCTATAAAAGCCAGCAGCCCGAGTCCGCGTAATGGCGCTGCGGGAGTAAAGCACACGCCTGTGCTCAAGTGGGATGTAGGAGATTATGCCGCTTCACATGAGGTGTACTTCGGCACGGATGAAGAAGCCGTGAAGAATGCCACCGCGGCTTCGCCCGAGTATAAAGGCACAAAGGCGCTTGGCGACGAGAGCTACGATCCGGGTAAACTTGCCTGGGCTACTACCTATTACTGGCGCATTGATGAAGTTAACGGCATCAATCCCGATAGCCCGTGGGTTGGCAACCTTTGGAGCTTTACAACGGGTGATTTCCTTGTAGTGGACAGTTTTGAGCACTACGATGCCGAAGATAACCAGATATGGTTTGCATGGAATGATGGGCTTGGCGCCGGCACGCCGGGTGTTGATCCTTACATTCCTGGTAACGGCACCGGGGCTATGGTAGGCGACGACACTACAGGCTCTTATACCGAGGAAACTATCGTCCATAGTGGTGTCCAGTCGATGCCGTACTGGTATAACAACAATAAGCAGGGCTTCTCGAATTATTCGGAAGCGGTGAAAATATTGTCTGCCCCGCGCGACTGGACCGAAGAAGGCGTTGCGGAATTGTCTCTCTGGTTCAGAGGCTATCCGGCATCCACTGGCAGCTTTGTCGAAGGCCCTGTCGGTACTTACACAGTGACCGGTTCCGGCGCGGATATATGGGATGAGGCAGATGAATTCTACTATGCCTATAAGACGCTCACCGGTGTCGGCTCGATTGTGGCGAAAGTCCAGAGCGTTGATAACACCAACAACTGGGCGAAGGCCGGCGTAATGATTCGCGAGAGCCTCGAACCGGGCTCCGTGCACGCGACAATGGTTGTAACCCCGGCTCAGGGTGTTTCCTTCCAGCGGCGCAATCTCATCGACGAAGTCAGCAATGACACGACGACGGGAGGGATTGAAACGCCGTACTGGGTGAAGATCGAGCGCGACCTGGCCGGAAACTTTACGGCGTACAGTTCGGCAAACGGCTCGTCGTGGCAGATACAAGGTACGCCTGAGAATATCCAGATGGGTTCGAACGTCTATATCGGTTTGGCGGTGACAAGCCATGATGCCGCTCTGACTTGTCAGGCCGTATTCTCCAACGTTAAGACTACCGGGACGGTTAGCCCGCAGTGGGCCAGCCAGGATATCGGTATAGCCAGCAACGATGCCGAGCCGCTGTACGTTGCGGTTTCCAACAACGCCGGGACACCTGCAGTAGTGGTCCATGATGACCCGGCTGCGGCACAGATCGACACCTGGACCGAGTGGATTATCCCGTTGCAAACCTTTACGGATCAGGGCATAGTTCTGACAGATGTCGACAAAATCGCGATTGGCCTGGGAACTAAGGGCAACATGACAATCCCCGGCGGTTCCGGCAAGATATATATCGATGACATCCGGCTGTACAGGCCGAAAGAAGCTACTGAATAGTGTACCTCGTTTCTGTCCGGCATGAAGGTTTCCTTCACCCGGAGCGAAGTCAAAGGGGCTGGCAGTCTCTCAAACTGCCGGCCCTTTGACAATATTGGGTGGTTTGCTTCATGTCGCGGGCATCTTGCCCGCGATTCGAGGGCGAGACGCCCTCGACACATAGCCTACTGTACTTAATAACAAGATTTGGTTATGGACTCACGGCTCGGTTGTAGATGCGGACGTCGTCAATCAGTCCGGAGAAGAAAGTGCCCGTATCGAGCGTCTTGCTGGTCCCGATATAGAGTCCGCCGTTAGAGTATTTCAGCGGAGCCAGAGCGTTAGTATCTGTGGCCACTTCCATGCCGTTTACATAGAGGCATCTATGCGAGCCGTCCCAGACAAAGCCGACATGATGCCACTGACCATCGGTGATGACGGTTTGAGAGATCAACGGCTTTGTAATAAACCGTCCGAGCGGCGCCGGCACTAAGCCGGTCATCAGGCAGCCACTAACGACATCCATACCAAGCCAGGTATCGCCGCTGCCATTGCCATCCGCCTGGCAGATAAGCTCCTGACCGGCGGCGCCTCCTTTTATCCAGATAAAAACGCTGAACGGGCCGTCAGCCGGATTCAAAACAAAATCTGAGATAACATGGTCATCAATTCCATCTAATTCCAGCGCCCCGCCCCGTTTCCCGTCTCCGGGTCTCCATACCGGCTCGCCGAACAAAAACCCGTCAACGTCTCCGGCACTGTTTTCAGCGACAATGCCTTCCGTTTCATCCAGCTTCCAATGCGCTGCCAGGGCAGGATCTTCCACTTCCTGCAGCCAGTGGTTCATTAGAACTTCAAGGTCCATGACATCTATCACACCATCTCCGAACGGCGGTGGTGCTATATCGACCGATGGATCGTTTTGGCCCCAGGATTCAATCAGAAGTAGAAGATCGCTTATATCTACAATGCCGTCACCATTAAAGTCGGGGGGCGGGGGAGTAAGGTCATATTCCTCTACCGTTGACAATCCTGTGGCAGGAGAGAAGTCCCGCGCCCCCCCAATGGCATAGATCCTGCCATTCACGACGCTGGTCGAAAGACCGAGTCTGGCCGTCGGCATGGGAATCCCGCTTGTCCACGTGTCCGTGTCGGGATCATATACGTCCACTGATGAGAAGGTGGGCCCACCGAAGGTTCCGCCCCCGATGACATAGACTCTGCCACCTACTTCACTTGCGGCGGGCAGACTCCGGCCCGTAGGCATCGCGGCCCTTGGTGCCCAGGCATTCGTCGCGGGGTCATAGACTTCTACGGTTGAAAGACCAGGATTGTGTGTGCTGCCTATGACCCCACCCATCACATAAATCTTCCCGTTAGCCACGCACGCCGAAGCCAAGCCTCTTGGGGTCTGCATGCTGGCCTTCGTCTCCCACGTGTTCAGGGCGGGATCATAGACTTCCAGAGCCGATGGATTCCGGTCCGCCCCAGGGACTCCGGCCGTGACACCTCCGAAGGCATAGATCTTCCCATCTACCGCGCACGCACATAGGAAAGTCCTTGGCGTTGGCATGTCCTCCATTCGCATCCATGTATCCGTCGCCGGATCATACTCTTCCACCGTCCCAAGCGATGCCTGAGGAGTTGGTTCACCACCGATGGCATAGATCTAGCCATTGACCACTGCGGTGGCGAGCGCATTTCTTCTCGTTGGCATATCGGTCTTACGTGTCCAGGTGTCTGTGACAGGATCATACACCTCCACTGTCGGCAGATAGGTCCCTTGAATCGATGTCGCACCGCCAATGGCATAAATCTTGCCATCCACAACACAGGTAGAAGGACAGAGCCTCGCCGTCGGCATGTCGGCTTTTCTCGTCCATGTTTCCGCAACTGCTAAACTACTATTAGCAGCACCTAAAAGCACAGCTACTACCAAAACTTTGTAAATACGTATCGCATTCATTTTGACATCCTTCCCGGTTTGCATTAGAATGATATTATCCTATCTCCTCGCGGGCAAACCGACCGCCTGGAGCGGGTCCGGGCTGGTGAGGATGTTGCCTACATCGAATGACTCACCAGCCCTTACATTTTTTACAATTCTGATCATTTCGTATCATCCTTCTTTTCGTTAGCAAGTCCCAGATGACGATCCAGCCAGTCCAGCGCGTCGTTTCTAATCTGTTCATAAAAGAGAGAGAACTGACCGTGACCGCCCGGGTAAAGTTTGTGCTCGGTAACCGCGTTCGCCTTTTTCAACATCTCGTACATTGGAAGCTGACTGGTTTTCACGGGAGCAAGGGCGTCTTCGGCGCCGTTGATCATCAGGACTGGGACTTTAACTCGTTGGGCGTAAAGGGCCATATCGAAAGATCGCGGCAACTCAATGGGGAGAAGGCCGCCGTGTACGAAGACTCCCACATCGATGCGATCTTCAACCGACAGCATGATGGGGCCGAGAAGACTGCCGAAACTGTAGCCATAGTACGCGATTTTCCGGCCATCAATGTCGTTCCGCGTCTGAAGGTAATCAATGGACCGGCGAAGGTCTTTCGCCATCCGAATCGTCCAGTCCCTGTAGATTAGTGGCGTATCGAGGACATTAGACATCTCCCACACCCGGCCGAGATCGGAAGGCCGCTCGAAGGTCCCGTAGTAGATGGGAAAGAGCACCGCACGACCGCTTGTAATGATCCATTGCCAGAGCGCCTTATAGGGCGGACCATCGGAGGAAGTGTCGTAGATGGCGTTGCCGCCCGGAAAGAAGATGACCGTCTGATAGGGTGGCTTATCCTTTTTGGGCAGGAACAAATGTACGATGACGCGATGTCCGGCGTAGGCGGCGTCAAAGGTGATCGTCTCTTCTCGCCAAAAGGGAGAACCGCCGTCCACGCGCTCGAGGGAGGAATACAAGGGCGTCGGATCGTACTGGTACATATCCCGATAGGAATCGAATTCTTCGTCGGAAAAGGGTTCCAGGCCGGATATGTCGCGCCACACGGGCAACGGAAGAGGTTGGCGCAACTCGTTCACTACGGATTCGTTTCCTTGCGGAAACCGTACACAGCGAAACCCGTCTTGGGCCGAGCGATGCCACGGTGATTGAGCGTCCTTGTAAGTAAACATATATTTCGGTTCGCCCCAGCTACCTCCCATGATATAGCGGAGTTTTCCGGATGGGTCGGTGGCGTTGAAACACCACTCCCGGACGTTTCCCGCCATGTCGTACAGGCCGGTGCGCCCCAAGCCGGGATGACTTCCGACGGGCGCCGCGCCGCCGGGATCGAAATTGCTAAAAGGCACGATCACGAACGCTTCTTCCATGCACGCGGCTCGTTCCCATTCACGGACCGTCGGCAGACTCTTGCCGACGAACTTGGCGTAAGCGTTCGCTTCGAACCAACTGACGCCGGAAACCGGATGCATCCCCTTTCCTTCGGGATAGGTTCCTTCTTCCCATGTAGCCGGACCCGGCCGGCCCGTCCTGTCTTGAAATTCAGCCATCGCCTCTTGCCACGATAGTCGACGACCGTCTTTGACAAACTCCAACTCATCCCAATAATCGGCATTCTCATACCCACCGGCATCGACGAATACCTTAAACTGCTCATTCGTCACCTCATATTTGTCGATCAAAAATTCCGGCATTACGATCATCCCGCTTTCGTAGTAAACACCAGCGATCCACACCATCTCGCCCATGGGTTCCTGAGGTTGTAAACGGATATTGAGGGACTTTTCGGCCACACATTCATATGTCACGAATCCCTCCTTCTCGATTCTCCAGCGATAGGGACCTTGCGGCAAGGTAATATGCTCCAACGGTGACCGTCCAAGATACTGCCACGGCTCGTCCATGGCGGAGTATTCCCGACACCAGATCTGCGCCCCAGCAGGTCGTGTGATGATGGAATAATCCTGACATATGCTAGGCCACAACTCGTAAAGGGTCGGGTCCTTGGGAATGTATTGCCCAGCCCTCTTGGCCAGTGAAAAAGCTCTATGATAGTCTTGTTGCTCGACAAGCTTAATGATCTCCGGTAAAGCCACTGTTTGGGCCCACTGAATATTCCGGGCATTGATGTTTCGCCGATACAATAGCGTCGTGACGACAAGGCTGGCCAAAAGCACCGTCACTACGGCGGCAGTCATAATATGGGATCGGTGTCTCCGCCAGAACTTTTGTGACCGATAGACAAGGTTCGGCGAACGGGCAAGGATCGGCTCGTTCCTCATATGCCGCTCGATATCTCCGGCCAGCTCATGCACGGTTTCGTATCGCCGCGTTCGATCTTTTTCAAGGCATTTCATCACAATCCAGTCCAGGTCGCCTTTTATCAACCTGCGAAGCGACTCAGGATTTGCCTGCCGGTACCAGGCTATATCGGTTATTGTTTGGCCTAACGTACTTAGTTTGGTGGACGGCTTTAATGGATCCGTTTCACAGATAATCCGCTGAATCTCAGTGTACCCGGCCTCGCGGAGCTTGTCGGCATCAAAAGGTGTAGTTCCGGTCAGCAATTCGTACAGCAGCACACCAAGCGAATAGATGTCGGTTCGAGTATCCACATCCAGCCCGCTCATCTGTGCCTGTTCGGGACTCATGTAAGCCGGCGTTCCTATAAAATGAGCGTAACGGGTAAATACTGTTTTTTCCGTCAAACGTTGGTTAGTTGCTTTAGCGATGCCGAAGTCTATGACTTTCGGAACGGGCTTGTCATCGTGCATTGTAACAAGAACGTTCGAGGGTTTGATGTCGCGGTGGATAATGCCCTTTTGGTGGGCGTGCTGGACGGCGTTGCAGACTTGTATGAACAGGGCAAGGCGTTCTTTAGTGCTGAGATTGTTTTTGTCGCAGTATTCGGTGATAGATACGCCGGTGACTAATTCCATTACGAAATACGGTCTGCCCGTCTCGGTCGCCCCGGCATCGAGGACTTTGGCGATATTAGGATGATCCATCATTGCCAGTGCCTGGCGCTCGGCCTCAAATCGGGCAATCACCTGCTTGGTATCCATACCCAGTTTGATAATTTTCAATGCGACTTTCCGGCGAATCGGCTCGGTCTGCTCGGCCATGTAAACCACGGCCATGCCGCCTTCGCCGATTTTTTCTAATAGCTTGTACCTATCGATGATTGTACCAGGTTGCTCCTGAAGGGATATGTTCGTCAGAGGCTGGTCTATGAAAAGAGGAGATTCGAGAAAGTTATTTGGATTTTCTCTAATCTTAAGCAAAGATTCTACACGCTCAAGCAGCTCCGAATCGTCACCGCAGGCGGCCTTAATATAGGCTGAACGGCCATCAGGCGGCTCTTTTAGAGCGGCATAGTAAATCTCTTCTTCACTTTTCGACTTGCTTACCATGAGTCTTCCCTTATTATGCCTCTATAATATATAAGCGTAAACCGGCTGGACAATTCCCTCAGCAAAATACCGATTTTCGAAAAAAAATCTCAGCAGTCCGCCCGGGGACGGCTGACGCCGGAACGTTTTTGGCGATTCCTAAGGATTTCAAGCCGTAACCACGAACAGGCATAATCCCAGTATCGTTCGGCCGTAGCACGAGAAATGCCGAGAGTTCTGGCTGCCTGCTCGCCCGTTAGGCCTGCGAAATATCGAAGCTTGACAAGATTAGCTTTGATCCGGTCTCTTTTGGATAGCTTTTCCAAAGCTTCGTCCAAATCAATCATGTCTTCGGATAGTGGAAGGTTATTTTGCGGCATACTCGCTTCGTCGAGCGGAACTCTTTCATGGTCGCCACCACGTTTAAGGCTCTTTTTCTGCCGTGCATAATCGATCAGGACACGTTTCATTGCCTCGGCCGCGGCCATGAAGAAATGCCCTTTGCTCGGCCAATTTTGTTTCTCCAGTCCCACCAACCGTATATAAGCTTCATGTACTAATGCTGTTGCCTGCAACGTTTGCCCCGGGGTTTCCTGTGACATCTTCTGAGCGGCGAGAAGGCGCAGTTCCTCGTACACCAGCGGAAGCAGTTCATCTGCAGCCTTAGCGTCGCCTCGCTCGATGGCACTCAGAATGCGTGTAACATCAGTCATAGTCGTTCCGGGGGATAAGATATTAGCTTTTCCCGGCCCAAAGCCACTTATAAAGAACACACAGAATATGATTCGCTCTCCATAGATGCATCCACAAAGTGTTAATCTATCAGCAAGCTCATTCTATTATACAATTAACAAAGTGGTTTTTCAAATTACAGTATTCGAATGTTCGCATATTGTGTCTTGTTTGTACAGGTTCCACGGGCCCATCAGTAGTGTACGAAAGACACCCTTGTCACGAGCCCTTATAAATATACAAGAACGGATTTTAGTTAAATCCAAGTATCGCTTTTTGGCCATTTATATGTTATAATAGATATATTTGGGGGGATATGACAAAGGATGGTGAATAATAATAACAATGTTGAGGTTCAAGATGAGGATAGGGTCAATACGTTTAATTGCCGTTATATTTCTGATGTTATGGTTTGTTTTTAGTGCCGCTGGAGCTGAATTGCAAGCCCAAAACGCAGGAGCCGTCCAACTCTACGCAGAAGAGCCGGCAGACGTCGTATTGGACGTCGAATTCAGTGTCGAGCGTGGGTTCTACGATACGCCGTTTCAGTTGACGCTCACCACGCCCACCCCGGCAGCCCAGATACGTTATACTTTAGACGGCTCGACTCCAAAATCGAATACAGGCATTGTTTACAGAGGCCCTTTTACAATCAGCGGAACGACTGTCATCCGGGCCGCTGCTTTTAGGACGAACTATCAGGATTCAAGTGTCGTTACGAAAACCTATATTTTTATCAGCGATGTTTTAAGACAATCTCCGAACGGCCAGGCCCCGGGGCCCGGCTGGCCAACAGGCAATGTTAACGGCCAGGTTATCGATTACGGCATGGATCCTGATATCGTTAATAATCCCCGGTGGGCCGAACTGATAGAGACTGCCTTACTCGACATCCCGACTATATCGCTGGTTACGGATTTGGCCAATCTTTTTAACCGGTCCACGGGCATATACGTCAACGCCCGTAATGACGGCCGGAACTGGGAGCGGCGCACGTCTGTCGAGCTGCTTCATCCTGACAGGACGCCGGGATTCGGTGTTGAAGCGGGCCTGCGAATCCGCGGGGCGTTCAGCCGAAGTGGGAATAATCCCAAGCATGCCTTTCGGCTGTTCTTCCGCAGTGAATACGGGGCGGGAAAGCTCCGCTATCCGCTGTTCGGCGGCGAGGGCGACGACGAGTTCGATAAGATCGATCTTCGCACCAGCCAGAACAACTCCTGGGCGTTCCAGGGCAGCTCCCAGAACACGCTTATACGGGACGTCTTCTCACGCGACGTACAGCGTGACATGGGCCAGCCTTACACCCGCAGCCGATACTACCATCTCTATATTAACGGACACTATTGGGGTCTCTATCAGACGCAGGAGCGAGCCGACGCCGATTTCGCCGAGTCGTACCTGGGTGGCGACAAAGAAGAGTATGATGTGGTTAAAAACGATTCGTCGGGCTCCCGCGCCCTGCACGCAACGGACGGTAATATGGATGCGTATCGGCGGCTGTATGATGCTGCGGTCGCCGGTTTCTCCTCCGACTTGGCATACCTCGCCGTGCAGGGCCTTAGACCCGGCAGAACACCGGATAATCCAACAGGTGAGAGACTGCTTGATCCCGAGAATCTTATGGATTACATGATTTGTACCTACTACACGGGCGATCCGGATGCGCCGGTTAGCTGCTGGGGCCACTTCTCAAACAACGTGTTTGCTATTTACAATCGCATCTGGCAGGAGGGGTTCACCTGGTACCGCCACGATGCCGAGCACTCTCTGGGCGCAAACGGTGGGCTCAATGAAGGTCGGCTCCTGACTGACTCTACGGATCGATCGATCGGCCAGCAGTGGCGTCATTTTAATCCTGCATGGCTCCATATACGCCTCACCGAAAATTCGGAATATCTCATGCAGTTCGCCGATCGGGTTAACATGTACTTCTCTAACGGCGGACTCCTGACGGCAGCGCCGAATATCCAGCGGTGGATGGATAGGGCAGAGCAGATCGATCTGGCGATTATTGCCGAGTCGGCACGATGGGGTGATGCCCAGAGAAATTCCCCGCGAACCAAAGACGACTGGGAGGGGCAGAACAATTACATGGTCAACACTTTCTTCCCCGCCCGGACACAGATTGTTATCAACCAGATGCGTTCGGTGAACATGTTCCCGGATATGGCACTGATATCGTTCAACCGGCACGGCGGAGAAATAACACCGGGATTCGAACTGCTTATGTCACAAAGTAACGGCACGCCGGGAACGATTTATTACACACTGGACGGCTCGGATCCGCGCCTTTCGGGCGGCGATATCAACCCGAACGCAGAAATCTTTGAGGATGCTACAACCAGCATGACATTAATCAGCAGGGGCTCGGTCTGGCGATACAAAGACGACGGCTCGGACCAGGGCACCGCCTGGCGATACCTGGATTTCAGCGACCGCCTGTGGGGGCAGGGACCTGCGCAATTAGGCTACGGCGACAACGATGAAGCTACCGTGGTAAGTTACGGACGCAGTTCCGGCAACAAATATGTCACAACCTATTTTCGGCACATGTTCTATGTCGAAGATGCCTCCGACTTTACAGCGCTGTCACTCGGAATCGTACGCGACGACGGCGCGGTCGTGTACATAAACGGCGTCGAGGCTACGCCGCGTATAAACATGCCGAGTGGTAATATCGACTATATGACGTGGGCCTCCGGCTCTGGTGTGCCGGTTGGCGGAGCTGACGAATCGAGGTTCTACACATACGATATCGATCCGGATATTTTTCTCGATGGTTTAAACATTATCGCCGTAGAAATCCATCAGGTCAGCGGCACAAGTTCTGATATAAGTTTCGACCTGGAGCTGGTAGGTACGATAGCAGGCTCCGCCTCGGCCCCAATTATCCTGGACCGGACCGCTACGGCCAAAGCCCGAACGTTCCATGCCGGCCTGTGGGGCGCCCTGACTGAAGCCAGGTTCACCGTTGGATTGCAGGGGCTCGTGATAAATGAATTTATGGCCTCCAATCAAACAACACTGATAGATCCGGACGAGCCGGACGAATTCCCCGACTGGATCGAGATTTACAACGGGACCTCAGGCACGATCGATCTCGAAGGCATGTACCTGACCGACAGATTGCAGGATCTGACCAAGTGGCAGATTGGTGCCGGAGTCAGCATCGAGCCCGGCCAATACCTTATCTTCTACGCGGACGATGACGGCACTCAGGGCGTTTACCATACGAATTACCATCTCAGCATAAACGGCGAGACCATTGCACTGGTTGACAAGGACGGCAAAACAATAATCGACTCGATTCTTTTCGACGGCCAGATCGAGGATGTGTCCTACGGCCGGTTTCCGGACGGAGATAATTTCTGGGGCTTCCAACAGAATCCCACCCCAGGTTGGCCCAACAAGATGGATATCAGCGAGTGAAGATTATCTATTGCTTCAGGTGAACCAAAAACAAATCCCAATTCCCGTTTTTCTCCGAGCAAAAAAGTATTGACGAACCGTCGGGAGAAAAAGAAGGGTGTGGATGCACGGTGGCTCCACGGGGCCGATGACCCTGCGTTAGTAACCTGGCCCTGCCGGAGTCGGAGTTTATCAAATAGATTTCTCCGTCAAAGGTATCGCCGACAGCCCATTTACCCTCGGGACTGCCTCCTACATGCCAATATTTCTTTTGATCCAGAATGTGCAGTGATTTATCTTCTAAGGAGATATATGCGATGCCGTATGGTTTCTTCAACATTTCCTCGTTCCCGGGCCAGATCGTAAAAAGCGCCTTGTTCTGCCCCCACCATACTTCATGCGTTACCCATTCGTCGTAAGTCTCTTTATAGAAGGGACCGTTTTCCCGCCCGTTGGAATTAACAATCCACATACGCTGCTGTGAGTCACCGCCCGTTTCCCAGCAATACATAATCAGCCCGCTTGTCGATGGGTGGGCCTGGCAATGACCTATTCGGAATTCGGTGTCAATTATTTTTGAATACTTACCTGTATCAACATCAAGACTAAGCAGGCCCCAGGAGGCGGTGGTATATTGTACTCCCATATATATTTCTTGTTCGTTACTATCCAGGGAGATAGTTCCGCTGAGCCCGGCGTTCTCAGGCAGATCGGCTACTTTACTGCGGAATTCATCTTCCTGTCTCCGCCCATTGCTCTGTAGAATTGAATCAATATCAAGGTTCCATATTTTGTTGTCGGAAACGTAGTACATACGATTTTTCCTTTTGCACAGGCAGGCGTTACCCGGCTGCTTAACATCCGTCAGTTGAACGATTGTCCCTGTTTTTACAGAGATGGCAAAATACTGGTTTGTACTACTTCGATCGGATCTAAAAACGATGTGTCGGCCGTCAGCAGTCCAATTGGGGTGCGTTTGATAGATTTTATCGTCCTTCGCTTCAGAAGTTGTCAGCATTGTGATTTCCTGGCCGGTTGTTATATCTTTGTAGGTCATTTTTTCAGTTGGATATTTTCGTGCCGCATAGTACATGTTTTGCTGCGACTGGGAGCCGTCAACTCTGATATTGATTACTAAAATTAAAAAAGCCAATTTCAAAATTGTATTATGCTTTTTACTCATAGATTTCGTTCTCACCTCCGGGGTTTTTAACGAAATTTTTAGAGATGCCGGCGGCAGTATAAATTTTTGTGACTTTTTTGAGCATATCGCTACGATTGCTGTAAACAGTCAACGTGCGCGGAGCGAGCATTCCCAAAACGTCAGGAATGTCGCAAACTCTGAGAACATTCAAAAACCGGGGCGCCTCGGTGTCCATGTGAGATAATGGCGGTTCGTTCAATATCACCCCGGCAATCTCCGGCTCCCATAAGGCGGCGTATGCCGCCAGGACACCGGCGGCGCCTTCACCAAACACAACAACGGGAATATTGCTATTGTACTTATCCTTTAGATAACGTGCGGTTGAAATGATATCCCACACCCGCCCGGCATCGACGGTAAGCCCAAGCAGAACGTGAGAACGTTCTACATAATTGGGCGGATTTTTACGAGTCCAGCGCGTCCGGTCAACGCCGCGAGGTGCACATAAATACACGTGATCACCCGGTTCATACACACCCCGGAGCCGGTTGGAAATAGATTCATTCGAATCCTGATTTCGCACAACTATCAGAATACGCTTAGTATCCTTGACGGAGTCGAATTCCCCGGTACGTTCCAGCCGGACTTCGATGCCGGGCTCGGATTCGAGACGTAAATCAGCCGGCCCAATCTCTTCAAGCAGCTTCGCTGAGGGAATACGATCCGGAAAATATCGAAATGCGACCCGGCGGAGTTCCGCCAGAATTGCGGCTTTCCATGTTTCATACCGACCCTTCTCAGGGGGCTCCACTTTTGCCAACGGCACAAAATGACGGTCAATAGTCGTGTTCAGTTCGTCTTTGGGGATATCGGAATCCTCTGGAAAAACACGGAGTTTCTCGGGCTCAATGGGATGTTGCCGGTTGTTACCGGAACCTGTAACAAGATCGAACTCGCTGTCTTTTACGATCCCGGCATCATTTTTCAGGTGCATGTTTATAAAACGATAGGCGGCCTGATGGATATCCTGGCGATAGGCATGGCCGCCGATACTTACCATACTGTCGACAAAGTCACCTGCTCCGTACAAGCTGTAGACTCGTTCGAGCCGGTTAATCACCCGCCGGTTGGCATCCATCGGGAAAATGCGATCCTGGTCGCTATTGACGAACAAAAGCGCTCGCGGCGCCACCAAAGCAGCGATGCGCGTCCACGGCCACCGGAATGTGTTGTATAGAAACATACAATCGCAATGCCCGTTAATCACGCGGTTGGGAACATAGGACATCAGGTCAGCCATACCGCTCACGGGTATCGCAACTTTGGCACGTTCATCGGCCGCCGCTATCCAAAACGTCGCCGCTCCACCGCCGCTGATCCCGGTTACGGCAATCCGCTCGGGATCCACGTCCGGCCGGCTAACCAGATAGTCAATGCCGCGGATCCCATTGAGGCATTCCACTCCCGCAGGGGTATATCCACGCGAATGCCACCACCAGCGGCCTTCACGATATGTGCCGTGGTGAATAGCCGCGATCTCACCCATTTGCAAAGTGTCGAGAACCAGACAGATGTAACCGTGCCGTGCAAACCATATACCGTATGACTGATAGGCTGTCTTGTTGCCGTTTCGTCCTCGCGGGGAATGTCCGCAAACATACAGCACGGCAGGCAGTCGCTGGCCTTCAGTTGTGTTCTTCGGTCGATAAAGGTTAGCGGTGACGTATAGCCGCGGCCTGCTCTGATAGTAAAGCATATCCACGGCGTAGTCGTCGCCCGACAGCGTTCCGGTTACAGTGGCTTCGAGAGGTGTCTTTTGCGGCACCTGCTCCAGCCCTAACATATAAAGATATTCCTCTTTGTAACCGGGGCGAACTTTCTTCCAATCATCTACGGATTCAATGTCTACCAGAAATCGTCTATGTAAATCCTCCGTGATATACCTTAAGTATTTTTGAATCATCTCGTCGCCGGGTTGACCGCGGTCGGGAGGGCCGTACTCCTGGGCTTTAATTGCTGATCCGCCGTATAACGATACTACACACGCCAAAATTGCTAAACACCAAAGTCGCATGATTCGATCCTTTAATACTCTATATGAATACAAATTACTACAGAACACACGACAATTATATAGACAGACATGCAGCTTGCAACGAATTGTTCCCTTCGTTATTTATGTCTCGATTTGCTCGCCGGCAAAGCGAACAATCTGATCGGCAGGTTACTGCCCATCAGGTTAGCTATGAATTGTAGTAAAAATATCGCCAGAACAGCCAGGGGGGCGATATTGTGAATCCGGAATAGGTGCACTTTGGCGAGCGCCTCTTTTGGAGGCTAAAAATAAAAAGGGCTGACAAACATAACTGCTTGCCAGCCCAAACTTTAAGAAGCGAGGCCGAGGCGACTCGAACGCCCAACCTTCGGATCGACAGTCCGATGCTTAATAACCATAAAACTGTTATTAATCAAGGACTTACAAAAAACGAGAAAAACGACTTTGCCGTTTACTTGGCCATTTTGCTGGCAAAAGAGCCGGAACTGCAAGCAGTTATTGCAGCTTGGCCGAGCTTGCCGGACCGGGTGAAACGACAGATC
>Ga0180433_10000046_pt1 | contig 187266 bp, 112 predicted proteins | sample SS_ome_8_FD_132980 | JGI IMG/M metagenome (GOLD analysis project Ga0180433, IMG submission 132980) | Hypersaline lake sediment archaeal communities from the Salton Sea, California, USA - SS_1_D_1 metaG | ecosystem: Environmental > Aquatic > Non-marine Saline and Alkaline > Hypersaline >...
ACTTATGCCTACCAGGAAGTCGTTTTCCCGCAGAAAGTCCGCCCATGCCTGGTCCAGCTTCACCCCGTTGGTCTGCATGGCATTGCGGATCACTTTCCCGTCCGGATTATGCTTCTTCTGGTATTCCACCGCCCGCTGAAAAAAATCGATCCCCAGGAGGGTGGGTTCGCCACCCTGCCAGGTAAAGGTGACCTCATCCCCCGGTTGATCGATGTACTGTTTGACGAATTCCTCAAGTACATCGTCCGGCATGCGGAAATCTTGGGTGCCCGGGTAGAGGTCTTCCTTTTCCAGGTAAAAACAGTACTGGCAATCCAGATTGCAGATCGCCCCGATCGGTTTGGTGATCACATGATATGGTTTCTGGGTGACATCCATTTATCTATTTGAACTATAATTGGCATTTATTTGCGGCATTTGGGCATGAACACTATTTCGCCAGGATGTTAATTTAGCCAAAAGCTCGCTCGTTTTTTCGGGCATCTTATCAGCCAGGTTTGTTGTTTCACCAATATCCTCTTCGAGGTTAAAAAGCTCAACTGCATCAGACTTTTCGATCAAACTTCTCTCAAACCATTCGATTAATTTATACCTTCCCAATCTGATAGCTCCGGAAGGACCTTCACCGGAAGAATGGTAATGGGGAAAGTGCCAGTACAGAATATTTCTCTCCAGAGTCCCATTAGCAAGCAATACTGGTAGTAAGCTCTTTCCGTCAACGTCAGGGTCAGAGTCTTCAATTCCACAGGCCTGCAAGATAGTTGGATACAAGTCAATGCTAGCCACCAAATCAGAGCGCTCAGTCCCGGCAGGAATTTTTCCGGGCCAGCGAGCAATGAATGGTACCCGGATTCCGCCTTCGTACAAGTCTGCCTTCCCTCCCCGTAAAGGTGCCTGATCTGCTATAACTTCTCCGTGTTTTTCATCCAGCCCGCCATTATCGGATAGGAACATCACCAAAGTATTCTTTTGAATTTCTAATTCGTTGAGTTTGTTCAGAATGACACCAACGCTTCGGTCAAGTTCCTCGAGCATTGCCCCGATGACGGGATTATTTTCCGGCGTGTCTGCTCCGGCTTTGTTTGCATATTTACTAATTAACTCATCACGTTCCATCAGTGGTGTGTGAATGGAATTGTGCGACACACATAAGAAAAAACGTTCATCTTTATATTCCTCGAGAAACGCCAACGCCTTCCGGGTAAGATGTTCTACGTTATGCGGATCGTTTTCGGGGGTTTGCCACTCCTCCTTCAGTTTTCCCGAGGGTTTATATGTGACAAAAACTTCATCAAAACCCTGTTTATCAGGATTATGGGGCAGACTTTCCGGAGGCTTCTTTTGGGTGCTCAAGTGCCATTTTCCAAAATGAGCGGAGTTATATTTTTTTTCTTTCAACGCCTCCGCGATTGTTGTCTCCTCCAGGGGCAAATACCTGGTCCAGTCGGGTCCCAACAATTTGGAATTTATATCCTGCGAGCCGCCAGGAATATAATTGGTCAGGTGAAGTCTGGCAGGATATTTCCCGGTCATCAATGAAGCGCGCGTGGGAGAACAGACAGGAGCAGCAGCATACGCATTGGTAAATCGCATGCCCTGCTCAGCCAGACGATCGATATGGGGCGCTTCATAATACTCACTCCCATAACAGCCCAATTGATTCCAACCCTGATCATCCGAAAGGATGACCAAAATGTTGGGCGGACGTTCTGTTTCCAAAACATGACCACAGGAATTCGGCAACATCATTCCTGCTACCCCTGTGCCCAAGACTTGCAAAAATGTCCGACGTTTCATAGCGCGCACGCCAATTTATATTTAATCCCTGATTTTTTCGATTTCAAGGCTCGCCATGATAAACGGGCCCAATCCTTTCAAATCATTGGTAATAATGTCTTCTGTCACATAGTATTTATATGTTGCGCTTCTGTAGGGATCCCTGCCCAGGCCGGCACCACCGCAGATCCGGGTTAACTGTGCGAGCCCTCCTCCATCCACAACCACAAATTGGTCGATGAGCCCTTGATAGGCTTTTTCCAGCGATGGAATCCATTCATCGGGTAAGTATCCATTTCGAATCCCCTTCAGCATGGTGTAAACGTACATACTCGAAGAAGATGCCTCCAGGTAATTACCCTGCCTGGTTCCCTGGTCTACTACCTGGAACCACACTCCGGACTCCTCGTCCTGATAATTCAAGAGGGATTGAGAGAGTTCATTCAGAATAGATATGACCGTTTCGCGTCCACTGTAATCAGCCGGTAAATAGTCCAAAACGTCTACCAGTGCCATCATATACCACCCGATGGCCCTACCCCAGAATTCCGGCGAGAGCCCGGTTTCCGGATTGGACCAGCGCTCTTTACGACTCTCATCCCAGGCATGGTAGAGCAATCCGGTCTCCGGATCTTTCGTTTTATTATAAAGAAATTCTATTTGGAAAATAATATCGTTATAATTTGATTCAGAACCGAGCATACTCACATATCTGGCATAGAAGGGTGTCCACATGTAAACCCCATCCAGCCACATTTGGTGATAATACTGTTTTTTATGCCAAAACCCGCCTGCGTCTGTTCTCGGATGGTCTTTTAATTGCTCCACCAGAGTCTCTACAGCTGTCAGATAACGCTCTTCTTTCGTGACATCATATAATTCCAATAGAATTTTTCCGGTATTGATTTCATCGAGACTGTACTTCTCAATCTCGTACGTCAGGATTGTCCCATCGTCCTGGACGAATTTATCCATGGATTGTTTCACATAATTGAAATAGACCTGGTCACCGGTTTGGTGCCATAAATCCAAAAGAGACTTCAGATAGACACCCAGTTGGTAGTTCCATTTTTCGAACTCTTCCAGAAAGGTAAACTGAAATTGCCCTTCCCCTTCCAAATCAAATGCGCCCATTTGAAACATGGCGGATTGCGCCATCTTTTTGGACCAGTCTTTGTTGGGCTTGACCAGTTGCCGTTGATCCGCATCAGAGCATTGCGTTACAAAAATGGAGAGGCAAAACGCTAATAGGATAGCAGAACTCATAATAACCTTTTGACTCAGTATTTTTTTCATGGCAGTCCCCCTGTGTATTTCACATTTTTCATTTATTAATATTCACTGTGACCGGTTCGCTTTTTAACCCTGAATATTCCTGGGCAACCACCCGGTATGCTGACGTTCCCGACTTGAGATCTTCGGTAAAATCGGTGCCCGGCAGCAGCACTTTTCCCGCCAGCGTTTCTCCTTCGGGAGTTACCCGATAGACCAGGCATTGTTCGATTTCCAATCCTTTCGGCTTATCCCAGTTTAGATTCACGCGGTCATTGTCCACATTCAATGTCAGATTTTGCGGAGAAGTCGGTCGTTTGAATACCGAGGCAAAGACCTGAGGATGTGCCATACCGTAACGAGTGGAGTTATAGATCACCTTTGTCGCGTCCGGAGAGAGCTGGGGATGGGGATGACCGGGGGAATATTTTTCTCCGAACCGGTCATCTACATGGGAATCGTGTTCCACGACTTTATGCACTATCCCCTTTTCAAAGTCGATTACGCTGATCCAGCCCCGATATTCGCCCGGTTTCTCGATATCCGAATCCGTCACGATATACCGGCCATCTCGAGACCAATTCAGATGGTGATTGTCCAACTCATCAAAGGTTTTGACTATCTCTCCATCGGCGTTTGCCACCATGAGTTTCTTATCAGCACCTTTTGCAGTTCGACCGTAAAAGCAAAAGTGCGTCCCCCCAGGTCTCCAGTTCGGGCTGGTGGATGTTCCCTTGTACACCTGCCGATACTCACCGGTTTGCACATCAACAAGCCATGACGGCTTCGGGCGAATCAATGCACTATTGAGATAGACCGTCAGATCAGGTGCCATGGTAAACCGGATCCGGTGTAACGGTTTGTCAATGGGGATTTCCATGACTTCACCGGTCTTCAGAGAGAGGATCTCCAGAACGGACTCCCATTTATCCTTCGGTCCCATTAGGAGGTGTTCGCCGTCGGGATGAGCCGGTGCAATCTCCGACATAAAATTTGTGGTCGTGTGAATTACACTGTCCCTTCCAGTCTTGACGTTATGTTGATGTACTGAGAAGACTTCATTTTTCTCAGTCAAATAAAAGAGAATGTCCGGACGCGTTCGATCCCACTCGACCTTTCCAATTGGGTTCGCTGGTAAAGTGAGTTTTTCAGGCGTATCGGACAGAGATTTTGAAATATAAAAGTTGTTCTCCTTGTCCTTGAACAATGTCCTGGAACCATTGCAATTATAGACCGGGATATCCGTGTATTGATGATTCGCCCAATCCAAGCCACGGGATATCTGCCAGGTGGTTTGCTCCTCACTCGAACACGAGGATGGTTCGGCTCCCATTCCATTTTGCGGACTGAGATTCCAAGTGACAACGCTTATTATAAAAAGAACCAGAGCGATTCGGATTATTTGAGGTAGTGGCATATTGTGCAGAGTATCCTTCCATTCGTGAATTAGCAGAGGAAAATTCTGCGTGAGTGAGTAATTATCATATTTTTTTCCGATGCGGAATTCACTTCGGCAATGTGTTCTTTGAGGTATCCGAATTCAGCCAAAAGGTAATATCTTCCACGAAGTCATCCGCATTGATACCAGATTCTGCCATGGAACCAATAAAGCGATCGCCGATCCGGAGATTGGTAAAAGTGATATTGCTGATCATATGGGAGGCGTCGTACCCGGAAAATACGGAACCGTTGGGCGGATCCACCAGGAAGGCACAGTCTGTGATTTGGACACCGAGAATCCGCCCTTTACCGGTTCGGTTCTTAATGCGAAAATGCATGGCCTTGCGATGATTGTTAAAGATAAACGATTCGATCCAATTATTCTCGAAAGTTACATTCCGTAAAGTGGCTCCATCCATGCAATACAGCGAAAATCCCCGATCAGCCTCCACGATATCGTTGCCCGCAAAACGGATGTTCGCGAACTCATTTGCCTTGGTTTCGGTGCCAATTTTTAACGCTGATTTTTTGGTCAACAGAACATTATTCGAGACGGTAATATCCCTGCAATCCTGCAGCAGATTATTGTTATTAGTTGACTTCACAGCTACATTGTCATCCCCGCAATACATAAAATTATCCGTGATGGTGATATTGGTCGAGGCATCCGGATTGACACCATCCGTATTCCGAACAGTCTGATTATTTATAATTTTGACATTCCGGATTTGCACATTGTCCGAATACAGAATATGTGTATTCCATGCTGCGGCATCTCTGAGAATAATGCCTTCGATAACCACATTTTTACTTTCCTGAATGCGAAGCAGATTCGCCGGTTTTCCCTGCTTTCTGACAGCCAGGCCGTTCCCATCGATAGTACCCCGCCCCCAGATTCGCACATCCACAGCCTTGTTTATGAATAGTAATCTGCTGTGCGAAAGGTGTTCCCCGTTCGATGACCATTGGTCTTTTGGTAACCGCGTAAACTGTTCTTCATAACCGGGATCCGACGGATAATCGTCCGAGGAAAGTGAACCTTCAATAGTTGCGCCGCCTGCATGGTAAATCTTCGAATGACTCGGGATATTCAGCGTTCCAGTGTAATACAATCCCGGCGGAAAATATAAGGTCCGTGATTGAGCGGACGCATCATTTATGGCATGCTGGATTTTTTCGGTCTCGAGGCGCGATCCGTTTCCATCGATGCCGTAATCTGCAATACTAACGACATCAGGTTTACTCAGATCCGGGATGTCTGATTCAGCGGGATCTGCCAGGAGGAAGAGTTTCCCATAACCGTTGAGTGTCAACACCAAATACCGTGGTGATTCAAGCATGAACCGCGCACAGTTACCACGGATATCCATTGGAATACCATCGCGCTTCGGACTCAGCGAATGATAGGAAATCTCCTCAGGAACCGATACCTCCAGTACTGCTGATGCACCCATGGAAAAATGGGCGTAATGAATTGCCGCGAACTTCAGAACCGGCACATCCACGCCGGATACTGTTACCCGGTAATAGGGATCATCCACCTCGGTCGCTCTGACGGGATAGACTTCTATCCCGACCGAAGCGTCCGCCACAATCGGTATCATGGTAATAATGATGATCGTCCATAGTGCGCGGACAATAATAATTTGCCGGGATTTAGTAATCATCGACGGTTGGTTTGGAAGGTTGGAAAATCTGTGGAAGATTATCCCTGGTCCGCTGACGGTTCGCCTGGCAGTGGCCAATGCGCCGACGGCGTGTGCTGCGCCTGCATCAGTTTACCCAGTTTCTCGGTTATTTCCGGTTCGTCTTTGGCAATATTATGTGATTCGCTAATGTCCGAGGCCAAATCATACAATTCGACCGGCTTGTTCAACCCGTGGCGTAAGGCCTTATAATCGTTCCACCGAATGGCCTGCTCTATCTCACCGTTGTCCATGGATTCCCAGTAGAGAAATCGGCTATCATCGGTATCGAGAGTTCCACCTGCCAGAGCCGGAACTACGCTCATACCATCTGTCGGCCCCAGGAGGTCGGCACCGGCTAAATCAGCCAGTGTGGGCATCACATCAGCATAATACCAGGTGGCATCGCTTTCCTGTCCCGGAGCAATAGTTCCTTTCCAGCGGACCACCATAGGCGTCCGGATACCCCCTTCGTAAAACGTTCCCTTGGAGCCGCGAAATGGGCCGGCACTGTTGAAAATGGCATCGGGACCCAGCTGAAAATCGAATCCCTTTGGACCGTTATCCGAACAGAAAAATACCAAGGTATTTTCGCTGAGATTCAATTCATCGAGTTCGTCCAGGATTCGACCCACGTCCCGGTCCATCCTGGAGACCATTGCGGCATAGATCTTCGCATTCTCAGGCCAGTCTTTATCCGCGTATTCACCTAATTCCGGAACCTGCATTTTCAAATGTGGAATTGTATACGGAACGTAAAGAAAAAAGGGGGCGTCCTTGTGCTCTTGGATAAAATCCAGGGCAAATTCCGTGAAAAGATCGTGAGTATATTGCTCTTGTTTTCCATCCAGATTTCCTTCGAGCGTGACCTTTTTACCATTTTTCCAAAGATAATCCGTGTAATAATGCGGGGCGTGGTCGTTGTTGAGATACCCCAGCCACTCATCAAATCCCTGGCGATTCGGAATACCATCGGTTCCCGGCTCTGCTACTCCCCATTTCCCGGTGACGCCGGTTGCGTATCCTGCCTGTTTGAGCATCTCGGCAATGGTAATATCCTCGTCCTTAAGGCTTGCACGCATAATCGGATCATCTCCGAACTGCTGAGGAGTTCCTCCGACTTCGGGATGATTGCCACGAATCCGGGTATGCCCGGTGTGCAGCCCGGTTAGCAACACAGACCGTGAAGGTGCACATTTAGCTCCGCCGGTATAACATTCTGAAAATTTCAGCCCCTCGCCAGCCATGCGATCGATGTTGGGGGTCTGAATTGCTTCTTGCCCATAACATCCTAATTCGCCATATCCGAGATCATCCGCCATAATAAAAATGATATTGGGTTTCGAGCCGGACAGTTGATTTTTCGGCCGGATACAATTTTGTAAAAACATCGGTGCAGCCATTGCCCCGGCTAAACCGATTCCGGCTGTCGATAGAAATTCCCGACGTGTAAAATCTTTCATAGTATTATCCTTTGTCTATTCCGTCTGTGACAATCAGGTTAGCTTTCTTTGACAAATCGCTTGGCTACCCGTCGAACATATTCATAGTTGTCTTCGCGGGCAGTGTCCATCGCTTTGACAATCTCCGGTGTCCGCTTGCCCCATGTCTCGAATGCCAACGCCGCATAAAGCCGCACCACATGGTTGGGATTAGCTTCCAATTCATGTAACAAGACATCCTTTGCTTCGGTATCATCTTTCAACAGAACCAGGGTTCTCGCCGTACCAACCCGGACGCCTCCATCTTCGTCTTCGAGATGCTCTGAGAGTGCAGGGATGGCTTCCTCAGCTCGGTTCCCCTGTGCTGCAAGACAATACGCCCCCCAGTATCTGATTGGGGCATGTTCGGACTCCAGCGCCTCGAGAAGGGTCGGAATTTCCCCGCGTCCAGGCAGCCCGCTTTGTAACACCTCTCGGAGATCACTTTGGAGCGTAGCGTATTCCGGCTGTTGGTAAATCGCGTATTTGCTGCCGTATTTAAGTCCCATATCCTCCAACTCAGGCTCAGGTATAACACCCAGATCCCCTGTTTTCTCCTGCCATTGGATAAACTTATTGCGCAAATCAGCCAGAATTTCCTGGTACTGATTTTCGCCAGCGACATTATTGAGTTCCAGCGGATCGTTCTCCAGATCATACAGTTCCTCTGCGGGACGCATCGGCTGAAAATACTTCGCCTGATCAGGAGTAAGTTTCCCCTCTTTGAAGAGTTGTTTTCGTGTTAATGTCGTATTTTTGCCGCCCATGTACTGATTCGGCTGCACATGCGGCCTATCCGGGAGAAAATTCCGGATATATTTGTACCCGTCCGTTCGGATGCAGCGACAGATATCCACGGTTTCGTCCATCCGATCCCGGGCCGCGGCTATGAATTCCCGTTCCTCATAATTCCGGGCAAAGAAGTTGTGACTTTGGAAATACTCCGGAATGTCTATTCCGGCAATTCCCAGGGATGTGGCTCCGAGATCAAGGAGACTCACCAGGTCTGTCCTGACTTCCCCTGCGGGAATTTTGCCGGGCCACCGGGCGATGAGAGGTACCTGTAACCCTTGTTCATACAGGGTTTGTTTGCCGCGCATGTGCTGGAGTCCATGGTCTGAAAATAAGAAAACCGCGGTATTTTCCCTTAGTCCTGCCGCATCCAGCTGATCGAGCAATTCACCTACCTTGTTGTCAAAGTCTTTTACCGCATTGAAGTACTCCGCCCAGGATTCACGAATAACCGGATGATCCGGATCGAAGGGGGGCAAATTGACCTCCTCCGGATCAACCGGATTCGCAAGTTTTACGTCACGGTTTTTACCGCCATTATATTGCCATTGAGCAAAGAAAGGGCCGTTATCGACTAAAGCCTCCCAGTCACTGCTGTCATAGACGCTGGTCTCCCATATAAAATTATAATCGGTCTTCCCCAGGTTCCCGTCTCCTTTGCTGGAATGTTTGGGCCCGCCCAGAACGGTTGTATACCCGTTCTCCTGGAAAATTTCCGGGAGTAATTTTATCGGTTCCGGCAAATGGTAGCTTGAATAATATTTCGGATTTCCAGCCCCTTTCCCGAAATCACTCTGACTCCGGTGATTGTGTACTCCTATAGAGGTTTGATACATACCGGTCATCAGGGACGACCGACACGGAGAACAGACGGGTGACGTTGCATAGGCCCGTGCAAAACGAATCCCCTGGCTGGCAAGCCGATCCATATTCGGCGTGTTGATCATTGTTTCTCCGTAGCAGCTTAAGTTCGGAGAAATATCTTCCGCAACTATCCACAGGATATTCGGCCGTTCCCTGGTTTGTTGCGCAAAAAGAGTCCCGGCAAGCGGCAGGGCCATCATTCCCACCCCGGCGGTTGTTAAAAAGTCACGTCGGCTATAATTTTTTTGGTGCTCCCTGTAATTCGATTCGTCTGTCACTGTCTTTGCCTTTAATTGTTAAAGTTCTTTAGACGCTGTTCTGTTAATCCATGGTATTCGAAATATCCGTACCACAGTCATCTTTCAACATGATACCGGAATTGTTCCCTCCCGAAAGGTCCAGATAATTGGTATAGTCTTTCCAGGGCTCGCACTGTTCGATGAGGGCATTCTTGACGTAATCGAACTTGATGACGGGCGTCTTACCTAATTCGGTATTCGTTGAAAAATTACTGATTCTCAGGTTTTCCGCCTTGTGTGCGGACATCACTGTGGCGCCTTTCGTGTTCACCATGACATTTTCAAACTGCACATTTTTCGCAAAATCGACGGTAACGCCTTTATCAGCCGAATATACCCTGATATTTCTGAAGCTGACATCATCAACCGGCATCTCTGGCAGTCCATAGATTTTGAAAGCGTATTCCGCGTCAACCACCGTAACATCACTGATATGGACTCGCCGGATGGTCGGCGTTTGTTCGTTCACGGGCTGCATAATTGGTTCACCCTTTTTATAAAACATATTCAGGGCAAACGCCTCTTCGATGTCCCGCATCACGATATTATTGACCTGAATGTATTCCACCACGCCACCGCGACCGCGCATCGTTTTTATCCGAATGCCGCGTTGTGTGCCGTCAAACACGCAATTGCTGATGGTAATATTTCGGACATCACCGGACATCTCACTGCCAATGACAACTCCACCATGCCCGTGGATCATTGTGGAGTTTGTGATAGAGACATTTTCCGTAGGCTTACCGACACGCAAACCATCTTCATTATATCCTGATTTCAATGTGATGCAGTCATCTCCCACATCGATGTAGCAATTACTTATCCGAACGTCGGTACATGAACTGGGATTTATACCGTCAGTGTTTTTGGAATCGGCCGGATTAATGATCGTTACATTGTCCACGGTGATATTCGAGCAATAGACCGGGTGAATCGTCCACGAGGGTGAGTTTTTAATCGTAATATCCTCAATCAGGATATTTTCGCTGTCGTAGAGATTGATGGTCCGGGGACGCGGCCACTTGATCGGCGCTTCCGGCGGATTCTCCGGTTCCCGTTCCATGATCCCGTAGACTTCTTCGCGGAGGCTATCGGTAACCTCATCGGCATGCCACCACCATTCGCCTCGCCCGTCAATAAGTCCCTGGCCGGAAATCGTCACGTTGGTTAAATCATGTCCTGTTAGCAATGATGCATATATCGTGCGTTCAATGCCCTCATATCTACCCTGCGTTGGCGGGTAGTCTTCCTTATTCAGGCTGCCAAGGAGGGTTGCGCCGTCACTGATGTGGAAATTGACATTACTTTTTAGGAATATCGGTCCGCTCACGAATTCGCCCGCTGGGATATAGACCATGCCTCCACCGTTGGCAGCGCAGGCATCCACGGCTTTTTGTATGGCAGCTGAATTCAGCGTTTCCCCGTTACCGATTGCACCGTAATCAACGACATTATAAATATCCTGGCTCGCGGGTTGAGGTGCTGCACTGTTTTGATTCATAGCGCAGCTGGCAAGCACCACTGCCGCAATCAATGCTATTCCTAAAGAAAAATGACGCTTCATCATTCGTCGTTCTCCTGATTTTTACTGAATTAATATCTGCAGAATCCTGCAGATGGTTCATTATTTCATTAGCATGAGTTTTTGACTCGATGTGTGGCTATTCGTCTCCATACGACAAAAATAAATGCCGCTGGCAACGGTATGTCCGAAACGATCTAAACCGTCCCAGTGCAGGACATGTTGTCCGGCAGCGACATCGTTGGAAAGAAGGGTTCGTACCGGTTTTCCGGTGACGTCATAAATTGTGATTTTCACCTGGGTTGATTTGGGCAAGTGAAATCGGACAATTGTGCTGCTGTTGAACGGATTCGGATAATTTGGATAGAGTATTGGGGATTCGGGCATACCGGCAACCGGTTCATCCGCGGTACCCGTCATCTGCGGCGTATCTTCGATAACCACCAGCGCCCGGTTCGGACAGCAGACCTTGTAGCCGTCATCGGGGACATCCAGCGTGACAATCACCTTTTCAATGGGTTCTTCGTAATCATCAGCAACCACGTTTACCGGAACAGCCACAGCGGTTTCATTTTCGTCAAATGACACCGTTCCGGACAGTGCAGCGAAGTCCTCATCGGCGGTTGCTGTGCCAGAAATCTGGTAGTTCACAGAGACGGCTGTTGTCGTATTCCCCGTTCGCTGGAACAAAATTTCACCGGGGTCTGCATCCTGCTCGTACGCCCGGGAATCCGAAGCACTGACGAAAACGATAGCATGGTTTCCACCATCAGGAGTCGTGTTGTTCACGTATTCTTCGATATCAACATAGCCGTCGTCATCGCTGTCAACCATGCCATCGTTGCTTTCGTCAATAGCAGAATATTGCTGCTCCCAATAATCGGGTAATCCGTCGGAATCAGAATCCGCGAGCACGGGCAATTCATAGTAAACAGGCCATCTCTGGTAGAACGGAAGATCGGTTTCGTATTCGATGACCTGCCCGGTGCCGCTCTCCACTTCCCTGGTGATGCGTAAATCCACCGGATCCCGTGCCGGCAAGGTGGCTCCGGCGTCTGCCAACACTTTAACGTACAAATCAGCAGGCTCGTCCGTCTGAATGGGCGGCACAGGAAACGGCGTTTGCACACGTATCCCAATTTCAGATCCGCCGTCATCATAACTCATACCGATCCAGTTATTATCTGTTACCGCCTGGGAAGCCACAGCATAATTATCGACCGCGTACATTTGAATTTCATTCGACTGCAATAGAAAAAATTCCGCCTGTATGTCATCCGCTGTATCCGGCCCCGGTTTTAAGTAATTCCCTACATAATTTGCGTGTATCTGATTACCAGGCCTGTTTATACCGACAATAGTTCTGGGGTTGTAAATGACATTATTCCGGAAGTCAATCGTATCAGCCAGATCATCGACACCAGAGAAACGGGGGCTACGTCTTTCGTGATGCGCCAGGAGTGAATGGTGCCAGGAAACTGTTCCGCCGATTTTACTGCCGATGACACATCCAAGACCATGCCGGTTCGGCTGGTTATTCGGATCATAGTAGTTTAAAGCTTCGGAGATGATAACATTCTGAACAGTCACGCTGTCTATCTCACCCCAGGGAGACAAATTTTCATCGGTGCCCCAGGAGGCCGAGACATGATCCAGGATAATATTCTTTCCTTCTTTAATCGTGTAGGCGTCGCGGTGATCCGGTGCACCGTGTTTTTCATTATACCCCGGTCTGCATCGAATATGCCGCATGATGATGTTATTTGCGTTTTTTACCTTGATCGTGGCATCTTTGATACAAATCCCTTCTCCAGGAGCCGTTTGTCCTGCGATGGTAATATTATTGACATCTTCTATTTTTAAATCTAATCCATCAAAATCGATTACTCCTGAGACTGCAAAAATGATAAATCTATTGGATTGGCTCACCGCATCGCTCAGGGATCCCCACCCGTTATCGTTAAGGGTGTTCACAATAAAAACGGAACCGTTTCTTCCGCCAGTAGCGTATGCACCTGCCCCCTCAGCCCCGGGAAATGCCGGTAATGTTTCCTGAGCGAACATTAGCCCCGGTAATATCAGAATCAACATTCCAAGACATGCTGATTTCCAGAGACTGCATAATAATGAGGTTAAGTAAGCCATGTTTGGTTCACAGTGTATGTCCTGATGGTTGAGAGGCTTTGAATCAGGTGAAATATTTCGTGTAACAGTAGCATGTACTTGTTCCATGAAGGAAAGTTGACCTGCAGATAAGAAGATTTTGGAAGGGTACAATCTAATAAGGGAATTTGCGCCTCCGGCAGGCATTCCCTCCGGCCTGTCCGGAGGCGCAAATCAGATCCCTCCCCTTTATATTTTTACTTCAGAACCACCATTTTACCCTGAGCATTTCTTGCACCTGATTTCAACTGGTACACATAGACTCCGGATGGCAGGTCTTTCGCATCGAATTGAACATTGTACTGTCCCGACGGGACCGTACGATTCATCAGTATCGCAACCTGCTGGCCAAGTAAATTGTAGACAGCCAGTTGTGTATGTGCTTTTGCAGGTATTTCAAACGATATGGTTGTCGTCGGGTTGAATGGATTCGGATAATTCTGCTGCAGGATGAAATTCGCTGGTAAATCTGCTATATCCTGATCAATAGCTGTGTAATCAGGATCCCAACGGAGATCACCCAGTGCATGCCCGTCATCGGCCTGTGCAAGTGCCGGTGAGCCGCTGGACAACGTGTAATCCCAGTTATCGGGATCGGTATACATTGGATCAGCATCGGCTACAATATTTACACCAACCGCCGCACCACTTTCCACAACACCGGGATTGGCATGGTACATAAGCATATAGTCAATACTGCTATTCGCACCATACAGCAAAAAACTATCGGCTGAATCCGGCGGGGCACCGTTACTGAATATACTGTTCTTCACCGTCGTATTTGTCGCCCATTCCGTATGGATGAATGCCTCATTTTCGACGATACCGATACTGTCAGCAGTGATGTGCTCTATCAGAGCATTAGTCATCAGATTATCCTCATTTGCTGCATAGGCTGAGTCATATTCGATACTAATGACGTTCTGCCATAATCCCACGAAGGTGCAATTCCGGATAATCAGGTCCTTCATGTCGACTACGCTATTATCCCAGTCATCAAACTGCAGTGCGTGCCGTTCAAAATCGTAAAAGTTACAGTTCTCAAAACGAACAACTGCAGCAATGGCAGCATCCTGGCTCCGGTAGCCGGATTTGGATCCCCCGTGGAAATCGCAATTATATGCTTCGAAGCTGGAACCGCCCACTTCCGACTTCGTCCGGGCAACCATCTGGGCTTGTACTGTCCCGCCAAATGCGTCTAAATCGAGTCCTTCAAGAATTAACCCGCTGTGGTCATTGAGCTGGAACAGTACTTTGGCTTCTGGGCCACCGATAAAGATATGCGGTTTGGTGGATAATCCTGCTGCAGCATGGATTGTTAATGGATGATCTATGTCCAGGTTTTTATCATTGACTATCGCGTAATCACCGCTGGCTGTCAGTTCAATGATATCGCCCGGTTTTGATTCTTCCACCGCTGCTTCCAGCGTTCCATCTCCCGGTTCTACCATGACCATATTCGTTGGTACCGGATCGGTAAAATTCGGGTCCCAACTCAAATCGCCCATCGCATTACCATCGCTGCCGCTTCCAATAGCCGGCGAGCCGGAATCCAGCGTAAAATCGCCACTGCTTTCATCTGCAAATCCCGGGTCGTCGCTGGCAATATTCTCCCCCAGGGTAGCACCGGCATTCATTTCCGCCAGCCCCACGTGGTACATCAACGCATAATCGATGCTGCTGTTTTCTCCCCAGAGCGCAAACCCCTCAGTGCTGTCAGGATGTGCACCATTGGCAAAAATAGCATTTTCGATCTGGGTATCCAGCGCCCAGGGCATTTCAACCATCGGATCCGACTCGACTATTCCCACACTATCCGCCGTAATGTTCGAAATGCGTACTTTCGGAATAGGATTGTCCGGATTCTCCGCGTACGCAGAATCGATTTCCATGCTTATCACGCTCTGATCGATATCATAAAAGGTGCAGTTATTGACGATGAGGTTATACATGTCAATCATTTCGCCATCCCAGTCATCGAACTGCAACCCATGGCGTTGCATATCGTAGAATGTGCAGTTCTCAAACCGAACAATATCTGCGACCGCAACGTCCTGGCTTCTGTATCCGGTTTTCTCAACCCCGTGAAAATCGCAGTCGATCGCGATAAAATTCGGTACACCCACCTCGGCTTTGGATCGGGCAATCATCGCACATTGTGCTTCTCCACCGTTTCCATCGAGGTCTAATCCCATAAGGGTCAATCTTCCCCAGTCTTCAATTTGGAACAGACATTTGGCATCGTCTCCGGCGATATAGATATGCGGTTTGGCGGATAATCCTTCTGCCGCCCGGATTGTCAATGGCCATTCAATCTTAATTCTATTGTCATCGACGATCGGGTAGTCGCCCCCGTCAGTCACGAGTTCCAATACGTCACCGGGTTCTGAATTTTCCACGGCGGCTTGCAGTGTTCCATCCCCTTCTACTACCGGAATGACCGATCTTCCGAAAGCCGTTCCCACGAAAAAAATGATTCCGAGTAATAGGATTAATTTTGACTTGTACATGTGTTTCCCTCCCTTAATATGTAAGGATTCTATTAACATTTGCTGAAAGTCAACTCCTCCTCTCTTGTTTGCAATATTCATATGATTTCTCTTCAAAGATGTTTGGCTTTACATTGGTTTTACAATTTCAGCGAATACCCGATTAACACCTGTTGGTTCTCTTTCAGAGTAAAATTGCGATTGCTGTAATATGCATCATAGTACTTGAGGGTTCTTGTCACATAGGCAACATCAAATGTACCGAATCCAAATGAGAGACTCGCTCCAACGGAGTACGTATCGTAAGGTGGTCCCTGATCCCGTATCGCCACTCCGTAAGGTATCAGCAAGGCTGTGGTATTCTGGTATCCCCCGATAAGTGTCAGAAAATCCGCGATCTGGTATTCCAGACCAAACCGGATAGAGCGTTGATCCAAACTCTCACGATAACTTGTCAACGAATCCGTCTGCGGTACTTCTCTGCTGTAGGTGGCATTGCTGTATGAGGTAGTTTCCACATCCAGGGAGAACCGTAACCGATCAATCGGTTTCAGGGTTAATCCCAGACGATAGGTTCCCGGAAGCTTGACAGAGTCCGTCCCGGAACTATCCGGAATTTCCATCTCGTTCTCCGGTGAGACCTGGCGAAAAGTATACGTCCACTCCCGCTCCAATTCATACGGAAAGGCTACGTTAAATCCCACGTGGAAGTGATCGAACTTCAGCAGTGTGCTGAAAAACGGCTGCGTGCCGGCAATCGTCGACTTACCGGTGATCGACGTTGTCAGGGTATCATATGCGAACATCCAGTCTTTTTCGTCGATAACAAAGTTGAAGTGACCGTATTTTTCCAGCGACTGAGTGTCATCTGTGGTGCCGAACACGCTGCGGATTCCCCCGCCAATCCGGACAGCATTCGTGATTGAGAATGCCAGGCCTCCCGTCAAATCGTGAAGTGTCCCGGTCCGTTTTCGGAGAAATCGAGACCAGTCAACCGCCAGTGTATCCCCGGAATCCATTGTAATCCGGCGGGAGGTGCCAAAATGCGGATCCAAATGCGTATCGTTCCGATCAAAGTCATGGATGCCGGAGTGACGGTTGTACTCAGCACCGAAAACAACCTGCCTGTTGCCGAGTTTCAGTGGTAGTGCTGCAGAGATATTGTGAAGATCCTGGTTTGTCCCTTCCCGTGTCCAGTCGGCGGCTTTTTCGCTGTAATACCCTTCACCCATGACCGGTTCCCGGAAATCATCAGGCGTCCAGACTGAATCGATTAAATCATTTTGCCACCATCCGCTATAGGTCGGATCCAGAGTGTACAATTCTTCCAGATAGAACGACAAATTCATATAATCCGATCCCGGGTACCATATCTGATTCTCCTGCCAGTAAGTCTGGTTGTATCTCCCGGAGACATTAACCATCACATCGGATACGTCCGATAGTCCGGCCATATTAAACCCAATGGAGTTCAACCCATCCACCCGCGAGGTGTAGGCTTTTCCATACGCCAGCGCCTTCACCGAGGATCCCGACTGGAAAATTATTCCCTGAAAGTCCAGGTTATCTCCGTTGGCCTGCCCAAGGCTCAGAACCGGCCACAACATCAGAGTAACAATGAGCCCCAGGATGTATCGGTATTTTAGTACGTGAAACAGATTGCTATGTGTCATAACCACTCCTTGACGACCTGCTGATTGGTGTGAAAGTTCATCACGGGCTTGCTATGGGCTATCAGAACTGGAACCCGGCGGTCACGCGATGGACTGCATCCAGGTATTCTCCGAAAGGATCGTAAGCATAATCCACACGGACAACGCTCAGTGCCACTCCCAAGCCATATGTCAGACTTTGCTCATCATAGTTCATCTTGTATCCAGAGCGTAGCATAATAGCTTTTGCAATTGTATATTCCAGTCCCACTTGATGCTGCTGTCCATAATCCCGGGGATGCACCAGATCATAAGCCAGCAATAATTCCTGGTTCCCGGTATGGAATAACAGTGATGCATCCGGCCCCAGTAGTTTAGCTGAAATACCCACACGGAAGGTCTGCGGCAGGGGAAATGATTCATTGATGTATTTAACTTCGGGCCCGAAGTTTTGAAGCGAGGTTCCGATCACCAATGACCGGTAGCCGGTCTCGAACACTATCCCACCGTCGAACATCAGCGTTGAATGTTTGTGAGAAACCAGGTCCTCTGTAGCGTATTTCGCCGTCAAACCGAAGGTAAATTTATTTGTCAATCTTCGTGCATAAGAAAACCCAGCTACCCGGGAATTCGGCTGGATCACCTCTCCGGTTAAACCCGGGTTATAGGTTGTCTCATCTGCCCATTCCAGATGACTCACCATGGTCACATGAATTTTCCCGTAATCATTGTAGATACCGTGGAAACCAATCGTACCATACCGGCCAAGTTTGTATGTTGCGGATACCGCGGAAATCGATGTGTCGAAAAACCAGTCCACATATGAGAGCGAAACCCCGGCCCGTTCGACCATATTCAGCGCAGCCGGATTCCAGAACGCCGCGTCGGCAGTATTGACCACCGCAACGTATGCACCGCCCATGGCCGATCCCCTGGCGTCCGGTGCTACCTTCAAAAACTGAAATGAGGTAGTACCCACCTTCTGTGCGCAGAGCTGCGCCGGGAGGAAAGCAAGTGCCAGAATGAAAATGAATCCGGTCAGGGTGATTTGTTTAGTGCCCTTCTTCATAATCGTGCTCCTCAAATCCTGTCGGTTTTATTTAATGACCAGAAATTTACCGGTGGTTTTCTTACCCTCCGGTGTACTTACCACATAGAAGTACATGCCGGAAGCGATAATCTGGTTACTTCGGGTGACCTGAAACCACTCCGTACTGTATTCGGGGTCATCATGTTCGATGGTTTCTATCAGCTGGCCGGCGTAGGAAAAAATTCTGATCGTGCATCGCTCAGGCAGGCCGTAGAAACCCAGCTGGCGCACCGACCGTTCACCTGCCCCCACGAATCCGGATTCTACAACAAACGGATTAGGAACAACATAGACATCCCCCAGCGTTGTCACCGGACCGATATTCTTTGTATGTTGGGTAATATTTGTCTTTCCACTCTCATTGCCGTGCTCATCCACCGAGGTGACCGCGAAATATTTTGTTTCACCCACTTTAAAAGTTTCATCCTCGTCATAGTACTCATACATACCGTCCGAGTTTTTCTGCCCCTTTTGAATAGTTCCAACCAGGGTCCATGGTCCCATGCCGGCTTCCGCCCGGTATATGTTGAAATGGTCCAGAGCACCAGTTAACCGAGGTGCGTCAAAATCTTCCACCGCATCCTTCCAACTAACGTGTACATTTCCGTTGACAGTATTAATCACCTTGATTGCCGGCGCCGGTACCGGTATCGGAATCGTATATATTCCCTCTTCCGGACTGTCCGTCTCGGGCCACATATAGCCTTTCGTTGTGGCGGGTTTTCCAGCATCGGCATCATATGGGATTTCTTCACCGAGATACGCTTCCCATGCCTTATGGGCCACGTCATGAATGTCACGGACGTCCGAATTGACGTAGTCAGGATATCCGTAATCTTCCAGGTAATTCTCCGTTACGATTTCGTCTTCCACCTTCACCCGGTAGTGTCCGGAAACTGCTTCGGTATAGGCTTCGTCCAGACTGCCACCAAATACCGTTTTCCCCTGTTTGGCGCCGTAACCGGCGAGCTCTGCAATAGCAAAACTGATTTTGTCTCCGGGGTTCATTGTATAGGGACCGAACGCGGCCATTCTGGAGGAAACGTTTAAGTTATCCAGGTCCTGTTTTCCGCGGCCAACCCACCGGGGAGCCGGTGCGATATCTATTGGGTCATCATCCATCTCCTCGGATTGCCACGGTCCGCGTCTACGTTCTCTGACATCAACAAGAGATTTTTCCAGAATTTTCTCGGACTGCATCGCACCCTTCTGCCGGGAAAAATGGTACGGCTGCAGGATATGCCCGTTATCATCGATCTCGAAGTAAATAGAGTCATATTTTGACAGAGTGCCATATCCGACCATTTGTGATTCATTCCGGTCAAGATCTTCCGGATCAACGACGGCCAGATGGTCGGTATCATAATAAAGGATCATGTTTCCGACCGCCTGTGGGCTTGCCATTCCTCCACCGTTTTTGCCGGTTTCAGCAAACTCAAGGAAATTTTCCAGTATCGGTTCCGGTTTGGCTGGCTTATCCCAGTCACCGGCAAGGTTCAAATCCTGATCCCACTGCATCCAGTAATCGAAATCCCAGTACCCGTACATGTCGCTGTCTTTAAAACCGCCGCTATAGAGCCATTCATTATAGTACCGCTGGTAGCCGTACATGGATACGCCGAAGCCGTACTGAAACACAACAAGCACATCGTAGAGGGTTTTATCCCGTTCCATTGTACTGGGAACACCGTCTGTATCGCCGGTATATTCAAATTCGTATTCGTAGATAATAAAATCATCGTAGTCAGGATAGCTCCAGGCACGCGAAGTTCTGGTAACGGTAATCCCCACGTTGGTGGCCCAGGATGAACTGATGATCTCTTCCGCCTCGTTGGGATCGTAATCAGGGTTTAACTCTCCGTTGGGGAGTACGGGATAGTTTTCCACCTCGCTCATGGAGAGCGGGAAGCTCCAGAGCCCCAATGGCGGCTCGGTGTTGTCCCCTTTTCCGCAACCACCGCACAGAGCGATAAGCCGGTTCTGCCATCCCATGCTGCCCTCTTCGTTGGCGCCAATATAAACTCCGCCGCCAAAGATATTGTGTTGTCCGCTATACTCAATCCCCTCGACAATAGTCTTCGACCGGCTGGGCCATTCCATCATCGGGGTATTCACATGCTGAAAGCCATCGTAGTGATAAGGCTGGGCGATTTCGCCCGTATTAAATACCGTTTCATGCAACATGCCACGGTCATGAATCCGCAACTCCCGGACCTGACCCAAAACTGCACTGGCGAACAGGCCACACACCAGCATTGCCGTTAACAAATACCTCAGCCGAAATTTATCTTTCAGGTTCATAGCACTTTCCTTCGTCCTCGAGTATTAATAACTAGGGTTAGTGGCCTAAAATTCAACGCTCATCCCGACCCTGAAGCTCCGGGGCTGGTTACCATACACAGCCGTAGGTCGATAACTCAGATAGGGTTCCTGTTCCACAAAGTAAGCGAGATCGTCCCGTTCCCCTGCTTCCCACCGAACAACTTCCTCGGTGTCGGTAAAGACGTCGTAATCATATTCCTTATAATTCAGCAAATTGAATCCCTCGACATACACCTTCAACTTAGTGTCCTGTATCCGGAAGCCCTTCTGAACCTTCATCTTCATCTCGTGGTTTTCCGGGGTCCGTTTGTTATGTTTCAGGGCCAATCCCTCCTCATTCCAGGTATAGGGTCTACCTGTCTGGTAACGGTAGGTAGTACTGAGCGACCAGTCTCCAAGGAGATGCATACTAAAAATTTCCGGACCGAATTTATTATCGGAAAAGATCCGGAAATTCAGGATCAGACGATGCCGGCGGTCGTAGTCTAGAAAGATATCTTCCGGATCGGGCAATATAACCGTTGCCCCGCCGGTTTGCGGATCCAGTTCGTTAAATTCCACCGGGGCATTAAAGGGATTGCTGCTCTTGCCGGTGGCAACCTGCCAGTTATACCGCACGTATGTCCGGAAATAGTCTCCGGATTTCTCAATATTTACATGAAATCCCTTAATATTGGCATAGTCACGATTGACATAGGTGGCATATAGGTTTTGCAGTTCATCCTTGTAGAGTGCCCGTTCCACCAGATCTTTCACATCTTTGTAGTAAGCACTCACATCCAGCAGAAATCCCATCGGAAGGCCCTGAACGACTCCGATATCATAGGATACAGTCTTTTCGGGACGGAGCCGGGGATTCCCCAATTCTGCGATCCTGTTATAGCCATCAATTTCATTGTACAGCACCCGATTAAAACTCGGCCGCTGGAGAAACGTCCCGTAGTTCAGGTGAATAACCGAGCTCTCAGTAATAGGAAAGGCTAGTCCGAGCCTTGGTTGCAGCCAAGTATGGAGTTGAGTGGTATCCTTATCAGCCAATTCTCGACTATAATACGGACCCCGTTCAGCATACGGCAGATCCGGATTGTAATCGGGATTCCGCAGAGGAGCATATTCATCGGCATAAAAGACGTGATTAAAGTTATAGAAATCAAACCGGAGCCCGAGGTTCGCTACCAAGCCCTCATATTCCATTTTATCCTGGACATATAACGCGCCCTCGTAAGGATATACGGAAAAGCGCTGGGTATACATTTCTCCCTGACTTTTCGCCCCATCCTCGATTTCCACATCCAGGTCGTAATAGGAAAACTGGAAACCGGTTTTTAAAAGATTTTTGGTGTTGATCTGGTTTGAGTAGGATCCGGAAAACGCCGTAGTCAGCGTTCGCTGATATCCCCGGTCCAGTTCGAGCGAGTTCGTCTTCCCGATACCTCCCGGCCAGTTCTGTTGTCCGACCAATCCATCATTCGATGCATTGTTTCTGAACCGACCCGGATCCAAATATTCCGGATATTCATCCTCATAGGTCCGCAAGCTGTGAGTCCTGATATTGAAGTAACTCTGCTGGTTAATCACATGGTTCCACTCCAGCCCCAATTGGGTGCTGTTCGAGGTCCGTTTCGATACCGGAAACACCCGGTCAAACATCCAGTCGTCCCAGCTCCCATCACTCAGGTGATTCTGAAAACCGCGGCTGTGAATAAGGATCAGGCGAGCCTTATTATTTGCATTAATATCCGTCGCAATATTCCCGATCAGCTGTCGGTCGACATCCGGATGCGGTGTGGGAACAATTGTCCGGTTCACTTCCTGTCTGCCTGCCAAGAACAACCGGGATTTTTGACTGATTGGTCCGCCGGTGTTAAAATCAAACCGGTAATTCCGCTGATGTTCATATTCCATCCCCATATCCCGCACGTACTGCAGCCAGAGAAGCCGTGACATTCTCCCGGCCTCCAAACTGTCTTCGTAGGTGGGCCCCCAGACAGGAAGCAACTTGTCATAATTCGCATAGTCGAACATCGATCCTTCACTATCCTCTTCGGGACTCTCCTCTAACCATTCCTCAGGGTCATTCAAAAGCTGAAAGAATGGATGGTTGGCAGGGTCATACAGGTTTCCACCCCAGTTCTGATACCCCGGCAATACGGATCGCACATCAAACTCGGTATTCCACTCATCTCCCCCCTCCCGGATCACCATATTAATGACACCAGACTGGGCATTGCCGTATTCCGCACTGAATCCGCTGGTATACACCTCAACCTGCTCCAGAGCAGAGACCATCGGACTGAAGGACCTTTCGGAGTTGAGTGGATTGTTGATGCTGGCGTTTGCGACCAAATACTGGGACTCTCCTTCACGGCCGCCACGAAAATGGTTATCCACCACATCCGCCTGCAGCTCCAGGATATCCGCAATGTCGTCTACCCCTGCAATATCCCTGGATTCTGACACCAGGTATGTCTGTTTCGTGGCAGTCTGATCTATCTCCACTGCATCCCGCTTGTATCCTGTGACAATCACTTCCTGCCCGGCAATGGCCTCTGGTGTGAGATCGAAATCCACCCGCGTGGTCCGGTCTACCAGTACTTTTACACGAGTCTTTTTCACCTGCGCAAAACCGATCACCGACGCACTCACGCTATACTCACCGGGGCGAACGTTCAAAATGTAATATTCACCATTCTCATTACTGGCGGCTCCCAAGGGGTAGCGCATTTGCTCTGGCTCTCCGTCAACCCATCGCTCCGAAATAATAATATTGGCTCCAATAATCGGCTCACCGGTTTCTTCATTTACGACAACGCCAGCCACTTTCCCGGTATTTGCGGAAAAAAGTGTTTCAGACATAAAAAAACAAAGCGTAAAAATTAAGAAATACGTTGGGTAGAACTTGAGCGCTTTCATAGGCATCTTCTCTCGTTTTTTTAACTAGCGTACAGAGTAAAGCAGGAAACGTAACCGTTTCAGGTCGCTTTTCTTTTGGTTAGCCTATTGTTCAGTTTTTTTTATAGCTTATTAGAGTTTTGTGTTGAGTTGCATTGCTTTCTCTTGCAGGGATTTTACAGAGATACTTACACCATTCTCCCTTTCTAATTTGCTAAATTTAACATAATGAATATATTGGGTATATACAAACGTTAATTTAAATTTTTCCCGATGTAGATTTGACCATGCTTATATGTATAATTAACTACAACTTATAATTACTACATTTATATTTTCCCCATCAAATACAAATTTTTAAGCGTCCAATTTTACAAAGAATTTGTTCATTTTAATGGCCATTTTGACTGAAAATCCGGTTGCTCAGATGGACGATGCGCCTCCTTCATCAGGGATTTCATATCCTCTGCTATACCTGGATAGGTATCAGCCAGATCTGTTTGTTCTCCAATATCTGTCTGGAGATCGTATAATTCGAATCGTTGAATCCCCTCTGCTGATTGTGATTCTATCGCCTTCCATCGATTGCGTCGTATCGCCCTTAATACACCTTGCGCGTGCTTTTCCCAGTTTTCCCAATACAAATATTCGTGTTGCCACTGCGGTTTGCCCTGAATCGTGTTGACCAGGGAAATCCCATCGATGTTATCAGGTATCTTTGCACCCCCTAATTCGACAATGGTGGGCAGAATATCCCAGCCGGCAGCAATGGTGTCATCGACTTTACCCATGGGGATATTTGAGGGTCCCCAGACGATCATCGGCACCCGGAGGGCCCCTTCGTACATATCCCGCTTCACTCCGCGAAACGGTCCGGTGCTGTTAAAAAATTCCGGATCACACCCATGCTTTGGTCCCTTTTCCGGTCCATTATCACTGGTGAAGATAATGATTGTGTTTTCATCTATATCGTACTGTTCGAGTCGATCACGTATCTGTCCAATTCCCGCATCCATCCGGCTAACCATGCCTGCATAGGTCGCACGCGGCCATTTATTGGGCGGATAGCCGGTATTCCCCTCGTATGGAATCTCCGGAAATTTTCCTTTGTATTGATTCAATGAATCTTCCGGAACAACAAGCTCGGCATGCGGAATCGTGAAAGGAACATAGAGGAAAAATGATTCAGATTTGTGCCGGTCGATAAAATCGAGCGTGGCATCGACGAATAAATCATGAGTATAGGTGTCTTCATCGACGCTGATATCCATAGTTTGGCCATCCCGGATTGTCTGCAAGGTATCAACATAATAATAATGCGCTTCGCTTTGATCTTCAAAACCAAGGAATTCGTCAAAACCCTGGCGATGAGGTGCACCAGATGTATTTTTTAGACCTTGACCCCACTTGCCAAAAACCCCCGTGTTATATCCGGCGGCCTTCATTACCTTCCCAAGACTGGGCTCATCAGCCCGTAACGGTACATCGCCGCGGGGTTTCCAGCTGACATTCCCTCTGACCAGAGCATGCCCGGGATGCTTTCCGGTTAAAAAGGAACACCGAGAAGGGGCACAAACTGTATTCCCGGCGTAAAACTGGGTAAAACGGATTCCTTCTTCCGCCATTTTGTCCAAATGTGGTGTGCGAATTTTCTCCTGTCCGTAACATCCCAGGTCACCATATCCAAGATCGTCCGCAAGAATAAATATGATATTGGGACGCCTGCTGATATCGCTTCGTAACCATCGGGGCAGCATGGTGCCTGCCGCTCCAAGTCCGAATGTTCTCAGGAAATTTCTACGATTAAGTGATTTCATTTCTCTTCCTCTTTTCAAATTCTGACGGTGCTTTTTCCATGCTTATTTGAAACAAATTACAACTAATCCTCGCTTCTATTTTCCTTTATGCAAAGTCCTCTATTGGAAAGAGGCAGCGTCCAACTGGAATTGTTCAATCAAGGATACATTCTTTTCAAAATCATAGTAGGTATTGTACATCAAATTCAACAGAGAATATCGATATCCGAGATACGCTTCCAGAAAATTTTACTCGGTGTTTATCTGGCGGGTGATATTTTGTAAAAGACTCTGCAGGCCGATTTCTCCGTCAGCATAATGTTCGATGCTTATAGCCGAAATTTCCTGAGCCATATCCATGTTTTTTCTCATTTTGAGTGCACGATTCTGGTATTCCATCAAATTCGAAACGGCATTGGTGATGTCGGTCTTGATTCGTCGTCGGTGTTCTTCGATAGTCAATTTTGAGATTTTCAGGGTGATTGTTTCCGCCTCGATTCGGGCCTGGCGCTGGCCCCAGTCCTAGATCGGGATATATGCATTTACTGACACGGAATAACTATTGTTATGATCTTCCCAGAGATCATAGTACTCCTAGTCCTGTTTTTCCAACCCATAGGTCATCTGGACATCAACACCAAACGAATTGAGACCCTTGGCATTCTCCAGATCGATTTCATTTCTCTTTTTGTTGACGTTCAACAGTTCTAATTTCGGCCGTAAGGTATACCCATAGTTGATGGCCTCCTCCACATTTATTTCAACCGGAGTAAAGTGCGTATACGGCTCGATAAATATCGAATCCCCCTCATCAAGCCGCAGACGTTTTTTCATATGGGTAAAGGCTATCCGCTGGGTACTTTTGTTCTCAAGTAACTGCTCCCGGGCATTGGCCAGCTCAATTTTGGCCTGGGAGATCTCAATATTTCCGTTGTCCGATCCTGATGACTTTGCCTCAGCAATAGACAGGATCTGTTCCAGGTCGCTGACGTGGCTCTGATACATTTTGGTCTGATAGGACAATCTGAACAGCTCATAGTATTCCTCTGCAATATCGCTTATCATATCGACGAGGTCTTCGATATATTGCAATTCCCGGCGTTCCAAATCCAGCTCAGCCCGCTCAATATCATTGCGGAGCCGGTTTGGCTGGAACAAGGGCTGTTCGAACTTGAGAAAATACCTGTTGTAATAACTGAGATCGTTTGTTCCATCCCGCTGAAGATAACGGTAAATTCTGTTGTTCAGGGAAAGATACCCGTTCGTAGGAAACCCAAACAAAATAACGGGCTGTCGTATGGCTAAATTCATCTGCCAAAGGCGGGTATTCTGACGAACAATTTCATCCCGTTGCAGCGTCGAATTCCATTTGTAGTCAGAGATAGCCTTAAACTCCGGCGCGCGCAGTCTAATAGAGACACGAGACTTCAGGCCGGCGCCTTCTACCTTTAACCGGGCACGGGTTCTTTCGATCTCCAGACCTAATCGGCGCACCTGATAGCTGTTATCCATGGCAATCTCAACCGCCGAATCAAGTGACAACTGAATGTTACGAGCCGCTCCAAATAACAACGAATCGAAGAGCAATACCAACATAAACCCGGAGAATCCACGTCGGCGGGACTTAAAAAATATTAGGAACATGAAAATTAAAATTTCCGAAAAAAATTTTATTTACCATGGACAACGCTGCAACAAAAAAAACTTAGAAAACAGGGCTATTCTTTGAGTCGCGTTCCTGCCGTGCTGAATTTTCTTAATGATACAACCGAGAAAAGGCCTTGCCGGTCAAGCGGATTAATCCCACAATCAAATATATACACATAGCTATCACCAGCGTAACATCAATCGACGTGAGTAATTCGATCCAGTTTGTACGGTAATAGAGGATTGCCACGAGATTTATACCAATCGCGATTAGAAAGCACCAAAAAAATACGAAGAACTCCTTTCTGATGACTTCACCTGAAATATAAAAATCTTTCACAAAATATCCCCGTAGGCCCATGTTTGCTTTGAATTATTTTCGATTGATTTATTTCCTAAAATGGAACCTAAACTTGCAGAGAGCGCGTGTGCCAGTAATTCATTATTATACCTGCCCTGCCGAAGTGATTGAATAAATGATTCGAGTTCTAGCTGAGTGGCCGAAGGAATACTCGCGTCCGGGATAATATATTCGGGATCTGTTTGAGATTGGCTATTAGCGACCCAGCTCGCCCCACCGATTGGAATACTGCGAAATAATGCCTCCTCTATATCTTCCAGCAGTTGCATAATCCCGGGACTCTGAGGCGGGCGTTCCGAATAAAATTTACCAGCCTCTAGTTCAAGGGTCCCTTTTGGTCCGAGGAATTGCTCGACTACTCCATTATACGCATTGCTCAGCAACGAGGAATATTCAAGGAAAACGCCGTCCGGATACCCGAATATCAGATGAATATTATCATAGATTTTCCGGCCGTCATTCCAGTGATTAATGCCACCTGTACCAATGACCTCCACCGGAGATGTATCCAACATCCAGTTCGTCACCTGGAGTTGATGGGCGCCCAATTCTGCCATAAGTCCGCCGGAGAACTCCCGGTACAATCGCCAATTAAGCAATTTTTCGTGTTGTGGTTCCCTGACAGGACGCCGCCAATTATCATTGCGATGCCAGTGGGCTCTGACGGCAGTAACTGGCCCGATTTTGCCGTCCTTTAGTAATTCTTTAGCCTTCAGGTAGCGAAGGTCGAACAGCCGCTGAAATCCGATTTGCAGGACACGTGATGCTTCTTCCCGTTTCTCAATCATCCGTAAACAGTCCGCCCCGTTTAACCCCATCACTTTTTCACAGAATACATGCTTTCCGGCATCCAGACTGTCGATTGTAATTCGGGGATGCAGATGTGGCGGAGTCGCAATGACAACGGCATCGATATCCTGTCGATCCAGCAGGTTATCATACTTGTCCGTTGAAAAAACCTTCGATTCCATTAACTGCAATCCGTCATTTAGGTGCGGAAGATAATCGTCGCACAGCGCGACAACTTGCACGCCCGGAATAGTCTGGAGGTGTAACAGTAATTTCGTCCCACGTGAGCCGGTACCGATTATACCGATCCGGACCCTGTCCGACGGTGCGGAATCTTCGGCCGAATTAATATTTGCGAATGTTGCCATCCACGGTGCCACCGATGTCAGGATCGCCAATGAACGGAGAAACTCCCTGCGCGAGATCTCATTCGACATAAAGATCTCAATTTGAACTCCCTGCCAAATTAGGCAGGGCGTTCGAATTAAATATTTTGACAATCTGGGATTCAGGGAATTCCTTGATTATCCAATTCCCCTCGGTATCGGATAGCACAACCAATGCGGTTGAAAGAGCCTCTGCTTCTATACCAGTAGAAGAGGTGATCGATACCTGTCGCATTTCATTGACAGGCGCTCCGCTGCGGGGATCAATGATATGAGGGTGTAATTCTGCAGTCGTGCCCTTTCCCCGGAATGAAGCGGATGTGGACAGAAATAAATCATCCAAAGTTGCAGTGATGTTAATTGGTTTAGATGCAAACCCGGGAGTCTGTATGCCGATATTCCATGGATTTCCGGATGGGTGATTTCCCTTTGCATAGATTATGCTTCTCCCAAAATTGATCAGCGCATTGTTCACACCAGCAGAGGTTACAATTGACCTGACCTTATCCAGAGTGTATCCCTTCCCTATTGCTCCAAAATCCAGGCTCATCCCGGGATGACTAAATTGTATTGAATGACGTTGGGAATCCAGAATGAGTGTGTCCGTCGCTCCAGACATACTGGAATCTCGTCTCTCATTTGAATTCTCGTCATACTTTGACAAATCATGCGATAAGCCCAGGGTAATATCAAAGGCCCCTTTTGTCTTCCGGTTAAACCGAAGACAATTCTGTACAAGGGACCAGATTTCATTATTGAGTAAAACAGGCTTTTCATTGGCTCTGGAGTTGAGATTATGAATAAAGCTCGTTCTGGAATATACGGAAAGAACATTTTCAATACGGTTCACTTCTTCTGTGATTTCAGAAAGAAGCGACTGGAAGGCCTTTTCGGATAAATCCCATGCGACTATTTCCAGCCTGGTCCCCATAGCATATCTTGCGCCATAATGCGTCACCATGGGGGTGTTCTTTCGCAGAAAGAATATTTCATATTAGCTATATTTATCAATTCTCTAAAGGTGTTCGCCGGTAAAAATCGAAGTATTCCGGCGCCTCAATGTTGCCACTTTCAGCCTGGGTAATTGTATACTGCTTCGGTGTATAAATATTTTTATCCGCCTTTTGCGGTGGTGGAGCATCTGGCCCATAGCGATAGCTCCAGACCAATTCATACCCGTAATCGATTCTGCTTGGCTGGCCAAAAATATCCGACACAACTATCCAATCGATTCCATTGTAATCGTCAAACATGGTCGGAGGTAAAACCTCCTTATAAGGTTTGTTATACGGGTTATTGGCCTCAAGAATACCGTACCAGCGTATGTCGGGAAGATAAAAATATGCCACCATACCCTTCTGGCTAGGAATGAACATCACACTCTCGTTCTCCCCAAGATTATCATCCAGAAAACGAATCATCGGCCGGTTATACGAATCGTTCAGAGAAAATTGCCTTTTTAATATCGCTTCTGATGAATTCAGAACCGGAGTCCAATTGTGATAAAAAAACAGCAGTGAAAGGGAGACAATCGCAATTACTTTCCCGTATATCTTTAAAGTCCAAAACAGATAAATGCCACTAAGTAATAAAATGATCGGAATCAAATGTAACTGGTATCTGAGGAAGGTGTTCGATTTATTAATGATGGTGGCGACCACGAGGGAAACACCTATGAGTATCCACAAAATCCAGGTGAACCTCCGCTGGAGCATGAACTTTTCTCGATGGCGTAACTGGAAATAGAGGCCGACAGGCAGGAAAATGTAAAGAGGAACCAGATAATTCCCCCGCTCAAGCGTCATTAAAAACCATTCCCAATAATCCTGGACATACCCCCAGTTGGTGATTTCAGCTCTGGTAATAAATGGCCAATGCACTGTGAGGGTGAACGGGATTATGATGGCAAGCATAGCAAGAGAAGTTATCAAAAACCCAGCGAAAAAGCGTTTTCCATCCACCAGGGGGACAGCAAACAAAATCCCAAGCCAAATCAATGCAAACGTAAAATAGTTTGAAAAGAATAGCAGGATCCCATAGAGGCCGAGTCGAACAAATGTCCAAATTGATCCTGTGTTTTTCTCCTGTATAAATCTGAGAATCTCGTATAGTATCAGGATCGAAAGAAGCAAGACCAGGGCATAATACCTCGCCTGGCGGGCGTAGTGCAAATAGGGCAAGCTTAATATACACAAAGCCCCTGCAAACAGAGCCAGTCTGGATTCCCCAAACATCCTGCGAAACATAAGGAACAGGACAATCATCCCTGCCAATCCAAACAGCGCAAAGATAATCCTGGCTGAGTAGGTACTGGCTCCAAAGATTTTGAATGCTCCCGCAATCACATAGAGTTGGAGCCATCCCTGCATACTGGGGACAAATCCGGCGTTAAAGTCATGTCCCGTACTTCCCTGAACGATGAGCTGTTCACCGTTCCATACTGTTGGAAGTACGGTCTCGGATCGGAGGAGCTCTCTTCCCCAGTTTGCCGTTGTGGCCTCATCCCGCCAGAGTAGCGCGCCATCAAGTCTCCAGAAGAAGGCCAAAAAAACAATTATCCCCAGGGATAACGCCACAACGGCCTTTTTACCGGTATGAGCGTCAAAATTCACTTTAACCAACACCAATTAGCTGGGACGAACCATTTGGGGTTTGAGGTCAGTTAGACCGGCAATATGGATCGGCTGCCCACCGCTTTGGATGCTTTTATCCGCCGCGATACCGACCAAAATAGCCATGGCTCCGTCCCGGGTACCGGCAGACTGTTTAAGCGGATCCGGCATTGTGGGATCTTTGAAGATCTTGTCCTTCAACCGGGTATCACCTCCACCATGCCCACCTCCGCCGTGTGGGATCCTCAGGAGTTCAGTCTCACCAAAATTGTCGGTGATACGGATTTCATCGTAATTTTCCATCGGCCAGGGTTGCCGCTCATGTATCCACGCTTCAAGCCGTCCTTTGGTCCCGTTAAACGCGATTCGATACCCTTCGTATGGTGCGAAGTTAATTAGAGAATAACTCAGGGTGACATTATTCGCGTATTTGACCGAGACAGCCCGTTTATCGTAGATGTCGGTATCTTCACGCCAGACACACCCGTCTCTCAGATATCCATCATATTTCTCATTAGCCACGTACATCTCCATGTACCGTTCATTCTCTGTAATGTCCCAATAGAAATCACACTGTTTCTTGTGGGGACAAGGACGGCAGTTTGAATGCCGAAACGCATGATTCTTTCCGTAGAAATCCAGGTCACCAAAACCTACGACCTCCTGTGGGTCGGTATCCAGCCACCAGTTCAGCAGGTCAAAATGATGTGTAGATTTATGCACCAGGAGCGTTCCGGATTTTTCACGGAGCCGGTGCCAGCGGCGAAAATATGCCGCGCCGTGATAAATATCCAGATACCAGTTGAAGTCTACACTGAGGATTTTCCCGATACGCTCCTCCATCAGGAGCTCCTTAATTTTCCGACGATGCGGCGAATACCGGTAGTTAAATGTTACGATGACGTTCTGACCCGTTTTGCGTTCGGCATCCAGAATCGCCTGGCATTTATGTTCGTCGGTTGTCATCGGCTTTTCGGTAATGATATTACAGCCCATTTCCATGCCCCTGATGATGAATTCGTGATGGGTTGCATCTACCGTGGTGACTATAAGCACCTCTGGTGATGTTTCTGCCATCATGGTCTCAAAATCCGTGTAAATGGGACAATTGACACCCAGCTCCCGTCTTCCCCACTCAACACGTCCCGGATTGATATCACAGAGTCCGACGAATTCGACGTAATCGCTGTATTCCCGAACTACGGATTTACCCCACATTCCTGTCCCCCGGTGCCCGGTGCCAACCATCGCAAGTTTGAGTTTATTGACTCCATCACGCTGGGCAAACAGACCGGATAAGGGATTGGTCAGCATCACGCCGGCCGCAACCGCGCCGGATTTTGTCAAGAACTCCCTCCGGTTCAATGTCCATTCATCTGTTTTCACGACTATCTCCTTGATTAGTTGTTAATTTGTTGTCTGCGATACATGGATTCTGTTTCAACCTCATCCAATACGGCTGGCTCCAACTCTCTATTCAGACCATCCAGGCAGCGATACCGTCGCCTGATAATTGGAATAGTTTGACAGTGAATTCCTTTTGGGATCATAAAGTCGGCCTAGTTTCGGATTGTCATCCTGAGTATATACCCAGATTTCATATTGATCCCACACTACTACCTCGTCCCGGCAGTCTCCCGTGATATCCAGGACCGCGTTACATAATTCCGGATGTCCATCCGCCGGGAAGGTGACCACCCGGCGACCCCAGCCGTCAAAAAACCCACCTTCCAGGGTGCTGGCGGAGAGCACAAAGTATTCTTCACCATCTCCGGTCCAATTGACAGGTAACATCATACTTCCGTGCTGTGCCGGTTCAGTGCTCAGATACATATCACCCTGGCTGTCGAAATAATGCACAATTCCCTGGTTTCCATGGTAGTTGATCGTTACCGTTTCCAGCCCGGGTAAGTCATCACGGTAATTTGCAACGGACGGATTCTGAACATGTCCGACATATTGGTGCTTCAGGATATTACCGTCCAGATCCAGGCGGAGGTGTCCCTCGTCCCCGGCGGCGTACATAATCTGAGGTTCTGCCTGACTGGCAGGCGTGAAGTTCAGGATGGCAATTCCATCTGCATGGGTCTTCAGTTCGTCTCCCAAATCCCAGAGTATAGTGCCATCATCGTCATACATTCTGTAACCCATTGCCAGTTCATCCTTGCCATCATTATCCATATCGTAGGCAAACGGAAAGTGACCAGAATTTTTCTTTTCGGCGGTAGAGGCTGTCCACATCACTTCCAGATTATCATTCATCGCCCACAAATGGGATTTCCGGTCTTTTATAATCAGATCCTGCGGATATCCGTTCCCCCGAAGATCAGCAAAATAAATACAGTCGCCCAGAATATTCGGGAATTTATCTTCCGGCGGTAACGCTTTCGGAGTTTTCCGTTTATATTTCACCTCTCCTGTAGCTCCGTCAGCGACAACCAATTCCATGTCCATGGTATAAATCACTTCGTTATTGCCGTCCCGGTCCAGGTCGTGGATTTGAACTGCCACATCGCTTGTCAGGTCCCGCTTAAAGTAATCCGGTTCCCCTTTTTGCCACAAGGTTTCTCCGTCGAAGGTCATTGCAGTGAGACAATTCAGTTCGTTGTATTGTCCCTTTGGACCGTGACGCATTATCTGTCCTATGAGTACATCCTTTTGCCCGTCACCGTCAAGATCCCCAAAGCGCAGATTCCTGTCAACACCGAATCCCGGGGTTTCAAGTTTTCTCCAGATAACCGGCTTGGGATTCGCATCCCGCAGTTCTTGTAATTCATCCTCACGATTTTTTTTAGCGGTCTGAAACGCTGCATATGCCTTATCCGATGCGGTAACCTTTACGGAACGGTATCGGGTAGGTACGTCAGACATCAACCCCACCTTTCCATTGCCAAAAGTCTGGTCAGTAGCCTCCAGGGTGACATCTCCGTCGATACTGGCCTGAATTTTATCACCGTTAACAGTAATGACGGCGGTCATATACTCGCCGGACTGCCATTCGACTGGAGCCTCTGCCAATATCTTCTCATCCGGCTTCTGGTAAGCCGAGGCATTGTTCACCCATTTCAGGATAGCCTTCGAACCCTTGACTCCGAAAAAATAATAGCACCGGTCATTCTGGTAACGGAAGAGCACACCACTCTGGTCTTCGGTTTTCTTGTCCGGTGCAAATGAGACCTCCAGAGTGTAATCCTTCCATAGCTCATCTCCGGCAATAACGATGCTGTGGGTGTATTTCTTATATTGGTCCTCCGGGGTGTGCACCTGACGCATAATGTACTCCCCGTCTTCTACGACAACCCGCCAGGCGCGTTGGGATTGGAACTTCTTATAGCAGGATACCACCCAATTCCCCTGCGGTGCCACTTCCTCCAGATAATGATACTCCCCATGAGCACCAATAACACCGGGTGAAAACATCCCCGGTTTCAATCCGCTGAAGTCATCCTGCAACAGTATGTTTTCTCCCCCAGCCATCAATGTGAGTGGAATAATGACGACCAGAAATGAGAATATCGTTCGTGTTATGTATTTCATTGGTATATCCTTCCGTTTAGCGTAGATAGCCGGTCTCCTTCGCCCCTGACCAATAAACATAAAGTCTGAGAGGTCGGGTTGTGTCCGTCCATCCCGGACCGCGGGCATTTTTATATCAAATGAGCCATGTCTATCATGTAAAGCTGGCGGTTTTTCGTTGGAGTCGGCGCTGCCTGCAACAGGATTTTATCCGTATCCCTGTTCCAGACCGGATGCCCGTCGAGTTCAAACAGTTTATGCGGATACTTATTTTCCCAGAAGATAGTCGGCAGTTTACAAACGAGGCGCTCCTCTTCCGTTTTTGTATCAATAAGACGTACCAACACATCCATGGTGCTCTCGTCTTTATTCTTCTCCGTATCATCTGTCACGATATACCTGCCGCTTTTTTCGTAGCTGGGATGCCCCGAGGCAACAATCTTATCGCTGAGTTTTTCCATTGTACTTCCGTCGTATTTAAACAGGAAAAACCGTTTTGTCCCGTCTTCCACCCGTAAATGGCGCAGGATATGCTCGCCGTCCGGATGCCAGTTCGGATGCCCGCCGGAACCTTGCCATATCTTAAAATCGGGACTGGTGTACCAGATGTTCTCCCCATTTGAATCGAAGGCAAGAACCATTGGATGCCCGTCTGGTTTAATCAGCGGATTTTCCTGCCACTCACTCGGGAAGAGACACCGGAGCACCTGAAGAATTCTTGTCCCCTGGGGATTGTACTTGGTATGCCATAAGTACCAGGTGCCATTCTCTTTCGGCGGGGGCTCCGGTACCTTGTCCACCAGGTCGGCAATACTTACGAGCAGGCGTTTTTCGTTCGTTGCCAAATCCGTCTTCCAGACGCCTTCGTCTGTAGCAGCACCAACAGGCAAAGATGGGAGCTCTTCGTAATTCTTTGGCGGCATACCGTATCCTAATTGAGTTATACTCCGATACTTTGGTGGGAATCCGACGACACTGCTTCCATCCGGCGCAATGTGATACATGGGACCGGCAAAGGCCTTATGCTCTCCTGTCTCCAAATCAAGCCGCACACACACTCCCTTACCATCAATGAGATCGTTGGTATAGAGGTATCGGTCCGTGGGGCCCCAGTTATTGTTTGCACCGGTCTGGTAGCCCCAGTGTTTGGTTTCGTAGACGCTGCGGATGGTCTGCTTTTTCAAATCAATGACGCACACTTCCGCCGTGTCTCCCATCACAGGCATTCTGGTGAGTTCCGGCACCTTGGTTACTGCCAGATACCGCTGGGAAGGACTCCACGGAGTCACATCAAAATATGTGATCACGTAGTGACCATCGTCTGGCGTCACCTGCGTAATGGGAGCCAGAGCGTTGGGATCAGCTTTGGACTCTTTAAAATCGAACGAATATTCGTTCTTGGCACATGACTGAATTGACCAGATTCCCGGAGCAATAGCAAAGGCTGCAAACCCGGCCGATGTGCGAAGAAATTCCCGTCGTTTCATTTGTTCCCTCCTTTATGATTCACGGCTCTGTTAAATACCTATTTCTACTTCAAATTGATTATAATCCGGAATAATACAGGTTCACAGGTTATCCAGGGAAAAGTCCCATGGAAGGTGAGATAATATGTGCTCAATACCCGTTTCAACCTGCGTTAGATAGTTATGCTCCAATAACTTGATTAATTTGAAGGGATTGCATTCTCAGTTCTATCCTCGATTGCAACTAGCGATTTATTCGGACAGCCGACATGGTAAAGAGACGAGAGAGGATTCAGTCGCAGTATAACGAGTTCAGTCGATTCAGTCTCTCTGTCCGACAGCGGTTGGACAACAACAGTGGTACTCACTTCACCTGCCGCAATAGTCGCAGTCCCGGAGAGCTTCTTATAATCTATCTCTGCAACAGCAGATCCTCCAACGGTATATTGCACAGTGAGAGGCGATACTGAGTTGCCCGTCCGGCAGATGTTAAATTCCCCGGTGCTCCCGGTAACCTCCTGAATGCGGGAGTCAATCGAGCGGACATACACGATTGGTATGCCCTCCCCAGATGGGTCGGTGTTATTAAGATACTCTTCAAGATTTGTATAGCCGTCACCATCGTTATCAAAGGAATTATCGCGGGTGGTATTTTTGTCTAGTCCGAATTGGTCCTCCCAGTAATCCGGCATCCCATCCCTGTCCGTATCGGTCGGAGCAGGCAAAGAGTACAATTTTGGCCATCCTCCCACATCGTTCTGGGTGTCGATCAATCCGGAATCTCCGGATTTCGAGCCTTTATAGGTTATATGCCCGGTTCTCACCTCTTCCACAATCCGGGTATCTACCACATCTCTGGCCATCGATGCACCGGCGCTTTTGAGAACCAGTGGATAGGCGCCTTTGGCTGATTGCTCCGTAATAGTTGGATATTCGAACGGACGCTCTGCTCTGTTTTTTGCCTCAGTCGCCCCATGCTGAAAGTCAATACCGCCATTCCAGTTGTCCTTTGAAATATGAGGATAGCCATCCACATAATTTCCTTCAGCGTACAGTGAGGTTTCGTATTTTTCAGAATCCCGCCAGCGGTCATTTTCCTTTAATATGGGATCATCGCTTAATTTGAAAATACGGTGTCGAACGTCATCATTCGTGCCCGGTCCAGCTTTATAATAGTTATTTACCCAGTTGATATACGATGCAGTCCCGTCATAACAATTATTATATCCCCAGTTGTAGATCACGTTATTTCTGAAGTCGACTTCACAGTGGCGCCGACCGGACACTTTGGGACTGCGGGAGCTGTGGTGCGCATAGAGGTTATGGTGAACGGATTGATGCAAACTTCCGATGATTTGCCCGTATCCGTGGGGACCTTTGTGATGATACGAATATCGGAGACTTTCGGTGATCATACACCATTGAACCGTGATGGAATCTATGTCATCACTCTGAAATGAAAAGACTTCGTCAATGCCCCAGCTGGCGGAGATGTGATCCAACATGATATTGGAGCCACTTTTCACACTTATCGCATCCATCTCTGTTTCGTATCGATCACCGAGTCGGGAACGAATATACCGGATAATGAGATGGTCTGCTGCCAGATACAGAGTATAATTTGAGAGCGTAATACCCTCGCCCGGCGCTGTCTGTCCGGCGATAGTTAAAAACGGTTTATCGACTATCAGCAGCGAATGAAGTACGATCGTCCCTAAAGTATCAAACACTATAGTTCTTGGACCATTTGCGGACGTAATTCCATACCGCAGAGATCCGGGGCCCTTATCATGCAAATTCGTCACGTGATAGACATCTCCCCCGCGACCACCAACTGCCCCGGCGCCGTAACCTTCCGCTCCGGGGAATGCAGGAATATCTTTGATATTCACAGCTGATGAACATCCCCAAATAAAGGCGAGTAAAAATACAAAGCCGTTAAGCCGAAGGAGCGGTAAACTAAGTTTCATTTATAATTGTCCACGAAGGATTGAAAAATATCGGCCTTTATTTTCGGGTAATTCCCACAACTGGCGGCATGCTTAACCTTTGGGAAATATCGCTCAGGTAATCCCGCCACTGTTCTACTGAAGTGATTCCATCATCCTTTTCCCACGCCGAGACAAAGGCGTACTCCAGGTGGAATTCGCCTGCCGGAAAAAGGAGCCCGTAATTCGGCCCGTTATTCGGGGCAAAGGTGACGGACGGATCATGGGGCAGTTTAACGCTAGTAATTTCATATTTGGCTGGCACAATAATTCCACGCGCGATGTACCGGTTTAAGATTCCCTGTTCCGGTACATTTCGGGCAACCGCCATGAGGTAGTCCGACGTGGTCTCCTGGGCAATGTCCTCAGCGGACTGCTTCATGCCGGCGCCGAGTTGGATTTGATTTGCAACGGTCTCAATCGGGGTAAGGCTGATCTCGATGGTGGTGTAGCGTGTTACCGATGCGATGGAGTAAATAATGTCACATTTAAAGGTACTCTGTTCGGTTTGCCAGTTTGAGATTCGGGTACGCACAATTGCCCGGAGCGGACCATCGCTGACTACTTCCGATTCATACCCCGCATCCGGCTCGATTTCCTTTCTGATTGAGTACGAGTTGGTCGTCCAGGGACGGTAAACCTTCCCATCCTCCTGCAGAAAAATTGCATGTGCCGCCATAGTGTTTGCTGTTAACAGAAAATCATGTCCGTACTCAGTCGAAAATTGATGCTGGGAGTGGGGCTCGTCGCCATAGAAATAGTCGATAGTAAGCCTGGGAATAATTTTAGCAATCACATCAACCTGCGCGGCTCCGTACGTACAGTAGGTCATCAATTCGGATTCCCAAGCCGGCTTGTACACCTGCCACGGCTCCCGGGGATGTGTTTCGATTGTGGCATCAACCCGCTTAGTAAATTTGTTCGGTGGAACGTTTTCGCCGGATTTGAGCGTAATTGCAATTTTGCCTGAGGCCGGGAGGTCTGTTTGGAAGAACAATTCATCCCACACACCGTCGCCGTCCAGGTCATCCAGTTGAAACGGAACTTCCCAGTCATGTCCCCCATTTTTATTTTCAAGGGCAGCCACAGTATGTCCGTCCGGCAGTCTCAATTCTGCCCGATCGATTACTATTGGCGCTGCTTCCCAGGGTTCGGATAATGGGTTGGTCGCCGTTATCATAATATCTGCTGCCAGGATAAATGAGCTTCCTCCCAATAGACACGACATGACTAACAATTTGAGCGTTTTCATTTGATTACCTCAGTTTGGTGTGAAAATACTAGAGTGAAAATTGTTCCATTCCTTTCATATTCAATTCCAGGCAGGCCTTGACATACTTCAACAAAATGCCGGGAACCCATTTATTTCAACAGAACCATTCGTTCACTGCTAACCCCTTCTGCTGTCCTTAACCTGCAGATGTATACTCCAGTGGCCACCTGGGCGCCGTGATGATCACGACCGTCCCATGTGAAACGATATTCTCCGGCTTCCAGCCGTCCAACCATTAACGTCTTCACCTCTTTCCCGGTGAGATCGAATATCTTTAAGGTGGCGTCCTGAGTTTTGTCCAGATGAAACATGATTTGGGTCTCAGGATTGAACGGGTTGGGGTAAATTTGCAGCAGCGTGTATCCCTCCGGTGAGGCCGACGGTTCGATATCAGTGCTCGCATCATCTTTAATGATTACCAATGAGGCGACGGGACAGCCGGACTTATAATCAGCACTGTTGGTATCGACCGTTGCAATTACCTTCTCAATACCTTCATCCTGACTGTCTACCACCGGCTCAACAGCGATGCTTATTGCCGATTGACCGGCCTGGAACTCCACGGTGCCCCCCAGGGAGGCGTAATCGGTCCCGTTTTGTGCTGTACCGCTGACGTTATAAAGCACTGTGAGTGGTTGATCTAAATTTCCTGACCGACGGACGATAAATTCACCTGGATTCCCTGAGTCCTCTATAGCGCGGGAATCGGCTGCGGTGATGTAGACAATCTGTTGCTCCCCACCCTGAGGGGAAGTATTATTTATGTATTCCTCGATATTGGTGTAGACATCCCCGTCCGGATCTTCTGCGTTATCCGCCGAATTATTCTTATCCAACCCGAATTGCTCTTCCCAGAAATCCGGCATGCCATCCCGGTCCGTATCTTCCGGCGCAGGTAAGGAGTACAGTACTGGTAACCCTCCCACGTCTTCCTGACAATCAATGATACCCGGTTTACCGGTTTTCGATCCGCTGTAGGTGGCCTGACCGGTTTCAACTTCATCCACTATCCGCTGATCAAGGGGATCTCTGGCCATAGACGCACCGGCATTTTCGAGTACAATCGGATAGGCATCGACAGCCGACTGTTCTGTAATCCCGGGGAAATCAAACGGAGTATAGGCCCTGTGATCTGCTTCATTTCCCCCATTCTTAAAATCTATTCCCCCTGCCCAGTTATCTTCAGTCACCGAAGGATATCCATGGACAAAATTCTCCTCGGCATACAGGGAGGTTTCATAGTTCTCGGTATCAGGCCCTTCATCGTGTAGCTGAAAGATCCTGTGCCGTTTACTTCCCTCAGTTCCCGGACCGGCTTTATAGTAATTTTTTGTCCAATTCATGTAGCTGGAAGCACCGTCATAACAATTGTTTTTTCCCCAGTTGTAGATAACATTGTTTCTGAAATCAACTTCACAGTGTCGGCGGCCGGACACTTTCGGACTCCGGGAATTGTGATGGGCATACAGGTTGTGATGGACCGATTGATGTAATGCGCCGATGATTTGGCCATACCCGTGATCCCCTTTGGGGTGATATGAGTCATTGAGACTTTCCGTAATCATACACCACTGCACTGTGATGGAATCGATATTTTCGCTCTGGAAAGAAAAAGTTTCATCAATGGACCAGCTCGCTGTAAGGTGATCAAGCATGATGTGGGATCCTTCGCTCACGTGGACAGCATCAACTGCATTTTGGTGCTGATCGCCCAACCTGGACCGGAGATGCCGGACAATGAGATGGTCCTCTTTCAATTTCAGATTATAGCCTGAGAGAGTAATACCGTCACCAGGCGCTGTCTGGCCAGCGATGGTGATGTTGGACTTGTCTACCTCCAGTGGCGATTGGAGTTCGATCGTCCCTGATACCTCAAAGACGATAGTTCTGGGACCATTTGCCGTTTCAATCCCATACCGGAGAGAGCCACCCCATGTATCATCCAGGCTGGTCACAATATAGACATCTCCTCCCCGGCCACCCACTGCACTTGCCCCAAAACCCTCCGCTCCCGGGAATGCCGGTACGGTTGTCTGCGCCATCAACCACGCTGGCAGGCTGAGGACAATCATAGCCATCACACCGTGCCAAAAATTCACCTGCACGTCATCGAATGTTCTTTTCATCTCTCCCTCATGCAATACTTCCCTGATTATGCTTTGTATTGGATTGCGTTGCCTCACTTCTCAGCAATGATGACAAGCGAAGAGACGGGACAACCGGCTTTATATTCAGTTTCCCCGGCATCCACAGTTACGATCATTTTCTCCGCACCTTCGTCCTGACTGTCGGCTATGGGTTCAATGGCGAGATTCACTGATGATTCACCCGCGGGGAATTGGGCCGTACCGCTCAGAGAGGCATAGTCGGTCCCGTTCTCGGCCGTGCCACTCACGGTATACTGCACAGTGAGTGGATTTTGGAGATCTCCGGACCGATGCAAGGTAAATCTTCCCGGTTCCCCGGTATCCTCCTGCGCTCTGGTGTCGGGAGTGGAAAGATAGACTATCTGATTGCCTTCGTTCAGAGGATCGGTGTTATTAATGTACTCTTCAATATTGGTATAGACATCCCCGTCAGGGTCCCCGGAATTGTTTGCAGAATCATGGGCATCGAGTCCGAACTGTTCTTCCCAGAAATCCGGCATGCCATCCCTGTCGGTATCAATTGGTGCAGGCAGGGAGTACAGGGCAGGCAATCCGCCCACGTCTCTCTGGCTGTCAATGATCCCCGGTTTGCCGGTTTTCGGGCCTGTGTATTTTGTTCCTCCTCTGGCGACTTCATCGACTATCCTCTGATCTATGGGATCTCTGGCCAGTGACGCCCCAACGTCTGCGAGGACCAGCGGATAAGCGCCGACAGCTGACTGTTCTGTAATCCCGGGAAATTCAAAGGGAGTATGGGCCCTATGGTCCGCCTCATTTGCTCCGTCGTAAAGGGCGACTCCTCCTGCCCAGTTATCTTCGGTTACCGACGGATATCCATGGACATAATTCTCCTCGGCATAAAGGGAGGTTTCATACGTTTCAGAATCCCGCCATCGGTCATTGTTCTTCGTAATGTCTTCATCGCTTAACCGGAATATTCGGTGCCGGACACCCTCATCAGTCCCCGGTCCTGCTTTATAGTAGTTTTTAGTCCAATTCAGGTAGGATGTCGAACCGTCATAACAATTATTTTTTCCCCAGTTGTAGATGACGTTGTTTCTGAAATCGACTTCACAATGACGCCGGCCGGACACTTTGGGACTCCGGTGATTGTGATGAGCATACAGGTTGTGATGAACGGTCTGATGTAACGCTCCGATTATTTGGGCGGCGCCGTGCCCCCCTTTGTGGTGATACGAGTCATTGAGACTTTCCGTCACCATACACCACTGCACCGTGATAGAATCGATGTCATCACTCTGGAACGAGAGGACCTCGTCAATCCCCCAGCTGGCCGTCAGGTGATCAAGTATAATGTGGGAGCCACGGCTCACCTGAACTGCGTCCATTTCATTGTGATGCTGATCTCCCATCCTGGCACGCAGATAGCGGACAATGAGATGGTCCGCTTCCAGTCGCAGAACATATCCCGAGAGAGTAATGCCTTCACCGGGTGCGGTCTGGCCGGCGATAGTGATGTTAGACTTGTCGACCTCCAGCGACGATTGGAGTTCAATCGTCCCCGAGACCTCGAAGACAATAGTTCTGGGACCATCTGCCGTGACTATTCCATACCGCAGAGAACCGGACCCGTGATCTTCTAAGTTGGTCACAATATAAACATCCCCTCCCCGGCCGCCCACTGCACCTGCCCCGAACCCCTCCGCTTCGGGAAAAGCGGGCACCGTTTCCTGTGCCGGCAGACTCGTCACCAACACTGCCAGAATTATCACATAATATTTCCACCAACGAAAACTCATTCGATGCTTATGGGCGCTGCTTCCCATGGCTCAGCGAGCGGATTGCTGACTGTTATATTGATTTCTTATGCAGTGAGAGATGACGCCTCTAGGAGTCACTCTGAACCCGTAGCTCGGGGAGGGAATCTCGGGTGAGAACTGACGCCCCCATATGTCACTCTGAGCCTGTCGCTCCGGAAGGAGTCTCTGGTGAGAAAGAGTGGCCAACTCTCAACCTGATGTATTTGCGAGACTTACTAAAGTGCACGAAAGAACAAACACATAAATTTTCTCAGGTCAGTTCGGAAAGATCGACCACATACAACTGTCGATTCCCGGTGTGGACAGCCTGTATGCAGGCCTTCGTATAATCCCGGTTCCAGACAGGATGTCCGTCCAGACGCAGAGCTTTAATGGGACCTTTCAGCGAATCACGGGGCACCGTCGGAATCGAGCAGACATCAATGGCTTCGTCCTTTTCCATATCCAGCAGCTGGAGTGTTACCATCTTATTAGGATCCTGGCCCTGATAAGTATCAGTGATCAGGTATCGATTTGTGTCATCGACGCTTGGGTGCCCTTCCCCCTTGTATTTCTTGCTTAGGACAATGAATTCACTGCCGTCGTACTTAATCTTGCAAAACCGCGCTTTGCCGTTATTAAGCTTCAGTTTTCGGATAATATAATCGCCGTCCGGTGTCCAGTTGGGATGACCACCGCCAAGCCCATAGATGGGATCGTTGTCCTCGTTTTTCGGTGTATGATGAATGTTAGTCCCGTCCGCATCCAGGGTCATCACAATCGGATTTCGTCCGCCGATATAATCCGGGGCGATATACCTGAGCACCTGCATAATCCGGGTACCCTGACGATTAAACTTGGAATGCCAGAAGTAATAGGTTCCTCCCGGGACAGGCGGCTTACCGGGAACAGCCTTAGCGACGTCAGCGATACTGTATAGTAAATTAGATTTACCGGATTTCAGGTCGGTCTGCCAGACGCCTTCATCCTCAGCGGCTCCCGGTGGCAAACTCGGCGGATTTTCCAGATCCTGGGACGGCATGCCGTATCCCTGCTGGGTGACGTTCAGTAGTTCCAATGGAAACCCGATAGCCCGGGTTCCGTCCCGGGAGACGTTATACATCGACCGTTCAAAAGCCCGCATTTTTCCGGTTTCCCGATCGATCTCCACGGCCACACCCCGGCCGTCAATGAAATCATTGGTATACACGTATCGATCGCTGCCACCCCACTGCACGTTCGCCCCGGTCTGGAATCCCCAGGTCTTGGTTTCGTAGATCGTCTGGATAGTCTGCTCTTCCAGATCGATGATACAGATTTCCGCCGTAACGCCTAATTCCGGCAGATGATCCTGGAACGGCAACTTTGTCACCGCCATATATCGTTGCGACGGACTAAACGGCGGGACGTCAAAGTAGGTATAAACATAGTATCCGTCGTCGGGAGTTACCTGAAGCACCGGGGCTTTGAAATCCTTCCCCTCCAACGGCTGAAATTCGTAGTGGCGTTTTTTTGTTTGGGGCCGACTGCAATGCCATATCCCCGGAATCATCGAAAAAGCTAAAAATCCCGCCGATGTTTTACAAAATGTCCTTCTGTCCATTAGCAACTCCTTTATTAACTGTTTGCTTTGGGGCACCTGCGCTTACGCCACACAGAATTCCGGCAGGATTTATTCACTCCATCCCGGATATGAGACCGACGTCTGGTAATTTGAATAGTTGTACAGGGGATTTCTCACCGGATCGTATAACCGCCCTTTCCTAGGATTGTCATCCTGGGAATAGACCCAGATGTCGTACGGATCCCAAACAACGATCTCATCGCGACTGTCTCCGGTAATATCAAGCACTGCGTTACACATATCCGGATGTCCGTCATCCGGAAATTTGAAGACTCTTTTTCCCCAGCCATCGTACATTCCGCCGTATTCCGGGTTGGCTGAGAGCACGAAATACTCTTCTCCGGTGCCGTTCCAATTGATGGGAAGCATCATACTACCGTGTTGCACCGGTTCGAAGGTGTGGTAGATTCGTCCGGAAGAATCGTAAAAATTGATGATGCCCTGGTTACCCCAGAAATTGATTGAAACTGTTTCAAGACCCGGTAAATCCGAACGGAAATTTGCGACAGCCGGATTTTGTACATGACCGATATAATAATGCTCTTCGACATTTCCCTGAAGATCCGTAAAGATCATGCCCTCATCACTAGCAGCATAAAAGATCCGCATTGGGGTTGAGGGGTCCAGATCAAAATCCACCGCCGCCAGGCCATCCGGATGGTCTTCAACTTTGCCGTCCAGAGACCACAGTTTCTTACCGTTATCATCGTACAGAGAATAGCCAATTGCCAATTCGTCCCTGCCATCATCATCAATATCCTCTGCATACGGATAATGCCCCAACTGCTTGTCACTGTATCCGTCCCAGAGAATCTCCAGATCGCCGTTCAGTACCCAAAAATTCCATTGCCGATCTTTGATTACAATATCCCCGTCGTATCCGTTGCCGCTGATATCGCAGAAGAAAATGGCGTCACCCAAAATCCGGTCGAACTTGTCGTACTTTTCAGGCACGTCTCTGCTCAGTGGGGTTGATGTCTTTTTCAACACTTCGCCGGTTGCAGCGTCCGCCACAACTAATTCAAAGTTCTTTGCATAGATAACTTCATTCTTTCCATCATTGTTCACGTCATGGATCTGTACCCCCACGTCATTCATCAACCGGGTATTCCATTCGTCGTCATTCCCCTTCTGCCACAGGATTTCCCCGTCAAATGTCATGGCGGTCATAGCGCCGACTTCGGCCATGGCATTCTTCGGGCCGTGATGTTTCACCTGCGGAATCAACACATCGATATCGCCGTCGTTATCCAGGTCACCGAACCGGAGATTACGCATCACACCGAATTCTTCTGTAGTCATCTTTCGCCACACCACAGGTTTCGGATTCTTTGCTATCGCCGCCTGTTCCTGCTCGTATAGTTCAAGATTTTGCGCAGCAATGCGATCGCGTTCCTCCGGCGAACTCGTGACGGTTACCGAGTAATAGTCGGTGGGAATATCCGCCATCAGGGCGATTTTTCCGTGAGAAAAGGTGTTGTCTTCTGCTGAAAGCTCGACACCATTTGAGAGCCGTGCAGTGATTTTATCACCGGAAACGGTAATGGTTGCGGTAAGTTTTTCGCCCGGCGTCCAGAGGCATTCTTTTTTATCCAGGATAACTTCATACGGTTTGTGATACGACTTGGCGTGATCCACCATTTTTAGAATAGCCTGCTGTCTATCGACTCCAAAAAAATAATACTGGCGATCATTCTGATATCGAAAGATCACGCCGCTTTGCAGAGAACTTTCCTGAGGTGCGAAGGTGACCTCCATCTGGTAATCTCCCCACAGGGGATCGCCGGCCACTAAAATAGCATGTGTGTGCTTTTTCTTCCGGATTGTGAATGTCTGTTTCATTACATGCTTACCATCTCCGGCGTTAATTCGCCAGGCCCGCTGGGATGGGACATATGAATTGAAAGTGGATACCGCCCACGGTCCTTTTGGTTTAATAGCATCCATAAAGTGGTATTCCGCATAGGCTCCCACGTACGTTAGCAGCACCCCGGTTTCCATATTGTCAAATTGATCCGTAAACAGGATGACATCATCCTGATCCGCGGCATTCGTCGGACTGAACGTGGCCAACGTCATCGCTCCGATTAAGAGCATTATCCCAAGAATTCGATTTCTCATATTATCTTATCCCTTCGGTTGTATGTATTCTATTCAAAATTGAAAACCGATACAATTTATACCCACATCGACCTGATGCACGAATAATTGACCCCATCCTGAGTTTAATTGTGACCAAATATCATCCACAATATTGTCCAGCCAGAGTTGGCGCCAAATCGTCGCCGGTTTCCACACCCCAAATGTGTAATTTTTCTCCCAGGATTTTAACGAGCGTCATATCCTTCTTTGCGCTCCATTGATTAATGACTTCATTGGAATCCGAAACAAGGTTATATAACTCAGGAGGACGCGTTGTAGATAAGATTAGTTTCCATTCACCGTCAAAAATACACCGCTCTTCTCCTGCACTCCATAGAGGTTCATTTTTATACGGTCCCGGCGTTTCGGTTTTGTCGGGATATGGAAAATTTTCGATAACGAGCGCATCTCTTGGCGACTCTTCTTTCCCTGTTATAAAATCACTTTGATCAACGCCTTGCAAACCTTCAAATTGCGAGAGTCCGGTTAACCCGATGATTGTTTGATTCAAATCAACCGAGCTAAACAACCCATCCGTAACCTGCCCAACGGCGATTTTACCGGGAAATCGCATAATCAAAGGAACTCTGGCGGAAATATCAAAACATAGTCGCTTCGGATGATTGTTCCATCGTTTGTCAAAATAATGACCGTGATCTGAGGTGAAGAGAACAAGTGTATTTTCTTCAATGCCGGAATTCCGGATTTCCTGCAGAATTCGCCCAATTTGTTCATCAACTTTTGAACACATTCCGTAATAAATCCGCCGTTTTTCATCAGCGGGATATATATCGGCGTATAATTGCTCCCATTGCTCAGGCACTGCATAGGCGGGATGTGGCGGGTAATACGAAACGAAAGAATAGAATGGTTTGTTTTTGTTCGCCCGGATAAATTCAATCACATCATCCGTGATGACATCCACAGAATAGCGTTTTTCACCATCCTGAATAAAATAATGATCATCACCCCTTCCATCACCGGGATAATCAGGAAAAATTGAAAACCCATGGGAATTGACTCTGTCCAGGTGCCATTTTCCAAAATAGCCACACATGTACCCTGCAGTGCCAAGAATTTCTGCGGTGGTGGTTACTCTGGAGCTGAGCGACCAGGTGTTTTCTAATACACCATGACTATGCGGGTATAATCCAGACAACATTGAGGCCCGATTCGGAGCACAAACGGGTTGGGCCACATAGGCACGATTAAATAGGATTCCTTCCTGCGCAAGCTGATCCAGGTTCGGAGTAATCGCCTTCGAGCCGGGATAAATGCCGACGCCATCCTGCCGGTGCTGATCCGTCATAATAAATATCACATTGGGCCTACCGGGTTCACTATGCTTCTCTGAACCTATTTTGGATAGTGAAATCTCTGGCGCAAGTGCTGAGACACCAAGAGCTGAGAGAAATTTTCGTCTGGAAAAATTTTTCGCCATGTCTTATCCCGATTCTCCAATCAGATGTTGGAGATATTCCTCTATATTCGGGTAACCATCCATATCCCTGTCCGTCTTGCCATCGCTGGGATTGATAGGGTTCAAACCGTGGTCTCGTTCCCATGTATCCGGCATTCCATCGCCGTCCAAATCCGCCGGAGGTTTGGTCGACGAGTATTCAGGCCATCCATCGACATCAGCCTGTGAATCTATAATATGTCCTGACTTTGCTATTACCTCGTGCACAATCCGCTCGTCAACGGGATCCCGTTTCGGTTGGGTAGCGCCAACGTGTTTAAGCACTCTGCTCTTCACCGCAGCAACCGGATCGGTTTGAACCGGGGCCACCAGGAATGGCCTGGGAACCATAATTTCCCCAGGAGTAATGCCGGGTTTGAATACCACTAAATCCCACTTTTCATTTGGATGGTCATCACAACCTTCCATCCGGTTTTCCCCATAGTACATTGTCGTCTGCGATCCCCCAATCCGAAATGCATACAATGCATCTTTATCGGTTGACGGGCCGGGAACCAGGTAATTTTCAATATAGTTCAGCGTCGCCTTGTCTGTGCTTGTATACCCAGGTCTATAACCCCAGTTGTAGATAAGATTATTACGAAAATCCAACAGTTCACCACGTTCAAAATCGCCGTATGTGCCCGGACGCGGATTCCTGCTAACGTGATGAGCATACAAATTATGGTGAAACGTGATATTCCCATCCGTGCGAATAAGCGAACCGTAACCGTGTGGACCCTTGTGGTGTACAGAATTGTTCAGACTCTCGGAAATCATACACCATTGGATAGTCACGCTGTCAGTGCCAGCTCCCGTAACAGACAGGGTTTCATCGGTCCCCCAACTGGCCGAGCAATGGTCGATAATTACGTTCCTGCTCTCATCGACAGATATCGCATCCTGTTCTTCTCCTGAAATATCGCCCGGTCGCACCCGGATATAGCGTAATATGACATCGTGGGTATTTTCAATTTCTAACTCATAATTTTTGAGGCAGATCCCATCTCCCGGGGCAGTATGTCCGGCAATGGTCACGTACGGATTTGAAATTATGATTCTGGATTGTAATTCGATAATTCCACTCACTTTAAAGAGTATATATCTCGGTCTCGAAGCGTTACAGGCAGCCCGAAAACTGCCGGGACCATGGTCATTCAGGTTAGTGACGTATATTACTTCACCACCTCTGCCACCGGCTGTATATGCCCCGAAACCTTCGGCACCGGGAAAGGCCGGTGCAGTCAGACACAATACGAATAAAAAAATTAGTGTTTGAGTATGCCTCGTCATGATTTAAATATTTAGATCCACTACCGGTAAAATCTCGAAAAACAGGATGACTAATAACTTATAAAACCTGTTCGTCCAGTAAATCATTGGTTTACTTCGTAAGTATCAGGGTGACGAAATGTCGCAGTCAAAACCTGAGTAGTATCCATTATGAGTTTGAGTGGGTTTGCCGAGCTTTCCAAAGTGCCAGTCCATCCGGTAAACGCCCAACCTGAATCGGGATACGCAGTCAATTCAACAGTCGAACCCGGCTCATACAATCCCCCAGCAGAATCACTGATGATTTGACCGGCGCCATGCTGTTTTAATATTAATACCAATGGTACAGTTGGATCTCCCAACCACGAAGGACCAACATCAGCGGGTGTCAGAGGCAGTCGTGGCCCTGTACCGTATTCATCAGCACCAATATCTCTCCAAGCGTCACGAACTGTTCCATCGATATCCTCAATAACGAACGGGTATTCACCGATTGCAGAATCAATTGCTGGACTATCTTCACCTAATTGAAACCACCCATTTGAATACCCTAAGCGAGGGTCAGTAACAGTATATCCTGAATCAGGGAGATCACCCAAGTCATTTCCAAATAACAAATTGCCTTCCCAGGTGGGATGTAAGTCTTGATAGGGTTTATTTGCAGTGATCGCCCTGGCATCGTCATCGATTGTAACAATATTATTTGAAAAAATGTTATCTTTGGGGCGTATACCAATAGGATCATCCGGGTCATAGTGACCCGAGTAAATACCGCCAGCGCAATTCACTATTGTATTATGAGCAATCGTCACACTGTCGGTGCGGATATGCCCACCTTCCCCGGGCACGTAATCCTCGTAAGCCATTCCGGCATACGTTACTATAGCGCTTCGATTTTGTTGGCCGCCTAGGTCCTGGAAATAATTATTCACAACAGTATGGCCACGGCTTGTAATCCGAATACCGCCAGAATGCTCAACATTGTTCCCAAGAAAATAATTCCCATCGACACGAACGTTTGTGCCCTGCCTCAGGGTTAAAGTCCCCATGCATTCTTCAAAGGTATTGTAGCGATAGATATTATTGTGGGATTTATTGGAGATAATCTCAACTTCTCCATCACATCGGTAAAAGTAATTGTACTCAACGGTCACGAAAGCATGAATATTCGACTCTGCACCTGTTCCCACCTTGAGCGATTCATACCCATTCCCTTCTCCCTGGGGTTTATTCGCAAAATGATTGTGATCTATCTGAAGATGGTTTCCGCCGGGCTGAAGCCGGACAAGGAGGCTCACGCCACGATGTCTTTGTCCGGAAAAAAAATTATGGTCTACCCGGTTGTGCAATCCCCCCGCGACTAGCCAGTGATAATGAGTGGCGGGATCCACAGGATTGCATTCTACCATCGATATGTTTGTGATTCTGGAATGGGATGCTTGCCTTAAATCAATCAATTTTGAATTATTGGTTGTCGCGTCTAAAAACCGTAAGCCCCTCACTATCAAATAGGTGCCGGCGATTTTAAATTCGGTGTTCCCGATGATAATTACATGTCCGGCCGTCTCTGCCCGAAGTGTGATGGAGTCGCCATGTGCTCCATTCCCTGCAAAAATGATATGGCTATCTTCCCATATTCCATTTTCCATAATGAGCGTATCACCAGGGATCACGCTGTTGTTCATAATATTTTCAATTTCTGAGGCCGATGATACGTAATACTCCTCTCCGAAAACAACTGAACAAACCGATAAACTCGTCAGAATTATGATTAAAGATCGTACATATATCGTTAGTATCTTTTTTTCCATAACGCCCTTAAAAAAGACAGAGAGAACTTGGTGTTACGATCTAGTGCTCCTGAATCACGACCATGGCTTTACCGGGACAGCCGGTGAAATAATTATTTCCGGGTGCAATCGATATCACCACGCTCTTGTCCTCTTCCGACTTGCGGAGCCCCATATCCGTTTTGCCCTCTAATTGTGTCTCAATAGTAATTGTGGTATACTTTTCTCCCGCCGGAATAACAGCTGCTCCCTGTAACCCGATATAATCCTCTATTGCTTTGGCAGTTCCGGAAACTTGATACTTCACCGTGAGTGATTCAGCCAACGATCCATTTCTAAAAGCCCGGAATTCGGCCGGTTCATTTTCGTACTTGATTGCCCGCGGTTTATGGGCGGCAATCCACACAACCGGTTTTCGGATTTCGACCGGAATACCGTTTGAGGTATACTCCTCGACATTGGCATACCCGTCACCATCTGCATCTTCCATGGCATTATTGGTGTGGGCGTCTAAGTTATATTGTTCTTCCCAGTAATCCGGCATGCCGTCTTCATCCGAATCCTGATACGGTGGCAGCGACCAGACTGTTGGCCATCGCCGGTCTTCCGGGAGATCCAGTTCCGTGTTAATCACCCGTCCTGCTCCCCATCGGACCCCCTTAATAATCCGATAATCTACCGGATCACGACTTGGAAGTATCGCCCCGGACTCCTCAAGACAGATTCGATACGCCTCTTCAGCAGAATGTGTCGTAACCTTCGGTGCCTTGAACGGCTTGTCCATTTTTTGAATGACGTTATCCCCGTTAAAGTATTCAGCATCTTCACCGAATTCTATTGGGTTCTCCTTTCTATCCTCGATGCCCGCCCAATTATTCTGGGTCACGTCAGGATTGTCAACTAGATGATTTCCGGAGGCGTAGACGTGCATCGGCGCCCGTTTATTCTTAACCGTAAAAATAATATCCTGCTGTTTTGACCATGTATCGATGCCTGGCTGATAATAATTGTTGATCATATTGAACCGCGCCCCGCCACTGCCGGTCTGCGTGGCATACTCCACCCAGTTTGCAATTACACAATTTCGCAGATCCATGAGCGCCAGCGGTGTTTGAACATCACCAGTAACCCGGGGATTTCGGAGCCGGTTGTTCGCATAGATGATGTGATGGAATGAGACCGTGCCATCAGGTGCTGTACTTCCAAAAAGCGAGCCCTCCGAATGGCGCGGAGGTGTTTGGTCGAGGTTAAAGTAGTCCAAGCCCTCGGCTGCGATGGAATACTGGACTGTTACATTATTAATCCGGCCTGTCGCAGTGATGTTCTCATCCGTTGACCACGATGCGGAACAATGGTCAATAATGATTTTCTCCAGGACTTTTTCATTACCTTTAATGGTTATCCCGTCTCCCGAGGTCCCTTTTCGTATGTAGCCCCTCCGAACCCGAATATTCTGTACAATCACGTTGCTCGCCTTGATGTTCAGTGAGCCGTGAATGATGGTAATGCCCTCACCGGGTGCCGTCTGTCCGGCGATCGTTATATTGGGCTGGTCAACTAATATGCGCCCGCCGTATAATTGGGATTCAGTTGATGCGGTTCGGACCTCCTCTTTGCGTAATTTCGCCCGCCGTATTTTCTTCTCAATCCAGTCTTCACCCTGATTTGACTCTTCGGCCTCTTTCAGGATGGCTGCTTTCTGCTCCTCTAGGGACCGGGTTTCCCTCTGGTATTCTTCCTGTGGAGAATATTCCTCCACCAGGTTGATAATTCCCGAAACGGCAAAGACCACATAACGGTTGGGTTGACTCACAGCGTCGGCAAGGCTTCCAGGCCCGGAAGGATTTGTATTCGTGACGATGTACATTTCCCCGCCCCGGCCACCGGATACAAAAGCGCCGGCTCCTTCTGCCCCGGGAAATGCGGGAAGGGGGTCAGCTTCAGATCCGAATAATAAAGCGCACAGAGTAAACACAAAGATTCCAACAGAAGCATACAGGCGTACATTCATCGTATGAATTCCAAAGAGTTAATTGTAAAAGAAAAGAGGTAAGTGCTTATTACTATCAGACTGTCTCAGCTTTATGTACCGTCAAATTTGCGTATTCCGCTACAAGTGGTGCCATCTGCCGAAATCCGATTTTGCCGCCTCCGAGCACCGGACCATAGGTTTCTCCGTCATCAATCCAGTGGAAAATTGGCATATCGTTAATCGAGAACCAGATGTTGTTCCCGAGTTTTGCCAGCTGAATCCGGTACGGCGGTAACGCATCTTCCACCGTCGGCATGGGATCCGGTCCCTGCATCACCAGGTGCTTTCCGTAATTTTTTCGCAGGTTACACACGTGAAAGGCTCGGGGTTCCGGATTGCGACGGCGAAAATAAGAGATGTGGTACGTATTGATATCCCCGTGATGGTATTCCGAAAAGATGCCATCCCGCTCCTTCAGGGATGGGTCAAAAATATCCTCGCCATTACGTCCTTTCGCTCCGAAAAACAGAATACACAGGCCGGGTTCCTTCACCGGATAAAAATCCCAAGAAACGACTATATTTGCGGGAAAGTCCTTAGGGCACCAGTGGGCGAAGTGCGCGTATTTCCCCTCTGAAGCAGGATCAGTGTTCTCCATACGCATCCGTCCCCGGGGAAATGTAATGGCAGCCTGCCCTTCCAGACGGAAATCTTTCACATCTTTTGGAGAACTGAAGGAATTCTCATAGAGTAGATCTCCAATAGCAAAATCTTTCTCCTGAAATAACGAAGAATTAATCTCCTCTTTGAAGGCCTGAGCGGAGAGCCCCATGGGAAATAATCCCGCTGCACCGAGCATCGTTCCGAGGTAAGAAAGGCTTTTACGACGACTGATCTTAAAAGAATTCATGTCATATTCCCGGGTTAATTATAAAATTTATAAGGTTATTTTCTTTAATAGAAAAATTCTGATTTATATTTAAAAACCCCAATTTATAGCATAGTAAAAACACCTCGAGATTGCCCAGAATTTTGGAACAGTTTTTTCAACCTCACCCTCGGTCCCTCTCCTTCGCAAGGAGAGGGATGATGAAGATCTGTCGAGGTTACCAGCTTCAATAACCCCTCTCCTGATCTCAGGAGAGGGGATTGGGGTGAGGTCACGCTTCCCATACCACTTGAGTCCTAAGTGAAAGCAATGCTAAATATTCATCTGGCAGCTCCAACCGCCAGTTTGTGGGCATTTTGGCCGGATATTTACAGCGTATTAAAAATCCAGGTTATATTCCCCCTGTTTTTTAAAGCCCTTGAAATCCCGCATCCGGCTGTATCGCGGATAACTGTCAAAGACCTCATACCCAAATGCCCTCGGGTCGTTTTGGTCCTCCAGCGTTGCAAACAAATTTTTATGTAACCGATCCCGGACGTCATCATACGCAGGGTCATCGATTAAATTGTTCGTGCAACCGGGATCCCTGGTGATATCATATAACTCTTCCCCTCTTCTTTTTCCGAAGGATAACTCGAAGTACGGATGAATTTCCGCGGTATCCCGGTTGTCCAATATATAGGATTTCGTCGGTGAGGAATCTACGTCGTGAAAGCCCTCAGGCTCGCCGGAACCAGTGGGATTCCCGGCCGGCCATCGCCCGGGTTTTATGTTATTTATGTACAGATATTGATAATCCCGGATCGCCCGCATCGGGTAACCGACATTATCCGGACGGGCATGCGTATGCCTCTCGCGCCCGGTACAGACGTACTCTCTGTCGAATTCGATGCGTCCTTCTTTCTCCCCGGTAAGAATATTCCACAGACTCTTCCCGGTGATGTCAGATGGTATCGGAATTCCGGCGGCTTCCAAAAAGGTGGGCGCAAAGTCGATGGAACTTGTGATATCATCCACCTTCCGACCGGCTGCAAATTTTTCCGGCCACCGAATAGCAAGCGGCATATGGGTTCCGTACTCATACAGATTAGCTTTTGCCCGGGGAAACGGCATCCCGTTATCGGAGGTCACCACAACAATCGTATTTTCCAGTTCGCCTTCATCCTCCAATATCTCCAGCATTTCACGTAAATGCTTATCGAACCATTCCACCTCGAGCATATAGTCCAGCAGATCGCTCCTGACTTCTTTGGTATCGGGTAAGAACGACGGTACTTCCACATCCTCTAAGGTTTTACCAGCCTCCAATCCCGATCCCTTTTTATAGCTGCGATGTGGTTCTTTGCATCCATACCAAAAGTGAAAGGGTTTTTCTGGATCTCTTTGCAGCATGAATTCTCTGAAATTCTCGGCGTAGTCCAAATTTTTCACATCCATATTATCGCCGTCCCCACTTTTCAACTCGTGCATATCGAATACGGGACCGGCAGGGTTTCTCGGACGTCCGTTGTATTGCCAGTTACCCGGCGCCCAGCCTTTGGAGGTATATCCAAGTTCATACCCGTGTTCCTCGAGGATATCGGTGTACACTGTAAATTTCTTTGGGAAATTACTGGCGTGGGTCCCGGCCTCCTCGTTTTGCCAGATATTCCGTCCTGTCAATATCGCGGCCCGATTCGGCGCACATTGCGGTGCAGCACTAAATGCATTAGTAAACAAAACACCTTCCCGGGCAATTCTATCAAATCCAGGGGTATCGACTGCCTGGCACCCATAGGCACCGGTATGTGGCCACGACTGGTCGTCGGCAATTGCCAGCAGGATATTGGGAGGTTTTTTCCCATTGGAACTTCCCTGAACCAAGCCTGACCCTCCGGCCAAAACGGAACCAGCCAGAACTCCCATGGCACCCTTTCCGGTTATTTCCATGAACGATCTTCTTGTAATTTTTTTCATACGGCTACACCCCCCGTTCTAAAATAATATCCGCCGATATTTCTACATTTGACTACGCTTGAGTTTTGACACCATAACTCGAGCCTGTCCTTTTCCAAGGCGCCCCTTGAACATATCAACAAGTTCCTCCTCCGACGTCGTATTCGCAAACCGGCGTAACATCTCGTCTTCCTTTTGGAAAGCACGGTTTGTGACTTCTTCGGGGTCAACAACTGAGCACAGATTACCTCTGAGCTCTTCAAGGATTGGTTGCGCCTCGGGATGATTGACCAAATTAGTAAATTCCCCTGGATCATCTTTCAGATTAAAAAGGAGATCATCATACCATGTTAAGTGTATATATTTCCATTCACTCTTACGAATCATAAACGAACCAGTTATATTGCCTTCCGAGTGGTTTTCCGCATATACGAATGCAGGTCTCCTGCCTGATCTTCCCTCAAGCAATGATCCGAGAGAATCTCCCCGCAAGGCTGGAGACCGTTTCGCATTCGCCCATTCAAGCATCGTATACACCAAATCAACATGGGAAACTGGTGTTGTTACCTTCTTACCTCCGTTAAACTCAGGGGCGGAAATGATCAACGGAACCCGGATACCCACATCATACAGATTATTCTTATACCAGAGACCGTGTTCGCCCAGTGATTCCCCGTGATCCGAGGTATAAATAATTACTGTATTGTCCAACTGACCAGTTTCCTCCAGAGCATTTCTCAGTTGACCAATATATCCATCAAGTTCTGTAATCATACCGTAATAACCGGCTCGAGCTTTCCGAATCCGTTCAGGCTCAATGGGAGTGGCCACTCGCTTGAAATGCCGTAACTCCTGCATTACCAGATGCAGATCCTCTAAATGTCCAAGTGGGATATTCGGCATATCGACATTATTGGGATAATAATAGTTAAAATGTTCCGGAAGGGCATGAAACGCCGGATGCGGCTGGATATACCCCACAAACAATGCCCACGGCTGCTCAAGGGTCGGAGATGTCTTCCTGAGGAAATCCAAGGCATCCAAAGTTCGTTGGTGATCAACGCTACGCTCTTCCCGGATATGCCCATCAACCATTGGACGCTCATCCATCCGATATCCAACTGGCTCACGAAATAATTCCGTGATATCCGGGTTATGCCGGTGCCCGTGCTTTGTATTTTTTTCTGTAAATCCCATATCAAAGTCATCGTTGAGATCCATTTTTCCGGTAGCCCAGGTAAAATATCCGGCATCCCGAAGTAAGGTACCCCAGGTCGGATTGGTGCCGTCCCAAACCAGCGCATTACCGAAGGAATTGTTATCAGAGGCAAAGGTTCCTGTCATCATGCATGCCCGCCCCGGTACACAAATTGGAGAGCCCGCATATGTATCCGTAAACATTATACCTTGATTTGCGAGCTGATCCAGGTTCGGTGTTTGAACGTGGGAGTGCCCCGCACATCCGAGATACTTGTACGCGTGTTGGTCCGAACTAATAAATAAAATATTTGGCTGCGTTGGTGCATCAGTGGAACCACGATCTGCTGCTTTTGTAAGTGTGGCACCAGCTAAAGCTGCGCCGCCAACGCCTCTTAACATTTTTTTATTAAACTCGCGCCTCGATAATCCCGGCATTTGCGTTACACTCCCTGGTTAATTCCATTATTGGATTCTGAGATAAATCTCAGTATGCAGTCGACCGAAGTCATAATTACAGTATATCCTGTAAACTCGGCTACTGAATTTGTTGGCTCAGTCCTCCACCGTCATTGTGATTATGAATAATTGCCGGGTTCCGTCGTCTGCAGCGCCCGGTACCAGGAGTTTGTCACTCGTGCGATTCCATCGTGGAGCCGGATCTACCCGAAGTTCGCCCTCCAAGCGACCACCGCGACTAATTCCAGGTGAGTGCACATAGGCCATATCAGAGCGCCGGAAGATAACATAATAACTCATACCTGCTCCCTTTCCCTCTTTCCAGCTGACCGCAATCCACTTCTCATCGGGTGACAAAGCCGTATCACCCCCGGTCTTAGGGAGGATTTCCGGATTGCCAATTTTTCCGACAATTTTTTTCTCTGGTATGCTATAGATAATCTGATCATCACCATGGCTTCCAATTATCTTATCCCCTGGGAGCCATTCCGGGTGGCCACCGTAATATTTATGATGGGTCAGGCCGGTGCCATCCGGTCTAATGGTATACGGATTATTTACACTTTTTTTCCTGGTGAGGTACTGTGCCCGCACATAAAAATAAATCAAATCATCAGTCCGGTTCCATAGCGTATGATTAATAAATAACGGGTGCTCTCCAGCAGCCGGATTAAGCAATTCCAGATCATCGGCTAGCTCTTTGAAGGAAACCAACAATCGTTTTTCTCCCGTTTTTACATCCACTATGAAAACTCCGTCGTCGTCGGGAGCCTGCTCACCGACCGTCCAGTCGTATGCTTCGGGATACCCTGTGACTGGCCTCAGGCGTGCCAGCCTCGCATAATTAATACCCAAAAACTTCCCACCATTTTGCGCTACACCACTATTGCCGAATGGTGTATCCGGATACCGATATTCTTTTATCCTTTTGCGTTTTTCGATATCGTAGAGTACCGTGAAAACATGGTTATTCGTGGTATCGCGATCATTGAAGAAAAATTGAGTCTCCGGCTTTTCCGGGTTCCAGTAGAACATCGTCCCCTGCTGAAAATTCCACGCCCGGGTTTCATCGACCTCGATTTGTTTGTAATCATTTTCGGTATCGATCAGCAAAATATTGGCGGCGTCTGTCGGTGCCGGCATATGATCATGGAATCCGGTCTCCAGCGAAAGAATATATCTCCCGGAAGCATTCCACGGAATTGTTCCCACATGGCCGATATACCCAAAGAAATGATGATTCGGCCCCTCGGTAATCTGCTCAACTTCAAGTTTAAATTCCTCTGCGAGCACCTGCGAGGTATTGCCAAACCCGGCAAATATCGAGATGATTATAATCGCGACTGAAGCGGCCATTATCCGCCTCTTTACAAACCCGATACTATTTCGTGAGATTCTTCTCATTGTTCCGCTCCTTGTTATGTGTTGATTCTTAGAAAGATAAAATTTGAATCCTGATCGTTATCAACCGACCCAATTTGTGTATACAGATGTTTTTTCCTTCCGTTGATTGATGAATTATCAATAAGCATCAGAGATTTTCACCTTACCGCGATTGCTCCATAAGAACATACACATTCCCGTTGCCCTCACCATCAGAGTTAAAAATCACGTTATTCGTCCCACGTATAAAAGTATTGTGCACATCATGGATCTCTTTACCCTGGAATTTGGCATTGTGTTTAAAAATCTTTGTCGGAAGGAGCGTATCCCCCTCAATGCTCCAGAACTTTAACCATTCATCCTTTTCTTTTCCGGAACCGACAAAGAGGGTGCCGTCGTGATTCACATCCATATCAACATCTTTGACCTTGGCATATTCGACTTTTTTCCCAGTTGCTACATCGTACAATCCTAGCCAGTTTTGCGTATGTTCGTATTTCATCGAATGCAAATAGCATACCTTCGAACCATTTGGCATCCAAAAGGGATGGGAGACCCCTTCTCGATCCGTCCGTTCTCCTGCTACCAATTCATCCACTTTACCATCCAGGGACATATAGTAAAATCGTTTTCTTTCGGGAATCTCCTTCCGGGCATAAATCACACCGGGCACTGCTCCAGCGGTATTCAGGTTCACGTGACTTAATTCCTGTCCGACCCGGGTCACCTCCTTCACGACTCTGCCGCCGATGCCCACAAAAATCATCTTGCTTGCCTCTACATCTCCCTTCTCACCCTTTATCGCGGTAATTCCCACAATTGTCCCATCTCCGTTGGTCGTCATGGAATTGCCCTTGTCATATCCCTCTGGCAGCCGATAGAGTTCTGTATCTTTGTAGGTCAGGAGATTTACTCTTCTTAGGGAAGAGTCGGGATTATAAAAATAGATCACTTCATTCGTCGTGAACGAACAAACGCTTCCATGGCCATTTCCGATAACTTCCGGCGGGAAATCGGTGACCTGCGTAATTTCCCCGGTTGAAAGATCGCAATAAAAGATATTCCATACTCCCGTCCGGTTGGAAACGAATGCAACAGCATTGAGGTCCGGGAAATAGGATTCCGTGGTTAAATAAAATTTTGAGTCCTCTGCCTTACTGGTGGTTAATTGGAGTACTGTATACCCTTCAATCAGTGCCGGGTGTTGAATCCACTCCGGAGGATATTTTTTGCCGGCATATCCGTGGACATATTGTATCGACGGATTATGTGCTTGTATTATTTTCGGGAATTTTTCTCCTTCATGTCTCTGCTCCGACGCCTGTGTTGGTTTTGTAGTACCAGATACGGCCATCTGCGTCGGTGCGATACCCGCTCCCCTCTTCGAAGCAAAAACGTATCCAAAGAGAGTGACCAGTAAAAAAATTCCAGAGAATATTAATACAACTTTATTTCCCAATAAATGGCTCCGATTTCCTATGTTGATTGAATTTTCAATAACATTTATAATTACTGACTGTCCATTTTCCAAATAAAGATTAGGCTTGCTTGTCTCCTTGTTCCTATGGATTATTTCTTTGTTCAGTCCAAAGAATCACTCAAATCGTTTGGGCCGTGAATCCGCCGTCGACATAAATCAGGGAGCCGGTAACGAATGAAGAGGCCCGCTCCGATGCGAGCCAAATTGCTGCGCCGGATAATTCATCTGGTTTGCCGAATCTTCCCATAGGTGTATGATTGAATATTTCATTTGTACGCTCTTTTGTTAAAATTTTTCCGTTTTGTTTTGCCGGGAAAAATCCCGGTGCTATCGCATTGACCCTGATTTTATGTTCCGCCCATTCTCTGGCCAGGAATTTGGTCATATTATTCAACCCGGATTTAGAAATTGAGTATGTAAAAACTTTGGAAAGCGGTATTTCGGACGAGGCCGAAGAGATATTGATAATACTACCGCCTGTTCCCTGGGTTATCATCTGCCGCCCAAACACCTGGCATGCCAGGAAGACGCCTTTCAGATTTACATCCAAGATATCATACCATTCCCGCTCATCCAGGTCTAAGACCGGTGTTGTTGAATTTATTCCCGGCGCATTGACAAGCACGTCGATTTGTCCCCATTGTTCCAAAACAGTGTCAAGCGCACACTGGATACTCTCTTTACTGTGAGAATCGGCCTGTGCGATAATTGCCTCCTGTCCCGCATCGATGATTTCCAGGCGTCTGGACTCTGCACCACTCTTATTATTGTTATACAACACACCGACTCGGGCGCCTGCCATGGCAAGACTTCTCGCGATACTCCCACCCAACACACCACTTCCGCCAATAACTGCTGCAACCTTATTTTCCAGAGCGAATAAATTATTCAGGTATTGCATGACTATATTATCTCCTTTATCCTCCAACAAAAAAAACCGGCTTACAAGTTTGATTATTTACAGTACAGATGCGGCTTCGCCACCTGACTCCCACGAGCGGTAAAAGATGGAAGCCCTTGGAAAGGGCAATTACTAACTTCAATCCCAAAATTTTACTCGCTTATGCTTTATTACTTGGTCAACGTTACGATTTCGGTGAGATAGACAAGGGAAAAGAGATCTGTTTGTCAATATCTCACCTACATAATGCTTCTATTTACGTGCTTTCTCTCGAAGGTAGCCCATCAATTATGTATTTTCTTTATATTAGGTATGCACAGTATATATACAAAAAGAACCAACATTTTTCAAGGAAAAACTGGGGCTTTCTCTCTTTAGGATAATTTGAATTTATTACCTATTCTTGCTCATTATTTGCGTAATTTTTAATAGGTAGGTCTGGTAATAAAGCACTTCTCGTGGATTTAAGAATCCATTTCATAATATGTGTAAATTGTATAAATGCTTATGAATAGAACAGCGTACTCAAAAAGTGGAATATTGCAGTTATGGTGTGGGTTAACAAGGGACGCAAACTGATGAACAATCTCTGACACCCAATTTTTGGCTTGTCCTTCGGGCTCGGTTAGTAGAGATACCGACGGATGGCAGGGTTACGCGGATATGAGGCTTCCACATACGCACTAGAATGGATGAACTTCTGGCGTCTGGCCACAACTCACCAGGCCAAATTCCGGAGCACGGTCCTGTCTACTTGGAATTCACATATGAAAAATTTGAATTCAGATGTAACCCTCGACACGACAACCTGTATCATTTTAACTTAGAATTGTGTCGAAAAAAAATGGCCATTCTAGTCATGAGCCTTATTTTTACTCCTAGAGAGATAGCCACAGGGAGGGTTATTACCCCTGATTCATAAATTGACCTTTGAGTGAGACATCTATCTAATGTAAACCAAAATATAGTTTTCGAAAGTATTTAGGACTCGGCACTCTCTCGGATACCGTTTGAAGCAAAGCTAACACACTCTTCAGAATAATCCAATCGGAAGACTCCATCCGTGCCCAGAGAATTAACGCTACCGCAAACTGGAAAGCGGTATACCATCCATATCATCAAAGTCCTGGTTCTCGCCGCCCATGGCCCAGACGAAGGCATAATTCTGTGTCCCCGCCCCGGCATGAAACGACCATTCAGGCGAAATGACGGCATCGCCATCCCGCATAATCAAACTCCGGATTTCATCGGCTTCGCCCATTTGATGGAATACGACATTGTCGCCTTCCACATCAAAGTACATGTACACCTCGGAGCGGCGCAGATGTGTGTGTGCTGGCATGGTATTCCAAACATTACCTTCAGCCAAATCCGTAAACCCCATAACCAGCTGACAGCTCTGGATGCCGTCCGGATGAATCATTTGATACAAAGTCCGAATACTGGAATGTTCCTGATCCCCCAGTTCAACGACGTTGGCCACATCCATGGTGCCCTTTTTAGTCGGATATTCTTTATGGGCCGGATAACTCATAATGTAAAATCTGGTCGGGTCGGAAGCATTATCGCTGGCGAATTCGACCTGTTCGTTGCCCCGTCCGATATACAGAATCTCCTTATTTCCGAGCCGGTAATCGGTGCCTTCCACGGTTACCGTGCCCGAATTACCGATGTTGAATACCCCCACTTCCCGACGCTGAGTGAAATAATCGGCGGACAGATATTCCTTATTTCCTTCCAGACGGAGAGAAGCATCGGTTGGCACAGCCGATCCGATTACCGCCCTGTCAATAAACGCATAGGTAAGCGAAATTTTCCCCGGTTTAAATATATTATCCACGACGAACGTATCCCGCAGTTCTTTGGAATTCATGTTCTCGTACGTTTTTCTGCTTACCGGATATTTCATATCCATCTGCATACAAATACCTCCTGTTTCCTCACTTCATTTTCGTACTCATTCGCTTGTATTGTTAAACTCTACAATAATTGGACTATTTAATTGCTGCCGTGTTACATCCAGATATGTCTTGAATTCCTCGAGGGTAGCAATCCCATCAGGCTCCTCCGCCCACGCGGCGCCAAAATACCAGGATGTCGAATTTTCTTCAGGTTCGATCACCACATAATAATCCAGATCAGTGGGTACGATTTCCCTTGCCTGAGCCGTTTTATAGAATAACACCATACCCAGATCGCGGCCTTCGATATCCTGTGGTCCGTAAGTGGCAATATATTGCCAGCCGCTCTCAGCGACGTTACTCTCCAGAAATTCCGTATTTTCATGATTCACAATGGAAGCGCTGAGCATATCAACATTTTCCGATACTTCCACACGATGCTTTGTCAACCGGCACCCGGCGTAAATGCCCAACCGGGACGACATATTGTATTTTTCATCTTGAACGTTCCAACCGTTATAGTCCAATCGGATTTCGGAATACACTGGCCCATTTGCGGTCACTGTACAGGTGATGTCATCCACCTCAGCGACTTTATGTGGCTCACCGTTCATCCAGAGACCGACGGCACCCAGTCCGTAAGCTTCTCCGACTTTCAGGATGTCCATGCCCCAGTCACTCATCTCATGATAAGATCCAAAATCCTCGGTTCCGACGGAGTCCAGTACCATATCCGTGGTTTTCTTCCCAAAGATGTCAATTGCGTTTCGATGGTCCAGATACAGGCGATAGCCGACTATGTCCGATTCCCAGCCGGGACCTTCAAACTGAAAATAGGTACTATGGTCCGTATGCGGGTCAGGCACGTTCACTTGCTGCACCTCCGTAAAATCACCACCCTCATAGATTTGTTCTTCCGTGCTCCATTCACCGCCGACTTTGTGGGCCAAAACTGCCTGCGTACGTTTGGTATAGTTTCGTTGTTTCCCGCCCGATTCGGCATACCGGATTACCAGGGATTTTGATTCTCCGGACTGGAAGTCCATGGTGAAAATCACCCGTGCGGGATTTTCACTTATGTACTGTCCCGGAATTTCCGTGCCGGCACTCAGGCCAACCACCGCTTCCGGATTGAAATTCGGAACGTGCTCTTTAATTTCTTCAATTTCCAAGGTAACCGGTGCATCCGTTCGAGCCACATCCACGGGATTCCGGACAGTCAGTTTTACTGACTCGGGGTATTCTTTCTCCATTGTATTCTGAGACGAACAACCGAGAATTAACAGGACCGCTACACTTAGACTGACCAACCTGGCCAGATTTACTTGTGTTTTCATGGCATTCCTCAAATTATGTGGTTTTCCGATCATCTCGCCATCCACCCGCCGTCGACCACTAATACGTGTCCGTTGACATACTGTGAGGCCTCCGAGGCCAGGAAGACCACGGCTCCCTTCAAATCCTGTGGCTGTCCCCAGCGGCCGGCCGGAATCCGTTCGGAGATTCCCTTGTACCGTGTCTCATCTTCCTGAAGCGGAGCCGTATTGTCCGTTTCGTAATACCCCGGAGCAATGGCGTTTACCTGAATGTTTTTTCCGGCCCATTCGTTCGCCAGTGCTTTGGTCACCTGCATAACGCCCCCTTTACTCGCCGCATACGACGGCACGGTTATACCACCCGAGAAACTGAGCAATGAGGCGATGTTGATAATTTTTCCTCCGCCCTGTTCGATCATGATCTTTCCGGCCTCACGACTTAATATAAAGAGGGCACTCAGATTCGTTTCGATGACATCATACCAGTAATCATCCGGGTAATCTTCTGCCGGAGCACGACGGATAATGCCGGCGTTATTTACCAAAATATCGATATGGCCGAATGTCGCCTTTGCCTCAGCTAGTACTTCTTTCACCCGGGAATTGTCGGTCACATCGCATTCCAGGGCCAGTACTTTCCGTCCAAGGGCCTCGACCTTTTGCGCTGTGTTTTTCAGTTTCTTTTCATCCCTGGCAAGGGTTACGATATCAGCTCCGGCTTCTGCCAACCCAAGCGCCATGCCTTCGCCCAAACCACGACTTGCGCCAGTAACCACGGCAACCTTGCCATCCAATTGAAATTTTCCCAGAATACCTTTTCCCATCTCAACAACCTTTCCCCTTTTCAAATTCTTTAGAAAACCGTTTTAAAATAATAATGCAAAGTCCAAATTCGGACGCGGCATCAAGAGTTTTCTCACTCCTGACTTTGCGCTAAATGTAAAGTACCTTATCCAATTGCGGAAGGGCTCCCTGCGAAAATAAAATCGTCAATTTTTATCACTGAATGAACTGTACAAAAAGATAATTGCAAATCTACGGTTAAGAACTTGCCCGAAATTCCCCAATTTCTTTAATGAATTTTCGTGCAATCCTTGTCAATTTTTCCCAGTTCTGTTCCGCAATTGCCTGTTTATTTAATAACGCCGATCCCACTCCGAGGAATTCCGCCCCGGCTGCCAGAAAATCCTGCGCCGTATCCAGGTTGACACCGCCGGTCGGGGTTAATTTGATCTGAGGAAGTGGTCCTTTAATATCCTTCAGGTATTTAGGGCCGACCGTTCCCGCCGGAAAGACTTTGACCACGTCCGACCCCGCCTGCCACGCCTGTAGAATTTCTGTTGGAGTAAACCCGCCACAGACACACAGTTTATCATACCGATGTGCCGTGCGGATAATGTCTTCATCCAGGATCGGGGAGACCACAAACTGGGCGCCGGCGTCGATAGCCATTCTGGCTGTTGTCCCGTCAATAACGGATCCCACGCCGACCAAGACATCCGCTGGTAAGTTTTTTCGGGCACTTTCGATCACGTTTAACGCATCCGGCGTGGTCATGGTGATTTCAATACAGTCGATGCCTCCGTCCCTGATGGCTTCCACGGTGGAGAGCAGTTTGTCAATGTCCTGCATCCTGATGACAGCGGCGATGCCTGTGTCATGCAGTTTGTGAAATGTCTGTATGCGGTCCATCTGCGTTCGTCCTTCCGTTTGTCGCGTTGTTATCGTTTGATCCGGGCCGATCCGCCGCCCATCACGCTTTGCACCTCATCGACGGTGATGACACTGGTGTCCCCGCGGGTCGACTGGAGCAGTGCCCCATGTGCAGCACCGAACTCCACAATCTCCTGCGGATCGTCAAAATCGTTCAGGAACCCATAAATCATACCGCTGCAGAAACCGTCTCCGCCGCCAACCCGGTCTTCGATTTCCAGTTTCTCGAATTTATTGGAATGATAAAAATCACCGTCATACCAGAAGAGTGCCGACCAATTGTTCAGCAAGCCGGACAGTACCTCCCGAAGCGTTGTGCCCACCACGGACAGATGCGGGTAGGTTTCAAGCACCTGGCTGACCATCTTTTTGTAATTTTCCACCTGGAGGCTGGTATAGGATTCGTCGGTTCCCTCGATTTCAAAGCCCAAAACCTTTTCGAAATCCTCCTCGTTGCCAATCAGGACATCGATATATTTCACCAGGTCCCGGGTGACGTCGATAGCCTGTTCGCTCGTCCAGAGTTTACTCCGGAAATTCAGATCGTAACTGACGACCGTGCCGGCTTCATGGGCCGCCTTCATTGCTTCTTCGGACACGGCAGCGCATCCGTCGCTCAGGGCGGTAAAAATCCCCCCGAGATGAAACCACCGGACTCCGCGTGCATTGAAAATTCGGTTCCAATCCACTTCCCCTGGCTGCATATGCATGGTGGCGGAATGTCCCCGGTCATACATGGTCACACTTGCCCGGATGCCGGTGCCGACTTCTGTGAAGTTCAACCCTACTCTGTTCTCCTGTCCCACGCCGTCATACGGCTCCCACAGGACCTCGCTGAAATCCATACCACTGGCCTGGGCATGGTTGCGGATAAACGCTCCGATGGGATTATAGACTAGCTTCCCGATCCAGGCTGTCCGGAGTCCATACCGTGCCAGCGCATACGCCACATTGTATTCTCCGCCGCCGGCGTACGCCTGAAAATACGAGGCGGTTTCGATGCGATCGTGTCCGGGCGGGCTTAACCGCATCATACATTCACCCAGAGATAACAGATCCAGGTCGCATTCTTCTGCGGATTTTATTTGTAGTGTCATATTAAATATCTCCGGATTGTTAAGACAATATTTTATTTAAAACAGTGTTATGGTGTTACCGTGTTACCGTAAGAACCTGTCATGAGTCTTGCGTCCAAAATACACTTGGCGTTAGCAGTTCCTGCTTGAGGAGGGTTTTGTTGCTTAGGCTACACTGTCCGGCGACGCTGGAAGCGATCACCGACAGAAGTAGTCTCATTAAGTAATACAGAGTAACCAACTTATACTTAATACCCTATACCTAATAATCACGTATCTCAGATTGTCATGGCCGTAAAGCCGCCGTCAATATATACGAGGGAGCCGGTCACAAACGAGGACGCCTGCTCTGATGCCAGCCAGACCACGGCGCCGGAGAGTTCTTCCGGTTCCCCAAAACGACTCATTGGCGTGTGGTTGAATATCTCATTGGTACGTTTTTCCGTGAGAATTTCCCGGTTTTGTTCTGCCGGAAAAAACCCCGGTGCCAACGCGTTCACCCGCACGTTATGCTCCGCCCATTCCCTGGCGAGGAATTTCGTCATGTTATTCACACCCGCTTTGGAAATCGAATACGTAAACACCTTGGACAGCGGGATTTCAGCGGAGGCCGAGGAGATATTGATGATACTACCCCCGCCCTGTTCCACCATGTATTCGCCAAATACCTGACAGGCGAGAAAGACCCCTTTCAAATTAATGTCCAGAATCGTGTACCATTCGTCTTCTTCAACCTCAAAAATCGGGGTAGTGGAATTCACGCCGGGCGCATTGACCAGGATATCCACCTGCCCGTACGCCGCAATGATCTCGTCCCGTGCCTGCTGCACGCTTTTCACATCCGACGAATCGACCTGGACGATGATCGCCTCTCCGTCATCCGCCTGAATTTTCTCCTGATGGGCAAGGGCCCCGTCTTTGTTACGGTAGTATAATATCGCGACCCTGGCACCAGCCTTGCCAAGGGCATGCGCCATACTTCCCCCCAAGACACCACTACCGCCAATGACCGCGGCGACTTTCCCCTCTAATCCAAAAAGTTCCTCTACATAAGACATGTCATGTACTCCAATCCTGCTCCTTGATTTACATACTCGTCAACGGTTCAAAATGTCGGGCAAAATGCTGTTGTAACGTATCGTAATGGACCGCTTCATGCTCTTTCAGTGTCTCCAGAATTCGGTTGCGAAACAGGTACTCTCCGGAGGCATTCGTGTCCGACAGCACCCGCCCAAAGCAGACATGCATGACCTGCCGGGCATCGGTCTGGTCGTCCTCGAACAACCCAACCAATTCCTCCCCGGTGCATTCATTGCCAGCCGGGACCTTGTTTACATCGGCCGAGACATGATAGGATCGCTTCTCTGTTTCATAAATCTCGCGGCTGTAATCGAGTATTTCCCGAAAAAGGTCCGGCTGAACTTTCGCTATCGCTCGAAGCGCTTCCAGGTAACTCGTCCCCGCTGTTTTCACATGGACGTGTCCCGTATCCAGCGAACCGATAACCCGGTATACCGAGAACTTGTCGCTTCCCGAGTGGACGCTGAGTTTATACGGCCCCTTTCGTTCAGCGATCTTCAGGTGCTTGAGATATTCCGCGCGAAACGCATCCAAATCGCCGATATAATCGATCCCCTTTTCGAACCGGCCGACAAAGCGTGGCGCCAGGCTGACCAATTCCACGCCCAGCCGGTCTAATTCATTGACCACGAGATAATGCTCAAACGGTTGAGTCACCGATTCCGTTTCGTCTACCGAAAGTTCAACCTCCCGGGGGTGATCCGGGTAATTTTCCACCAGATATCGGTACATTTTTTTGGTATGGGCAATGACCCGACCGTATTTCGCGAGGGCCCGCAAGGTATCCTCACGGGTCGGCTCCAACGTGAGTGTGTGATCAATTTCAATCGCCTGATCCGTATACCGATGCAGGCAGGAATCCAGATCATCTTCCAGTTCTCCCCAGGGAAGATCGCTCACCTCGGCTTCTATGGAATCCAGAGGCAGTGTATCCGCCTCGTTATTTACATGATCGCCCGGGTCAATAGTGAACATGGTAAAGCCCGCAGCAATCGTATAGTCGATATCGTCAGGCGTTTTCAGGTGATCCGCATCGGACCCGAAACCGTCTCTGTATCCTTCCTGTAACACTGACCAGGTCGCCACGTCCATCACCTCGTCCGGGGTCCGGTTTGTTCGCTCCATTTCCCGGATCGATTGCTGGGCCAGGACTGGTTTTAAATCCGTTGCCTGGATCGCCCGGAGATGGGCAGGATTCGCGATGCCCAACCTGTCGCCCAGTCCATAGGAGTTCTGCACGCCGATCAGTGATGGCTTCGTAAAATCGAAATTCTCGCGTACCTGCTCGGCGTTGGCATGGGAGAGTTCACATTTTCTGAGAAAAGGGATATCATCGCATGTTACTGGCTCCCCCGCAAATGCTTCCGCAGTATTTCCCGGAGCTTCTGCAGCGATCCAGAGATATTTGGATTTGCCCTCCCTGGAAATAAAACAAAATCCGTCCTCCAGCCGGTTGACCGATCTGGGATAAATATTCGTGGATACTTCAGGATTAATTGTAACCGTCTTCAAATTCTCATTGTTTGCCTGAGCATTTCTTGCAAGCTCTTCGAGTACCTCTATTGATAAATTTTTCCTCATTGCCAACCCTCTTTCACCTTTCTTTTCTGGAAATACAATATTTGTATCTGGTTCTTAAAATTTCTGTTTTCAGGCATCCCCGTCATTTCAAAACATTCATATTAAAACCCGAAAACTTTTGGCAGCCACATACTGATCCACGGTATAAAGGTGACGATCATCAAGCCAATCACCATCACTGCATAAAGTGGTAACAGCGGTTTCACCACCTTCTCTATAGTAGTGTTGGAAATACCGGTTCCGACAAAAAGCACTGTTCCAACCGGTGGTGTACACAACCCCACACAGAGGTTTAGTACCATCATGATGCCGAAGTGCACCGGATGCATCCCGAGTTCCACGACCACCGGAAGGAATATTGGCGTGAAAATCAGCACTGCCGGCGTCATATCCATAAATGTTCCGACTAACAGCAGTATGATGTTGATAATGATGAAAATAATGATTTTACTGTCCGTCAGACCGATTAAGGTCGAACTCACCGCCTGGGGAATGTTCACATAGGACATGATCCATGACATGGCTATTGACGTGGCAATCAGCATCATCACCATGGCAGTTGTGGATGAGGTGTCCAGAAGAATCTTCGGTATCTCTTTCCATTTTACTTCCCGGTAGATGATAACAGCAAGGACGAAGGCATACGCTACAGCGATAGCCGATGCTTCCGTAGCGGTGAAGTACCCTGCGACAATCCCACCAATGACCACCACGATCATAAAAATGCTCGGAAGAGCATCCAAAAACGCTATCAGACCTTCCTTGATACCGACCCGTTCTCCCTTGGGAAATCCCAGACGCATGGAATAGATGGCGGCCACGGCCATCAGTCCCACTCCCACAAGGATGCCGGGCATATAGCCGGCAAGGAACAGCGCTGCCACCGATGTGCCTCCACTGGCGAAGGCATACACAATCAGGATATTGCTCGGCGGAATGAGCAGTCCGGTGGTTGATGCGGTAATGTTCAGGGCAGTACTAAAATTCAGCTCATAGCCTTTTTTCACCATCAGGGGGATTAAAAATCCACCGATAGCAGCCGTCGCCGCCACGGCAGAACCCGAAATGGCGCCGAACAGCATACATGCCACCACGATAACATAGGAGAGCCCACCACGCAGGCCGCCAACCATTACCTCGGCAAACCGGATGAGGCGGCGTGCAATCCCGCCTTGGTTCATGATCTGCCCCGCCAGGATAAAAAACGGAATGGCTAGCAAGGCAAAGCTATCCAACCCGGTCGCCATCCGCTGGGCAATGGTCGTAACTGCCGGAAGAGGATCAACGCTCACCAAAATGGTAAACATCGTTGACAACCCGATGGTGAAAGAAATCGGCACCCCGAGAATAAGCAGAACAACAAATGAAACTACTAAAACAACAACGCCAGTCAGTACCATATCCGGTTCCTTTGATTAGTCAGTTTGAGAGTCATCCATGCTGCTTTGATTGATCGGTTCGAGTATACGCGGCTTATCCCAGACCATGTCGCGGAGTTCATCGGCGAAGAAGAGACCGGAGTAAAACATAATAAGCACACCGCTCAGCGGGATAACGGAATAGATATATCCCATTTTCACCTGCAGTGCCGCTGAAATCTGCCCCAGCGACAAGGTCAGGTCCACGATCCTTATGCCGCCGATCACCATCACAATGAGCGCAAAGGCAAATACACATGCCTGAATAAATAGTTTGGAATAGTGCCGGGCGGTTCCCCGGAATTTATTGGCGACAAAATCGATGGCGATATGCATCTTCAGCCGGTGGGCATACGCTGCACCCAGCAGGGCCACCCAGATCAACAGGTATCGGGCAAGTTCTTCCGTCCATGAGCTGGGATTGGCGAGAATAAACCGGGTGAGGATCTGCCACAACACATTTAGCACGTTCGCCGCCATCACGATGATAACGAACCATTTCAGTACGAAATCGACTCCAGCAATAAATTTTTTCATAACTATTTCACACTCCGGATCCGTTCGACCATTTTGTACATTTCGGGTCGCTCTTCGCTAATAGATTGATAGAGATCGTCCACCTGACTACGAAACTTTTCCTTATCCGGACGAATAATTTTCACCCCCGCGTCTTTTACCTTTTCGAGCGATTCACTGGTGGATTCTGCCCAGAGTTTTTTCTGCCGCTCGGCCGATTCGTTCGCTGCCTCCTGGACTATCCGCCTTTGTTCATCTGTCAGCTTATTCCAAACTACGGTACTAATTAGCAGGATATCCGGAACTGATGTATGTTCATCCAGCGAATAGTAATTACAGACTTCATAATGGTGGGACAGATAAAAACTCGGCGGGTTGTTCTCCGCGCCGTCCACAATACCCTGCTGGAGCGCCGAGTACAACTCTCCCCACGAGATGGGCGTCGGCGAGCCTCCCAGCGCGCGGACCATCCGCATGGCGGTGGTGCTTTCCTGGGTTCGGATCTTCAACCCGTTCAGATCATCCGGCTCATGAACAGCTTTATTGACGGTATAGAAACTCCGGCTCCCGGCATCGTAAAAACACAATCCCCGGAGATTGGCATCCGTCGTCTTTCTCAGAAACTCTTTGCCGATCTCTCCCTCCAGTACATCAAACCGGTGTTCATCGTTTCGAAACAGGTACGGGAGACCAAACACCTTGAACATCGGCTCGAAGGACTCCAGCGGACTCGTGGACACCTTGGTAATCCCCAAACTTCCAATCTGGAGCAGTTCGATACATTCCCGCTCCGAACCGAGCTGCTCGCTGGGGTAGATATCTATCTGGAGCGTACTGTCAGACTTCTCGGCAACCCGGTCTGCAAAATAGACCATGGCCTTGTGGACCGGATGGCTCGGGGCCAAACCATGAGCCAGCTTGATACTGGTCACCTTCTTTTCACCCTGACATCCCATGAGTCCGACAGCAACAACAAGTAGTACAAGCAGGTATTTCCGCAAGTACGACATTTCGGTATCCTTTGTAGTTAAATTCTATTTGAAGAACAGTTCTTTTGGCCGGTCGTAAGAAAGAGCCTTCACGAGATCGATGGCTGCCGATTCCGGAGCCTGCCCCCGCTCAACCAGACCGCCGACAACATTCGACAACACCCGCCGGAACATTTCTGTCCGGCTGCCAAACGACAGCAGCTTCCGGGAATCGGTCACCATACCGGCATGGTTTCGAAGAATATCCACGGTTCCGACATATTCCAGATGCCGTTCCATGCCGATGGGACTGTCGTTCCACCACCATGCCATACCGAGGCTCACGTTCGGAAATGCCCGCGCCAGCGTGGCCAGTGTCGGCAGGTGTGTCGGGTCAACGCAGTAGAGGACGATGTCCATCTGATCGTCGAATTCGTTCAGAAAATACTTCAGATTCTTCACAAACTCGATATTCTGTGTGGAGAGATCGCCGCCGGTATCCTTCCCCAGAGTTTCAAACAGCGAATCCCGGTAATCCCGGACTGCACCGATGTGCAACTGGGTCACCCAATTCGATTCGGCATTCATTTTCCCGAACTGTACCAGCAGATACGCATGGTAGTCGTTGATTTCTTCCTGCGTCAGTTCATTTCCGTCAAATGCCTTCTCATGGATAGCAGCTGCCCGATCCTCAGAAACATAATAGGCATGCGGCTGCTCAACCCCGTGGTCGCTGGCCACACAGCCGACCTGCTCAAAGTACTTATGCGTGGTTTCCAGTGCATCCAGCAAACCGGACAACGTTGACACATCCTGGCCTGTGTCATTTGCCAGATCCTTCAGCACCGATTTCCACTGTTCAGATTCAATTTTCATGCATTTGTCGGGACGCCAGGTTGGCAGCACAGTAGTGTTCTCTATGGCTGTTTTGCCCTGTTCATGATATGGAAGCGACGTCGTGGGATCGTCAGTGGTACACATGATCTCAACACGCATCTCCTGGAGCAGTTCCTGGGGTCGCATGTCAGCCTCATGCAATTGTTCAGAGGTTTCCTCCCAAATACGGTCGGCGGTCTTTGCAGAGATGACCGTGTTGATCCCAAACCGGCGTCGCAAATCCAGGTGCACCCATTCATAGACCGGGTTGCCGATGATTTCCGGCATAATGCGCGCCAGTTCAAGCCATTTTGTATTGTTTGATGCTTCGCCGGTTATTTTTTCTTCCGGAACCCCGCGCTTGCGCATCATCTCCCAGACGTAATGATCGGTCTCTCCCTGGACTTGCCATATATCATCCCACCCTTTATTCTCCACAATTTCGGTGATATCGCCGTGATTGTGTGCATCCAAAATCGGCAGGTCCCTAACTTCATCAAACAGACGGGCTGCTGTGTCTGACTCCAATAGATAATACTGATCTAAAAATCCCATCAGATCTCCCCTGTATATTTATACTTAGAAATTAAATCCACCATACCTGACAACCTGTTTTACATATTTTTGATTGGCAGGGATATACACCGAATTCGTATTGTTGTCGCTAACAAAAATTGCAGGACACGTATGACGAGATCCCTGTGAACGTGATATCGGTAATGGGATCCGTGTATCCATTAAGAGGATTATAAGCCCTTTTGTTAATTATATTAGGTATACACACCTAATATAAAAGGAAATGTATGACCCTTTCAAGTAAAAATGTGTCTGTTCGGGATCCTTTAGTGAATTATTCGGTTTGATTCGCTGAAGTTTTGGACATTTTCGCCGATTCTTTCTCGGAATGGCTTCCGCACGATTCGCGAGTGACTAATTCCGGTTTAAGAATTGTCTGGACCTCAGGCGTTTCGTCATCAATTAATTTAATCAGTTTTTCAACAGCCAGTTTGCCGATCTGCTCCGTTGGCTGGCGAATGGTCGAAAGGGACGGGGTTGCATACGCACTCCGCTCGATGTCATCAAAACCCATGATGGCGAGGTCATCAGGAATTTTGAATCCTTTCTCCTTTAACGCCGACTGGAAACCGAGTGCCCCCAAATCGTTGTAGACAAAGACAGCATCCGGCAATTCATCTCTCTCGGCAAACTGCAGGCCGATTTCATATCCGGACTGATGGTCGTTCCATTCTCCGCGATACGGATAGGATAAACACTCTTCTTCCCTTACAACCAGTCCGGCATCATTCATCGCCTTCAGGTAGCCCTCATACCTGATATCCCCCAGGATATTCCCGGCTTCCGCCTTGATATAACAAATGTCTTCGTACCCGTGATCGATCAGGTGCTGGGTTGCGATGTATGAGCCCGCCTTGTGATCGGTGCCGACATGATAGATATCCTCTTCCGCGATAAAGGACACGACCACGTATGGATACCCGGCGTCGTGGAGCGAGCGAATAGTTTTATTTGCATGGTATTCATGGGACATCGAAGCGATTATCAGCCCATCCACCCCCATATCGAGAGACCGGCTAATAAGCCGCTCCTCCTCCTCGAATTTTCCGGAAGAATTCGACAGCAGCAGGTTATAATCCTTCTGCGAGGATTTCTTTTCAACGCCGTGAGAAATTAACGAAAAATACGGACTTTTCAGGTCGCTCAGGACCAATCCGATAGATTTATGCTCTTTTAACTTGTTGCGGCGAGATTTCTGAGCGACATAAGTTCCTTTCCCGACCCGGCTGTATAAAATATCCTCGTTGATGAGATCAAAAATCGCCTTTTTCACCGTGATCATGCTGACATCGTACTGGTCGGCCAGGACCCGCTGTGAGGGGATTTTATCTCCTATCTTATAGACATCCGTATTGATCTTTTGCTTGATATCTTTGGCAATTTGTTTGTACAGGGGGGTCGGATCACTAAAATCTAATGCCATTTTCCTCTTCCTTTTCACTTAAAATAGTCGGCATTTTAACAAGATTATCTCCACATTTCAATGGATAATTTTCAAGTCGGGGCCGTCGACAAATATTCCAACCTCTCTTCGATTATCTCTTGATGCATTATTAGTTCCTCCCCAAATATGAAGTCATATTGCACCGTATTGAAAGGAAACCGCTGACAACCTTGCAACCTGTATCCGGCAGCAGAAACCTTGTCATCTAATCACAATTGGAATCACCATATTTCTCGTTCCGGTCGACCCTATGCAGGAAGAGCCGGTACCGATGTCCATTTCAGGCATTATATGATCCCGCAGTGGCCGGACCGCCCTCTCCTGTCCAATCGGTATGAAAGAATTCTCCCCTGGGTCTATCGAGACGTTCATAGGTATGTGCCCCAAAGTAGTCGCGCTGAGCCTGGAGCAGGTTTGCTGGCAGTCGCTCGCTGCGATAACCGTCATAGTACGCCAGCGCTGTGCTGAATGCCTGGATCGGAACACCGGCTGTGACCGTAGTGGCAATTACTTTCCGCCAATTGACCTGTGCCGATTCCACCGCTTCCTTGAAATACTCGTGCAACAGCAGGTTTTCCAGATCCGGGGCGTCCTCAAATGCCTCTTTAATCTTGCCCAGAAATTGGCTTCGGATGATACAGCCTCCCCGCCACATCATGGCGATACTGCCATAATCCAGGTCCCAGTTATATTCTTCTGCCGCTGCCCGCAGGAGTTGAAATCCCTGGGCATACGACACAATCTTGCTGGCATAAAGCGCATCGTGGATGGAATCAATGAAAGCGTTCTTTTCTACGTTCAGCGCCCTGTCTGGTCCGGTAAGCACCTGCGCTGCTCTCTGCCGCTGATCCTTGAGCGCCGACAGGAACCTCGCAAACACTGCTTCTCCGATTAATGTCACCGGTTGCCCGAGATCCAGAGAAGCGACAGCTGTCCATTTGCCGGTACCTTTTTGCCCGGCCGTATCCAGGATAACGTCCACCAATGGTTTTCCTGTTTCGTCATCGACGGTCCCCAGGATATCCCGGGTAATTTCGATCAGATAGCTGTCGAGCACTCCGGTGTTCCATTTCCCGAATACCTCGGACATCTCCTTTGGCTCCATGCCCAGCGATCCCATGAGTGAATACGCCTCGCAAATGAGCTGCATATCGCCGTATTCGATTCCGTTATGTACCATTTTGACAAAATGGCCTGCCCCGTTTTCGCCGACCCAGTCGCAACACGGTTCACCGTCGACATGAGCTGCAATGTCCTGGAATATCGGCTGGACGTGTTCCCACGCGCCAGGACTTCCGCCCGGCATAATACTGGGACCGTGACGGGCACCTTCTTCCCCGCCTGAGACGCCGGTGCCGATATATTGTAATCCCTGTTCTTCCACGCGGGTAGTCCGGCGAATAGTATCATGGAAATTACTGTTCCCCCCATCAATGATAATATCATCTTCGTCAAGGAGCGGGAGTAATTTTTCGATAAACTTGTCCACCGGATCACCTGCTTTGACCAACAACATGACGCGACGCGGTTTTTTCAATGCATCAACCAATTCTTCCAGCGAATGGGTCCCAACGATTGTATCGCGGCCCGCAGCCGGTCCCGCAATAAAGTCATCGACTTTGCTCACCGTGCGGTTAAATACTGCCACTGCATATCCGTGGTCATTCATATTCAGCACCAGGTTTTGCCCCATGACTGCCATCCCGATCAAGCCAATATCACACTTCATTCCCATACTCCTGATTTTACTACGATTTTAGATTGTATATTCACTATAAGTAATTATCGTCCAAGCAGCTAATTACCTCTGGACCCGCGCATTTCCTTCCCAGATACTCCAGATCTGGTCTTCATCGGCGGGTTGAGAGTAATCGGTTTCCAGCGTGGCAACCAATGCGCCGTTCGCCCAGCCGAACCGAATCCATTTTTCCGGGGCCCAGTCCCGCAGGATGGCATAGAGCATCCCGCCGACGAAGCCGTCACCGCCACCGATCCTGTCATACACAGGGATTGGGCCAGGCTCAATAACATGCCAGTCCTCTCCAATAGATAAAATGGCTCCCCAGAGATGCTCGTTTGCGCTCACGACTTCCCGCAGAGTGTTTCCAAATACCGTGGCATTTGGATAGGTCTCCTTTACCCTGGTAATCATCCCTTTATAGTTATCGATCTTCTCGGCCAGTTCCTCGCCACCGGCTTCTGGGCCCTGGATGTCCAGGCAGAGCTGGAAATCTTCCTCGTTTCCGATAAGGATATCGGAGACCCCGGCAATTTCATGAAAGATATCAGACAATTCCTCCTCCCTGTTTTTCCAAAAGGAGGCCCGATGATTGAGATCGAAAGAAATTCGGGTATCGTGTTTTTTAGCTGCACGGGCGATTTCCAGACAAAAGGTGCCGGTCTCTTCAGATAATGCCGCAATGAGCCCGGACAGGTGCACAATCTGCACCCCCTCTTCACCAAAGATTCGGTCCAGATCAAAATCGGCAATACTCAAGGTTCTTCCCACCTCGCCAGCCCGGTCATTCTGGACACGGGGACCGCGCATTCCAAAACCGGAATCAGCGATATTGATCTGGTGGCGGTATCCCCAGGGACCGCCCTGATCCACCTCTTTCGCCTCGTAATCCATATGTCTCCGCGCCAGGTCATCTTTGATGAAACGAGCAACAGGACTATCCTTCACGAGAGCAGTCAACACTTTCACAGGCAGCCCAAGAAAGGAGGCCACACTAGCCACATTGGACTCGGCGCTGGTTGCCTGCATTTTAAATGTGTCACTGTTATGTACCGGTTGCCCGTTCACCGGAGTGATTCGAAGCCCCATGCTGGTTGGTACCAGTAACGAATATTTTGCCTTTTCGCGTAAATCAATCGACATCGTCTCGAATTTCCCCTCTTCCTTTACTTGTTTGAAGGTTCATCTATTCAATTAATGCTCATTTTTTTCAGATTGCAGCCGGTATAACAGCTCCCCGGCCTTTTCCACCAATAGAATTCCCTCGTCCTCCAGCCCTTTCCATTCTCCGGGATCAATTGAATCCGGATCACGGTATCCCAGGTTCACTTGTTCGCATTTGTCCTGCGATATTCCGGTAGCCAACGTTACATCAATCCGGGGAGATTCCTTTTGTTGGTCCGGATCATACTCTCCTGCTCCACGGAAATGCGTGGAATGCGCTAATACTCCCCAGGGATAATGTTGAAATTTGTCCCATTGCTCCACAAAATAATCGCGCACGTGATACCCGACTTCCTCAATATTTCCGCCATGTGTGTAGGAGAATTCTGTGATGTGCGGCGCATAGATGATCACCTCTCCCCCGTCTTCGATGACCGGTTCCAGTTTATACATCCCCTTGGCTCCAGTCCACATGTCATCGTACATCTCCGGGATCACCGACAATACCTTCCGAAATGGATTCTCGACATAGTGAATATGGACATCTGTGGATAAATCGGCGGCGGAAGACCATGCTTCTTCCGGCGTCCCGACATACAAACCCGCCAAACCTTCCTCCTCAACCACATAGCAGATCGCCATCTTTGGTACATCGATATACGATGCCGCCCGATCAATCACAGCCCGAACAGGCGTGGATTTCCTTCCGATGACCTTTCTGCTGGTTATCAATGCCCCAAGCCAGTGGGTGAAATCAATCACTTCCTGTCCCGAGATCCCCGGGAAGAAATATTTATTGCCCCCGGAAATTCCAACGACCTCGTGCGGAAATACCGGCCCGCAGATACAGACCTGGTCATAATCATAAATCATTTTATTCAGCCGCACCGGCACATCAATCGACAACAACCCGTTGCTTAATTCCTCGATTTCGCATGACGGAATCGTTCCGATTGTTGTAAAGGTCTCCTGTTCATCCCAACGATGGTTAAAGACGCGGACGTTCTCATAGGTTGTGTTCCACTCACCTTCGCTGATATTTAAATGGCTGAGAATGGCTTTCCAGGACATCTGGTGGTGCGTGCCGAGTGCGATGAGGAAATCCATACCGGACACAGTATCTGACAGGATCTCATGAAGTATTCTGAAAACCTGCCCAATCGGTCCGCTTCGGGTACTGTCGGGGATAATAAAAAGAAGGCGTTTATTTGTCAGATCGTACTGCCGAAAAGCAGCAGATAAAATCTCGGTGGCATCAGAAGCACTGAGTAATTGGTCACTATATCCATAAACTGACACCATCTCCCGATTGTTATCCTTTCTCCTGCCAGAGTAATTATGCAACGTGTCTAAAAGATATATTCAGTATATTGTATATACAAAGTACATAATGCGATCACGAACTGCAAGAGATAGTTGCAGAATTATTGTAGAATAAGGAGTGAAAAATAACGGAAAAATTAAGCCTATCCATTATAAATTTAAAAACCGGATTTATTTGTCTTCCTTCTAACCACCCCACATGGCTGAAGCGACTGAAATATAGCGTATGCGACAAATGCATCCCAGGTAAAATTATCCCCGTATCGGCGGTACCATGAATATAAACGGATTAATTGTTGCGTTTCGGTTACGACCAGAATTATGTATTTAAGAACGTTGTTGTTTCTAATGATTTTCGGTGTACGGAATGAAAATATGTGACTGAAGCCGGAGCAAGATCTGATTCATTGTAAAATTCTTGTATATTGCTATAGCGCTTTTTCTTACGTCAACTTTCCAAAATGGCTTCAACCTTTCGTCAATCCAGTAAAAGGCTATCAGGGGGTTGATTGTAAAAGCCTTTTTTAATCTTATGGTTGATTTTGTGAGCCACTTTCCTGCTTCCCGTTTATATCCGTTAAACCGATATACGTGATAACCAAATCGATAACATCGTGGGGTTATTGCAACAGGTCCAATTCTTTCTGTCCACTGCAGGCAGTGAGCGTTTAGTAGTTATTCGATGACTATATTTCATCCAGCAGATCCCGAATGGATGCCTTATTATTCACTATCAACATCATCCTACTCCACTGATTGCGACCAAAACGGTATGAGCTCCCCACTTATATAAATTGAGCACATTGTACATTTCAAGATTTGAAAGTCCGGCACCCTCACAGCCAGGGATTTGCAAATAGATTTAAAAGCATCTTCCATTGTGGTGACTAATGTCTGATATTTATAAAGACTATTTGATTTGTTATAGAAAAATACATACGCTCAGGGATAAAATCCGGCTAATATTCACACGGTTCTCTTAATTCAAGGTGAGAAGCATGAAAAACGAAAATTTGGGTTCGAATATCGGCCTAGCCCTCGGCGGCGGGGCTGTCCTCGGTGCTGCCCATGTCGGCGTATTCCAGGCACTAGAGGATAACGGGATCAGACCGGCTGCGATCACTGGTACGAGTATCGGCGCATTCATTGCCGCTATGTATGCCTTCGGATTGTCACTTTCGGAGATCGAGGAGATTGCCCTGGATCTGGACTGGCTAAATATCTCCCAGGTCTCCCTGTCCCGGTATGGGCTCCTGTCCAATGATAAGATGGGCGACCTTCTGGACGAGGTCATTGGCAAGGTGGACTTTCAGGAGGCTGACATCACGCTGGCGATGATTGCCGCGGATATCCGCACCGGAGAAAAAGTCGTCCTCGATTCCGGCGATGTGGCTATGGCGGTCATGGCGAGCACCTGCCTGCCGGGGATCTATACGCCTGTAGATCACCAGGAGCACCTGCTTGTTGACGGCGGTATTGTTGAAAATGTCCCCATTTCTCCGCTAAAATCGATGGCGGTAGATTCTATCATTGGTGTGGACTTACTCTCTTCTCAGGGACTGGATTCCCCGGACAATATTATCGATATTCTGGTGAACGCTTACAACATCTCCACTCGCAATGCAATCCGAATACAGCTTGAATCGGCTGACCTGGTGATAGCACCGGATCTCTCAGCATTTAATATGACGGATACCGGGCAAGTACCGGAACTCATTCAGGCCGGGTATGAGGCGACACAACTTATAGGTAATGATTAACCCGATGAACGGAGTCTGAGGTAGCATGAATTCTCCATCTTCCACAGAACCTCAAAACGCCCTGTGGACTTTTGTTGAGGCAGACGAATACACTCTTCCCTCAGCACCCATCGGCTATACCTCGGCGAAAGACCGAATACTTGCAACACTCCAAAAGTTTTGGCCCTCTGCCAAGCAAACATCCCCCCTGCTGGAAGAAAAAGAGGAACTCCGGAATTTGTCGCCGGAACGGGTTCAGGCCATATTACCCACGCTGGAGTGGCATGACCCTGCTGTTGCACTTCGGGCCGCAATCGGAACATGGCTCGATGCAGAGGAACCGGCAAATCAGGTCGTTTTTCTCGTAGGTCCGCCCTACAGCGGTGTCTCTGACATTCTCACCGACTTCGCCCCGCTTGTCGGTTGGCAGGTTGTGGACGCGCCAATGCCGGCTCAAATTCTTTCCGGGAATGACGAGGTGCTTCGACCTGTGATCGAACAAGATGAGCCTTGCGTTATCCCATCTCTGGAACACTGGTTTCTGCGCCACGCACTCGGACTGGACTTAATCCGCCGGTTGTTTTCAGCACTTGACCAGAGGAACCAGCGGTGTCTTGTAGGATGCGACAGCTGGGCATGGGCGTATTTCAGGGAGGTGCTGGACCGGAAACACTCCCGTGTTTTATGCCTGCAATCCTTCGGGGAGGACCGGATTGAGGACTGGGTTATCAGCAATATCGACCGGGAGCAGACGCACATCCCGTGGATCCGGGAATACGGAACGGGCAAATACGTTCTCGCGCCGGAGCAGAAGGAAGAAAACGGATTTGAATCCAGCGATTTTCTGGCACATCTGGCAGCATACAGCCGTGGTATTCCCGGCGTATCATGGCATCTGCTGAAGACGGCATTTCAGTCCCTCCCAGAGAAGGACATAGCGGATGAGGAACAGACCGATGAAATTCGGCAACGCCACGGCGGAGTCTGGATCGCACCCTGGGCGCAATTTATGAAACCCGGCGTCCCCGAACTGGGGAACCCGGTGACGCTTTTTGTGCTGCATGCCCTCCTGTTACACCATGGGCTTTCCAGTGAATTATTAATCGAATTGCTCCCGGTTGATGCAGACCGGGTTCTCCGGACACTCAGTCTGCTGCGTCAGGAGTTGATCGTGAAGAAGGAACAAGATCAATGGCAGGTGGCAGACGTAGGTTATCCTGCCGTGCGGGAATTTATAACAAGCAAAAGCTATCTTACGGACCAATTTTAGGACAGGAGTCGTCCGATGGACGTGATACAAAATCTCGATTTCCAGAACATCCTGCAGATAGTTGAAATCCTGGCCGGCGCGTGGATTCTCATCGTGCTGTTCCAGAAATTCATCCCAAAACTGGCAAACAAATTCTCAGGGAAGCCGCGTTATTACACACTGGCTACGGTTCCGATGCTGCGGCTGACTATAATTCTGGCTGCCGGCGCGCTCATTATCGTCCGAATTGTTGAGCCGACATTCGAAAACCTGGTGGCGCTCCTCGGTGCGATTGGTATCGCCCTGGGATTCGCCTTTAAGGATTACGTCAGCAGCCTCATCGCCGGGATTGTCTCCCTGTATGAGATGCCGTACCGGCTTGGTGACTGGGTCACCGTGGATGACACCTACGGCGAGGTAACCAACATTGGAATGCGGGCTATCGAAATAGTCACCCCGGATGATACCACCGTGGTTGTCCCCCATGCCAAAATCTGGAACCAACTGGTTCACAACGCCAACAACGGAACCCAGAATTTGATGTGTGTCGCCGATTTTTATTTGCGATCGGACAGAGACCCGGGGCAAATTCGCAGTATCCTGCGGAATGTCGGGCTCACAAGCCTCTATACCAATGTTCAAATGCCGGTGATGGTCGTCGCAGAAGAACATCCCTGGGGCACACGCTTTCAACTGAAGACTTATCCGGTTGATCCCAAAGATCAATTCCAGCTGCGTACTGACATGATCCTACGTGGCAAAGACACCCTTCGCCAGGAAGGGTACGAATTCATTCAGGTCACAACAGTGCCACAGAAATAAGTACAAAGGTCTCCCCAGGTATTAATTTTTTGCACAGAAGACTTTTTCAGGTCCCTGGCCCACAGGAAATGTCCCTGATAGCACTCTGTGAAATAAGATTAGGACTGAGCAATGCAATCATGTAAATATACGAATAAACAGAAGGAATAAAATTATGAAGAACTGGAAAATTATTACTGCCCTGGTAGTCGCGCTGCTGGTATTGATTGTTGTCCTTCAAAACACGGCGGCTGTGGAAACCCAGATTCTCTTCTTCACACTCACTCTCCCCCGTGCGCTCCTGCTTTTTCTGACCTTCCTGATAGGCTTCATCCTCGGTCTGGTTGTGATGCTCACCGGAAAACGCCGTACCTGAATTGACTGTGAAAAACAGGTAACTATTGGGAGAACCAACGGGATTTCCTATTTGATCCCAACCATCCGGGGAGCCGGTTCTTCCCGGATGGCTGTAGATAGAAGACGCCTCCACGGGAACGAGATATACTCCAACCTGACTGTTATTTAAATCCAAAAATCAGCAGAAATTCAAACACCACAACAATTGTCCATGCTGCACAAACGGGCAAGTATTTCGCTATCGTCATTTCGACTTGGTCAATTGCTTTATGTTTTAAGTTCACTCCATATAAATCACGTACAATTAGCACCATGTTTCCCAAAAACATAAAACCCTCAAGCCGTTACGGCTCAAGGGTTTCGAGTAGTCGGGGCGACCGGATTTGAACCAGCGCCCCCTACACCCCTGGCGAAGCCTGGTGTTTTTCCGGTGATTTCCCTGGCTATCCTATTATATTATATATCTGTGGGTTATAATCATCGTTTAAAGTAGTAATTTACCGTTAATTTCCGCCTTTTTTCCGTGTTTCATGACCTGTTAGTGGCCTGGAATTTTTGACATAGTGTGTAGAGGTCATTGGTTTTATAACTATTTAGGGGACTATTTGTGTCCCAAGTAATAATAATTAGATATTTCGCTTAATCGACTTGCGAAAATGCGGCAAGATTTATTGATTTTTCGAAAGTTTCATTTGTGGTTTTTTAGGGATCAGTAGCAACTCTATTTATTTCATACACCAGCATTGTCGGCATTAAAACAGAGGTGGATACTATTTAACCGGCACCCCACCATCGAATAATTAGACGCATGTAATGACTCTGCCGCTGATCATGGAGTGGTCTTTATTTCTGTTGAGGTCTGATCTCCTCGAATATGCAGAAGATATACTCTTTACTCCAATTTGCACCTTCTATTGACTTGACTTATTTATTCGGTTTAAGACTCCTGAGCGTTAACTCATCAAAATAACATTGCCCTTTCCCTGCCAGGCCTAACCTTAACCGGACATAATGCAATCGTGGATCTTCCAGTTTCGCTTGTATCGCTAGAGTTTTCCACCCCATTGTCTCTTCGGATTGATGCGACTCCACCATGCCAGGTCCCCAGCTCGCTATCTCTTGTCCGGTTTGTGTATAGCCCAGGATATTAAATACTGCTCCTCTGTTAGTATCCCTAATAGGGGTGGTGATATTCACGGCCACAGATGCTTCGATAATTTCATTCGTTTCCAATTTGATGGGCGACGAAATCATTTCGGTATTCACCCATCCTTCCATATAGGCATCAGGTTCCGGAGATTTCATACGTACACTGTATTGCCCGTCACTGTATAACTCTGCCGATATCATTATTTCACTTATACTCTTTGCACCGGGAACGGATTTTTCTCCCGCACGAAGTTCCCATCCTTCAAAACCAGGTCCTGTTTTTTCAAAGGAACCATCTTGAACTAAATTGTTGGATGAGTACTCCAACTGTAAGTCTTGTTGTGGTTTGTGTACGTATTGTTCGAACGCAAGCGAATGAATTCTGGGAAGAGTACCATCTTCATTCAACAGGGGTTTTATTCCAAATTTCTGCAAAGCCAGTATCATCCGGGCCAGATGGCGTTTCTGGTCATTATAATTCTCCCAATTATTCAGATTCCGACGAATACTTTCGTAGCATCGTGAGAGAGTTACTTGTGCCTCTTGCCCGGCTTCTCGTACCCTGGTATCAGAACTGGCAACAGCTTGGTGTGTAAGGTTCTCAAGTAACGAGAGGTACATATGATCCGTGATCCCATCCCTGTATGCTTCTAGCCTCTTTGACGCACAGACATTCCATTGCCCCTCTTCATCCTTGTCAGCAAACAGAGTGCGATACATCGGCTGTGATTCGACCGGGACGGAGAATGGCTTTCGACTGGCACGAAACGTATCGTTCGCATGCTTGGCATCTATTGTGCCATCAGGAGTGGAATATCCATCTAATCCATATCTCCAGATGTAGTACCCATCCGCCCGGCACCATCCGAGGGTTACCCCAGGTCGGTCGCATGCACGCCAGCTATTGTGATAATACCAGATGGTGTTCCCGTTCTCCTGCCATTGTTTATAGAGGAGATACCTCGGATAATTGCCCGTTATACGGCGATCAACTTCCCAGACGTTACTCACCTGCCCGCTTCGGGTGCTGCACCAGGTATCCGCCCAGGGCGCAATATCTTTTAATACGCTGTTTCCATTCTCCCCACTCAGTAATCCTTCATTGTAACCCACCATATTGGTATACCCGGGATAGGCCGATTTCGCCAGTTGAAAACTCCTCATCATCTCCTCTCGTTTGCTGGCTCTCGGCTCATCGTACGGATTAATTATTATGTGAGTATGCCCATAGGATTTCAGCGTCTCGGCCAGGAACCGAAAATAATTAATCATCTCTTCTTTACTACGTATTTCCGGTAAAATGGTATCAGGGGATGCACCTTGGAATGACATAACATTCTCTTTCCACCATTGGTAATCCACTTCAAAGGGGAATACCCCAAAGACGATTGGATTCAGATTATGGGCAGCCATTATTTTGGCGCGCTCATCCCAATCCCACTTATCCAACGCAAATTCTCCCGTTTTAGAGTTTATCGCAGGAGGTTCGATATAGGCATAATTCATATAGTATTCCTGCATTTTCTCCGCAAAAGGTTCTGCCAGTTCGGGTGGTCCGGGCACATACTTCCAGTTCGTCGCAATCAATCTGGTCTTCAGAGGCAGAATTATCGGCCAGACCTTCACATTCACATGGATAGTTACCGTAGTATCTTCCAGCGATTCCCCGGGGCGCGCAAATACAATTTTCGGATCAGATATTTTGGCGATGATTTCTCCGGTATATGTCCCGGGAGCAATTCCTCTGGAATTGACAGTGAGCCAAACATGGAATTGCTCATTGAAAAAGGAATACCGTGTGTCAGGAAACGGCTTTAACAGTTCCGGCATCGCAACCCGGCTCCAGTTGACGAATCCGTAATACCCTGCTTCCCACATTGGGGTCAGGTGCCGTACCTCCCTGAAGATCACAGCCTCGGGATTAACATCGGTTATGCCAGGGATATCCGCCCGGAGCGAAACATGGCCTGAAACGCGGTATGTCCCAATAATCAGACTGGTATGCTCATACTCATTTACCGCCATCTCCATTGTGATATGATCATTCGACTTAGGCAGAGGCTTATCATAGGCCTCGGTCTGTACCCAGTCATAGGGACTTGTTTCCCGGACAACAAACCCTTTCCCAGGGTAATCCCGCAAATCAGGTGTATGCATATTGATTACCTGGGATTCAATCGGGATTGTTATACACATGAAAGTCCAACAATAGAAAAGTAATTTTTTCATAGTAGCCCTCTTCCGAAATTAACTCATCTAATGGCTCATAAGAGCGAAAGGAATATTCGTAAAAGTCTTCACCATATACTTGCCAAGCTTAAAGAGATGAATAGTATTATCTGGCCCGAACACCGACCGTGTGAACATAGATACCCAAAGAATGAAATATGACCTGTAAGTTGTAGCTGGTTGTGCCCGGATACCCATGGTCATAATCATGGTAAAGTGAATCCGGAATGCGATAAGAGCGGGTTGTCCAGCCTTCAGTCTTCGGTATATCTCCCAGCGCCTCCCAGTGGTTGCCTGTATTGATCATGAGACTTCCGGGTTTTGTAGCATGGAATTCAACGCGCAATTCACAATCTTTCTCCGGCGGAGGGTTATTTACATGAATAAACGGGGTTCCACTGTATCGGCCGGCCCTTCCAAACCGGGCTCTTTTCCCAAGGTGTTGTTCGGGCGCATACCACCCGACATACGGTGAAAAACTCACACCCGGTGCTTTCTTCAGTGGGTTCTTATCACCTTGCTCTCCTGCCGTCACCGATATCCAATCTTTGGGAATGAATTGATCCGCAGGTTGCACCTTGTCATCCGGACCAGCCGTATCGACATCGGTTGCTGATTCACCTACTGACGGCGGAGTTCGGTGTGTCAATACCCGTTCTTTCCCGTCTTCCGGGAGTAGAAGAGTTCTTTGGGTAAATCCGGCATACCGGAACTGCACAGGAAAGATATCGCGAACGACTGAATTCGGCACCTGAATGGACCATGTAATAGTCGTATCCATTCCCGATTCCATTGTTATAAATTTCCCCTTCGGCGGGCAATTCCATCTGCCTGGCAACACTACCCTCATGGTATCATTAACCGCATGATTGTAAAGATTGTATAACCGTACCGGTATTTCGACGGCATTCCCAGCTGCAGTATGAATATTCTTCCTCATGGGCATAATCACCGGATAAGACGATTGGGTAATGATTACCGCTCCCCATTCACCAATTGCAGGCAAAGCCATTTTATATTTTCCATCCGGCTGCTGTTCAGCATCAAGAACCGTCAGTGATGAATCACTGATGTAGACGAATTCCGGTTCCTGGTACTCTGTATCGATAATAACCTCAACTTCTGTTGCAGTAATTCCCTCAATGGCAGAAAGAAATAACAGCAGGTCATGCCGGATATCACTCCGGGATTTTCTGTGATGCTCGTACATATACGATTGCGGAAGGTTCTGAATTTCAACGTCCCGGGTAAGAGAGGACTGAACGTGTGTGACGAAATCCGTTATTTGCGCGGGAGTTTCGTCAAACAATACGAAATGCCCTTCTCCATACTTGTACTCCCGGAGAGTTTTCGGTACCCTTCCATTTTCTGAGCCAAGCATTTTCCGTATCTCAGGCTGGAGTGTTCGAAAAGCGCTTTTATATCCGAGTTTTTCGATCTCTCTTTCAATGAAATCGTGCGGTTGCTCATCGATTTGAAGAAAAGCCCTTCCACCTTTCTCCACGAATGATTCCACATATTTTGCCTGTTGCTCGCTTAATCCGTAAATACTTGGAAGGATAATAATCGTGGGATCCTCATTTGGCGGCTCCACTGCGAATCGTGCCGGAATATGGTTCTCCGAGAGCGGAGTCCAGAGAGTACGGACTGGCTTCGCACCATGAAGCGGATACCGCGGAAAGAGTATTACAACCTGGCTGACATTCCGGGATTGTGAGTAAAATGGCTGGAGCCGCTGCACACTGACTGCCCCTTTACACCATTCATGCCATCGCCAAAGGGTTCGCTCGCCTTCTATATCCGTAGCCCCGTGATACACATGCATATAGTTATTCACGTCGATTCCATCAGGCAGCATCATCAAAATTGTGCCGAGCCGCTGTATCCACGACTGTTCCCTGGAAAAATTTTGGCGGGACTCTTCACCCGGTTCCGGTTCAAAAATAAAGTATCTGTTCACCGGATGAATCAATGCAGTCGTCTCAGACGGGATAAGGCCATTTACCATGAGTGTCATCCCGCGCAGTTCCCTCAGCATTTTCAGATAATACGGCTTATAAATCATCCAGAGCTGGGGACTGACTATGTCCTGCTCTGGCATCCGCGCCCGGGTGATCATCGATTCGATTATTAAATCGCTATAAACGGCGAGAGGATAATCAAGGATCTTCAGCCCGGGTACCCGGGATTTTGCCTCGCCGATAATTTTCTGGTACCAGTCATCGGGGATACCGAGATAATGCGGTGCTTCTATGGAGGGCGCAAAAATGTCAAAAGCCTCGTAGCTGCGAAACCGCCTCTCCATATAAGTATAGATAGTATCTAGATGATTCAGACCCTGGAGCTCTCCCTTTTCCTGCTGATGCGAATACACTGCCAAACCGCCTTCCATCCCGTATTTTCGCGAGTACTTGAAAAAGTCTGGGAGCGGATTGAAATTTGTTAGATCAGGGTGCGATGACTCCAGGTATTTCCAGCGATAATCCAGATTCGGACGGTCATGGGGAAACACTGAACCTCCTGGGTGGCGGTAGGCATTTGCATACACAATCATATTAAACCCCATATCCGCGAGCCTGGAAAATAACCGATCGACGATCGCTTCATCGGTGATGTCGTAAACAATCTCTCCATGAGAAAAATCGAACGGTTTGGCAGCGAAATAATACAGCCCGGTATAAAACCGACCGGGGTCAAAGACCTGTATCTGGTTTTGCCCGTTTACCCTGACGACGATAAGAGATAAAATTATTGGCAAAAGGATTGTGTGGATTGGTCGGACCAAAACCCGGCGCATCTCTCTCTTCCTATAAATATTCAGAAGGTGTTCTATGAAGTTTCAGGGAGCTCTCAAACTGGAACAGGATAAATTGATACTTGTCGTTCATCTACAACCGCCTCCAATTTATACTGAACAAAACACCTAACCCTTTTGTGCGATATTCTTGAGAAAAACAGGGTATGTAATGGTTTTTCATTCAAAAAAACTTGACAATTTATAAATATGAACAGGCAAACCCATCTCTTTCGCCATTTTCCATAAGTAATCCATTTGTCTTTTATACTCTGTGGAGGATAATTCTCCCAGGTTCGTTCGTAATGGCTCAAGGTTCGGATCCTGCGACAGTTCAGCGATAATCTGATATTCCCGGAAAATATTGATCATCTTCTCCAGACGGGACTGTCCGCTTTTATTAGCGACTGTACGTGCTTTTTCCGCAAGGTGGATTCTCCCTTCAATCTGATCTACTACCGTATCACTGGCTGTCTGCAATCGGATGTTGAGTTTTTGCGGGCGCCCGAACAAATTCAAATTCACCGTTGAATCACCGGGATTATAATACATCAACCGGGCCCAGCCCTCCCAACATTCTTTTATCTCATCTCCAAACGGATCGAGCATCAACTTTTTCACCATCGGTTCGGCCTCTTGTCCATACAGTTCCCCGATGAATTTTCCGGAGAATTCGTCAAGAGTCAAATCGGGGGAACGTGAAAATTCCATATACGCTATATAATTGATTTCATTATCAGGCAGGGATGGTGAACCACCATTCCCGATGACAAAACCGTTTACTCCATTCATCCGCTGGTTCGATGCGAATTCTCTTGCTCGATGCAATTCCGGTGAAAATCCACGGCTACCGGTCGCCCCCCATGTTGGCGAATATGCCCCCAGGTGATAAGACCAGTCCAGATTATGAATCAAAGCCACATTCTTTTCAACCGGCGGTGGGGCAGATTTCTCATTCACCTTGAGTTCTATATTCCATTGGGCAATTGCATCCTCCGGCAGCTTCTCTAGTAACCAGGCATCCTCTTCTCTTTTCCACCATGGCGGCCAGAACGTGGCATAGATTATCCAGGCATCCGGGTGGTGTTGTCTAATTTCCTCATAGATGACAGGCACTGCCCGAGTCAGGTCAGTAAAGGAGGTTGGATACGTCAGGCGATTTGGCTCTTGTACAGTAGCCTCACCGGCATAGTCGCAGACATCCATGCCGAAGCTCTCGTTTGTTTCGATATTTACCCCGCCCAGTTCAAAATTGTTCGCTAACCACTCAGCACCATTTCTGAGCCATTCCAGGGATTCATCCTGATACAGGCAGAGGAAATAATCATCCGGTGTATGGGTTTTTCGGATCACCGCACGGAGCGTAGGGTTTTCCTCCAGGAAACCAGGTAGGTTAAACCTATGATCGCTGTTAATAAAATATCCCCCGTATCCACCAGCGCCCACCCCAGGTATTATCCTGACACCTTTTCGCCTGCCATACCTGGCAATTTCCCGGGCTGCTTCGACAGGACTGTGTCGTTGCCCATTGAGAAATCCCCAGATAATGAGCCCGTTATAATCTCGTTCTGCCAGGAAATCGATAAGTGTCTTATACTCTTTTACAAAGCTCTCAGCATCACGAGCATTGCAAATCATCGCATCCCAGGTCCAGAGAATCCGATATGGCATCGGGTGCCCGGATTGAAGAAGTTCTGGTGTCAGTAATAAAAACGGGATAAGTATAACAGCCAGGAGATGCCTCGTTGTGTGATCTGACATATATTTCTCCGTTTGGGCGCTGAAAACCGTGAAGACGGATTTTTTTACTTGTATGTACTGCCAAAATTATCACTGAGAAATAGAGTTCATCCCCGGTAGTCCATTCAGAATTTTTAACCTGAATAATTCATGAATTTCCTATATACGATGCATCGGCATGCGCTCTAAAGTGCTACTATCAGGAATAAGCCACTCTTCGACAGGCTCAGAGTGACACCCCGAGGCGTCATCCTGAGCTTGTCGAAGGGTAAACGCCGGCCCATTGCTGAAACCGATAACACACAAGCACTTTGGCAGTTTCTCCGGTCAGGGTTATTAAATTCATGAATTATTCAGGTTAAAAAATTATCCGAAGGTGAATCTTCTAGGCAATCCCAAATGGAAATCCGCAGACTGTGCAGTCTCGTATTTAGATTTCGTTACCGATTTGTGATTTTTCTCTAATCAGGATATCCATAGTCAACCCAGACAGGAGATGACCACGCTTTTCCCCCATTTGATTGTGTAACACGGACGTAATAATAATCGGTGGATTTATCAGAAAGAGTGTAACGGACCAGTTTTGACCTGTTATTATCTTCGGACGACGGCTCGTAAACCGAAATTTGTAATTGAACCTGATCTTTACCTGGTTCTATGACATGTGTCACTTGGTTGTTTTTCAAGATTTCTACGCGTTCAATATCGGTAGTTCCACGGACAATAATCTCCATTACCTGTTCCTGATCTAAACTCAGGGTCACATCACTCCCCATTGGAATACCATTTAGCGAGACATACAGGAAAATTTTCTCTCCATTTGTTGCAAAACAGCGTTTGCTTTTAATACTTTCGAAAACAGCAGATCGTGATAATTCAGGGGCGAATACCCCGGTTAATCCAGGACGTTCTGCAAATGTGGAATCGTAGTATCCCGGTTTACCCCTATGGGTGTCGCTTCCCCCGATAAACCCAAATCGAATACCTTGGGCGAGGGCGGCCTGGACAGTTCTATCACGGTCTTTTGCTCCGAATCGGTAAAAATAGGCGTTTGAATAGTCTTCTGTTTGCACATGCTCGGAATTTCCGTGGATTGAGAGTAGTTCTACTACTGGTTCATGCCCGAGAAAATGGTTTTTCCAATTATTTCCCATACTATTACGGGAATAGGCCGGGTGATGAGGAATGAGTAACACCTCATAGTCATTAGCCCAATTCCACAATTTTCTGATGGTGTTTGTTTCCTGATCTATCCAGCTCATAGGAATTTCGGGGACATCATTTCCCTTGAAAACAACATTACGATGCCCCTGTCCAAAGCGTCCACCATATTCATATCCATTAAATACCACGAATTCGCCAGGCGCATTAAACCGATTATTGATATGCAGCAGGTCGTTCCACACTTCCCTCGGGTTTTTAAATTTAAATGCATGGTCACTCAATCCCGCGAAGTCCAATTTGCTTACATCACGCGCGAAACTGAGACAGTATGCAGGGGAACGTCTGGCATCGTACGATTTATTACAGTGGATGTGTAAATCGCCAAAATACAGGTTATATTTCGTGCCCTCGGCACTAGTTACTGTCGTCTCGTGTGGATTCCGCGGAAAAGGATTCAGAGAATTAAGTTGGCTCTGTCTGTCAGTTTCAGCAGCCAGCGATTTCAACACATTGATGTGCTCCATCATGTACTTCACCGCTGACTGCGGCTTTTGATCAAGTATCAGGTCAAGTGTACGGGATTCAAGTGCTTCGTATTGGAAATTGAGGTATTGAAAATCCGCTGATTTGGCATCATACCAAACCGAGTACTGTTCCAAGACACTCCGGATTTCCCCTGGATCGGGTGGATGACTTTGTAAGTCTTCCGTATAAGTCAGAATTTTCTTATCCAAGCTATCCAAATCACTCTCACCAATAAGAGCACCGCCTGACATCAATACAAAAATAACTAATGAAAAAAGGGCATACCTCATGGTATTATCCATAATAAAATCCCCGTGATTCTCTTACATAATCATTTTTGTCTCACTCCGATTATGCATTTTCATGCCCTGTTTTGTACTCATCATTTTCCGATCACTGGCTATAAAAGTATTTTAAAATATCCCAATCTCCGTGGGGATACATGAAAAGTCGGAATTGAATATCCTCGTCGATTTTGGGCAGATCGGGCTGATAAACGCCGGTCACTTGCTGGATATTATCCACGGTGATATTCCATATCCAACTCAGATCTTCTGCTCCGCTTTCCTCCTCCAACGACTTATAGAAGACATAGCGACCCGTATCTTCACCCGGACCTTCACTTATGCCCTTCGCATATATATCCATAATACCTGTTCCGAGGAAATACGTCCGTCCCTTCCCGACTTGCTTACTTATTATCGCGGGAGAGTTATCCTCATATCTGCCCAGCACCTGGACTTGAGAGTTCGGCTCGAGCTCGTATCCGGTGTCATAGCTCTGCACATTAAACCTTTTGTTAAACACGTCGACTTTAACCTGTTCGTCTTCGTTCTCCCGTCGAACTGCTTCTTCCAGGCCAAAAAGTTCTCGCCTGTACTCGGAAATATCTTCTGCTTCCAACGTGTAAGAGAAAATCTTCGGATCACTTGTTACAACAATTCCGCCACTGGTTACATAGTCCCGGATGGCATCAAGTACCGGTTTTCTGGTAAATTCCATCACCGGAATGTACAGGACCTTGTAATCGTCCAGAGACTCTTCTTCCGTCCAGATCTCTTTGTCGGAAATGAAATTACTCCAGACCCCGGCTTTGGTTAACTCAATATATGCGGAGAAAATATTTTTCCACCCGTATAGCATTCCGGTGTCCATTGACACGAGAATGGCAGTTTCTCCCTGGGGTGGCTGGAACTTTTTCGTATTTCCTAACAATTTGGACATTTTCAGAATATATTTCCAACGGAGTTCTCCAAGTGTACTTTTATCAGGATTCCCTAACGCGGGGCCCGAATATGCCCCACCCGATGCATTACTACTGAAATCTCTGATCCAGATAAAGAAAGTATCACCCCCATTCCGTGCAACCTGACTGTACCAGTACTTGATAGTCCCTGGCGTCGGCACAATCCTGGCTCCGGCAGCCACCATATTGGTGCGCGGTGCCGTCATAATTCGTGAATCCGTGAGGTCTTTCAACAATCTGGTACTGTACCCCATCAGATACTTCCATGCCAGGGGATCTTCTGCCAGGATAGGTCGTGGAGAAATCCCGGGCATGTCATAGATTTCTCCCCACCTGTCGTAATCCACGATGGTCGAGAAATGTACATTTCCGGTAAAAAGGTGTCTGCCGATATGGTCTTCCAAAATATCCATTCTGGTTTCGGCAATACCACTATATTTGTCCAGAATCCACCACCAGAATTTAATCCGCTGGGCTTTTTCTTCCGCAGTGGCTGGTTCGACCATCAACGGCATATCAAATCCAAAGGTTTGCTGAAATTCGGATTTGACACCGGCATAATCTCTCCGAATTGCCTTATGAAATACATCCAGCGGCTCATCATCCACTTCAACCTGCACAACCCACGGTTGATCGGGATCGTCCAGAAACCGGACATCGAAATTGTCTTCCAACCCCTGAAGCCATGTTGTAAAAAACTCCACCTCGTCATCGTATTTCTTTTTGAAAACTACCATTTCCTCATTTTGAAATGGCTGGGTTACCCAGGTAGTTGGTGTGAAAAAGACATGCCTGAGGCCATATTTTTTGGAAATTCTGAGGGATTCGTATAAACCATTACCGGGGGCATCCGTCGCAAGGATATTGTGTTCCCGCAGTAACAGACCAAGGGTATCCGGATGATAGAAACCGCCCCTCCGGAATCCCTCGAGAATATTCTCGTATGGTTCATTCACAGTGTACTCAGGTTTCGGACCGACCTCTGTATTGGGTTGCGGATAATAATCCCAGTGTTGGTAGGTCCCAAATTCCGTATCTTTCCGCTTAATTCGTTCATAGGCGGCGACATCATATGCATAGGTATATGCACCCTCTTCCTGCACGTTGGCAACCGTGCACCCGATTTGTTTGGCCAGATGATCTAACACTTCCGGTGTAATTTCCTTTTGATAATCCGACTCTTCAGCAGTGAGCTGTTCCGTAAAAATTCCTGGTATTATCGCCAATGCCAAGAGTAATACACTTAGTTTTCGTACATGACATATACTCATATGAATCCTCCTTAAACCTAAAAAATTAGGCTCTCATGGATTGTATTTCTGCTTAGCCGGTTAATTTCCCTGGCTTATCGTTCTTGCCTGTATATTATGCACATAGATTTGTGGTATATTGAATTCAAGCAAAGCATTGGTATTCCCTGTCCCGCCTGCATCAGTGAAGGAATCCCCTGGTAAAACAAAATCCGCAGTTTGCCACTGCTGGGAATCTCGTATAGGAGACAGAGCCTCGAAATACGAACCGTTCCAAACACGCAATTGACCTGGTTGCTCAGCAAGATAGGTGATCCGAATTTGATAATCACAGTCGGATTCAGCACCGTTCAGCCAGAAATTAGGTCCGCCGCTCACAGGATCATCAGCCCCGAATCGTGCTTTCTTTTCATTATGCGCTTTTGGGGCAGACCATTCTGCGTTGTAAAAAAAGGAAACCCCAGGATCATGATAATATTCGTTATTATCTGTTTCCGTGACATAGCCCGGACGAATTTCCGCCGTATCACCGGCAGTAACTTCTACCCATTCTGTGCCGATTTTTTTTCTCGGGGTAAGTGGCTCAGGTGGTCTCTGTTCAGCGTGAATTTTTCGGGGTGTTCCATCACTCGGAATCAGGACGGTTCTCTGTGTAAGCCCCATCGTCTGAAAATGCAAGGCATGGGTCTCCCGCTCAACATCATGAGGAACATTGACTTCAAAAGAAAATACCTTTCGCTCGCCTGCCCGTAACCTGAAGGGTTGCTCTTGAGGGGGGATTCCCCATTCCGGAGGCATGGAAAGGTGAAGTACATCCTTAATTTTCGTATCAAGCGTATTGAATATTTCAACTGAGAGTTGTTGACTACTTCCGGACAGGACGTGGCGAATTTTGTCCTTTGGATGTAATATCGGATATGTTTCATCGGTGACCAGTATCGCCCCATAATTTTCCACCCTCGGAAGCGACAGGAAAATCTTACCATTTTTCTTCTCAGGGGTAAGGCTGATTAAAGATTTGTCATCGAAGTAAATGTAATGTTGCTTAATTTTGCCGTCCGGGAGTAAAAGTGTCACCTCATCAGCAGTAGTATGCTCCGTTGTTCCGAGCAACAGGAAGAGCGAATGTTTATAGGGAGATGAGCTCTCATACTGTTCAAGGATGTAACTTGTAGGAAGATTCCTGGTTTCTACCGAGGGTTCAATATTTTGCTTTACCAGTGGTGCAAGTATTTTTGCAAGAAATGGTATGCCTCCCGGCACCAAATAAAGACTTCCCCGTCCAATCTGTTTTTTAACGATGGCTGGTTTCCCCGACTGCCATGTTCCCACAACCTGAGAATCCTCGGTCTTTTTGAACTCAAACCCTTGTGCCACAGAAGTTTCTCCTGACGGCAAGGAGGCAATCGGTGTGTTGAGTCTTACAGAACTTTTCACGTAATTAGTATATTCCACATCTAAGAGCGCTTGAAATTCCGGAGGGATTTGGTCGAGGTTGTCCCCTATTTCAAAGGTCACTGTCTTTTTGTAGTCTTTATAATTCATCTCAGGTTTGGGAACTAGATTACGTTCAGGATCGAGAATGGTGATGACCGTTCCGCCATTCTTCAAAAATCCCTGAATCTGACTGATCTGCCGGTCTGATAAATGGATCGGAGAGGGAACCAGCAATACCTGACTTTCTATCCGGGAAAGATCAATGGCGAATTGCTGAGTTATATGCTCTTCCGCAAATGGGGTCCAGCCAAAATTCACGAAGTCCGTTCCACCGAGGTCAACATCTTCCGGAACGACCGTGGTCACATCCGACACGGGCGCAGACCCTGCGTAGTAGGGTGCATACCGTTGTACACTCAACGCTCCGCTTGTCCACGCTTTCCATCTCCAAAATGTATTTCTTTTCGTTCTGTTATCGTATCCATGGAACAAATGCGGATACGTAAAAAAATGGATCCCATCCATAGTCGCGGTCAATAATACATTTTGAGAAACGCGGTAAGGTTGCTCTTCCGGTATATTTTCTTTTCCGGCACCTTGCATATAATGCGTGTGCGCCAGGGCTTTGCTTTGGGGGCTTATACCCTCCAGTAATCTCGTTAAACCCCGGTATCCAGACATTTCGCGATACAACGAGAGGTAGTAGCTGAAAACCGATGAGTTCCCGACGAAAAACTGAACATTTTCGATATCCACAGTTCCTGACAGGCTGTGGTCAATAATCGCATTGACCGCCTCCGGTACGTGAGGACCAGAGGGAAAGTCCATAATAATGAGATCAGGTTTTACCTCCTTGGCAACCCGTGCAAGGCGGGCATATTCCTTTGGACGGATATCCTGCCATAATGATTCTACAGGTGGCACGAATCCCTGGAAACCGGGATGATCTTTGAAACGGGTCACTACATCCCTGGTGACAACTTCCAAATGATCAATGTACTCTTCGTGCGTCATATCCTCCTGGCGGACATGCACTCCAATGACTCCCGTGATCCCCTTCTCATAACACTGGTCAAGGAAATTCCTGACAGGTGTTTTCCCTCGCCAGCGTTCAACCTGGGGTTTTAACTCAGGATTATCATGTGGATACAACGGACCTTCTACCCTATATACATAGGCATATGTGACCATGTTTATCCCAACTTGTTGCAACCGGGAAAAAAACTTATCCTGCATTTCTTCAGAAGAAATGTCCCAGAGCGGTCGGTCAACTGTTCCGGCGGTTGGAGACAGTGCCATATTATATGCCCCATAATAATAATGAGGGATTTCAAACGATTCCGCCTGTGCGACGAATCCGGCAGAAACTGCGACAATAAAGAGCAGTAAATACTTTATGAGGCGTTTCATCGGTTGCTTCCTCCTTCTTGAGGTAATATTCTAAACACTGAGTACTGCTCAGCTCTTAATACCGCCGTCGTACATAAGGATTTTTGTTTTCAGGCGGAGCTTCTCGGTCTGTCACTTTGTGCGGATCCCCGTCGACTGCCATAACTATTGTCCGCTGAGTCAATCCGTGCGTTGAGAACTGAACAAACCGTGGGCGTTTCTCAACGTTCTCCGGAATTTGAACCCGTACTGTGAATGATTTGTGTGCCCCGGGTTCCAAAGAATAAGACTGATCCTGACCGTCGACCACAGACCAGCCTTCATACACAGTTGTCGACAACTCGCCTGAGAGCGATTCTGAATACAGGTTATGGAGTACAACTGTCAGGTCCACGGTTTCTCCCCGGTGCCCTTCAACGTATAATTCCGACGGTTGCAAAAGTGGATATGTACCCTGGGTACCTGGAATTATAATTCCTGCATAATCTCGTATAGGCGGCAATTGTATCTTGACACCCCCGGAAACCTGCTGCGGTTCAAGTGTTTGCACACTTGTTTCGTCAAACCAGTAATAGGTTGCTCCGGGATCACCATCCGGAAGAACCACTTCGCCCCCGGTCGCGGTTTCGTTTTTATCAGTACCTAAAAACAGCAGGAGTTCATGAGCCACCTGAGTTGTTTCTTTTTCATATCGTTCCACGATTATATTCCGCGGCAAACCGGTCACTTGCATCCTCTGCTGGTTTTGTTCCTGCACGAGATCAGGTAAATAGACCGGAATGACGGTATTTCTGCCTGACATGGCGATACCGGTTCCATTCCGAAACTGGTGTTCAAATATAATGGGCTCGTTCCATACCAAGAACGGTGTTTCAGCCATACGATCGGCGTAAATTCCAAATCCGAATAATTCGGCCAGTCTCCAGTCCTCCTGGCTGGCGTTCGCATCCGCATTTAACACTTTCTCGATGTATTCAGGCGGAGTAAACTTCCCTGTAATTGCAATCGTTTTTCCTCCCCGCGCTGTGTACTCCCGAAGCAGATGTATCTGTTGCTCTGTTAATCCCTGGGTATATGGTACAATTACCACTTCCGGATCACCCATATTTTTTTCATCCAGGAAGAATCTGGCCGGAATCTGTTTTCGGGCCAAATGCAACCAGGTCCGTTCTACCATGTCCGGGGAACTTTGTACCGGGTATTGTGGCACCATGATCGCCACTTTGGCAGTATTGGTTGCCCGGGTGTAGTAAGGTGCATACCTCTGGACAGACACTAACCCCTTATAATACTCAACTGCCCGCCACAGTGCCGGTTGGCCATTACGGTAACTAACTGGTCCCCAAAAACCCTCCAAAAATGAGAACAAGTGCGTTCCATAAGGAGTGGCGGTTAACAGGACGCCTTGTTTCACTTCATGGGCCTGGCTTGGGCGCATATACGGTAAACCACCCTCCACGACATAATGGGTATGGATCAAAACATCTTTTTCCGGAATCGCCCCCATTATGCTCTGTGTCATACCACGTACCCCAATCACGTCATTACTGAACAATTGTGGCGGAGCCGCTTTGTATTGCACATTCTCAATATCCACTTCTGGTGAGGCGCCATGTAACATTCCTGTACCAAACGCCCTTGCCGAATAGGGGCCAAAGGGAAAATCCATAATCTCGAGACCGGGATTTAGCGATTTGGCATAACGAGCCATATCATTGAAATCCTCCCATGCCACCTCGACCGGCGGGACAAACCCCATAAACTGTTTATTATCCTTGTACTTGGTTATCATCTCTTTGATCGCACTTCTGACATAATCCATGTCGCTCTTATCCTTCCAGAGCCATGTTGCCAGAAAGGCATCAATATCATATTTTTCTGCAGCCCTTAAAAAATTTTCGGTGGCATTTATATCTTCCCATTTTTCATCAAATGGTATGGATTTATCGTCAGGTGGATACACGTTCCCGTACGCGGAGTTCACATACCCAAATGTTGCCATTGAGACACCGGCCTGAGACCACTCTGTGAACATTTTATCAATCCATTTATACTCTGAGACATCAAAAACGGGTTGCCCTTCCCTGAAAACATAGGGAGCAGCAGTAATTTCTGGCAATCCCGGTACATAATAGATCCCATACCGCATTTTACCGGTATCGAATGTCTCAGGCGATTTTGCTTGAAGGGTTGGAATAGCCATAGCGAGAATGCCCAGTAGCAATAGTATCCCAATCCCCTTTTGTATCGTTCTGGAATTTATCATGCGTGTTTTCCTCCTCTTTTGAAGAATAATCTTGAAATTAACCCCTAATTAATAACCCACACAAAGACTGTTCTCAATTTTAGTCAAACCTTTTAATATTTTTTCTACTTTAATTGCCATGCAGTAATGATAAAATTGAAATAAATTCTCCGGATATAATATATCAAGTTCTCTCTATGATATACTTTTAACCAATTCCTCCCAAATCGCAATTACATGTACAGCAGTCATCTGCCACCCAGTAATAAGCTGCACACATTCCATTACATTAATTTTGCTCTACCAATCTGGTCCCGGGATTGAAATTCAGCATATCCCATACGTCAGGTGAGTGTTGTGACCAGATTGAAGGAATTATTTGTATAATATATTGTATACAATATTATACCAGTTTCTTTTTTAAGAGTCAAGGATATTTCGAACGTGGCTGTAGTGAACCCACATCAGCCACATCGCACCTATCAAGATGATAATTCCCCCGAGTATTTCATTTTCTTCCGGTAATTGGCCAAGGAAAACATAGGCCATAGGAAACACGAAAAGTGGCTGTATTGTTAGGACTATACTTGAACGCGACAACTCCCAATATTGGTAGGAACGAAAAGTAAACACCCAACTCAAAGTGGGGCCTAATAAGGCACCTAATAGTGTGATTAGCCAATAGGATAATTCTACATGGAAATCTGCTTTCCCTGTTGAAAAAGTCCAGATAGCAATAACAATAGCCCCAAACAACACGCGGTAAAACACCATAACATTCGAATCAACATCTTTTATTCTTTCCTTCGCAATGAGCATCTGCCCTGCAACTGCCATAATAGCCAGGAGCGTCAAAATCACGCCTATTCCGACGACATCCCACCGGCCAATAAAACTTATTAATCCTCCAGCCACCATAAGTATAAATGGAAATACCTCTTTCACCAGTATCCGTTCGCCAAGGAATAGCGCTGCCAGTCCGATATTTAAAGCTGGTTGAAACCTGTAAATAAATGATTGAAATGTGGGATCCAGTTCAGAAAGCCCAGCCCATGTGAGAAGCATTCCCGCTCCCGTAAATATCCCAAGAATCAAAATTTTATTTACCGATTGAGACGGGATAACTAACTTGCGAATTCCTTTCGTCGAAACATTGAAAATAAAGGCATAAAATACCGCCGCGCTCGTCCAGACTAAGCTGAATGTTTCAGGATTAAATCCGCGAAGACCGTATTTCGCTGTGACAAAATTAGTTGAGAGTAGAAAGGTCCCCATCAGGGAGTGAAGGAATCCTTTGGTCGTATCACTAAGCTCCACGCAAATTACCTGCCCAAAATCTGATAGTGTTCATATGGTGATGATTCATATATATTATGTTTTTGTCTTGGTCTTCAACACACCAAACCATCAGACATCTCTTCCTTAATTCCATTAATCTCCGACCCGACACGTAATATTTCCAGGAGGCGTCACACGATTTGGAAATAATGAGAATTTTTTCAGGGCTGCTCTTCGCCGGATACAGGCCAGGGTACTTTTTTCGTAGACGAATCCTGTAAAAATTTTATCCTTACCTGAGGAAGATCATTTTTTTTGTTTTTGTGAATCGCTCTGTCTGTAATCTGTAGAAATAAACTCCGGTGCTCACTATGGAACCCTCTGAACTCCTTCCATCCCAGGTTACACTGTACCAACCGGCATCCTGTGGCTTGTTTACCAAGGTCACAATTTTCTCTCCACGGAGATTATAAATACCTAAAGATACCTCAGCAGGATTCGGAAGTGTATATCCTATCTTCGTTGTGGGATTGAAGGGATTCGGGTAATTTTGGGACAGATGATATTCTCTCGGTAATTGTCCCTCGTCCTCTGTTTTAACGATATTTTCCGTAGTAAAATGCCATATATCTGACCAGTTAATCAATTCAATTTCACTAACTGCCCCAACCCGCCAGAAGTATTCTGTTGAATCTTCCTTTATTTCAACGCCAACTTCCGTCCGCTGGAGTCCGCTTAAATCAATGACGGGATCAGAGAATACAGAATCCATGCTTATCTGTACTCTGTAACTGCGTGCCCCGGACACGGGGTTCCACTCTAAGGTGGTTTTGAGCGGAACCCCAGTGCTTTCATTTTCGGGAGAGTTTAAGGTCGGCTTACCAACTGACAGTTGCTGGGCATCTCCATATATACGCACCTCATTTATAACCGTGGAACTTGTATCACCGATTATGATGCTATCAGGCAATGCTGGTGGAGTCCACGAGGCAGTGGTGTCGGCCTCGGTTTTTCCATTGACACTTAAGGAAATTTTACCGGTCGAAGTATCCCAATCTGCAGAGACATGATACTGTTCGCCCGGAACCCAAGCGGAGATATCGGTGCTGATGCCAATAGTTTGTGAATCAGCCGTTCCCAAGGTAAATTTGAGGGTATTATCATCGGTCTTACTCAATTGAAAAAGCGGCACTCCACTACTCGAGTCCGTACTCACCAAGACAAGGCTTGTATTAACCGTATTATTTGAGGTCCAGAGTAACAGATTTCCCTTGCCTGCTGAGAGGTTAGGTTCCTGAGTATACTCATCGTAGACGGGATAATAGATCGAACCGTTTTTAAACGTTCCACCAATAATTTCCGTCGAGAAATCAGATAACCTCGGATCGTAAAACAGCAGATTTCTGTCCTCTAATTTGTACAGCACATGTTTTACCCAGCCCCTCGGAGTATAAAAGTGGTTATTATAGGTCGGATCATAATCTGCTACCAAATGCTGATAGGTAAACAGGGTAATATGTTTGGGACGGTGTAACAAAATCCCATTCCGTTGGAAGGTCTCCCATTTTTTAAATCCTTCCTCCCCTTCGGGATAGCCGTATTCCGGCAGGAGTTGTGAATGCCACAGATTGATCTCTACGCCACTTTCCGGGTACGCCTCATTAGTCCAGTACTCCACGGCATTATTCATCTTTTCCTGACTACTGTATAACTTTGGATTGAGCTGAGCGGTAGCCACAGTATATACGCCTGCAGGTGGCTCCAAACCGGCTGCAGGAATCGTGTTGTAAAACCTCTTTTTCAATTCAATGTACGTCCGGAGCCGTTTGATTTCTTCCGGATGCCCGCTGGTCTGGCCCCACGCTTCAAACGCATGGTTAAATCCAATCACCGACGGATACTTACTCAATGTGTCTACAAACGTTTTTGTCCGCTCCTTGAATTCTCCGCTCTCAACCCAAATCTCATGTTCGGCTCCAGGGGGATTTCCCGGTGGTTTAAATGAGGGTATAATTCCGAGATGAAAACGTTCTCCGGCCTCAGCAAATATTTTGACATAATCCAGATACGGTATATAAGTACTTGGGAAGAAAAACGATGATAAAATGACAGAATTAAATCCCATTCCCTTAATGTCCTGGACGGCCGTATTGATCGCCTGTGTCAACGTCTCCCTGTCAGCGTAAATGTTGTTGATTCCGTATTCCTGTTTCCATGCCCGACTAAAAGCTCCCGGGATGACTAACGTGGCATACATAGCCGAATCTTTGGCATGGAAAAAAGGTTCAGTAACAGCAGTCCCGCTCAGATCGAGTCCGGTTCCCTCCAAATGGAGTGTATCCTGTGAGCTGGAATTGTTGTGGTGAAAAATAACTTCGCCAGTAAAAATCGCTTCACTTTCAGGGTGGAAGACAACCTGGAAGGTTGTGTCAGCGCCTGCCGGTATTTCTATTGAGTCCGGAGACACCGTAAACGCGGGATTAGTGACCTCTACCTGGTGTACAGTCAGCAGGGAATCGCTATTATTCTTCACGATTACACTGTCCGTGGTCTCTGTTCCGATCTCAGCAAAACCGAAGTTTATTCTCCGCGGGCTATAAACAAAGACCGAACCTCCGCCCGATAACGTGTTATTCCATGCCAGCGTCCCGGCTTCGCCAGAACCATCTCCTGGAACTCGCACAAAATCGGAGATCCGGACTTCATCAATGAACCCCCTCATGGATGATCCAAAGGGCTGCCCGATTCGCCAATATCGGTCCAGTTCTATTGCGGCAACCGGCGGCATTGAATCCACTTTCGTACCATTCAAAAAGAGCTCACCGCCTGAATCAGCAGAATAGGTCATGGCAACATGTTGCCAGATGTTACGGGTTATCGCTCCGCCCGAGGTTGTCATCTTTCCCCAGGCGCCCTCTCCGTTGTCCCAGAGCAGTCCTTCAAGCTCATATTGTCCCTCTATGGGATGCACCCGAAAATGGTATTTCAACCCCTTTTCATTTCCGGCCTGCGCGATATACAGGTAGCTTTGGTCCGAGGAATCCGGCTTAATCCAGGCTTCAACCGTTAGATCCGTGACCGGAAAGTCGCCGACGTCAACCCAATCACTGCCCCCGTGGAATTGCAGAGAGTGATTCCCGGTATAGGCAAATGGTGTCTCAACACTCCAGGCGGGTCCTACTGTGCTTCCATTTCCAGGGGATGTTCCCTCTTTCAACTGCAGTTCATCCAACCCGCTGTCCCCGTGGTTAATAGCCGTCGACCCCGAGCCACGGTCAAAAAGCAGAATCGCCGGATTTGACTGGGCATCGGCTTTTGTTAAGCCGATTATACCGGATATAAAAATTGTCAACACGATTGTGCAAAGGACGTTGGTACTCTTTTTCATAACACCATTTCCCTTTCTCTCTCAAATATTACAAGGTTATGTTTCGGAATCATTTGATATAAAGCATTTTTTGTTGTCTGGTTTTTTCCCCTGCTTTCAAGCGGCAAAAATATACACCGCTGGCAAGCTCGTCAGCATTGAAGATTATTTTATGTTTTCCCGCCGGTTGATCATCCCGAACCAGAGTTTTCACTAATCCGCCCCTGATATCAAATATTGCCAAAGTGACAAAAGAACCGGACGGCAGGTTATATTGAATCTTCGTTGAGTTATTAAATGGATTCGGGTAATTCGGCAGCAGGTTGAACTGTCCCGGTACAGGTTCTTTCTTTTCGATTTGGGTTTCTTGATCCAGTGTGGAGAGACGGTTCAAAATGTCCATACCCATTTCTCCCGAAATCACATCCGCGCCACTCGCAAATTCCTCATAGAATTTCGGCAGGCCGTAGTAAAAAATCAGATACCTTTCTGCCTGCGAACTCTGTGAAAGTTCATCATTCCAATAATTACGGGCTTGCGTCATCAGTAACCTCTGAGCCTTCCGATAAGTCAGCATCGCTTCACGAGCCTTCGTATAGGATTTGGCATAATTGCTATCCAAGTAGTCTGATACAATCCGATTATACATTGCTTCACCGGAATCGAGCAACGCCGGCACGGATGTGGGAAGCACCATTGACTCCGCTATCTTTTCAGCAACGACTTCTGTTTTTACGCGTTTGTCTTTCAGAACTTCAAATGCTTCGCTGGCAGCAGAGGGTAACCACCGGTTAATCCTGCTTTGGACTGAATCCAGTAGTGCAGCATTCTCCGTCACCAGGATTAATTCGGAAAGATCGAAATTGTCCAATACAATATCCGAACCATCGGTTTGTAAGGTATCAATACCTGTAAGCCTAATACGATATGCATTGCCCGGAAAATTCTTGCTGAGTGTCACATCCGTAAGGGTGGAATCATCCACATACTTGATATATTCCTCTGGGTTTTTCCGTCGCAAGACCAGCAATTGACTATTATCCAAGGTGAAGGATGCCCCTTCAATCTCTTCAGGTGTTTCTTGCACAGTAAGAAGATTGCGCTGCCCTTCCAATATCAGTTGCTGCACGAGATCGATCTCCTTGAAGACAAGCCCGGACTCATTTCTGCGTCCTCTCCCCATCCCGTTATCAACCAAATACTGGTCAGCGAACAGGTAAAATCCCTTTACGCCGGAAATCAGCCCTTCATACAACTCTAACCGAAGCTGTTCGGAAGAAGCCAGAAATGATTCTGCCATGCCTGAACTCAGGCTTAAGTCAAAATCACTGTAAACGAATCCTTGCTGATGTGCCTGGATCCATTGGTGCTGGTATCTGTAGCCTGCATAACCTTCTACATTTGCGGCGAGCCTCCCGATATCGTCGATGCCCACATCAATATTCGGATTCACATACACTCCGTCGCGCATCAAGGGATACAGGTACGTCATAGGATAGACTTTTGGTCGCTGGTACCAGGTCTGCCAGTCCTGCCACGCATCGGGTTTCGCAATCCGATCCGGGTGCCGGAAATCCAGCAGTGTTGTGGTTATAAGGTTCTTTTGATCGTATTTCCTGATAATATCCGTCCATCTCTTGACTGCCGGATAATGCCACCATTCTGCGTCATCCACCAGACTATATCCAAGGATGGCCGGATGATCCCGGAGTTTCAACAATTCCAGCATCCATTCATCCCGCCAGGGATCATCACTCCATTTGTTATGGAAGTATAGCAGAGCTTTCACACCGTATTTCTTACAGATCTCGAGGTTCTCTTCCAATACATTAAACCAGCCATCGGTGTGCATAAAGTATAATACGACCGTGTTGTGATTATGCCCGGCATACTCTGCAATTTTCTCTTCTACTGTCGGTCCGCTGCTGGAATTCACGTATCCCGGACCCTTCGGAAAAAAGGGTTCATCATTAATTCTGAGAACCTGATTTTCCAGGGTGATATTCGTCGGTTCTCCATAATCGTTGGCTGTCAGGGTATCCGGGAGCACGATTTCCTTCCGGCTGCTTGCGAGGGTTTGTTCCACCACTTCCGCGAACAATCGTTTCCGTTTTGTGACCTCCTCTGTTGTCCCGGAAAGGGTCAGCGGAGGTGCGATAAATGCACTGGCAGTATCTTCAGTGAATACTATACCCGCGTAATTTTCCTCGCCGAACTCCATTGCTATACGCGATCCAAACTTGTCCGTATTGTAGCGATTGAAGGCAGATGGCGCCGCAATAGCAACCGACGTATCCGTAAACACCGACCGGCCAAATTCCGTGGCGGACAAAACTAATTCGTCCGGTATACTTCCATAGGAAGGGTTCATACCATAGATATATTGAACCAATCGTTGTCCGTAACTTGTTTGAGGCATATTGAACATGATGACCTTTCCCCGGACATAGAAATAATTTCTGAAGGCCGTCTGAACCAGGACATCTCTGGTATATGCATAATACGGTAAAATGACCAGATCATACTGGTAGAGTATGTCCGGAGCTGTTCGGTCGGTTATAGTGGAAGGCGCAATCAGGTCAAAAGGAATTTCATTTTCAGTCAGGGTTTCTCTGACAAACTCATAGGTATCCATACCATCGGAGGTTGCCAGATTCTGTTGCGGTTGGAATATCGCAACACGAGCGGAATCAGGAGACGTCCCACCTGGTTCTCCGATAGTGCTATTCCATGCCAGCGAGCTATCCAGGCCCGATCCATTTCCGGCAACCCGCACAAAATCCGAGACCCGGAATTCGTCAATCCATCCCTGGAAGGAATTTGCGATATTATTCCCAACCCGCAGATATCGTGTAATTTCAAATACGGGAACCGAACCGATGCTATCAACCGCTTCTCCATTCACATATAAATTTGTGCCATTGCTCGTATCAACGGTAATTGCCACATGTTGCCACTCATTCAGGACAATGTCACCGGGATTAGAGCTGACGACTTCCCAGCTATTGTCGGTGTAATCTTTCAGCAGGGCTTCCAATTGCCATTGGCCGTCGATTTGATGTAACCTGAAGTGCAGCACCACCGTACTTGGGTCAAACGCCTGAGAGATGTATTGGTAGGTATTCGAATTCGACTCAGGTCTGATCCACGTTTCCAGAGTAAAATTTGTAAGTGCGAAATCCATCTCGCTGCCGAGAAAAACGTGATGATCGCTATTGTCGAAATAGAGCGAATGATTTCCCTCATAATTAAAGGGGGTTTCTGTGCTCCATTGCGGACCGACACTGGTACCGTTCCCCGTGTCGGTTCCTTCCCTGAGAGTCCCCTGCACTATACTGGTCCCATGATTTGCAACCGAGGCTCCGTTACCTTCGTCGAACCATAAACTAACCTGTACCGTTTGTGCGGGAAGCAGGTGTATCGCTCCAAAGAAAATTACCATGAAAACAGCAAGTATCTGCGTGTGCCGAGTCCTCATTATTTATCCTTTCGAAGTAATGGATTTGACCTATCAGGCACCAGATCTGTTATCGTATTTTTTCCAATAGATACTCTATCTATTAGGGACAGTGATCTCAAGTCCTGCAAAAAAATCATCTTGGTGTGCAAATCCAATCAAATTATTGTTTGATAAATGCCAGTATCTCCGCCTGGTTCGCCGGGACATTGACCCGGATACCAGCATCGATAAGCGATTCCAATGATATGGTTTTTTCAGTTCCGCCCTGCAACAGAAATTTGACATGATATTGCCCTTCCTTAATAGGCAGTACTTTAGTATTGAGTCTGACTTCCGGCGAACGGGTAACGTCCTTGTCTTTATTCACAACATACAGGATCACCGTATCCTGACCGGCAAAGGCGGCAAAGCCAACTGCACGCTCATCTGTAAATGCCGGGGTGTCATCTTCTGGAAGCAAGGTCATCTGCTCCAGGTTGAATGGTTGAAGTGCCCGCAGGTTCCTGAATACATAGTCCTCATGAAACTCATCCGCTTCAACTTCCCCAGGAATTCCGTATAATTCCGGACGATAAACGAAGCCGAACGGATTCAGCCCTTCAAGAAGGGCAGCGTTTACCTCAGTCTGGTGCTGTGCGGCGGTAATACCCCATCGGGGATCCAGGATGAGATCAAACCGGCCTTTATTACTAGTCCATCGGTCAAACATCCCGCTTTTGGTGGACTGGTAGTTGACTAGATCGTATCCGCGTTCTCCGCTCATGTAGCGATCCCCTAATTCTTCCAGAAAGGGAATCCGTGATTCCTCGCTGCTGTGGATGTAAAACTCTTTCCCTTTACTTTGCACGTGACGGACCAGGTCAATCAGCTGTTGAATATTCGTACTCGGGAGGTGTTCGTGGTATTTATGAGAACGGGTGCAACCCAACACGACAAACCAATCGACGAAGACCCCGTCAGCACCGACCTCATCGAGCATGTAATCGATGTCATCAATTCGATGGTTAAAAAACGGTGAATTCAGGCACATGATATCCCGTTGATCACTTCTTCCTGGAAAGGGATGTTCTGTTTCATACCTTCCACCCTCATTGTTCTGCCACCATACCGTTCCGTGTTCTTCAGGAATGAGATTCAGATAAAGAAACACTTTCTTACCTCGATCATGAGCAGCATTTATAAGTTTCTCCAAACGTTCAGCATCGGCAGCTACATAGGTTAAATCCCGTTCCGGGCTGACATTCGTAAAATTCCATTGCCGCCACCTGTGCATATAGACATAATCCTGAATCCCATACTGGTCCAACGTATCTATAAATGCTTCGGGGGTCGGGGCAATATTATCCGGCCGTGTCACCGAGGTATATATCCGGCGAATTTTTGCGGGATGCTCCTTCACAGGGGCCGGGAGGACATAGAAAGAAGCCTGAACGGATTCTCTGTCCGCCGGGGTGCTATCCACATATGTAAGGGTAACCGGGATACTGTCCTGAAAGGTAACCGAAGAAATGAAGCCCTCTTTTATCACAAAGTTCATTGCTTCCCGTTCGGAATTCACAAAACCAAAGACTCGCCCCAGGGCATAATCATCATAGGTGACCGTTTTCCCCTCTCCTGTAAGGGAATCAAGGGGTGGAGCATCGCGAAGAGTAGAGGACTGGTACAGAGAAACCGGACGAAAACCTGTGGTATAATATTCGTTTAGCGTTTCCCCGTTGATGGAAAAAGTATGCTTGATTTGGTTTGTCTGACCGGGATTTTTATCAATATCGGTGCTGACTCTAATAAATCCCAAATCATCAATTATCCAGGTCATCGTATACTGAATTGGCGGAGAGAGCTGTGTGCCTTCTTTCGACCGCAAGGTCCCTCTGACCACAATAGTAGAATCCCCGTAATTTTCAATTTCCTTAAATTCATCAAAACCAGAGGAATACGTTGTGTCATTATCCTCATAACTTATCTTATACAATCCTATACTTTCCTTGTCACTACTCAACAGATTAAGCCCGGAACCCTTTTGTAACATCAGTGAAACCGGAATTCCGTCTTTGAAAATCAGAGCACCCCAATCTTTGTTAACGATAAAATCATTCCAGGCGTCTTGCGTGCAGCTTAAAAGAAAAACGCTTATTGATAAAACAGCAATCCAACGAAGATAATTTAACATGTTTTTTAATCCTTTTACTTAAAACTAACAATCATATTCAACTTAAACACAGCAATGACCTGCAGTGAATTCTCACCACCGCAGGCCATTACTTTTTTCTGTGTATCCTCCCCTTTTTTTACAGCAAAGCCGACCAAATATTAGGCATTACTTCAGGATAATAAATTTCTTTATGTCCGAGTATGAATTTGCCTTTATCCGGTAAAAGTACACCCCGCTTGAATAGTTAACGGCATTAAATTCAACTTTGTACCGTCCCGCTTCGTGCTGCTTGTACACTAATTCAGTCACCTTTTTTCCAAGGATGTTATACACGGAGATCGTAACCTGTGACTTCCGTGGAACATCATAGCGGATCGTTGTAGTCGGATTAAACGGGTTCGGATAATTTTGATACATCCGGAAAACTTTCGGAAGTCTGGTATCATTTGCGAGTCCCACGAGTTTTTCCGTGGTAAACATCCACCTGTCAGACCAGTTAATCACGCTGTCGGCATTTATTACGCCAACTCGCCAATAATAGGTAGAATCCGCTTCCACACTATCCGTGGTAATTGAATTACTGGTAATACCAATCGATTCGTAAGTCAGATTCCGGAATACCTGGCTCGGGGAAACCAATACTCCATAGGCCACCGCACCTTCAACAGCATTCCATTCCAGGGTTGGTGTGACACTGGCATCAATACTGCTGTCTGCAGGACTCACTAATTCGGGTATAGCCGGTGCATTCCCGATCAGGGGACCATTCCATGCCAAAGTATTGCCTGCCCCTGATCCGTTGCCTGGTACCCGGGCAAAACTTGAGATGCGAAATTCGTCTATCCAACCTTGGAAAGCCAGGGTTGTCGGATGGCTAACCGTCCAGCCGCCGCCGAGCGACAGCAGGGATCCAAACGCCTCGGCGCTTGCGACAGAAGTACCATCCAGGTAGAGGTTTGCTCCGGCAGTGGTATCGTAAGTGACAGCCACATGCTGCCATTCGTTCAGCCTTATTGCGTCAACGGCGCTCCGGAGAATAACGACATCGCCATCTTCATTCCAAATGTATCCCAATAACTGCCACCCCTCTTCGTTACTCGAGGTCCTGAAGGCAAACCGAATCTGGCCGATTTCATTTCTTCCGAGAGCGACATAGGAATGAGCGGACGAAGTTTTATCCTCTGGTTTGATCCAGGCCTCCACTGTCAGGTTCGCCGGTGTAAAACTCTCATTTTCTCCGTCGGTCAAATCGACGTTATCATTTTCTCCCTCGAAATAGAGCGAATGGTTCCCATCATAATTAAAGGGCGTATCGTTGCTCCAGGTTGGACCAAGTGTATCTCCATCACCACATAGTTCCTCTGACCGAAGGATGGAGAAGAAAGTACCTTCTTCTCCATAATTAACTGCTGCGGAGTCACTCCCTCTGTCCAGTCGCAGATCGATAAGCGAAGGTGAAAACTTGAGGTCTTCCGTTGTGAAGACTCCAACTGCCGAGTAATTCCATTTTCCATCAGCGTTCCTGGCACCAACACGCCAATAGTATGGTGAGTTAACAGCCAGGCCGGAAACTTGTACTGTAGTATCAGAACCCACGGTTACTTCTGTAGCTAATCTGGTAAACTGTTCATTGGACGAGACTTGTACCTTATAACTGGCGGCGCCAGACGTAGAAGTCCACTTCAATTCCGGAGCAATGCTCACATCGATTGCACTATCTGCAGGCGTGACCAATTCAGGAGCATCCGGTGCTAACTCGTGTAATGACCGATTCCACGCCAGTGAATTTCCAGCGCCAGATCCATCGCCCGGTACTCTGGCAAAATTTGAAATGCGGACTTCATCCATCCAACCCTGGAAAGCGAGGGTTGTCGGATGACTTACGGTCCAGAAACCACCAAGACTCAATAAAGGGCCAAATGTATCGGCACTCGCAACTGAGGCTCCATTCAAGTAGAGGTTTGCCCCGGCAGTAGTGTCGTAAGTGACAGCCACATGCTGCCATTCGTTCAGTGTTATCGCGTCAACGGCGCTCCGGAGAATAACGACATCACCGTCTTCATTCCAAATGTATCCCAATAACTGCCATCCCTCTTCATTACTCGAAATCCTGAAGGCAAACCGAATCTGGCCGATTTCATTTCTTCCGAGAGCGACATAGGAATGAGCGGCCGAGGTTTTATCCTCTGGTTTGATCCAGGCCTCGACTGTCAGATTCGTCGGTGTAAATTCAAAAGCCCCTTCTGCGCTTCCGACAAAATCGATGTTGTCTTTATAACCGTCGAAATAGAGGGAGTGATTTCCTTCATAAGGAAAAGGTGTATCCGTTGCCCAGATAGGTCCAAGCGTATCTCCATGACCGATTTCTGCTTGTTCTCTGAGCGTAGGATAGGGAATACCGGCAGTCCCAAGGTTCACCGTCGTTGAATCACTTCCTTCATCCATCCATAGTTCGACCGAACTTTCCGGTAAATCAAGGTCCTCTGTCGTGAATACTCCTCTTCCGGACCAATTGACATCCCCACTGTCGTCTATAGCGGCAACCCGCCAATAATAGGTGGACTTTATGCTTAGTCCACCCATCACCGCGGAGGTATCTAACACTCCGGTCCGCTCTGTTACAATAGTATTAAACACCGGATCAGACGCAACCTGAACCTGGTAGGAAGTGGCTTCAGGAACGCTTGACCATGTCAGCGTGGGAGTGATGCTTACATTTACCGCGCTGTCAGCGGGGCTCACTATTTCAGGTGCTGGGGGTACCAACGAATGCAAAGAAGCATTCCAGGCAAGGGTATCGGCAAGACCGGAACCTGTACCCGGAACTCGGGCAAAATCGGAAAGCCGGACCTCATCGATCCATCCTTTAAATGCAAGCGTGGTCGGATGACTGATTGTCCAATATCCATCGAGTGTATGCATCGCACCGAATGAGGCAATACTGTCAACTGCGGTGCCATTAAGATAGAGTTTTCCTCCTGAAGTTGTATCATAGGTCATGGCAACATGCTGCCATTGGTCCAATACGATAGCCCCTAATTCGCTTTCTAATCTGTTCGGGGCATCATCCTCATTATATAAATACCCAACTAATTGCCATTGCCCTCCTTCATTAGAGAGTCGAAATACGAATCGTATTTGGCCTATATCGTTTTTCCCCAGCATGATGTAAGCATGATCTGCCGTTGTGTTTTCTTCCGGCTTAATCCATGCTTCGACCGTTACATTTTGGGGGAGAATATTATTACTCTGACCAGCACCTAAATCGATGTTGTCCTTTTCACCTCGAAAGTACAATGAATGGTTATTTTCATAACTAAAAGGGGTGTCAGTGCTCCATACTGGTCCCGTACTCACGCCATCACCGGTCTCTGCGGTACTCCTCAATACAGTATATGAAAGCCCACTTGTTCCGAGATTGACCGTTGTCGAGTCCTGCCCTTCATCCATTAAGAGTATTACCTGATCGGATTGTCCAAATACGAGTATTGGGAGGAATATTACAATAACCATTACAATAGTTACTTTTTTCAAATTATCCATATTCGCCTCCCGGTTATTATTTCACATCTTTTATGGAGCATCCTCATTTCTTTGACAGTCATTTATTTAATGAGCACCAATTTTCGCGTTTTCGAATAATCACCTGTGTTCAATTGATAAAAATATATACCGCTCGGTACGCCAGTTGCATTCCACTGGACGGTATATTCTCCCGGAGATTGCTGCTCACTGATTATTTCTTTTATAACTTCACCGCGCAGGTTGTAAATGCGCAGGGTCACCTTTGCTTGCTCCGGCACTGAATATTCGATAGTAGTTTGAGCATTAAAAGGATTGGGGTAATTTTGCTGCAGAGAAAATATGTCGGGAGTGTTGCCTTGGTTTCCAACCGCTACCGGCTTTTCCGTTGTTAGGGTTACAAATTCGGTGGTATTCGGCGGCACCTGGATTTCAAATCCGGTCCCTGCGATCTCGTCAGCCGTCCAATGCCCGTATAACTCCCCCTTACTGATATTCTTGACATAATACTGCTCCTGCGTGCGTAATCCCAGTTGGCCTACCATTGCAGTTACTGTCGTTGATACAGTCTGGGTCGTATCCGTATTTATGAGTCCCAAAATCGTGGTATCCGGACCAGTGAAGGCAGACACCCCAATCCGGTCATCCGTACTAGTCACCTGTCCTTGAAGGTTTACCCGGTACTGTAACGCCTCAATATCAAAGGGTTGCAGTGTTTTCAGCAATTGAAACGGATAGCTATCCGCAAACTCGCCGGTGACTCCAGAGGGAATCCCGTACCAATAGGCTCTGTACGTCCAGCCAAACGGATTTAGCCCTTCTAACAATGCAGCATTTACCTCAAGCCGGTTTTCTGCTTCACTGTATCCCCACCGTGGATCCAGAATCACGTTGAACAGCCCGGTATTCGATGTCCACCGGTTAAAAACGCCACTCTCCGTGGACTGATAATTAACCCGGCTCCAACTCCGTTCGCCCGAAACCAGTCCGTCTGATAACTCGGAGATATAAGACGCCCGGGATTCTTCACCACCGTGAATATAAATCTCCTTCCCCTTTGAATGGACATACTGGATCATTTCAATCAACTTCTCTGTATTACTGGCTGGGAGATGGTTATGGTACGGATGGGATTGTGTACAACCGATAATGCCATACCAATCCACGTAGATGCCATCCGTATTAAATTCATCAAGCCTGTAATTTGCATCATCAAGCCTGTGTTCATAAAATGGCGTATTTAAGCACATGACATCTCGTCGGTCGTTGAACGGATGTTCCGTCGCATACTGCGCACCGTTATTATTCTGGTACCATACTGTGCTATGTTCTTCAGGCAAAATATTGAAGTATAAAAATACTTTGATTCCACGCTGATGTAATTCGTCTACTAATTCATGCAATTGATCCGGATTTGATGCCAGCCAACTCAGTTCCGTGCTCTGATCATTAAAATTCCAATACCGCCAGCGGTGGAGATACACGTACTCGGTAAACCCGTATGCCTCCAGTGTGTCCGCAAAAGCCTCCACCGAATTGGCTATCCCGACCGGTTCTGTGACACTGGTGAAAATCCGGCGAAGTTGATGACGCGTCCGGGTGGGTGCCGGCATCAGGTAAAAGGAGGATTGAATAGTCTCATACTGGGAGGGCGTCGTATCTGTGTAGGTTACTGCTGCCGGAGGAGTATTTTGGAGAATCGCTTCATGGATATACCCCCGGTCAACCACCATATTTATCGCCTCCTGTTCGGAATTAATGAACCCGAAAACCCGGTTGACGACATATTCATCAAAATGAAAGATTTCACCGATTGTCCCAATGCGGTCCATGGGCACTTTTTTCAGGGAAGTATTCAGTCGAACTGAAGCTGGCTGAAAACCTGTATAATAATACTCATTAAGACGGGAGCCGTCGAAGGGAAATTTGTACTGCAAAGTGGTCGGTCGCGTACCAGTCGGCGAACTGATGTCGAATTGGCCACGCAGATATCCTGCCGTACTCACTGTCCAGCGGATCCGGTACTGTATCGAATCCGGAGCGGGTGTGGCCGATGTGTCGTGAAACACCCCGGTAAATGTCACGGTATCCGCCTCAATCGATGAAGTCATCGCTGGATCATATGCCGAAGAGAACAGGGTATCATGCCACGTGAAAAACACAGCCCCGAGTTCCCTGGTGTCCCCCAGACCCGGGAGCAGATTCTGACCGCTACCATGATCCAATGTCAGAGACCGGGGGAAACCCTGGTAAAATACCACCTGCCCCCAGTCCTGCTGAACACTCACAATCTTATCCGTCGTATCCAACCCTGCTTTTCCATACCCTATCACCGCCAGGGTATCCGGTGACGTATCGCCGTTATGGAAAAACACGATTTCTCCCAGGGTCTCATGTTTTGTCTGGGGCATATACGCAATCTCAAACGGATGAGTGGTTTTCGGCACAATAGTCGCTGTATCTGTAATAACCCGAAATTGCGAATGGCGGCTCTGTACTGAATCAACTTCCAGGTTCACATTACCGCCGTTCTTTACGTCAACATCCTGAACAACGGTATCGCCTATCGTGACGGTGCCAAAATCCAGGGACCCTTTTGATAAAATAAATACCGGTGCCTGTTCATATAATGTATTATTCCATGCAAGAGTATTTCCTTCACCTGCCCCGTCCCCGGGAACTCGTGCGAATTCGGAAAGCCGGACCTCATCGATCCATCCTTTAAATGCAAGCGTGGTCGGATGACTGATTGTCCAATACCCGTCGAGTGTATGCATCGCACCGAATGAGGCAATACTGTCAACTGCGGTGCCATTAAGATAGAGTTTTCCTCCTGTAGTTGTATCATAGGTCATGGCAACATGCTGCCATTGGTCCAATACGATAGCCCCTAATTCGCTGTCTAACCTGTACGGTGAACCTTCCTCATCATACAAATATCCAAGTAACTGCCATTGCCCCTCTGCTTTAGAGAGTCGAAATACGAACCGTATTTGCCCTATATCATTCCTCCCCAGCATGATGTAAGCGTGGTCTGCCGTAGTGTTTTCTTCCGGTTTAATCCATGCTTCGACCGTTACATTTTGGGGGAGAATATTATTACTCTGACCAGCACCTAAATCGATGTTGTCCTTTTCACCTCGAAAGTACAATGAATGGTTATTTTCATAATTAAAAGGGGTGTCAGTACTCCATACCGGTCCCGTACTCACGCCATCACCGGTCTCTGCGGTACTGCGCAAGACTGGTTCATTCAGACCTGCATACCCGTTGTTCAAAGTTGTGGTTCCACTTCCTTCGTCGAACCACAATTCAATCATTGACTGCTGTGCATGCAGGTATGAAGAACTTAATAGAAGTATTAAGAAGAATATTAAATTGCTATACTTGTGACATACTTTCATTTGACCCTACCTCTGTCGGTTTAGTATTTTTTCTGAATGGTATGGTTCTTACTTGTTTTGAATTGTTTGTTATTTAACAATTGCAAATTTCCCCTTTGTTGCGGCATTAGTATTGTTATCAATTACGTGAAAAATATACACTCCACTCTCAGCAAACTGTCCATAGTTTGATATCTGGTCCCATTTCGCGGAACCTGTACCGTCGTTATGGTGAATGGTTTTCACGAGGTTCCCCTGGAGAGAATAAATACGTATCGTACAATTCCCCGGAATATCAATAAATTGAATTACATCCGAATCCCTCGGCATGGTGAATCCCGATTCGATAACAAAAGGATTGGGAACAACAGTGACATTATTCAGAGTCTCCGCTCCAGGTGTTCCAGCATAAAACGGGTCACGGATACGATTTGCATGGAGTGAGCTCTCCAACGGTTTTACTGATCCGATACTTGGGTCCGGTGGCCATTGATCGTGTCCGGAATCATAGCTCGTCATGGCATAATAATATCCTTCACCTGCTGCAACACTGGTATCTGTGTAGGAGTAACTTCTGGTTGCCGCATCGTAATGGGTAGACGAACCCTTTGGAATACTAGCGATCAGGTTCCATGGACCAATCGGAAGATAATTAGATCTGTAAATCTTATAACCAGCCAAGTCTTGTGCTTCGGCGCCCTGGTAATCTGAATCTGTTACCTGTTCGACAGAATCACTCCAGCTCATAACATTTCCGATCGCATCCTCTGAACGACCTAATTGAAATTTTGGCGCTGGTGGAGGATCCGGAATATTGTAACCATGCTCATAATTAAATTGCGCCCGGTCGGCAGCATCTTCCAGTGAATCCAGACCGGTTCCGACCAAAAACCCGGGCGTATTTGGATCCACTGCCTTCTTGTAAGACAGTCCACCAATCGCTTCAGCCGTTACCACCTTAATACTGTCTCCGGGTTCAAGTGTGTAGGGTCCCAGAGTGACTAGAGTAAACATTCTGTCCTCGCCAAAGTGCTCTTCTTCCCGTCCGGGGCGGTATGCTGCGGTGGATGGATTTCTGATAATCTCATATTGCCCCATATCATACCCGGAAGCCCCGGAAAATGGAGTGGTTGCCAGTGTCGGATCCATTGCCGACCACGTATAATCATGGATATGGTTTGCAACACCACTGTCATTTGGGGAAATGTAGAGAAATCTCAACCCGGCAAATCCGGGAGCCAACCATTCACCGTTTTGATTTGGCCCTCCCTGTGTCCAGTAGTCATAGGTATCATCCCCAGCCCGTCCTTCAAAGTCTCCGTTCCAGCCATAAAACATTCGTCTGTTTTCGTCATACGTAAAAACGTTATCACGATTCCCAAGGTTTGCAACCGCCGGGAATAATATCTCAAGGCTCCTGTGATTAATCGAAAAGGGGCGGGTGAACAGGAGGTACGTGGAGTGCATGGTGGTGTCATTTTTCGCTGTATTCGTGATCGTATATTCGATAATTATATAATTTTCATCCCGCATTGACCCGTTCCATGCTCTGGCCTCGCGCTCTACCTCCACAGGTAAAAACAACGGCCGGACTTCCTCACCGAAGGAATAATCTCTGTTAAATTCCCAGACAGTCCTGACTGTCTCTTCAGCTTCATTCGGATTTGTCTGCAGCCAATAATTTTCACCATTGGGATAGAGTTTCTCGTGTACTTTTACCCTGTATTTTGCGTCCGGCGACTCACTGATGGTCTTTTCCGGAAATAATCCCCACTGTTCCACCCCCAATATTGAATCCGAATCGCTGGATAATGCACCGATACAAAACCCTGAACCTGCGTGATGCGCAATAGGCCCGCCCACGCTTAATGCAACACGCTCGTAATCGAATCCCGGCCAATCCATAGCATAATCGACCCTGCGAAAACTTCGATAGGTATGTCCAATATTCCCCTGGGTAAAACTTTCCCAGAGTTTGCCCCGTTTAAAATGGATGACACTTTCCACATTGGCTTGGCCAAATGCCAAATTTATAGGGAATGCGCATAAGACTACCAACAGAGTTATGGTAGCAGTAATAATCAGCCTACTTTGATTTATCATATCGTTCAATCTCAATATTATCTAATCTGTTCCTTATAAAGTAAATATCTCCCTAAGGTTCACACCGACAATTATCACACATTATCAAATAAACTAATAGTTTGACCAAATTAGTTTATTTGGTATTCCTCTCAGGAGTTTATCTATAATAACAGAATGCTAAATCTTAGTCATAGTTATGGCCAGCAAACTCTTTTCACCTTTAAATTTTATTTTAACAAGATCATTTTCCCTGTTGCCCGGTTATCTGGTGTGCTTATTTTGTAAAAGTATATTCCGCTCGTGAGTTCTGAGCCATCATATTTGATTTGGTGTACTCCTGTCGATTGATCCCGATAAACCGATTTATGGATTATATTTCCAAGGACATCAGATACAATAAACTCAACCGTAGTAAGGCTGGGGATTGAATACTGAATTGTCGTAACCGGGTTAAAGGGATTGGGGAAGTTTTGGGCCAGTTTAAACTCGTGCGGCACACCATCAGGCAAATCATGCACATCAGTCGGTTTTTCTACCGTAAATACGCGACGTTCCGACCATGAATGTAATGTTTCATTCTGCTTGGCCCCTACCCGCCAATAATACGTAGAATCGTCCATTAGGCCATTTACCGGGACTGCTGTCTCTGACACCGCTGAATCCAGAATCATCGAACGAAAATCCGGTGTGGAAGCAATCTGAAGCTGGTATCCTTCCGATTCACTTACGGCTTCCCATTCCAGTGTGAGAGAATCCGGCGCATCAGTGGCACTATCTGCCGGGGATACAAGCACCGGGGCCGTAATGGCCAGATCCCGAAGTGAGGTATTCCAGGCAAGTTCAAAACCAGTTCCATTACCTTCGCCTGGGATTCTTGGGAAGTCAGAAACCCGGACTTCATCTATTTCACCCCGGAAAGCAAAGAGATTCGAAGCGCTTATTGTCCAATTCCCATAAAGGTCGATCATTTCTCCAAAGGAAGGCATTGATGCAACATTTTCACCGTCAATGTATAATTTCCCCCCACTTTGCAAATCATAAGTGAGTGCCACATGCTGCCAAACACTGGTATCGATAGTCCCAGGCGAACTCTGCATTACATAAGCGCTTTCATTCGGATCATATAATATACCCATTAAACGCCATCTTCCTGCACCGTCCGAGCTAACCCGGAAAGCGAATCGGACAACCTCGGTTCCCGCCCATGCAACATAGGAGTGTATATTATCCTTCTTATTTTCTGGTTTAATCCACGCTTCCACAGTTATATTCTGTAAATCGATATTATTTGAATCACCACGACCGAAAAATACCCAGTCCTCCTCAGGCCCTCCAAACCAGAGTGATTGGTTTCCCTCGTAGCTAAATGCCGTGTCAGGATCCCAAATCGGACCGAAGGTTTCTCCATCGCCAGGTTCTCCGGGTCCTTCTTCCTCACCTCCGCCACCTCGCCGGAGATGACCATAGGGCAATCCCATATCCCCCCTGTTCACTGTCAAACTGTCTTCTCCCTCATCAAACCAGTACTCCATTCGAGTAGACTGTGCTTCAACACCGCTATAATTAAACGCAATCACTGCAAGAAATATCAGAATGCTTATCTTAACTAATCTAGTACCCATACTGGCTTCCTCCCTTTATTCGTTCTTAAATATTATGGATCCCAAATTCTTTTAATATGATATCTTTATCCCCAGAGAAAACATCAGACTACTACGTGCAGGAAACCGGTCATAATGGACTGAATAATTATCACCAAGCATTCCTGAAAGATCGGGATAACTTACATACCGGATATTCATCCGGGTTGCAAATTTTTCCCAGAAAAAAATATTTACACCCGTTCCAACGTCCGCAACAAATAGTCGCCCTTCTTTCGGAACAGCATACGTATCAAAATTATAGTCGTAATAGTATTTTTCGCCGCTGGCGAGCTGGTATTCTTTCCCCCAGGTTTCATCCAGCCAGAGACTCCGTTTAAAGGCAACAACCCCCAGTCCCCCTTCAATGTACGGCTGAACATTTTCATTCCATTTTGGTTGGAATACTACAGACAAAGTTACCGGATAAAGTAAGAGTTCCTGGCTCGTTGACTGTGAGACGTCATATGTCTCCTGAAAATTTTCCACACGAATTGAGTAAAATTCCTCCCAAAAGTCCCAGCCCCAGTTTTTTACTGCACTGTCCTGGTTCACGGTATTTTTGAAATACCCCGCAGCCAAGCTCATTTCAAAGGAGTTTCCCAGGGGAAAATCCAGAGCCCCTGAATATCCATACCCAACGACCTGAGTCACTTCACTTTTGAGAAAAAGTCCCGAATTATAATGCACGTCGAAATCGACAGCGTTAAGCACTTTACTTAGCTGCCCAAAAAGAGGTGGGATAATACACAATTGAAGGATCCCTATTAAGACCAGATTTTTATACTTCATATTTTTTTCCCGGTCAATAGCACAAATTTAAAATGTCAGGTAATATGACAATTTATTTTCTTGTATCGCTTATCAGTCATTTCTATTAAAATCAGTCAGTTCTTTCCCAGAGAATATCCAGTGTAATTATAATGTTATCCCCAGAGTTAAATACCATTGGAATGGCTCGTTTCGGTATTCCTGGAAATAATTGAATTTATTTTGAGCGCTTTCGGGATCACCAATTGTCACGTTGTCCAGGACCCAATCCTCAAGTTCTGTTGTACTCATAGGCGTGAGCCATTGATTATCAAACAAATTTTCTATTCGTATTCCGACAAAGGTTTCGATCCCACCGAAAGTCAGACGCCGGTTTAACCGAAGGTCGGTTTTATGTTCGATTGGATACCGCCGGTTATTTACCACATCCAAATATTCATCAAAGGATGTCACATATGTATACGGTTGACCGCTTTGAGCAGTGTATATCAAACTGAACATAAACTTTTCGAATGGACGGATTCCGAATATCTTTACTCCTTTACCCTCGGGAATCCCGTACCGAACAAAGGACCGGATCATATGCGTTCTGTCTGAGGAGGTTAAATAAGCGTTTGCGTTCCTCATATTTAATTTATTTCGGGGATCATCCGGATCCTCCGACCATATTTCCGCCGCACCATACGTTCCCGCTGTGGTCCTGGAAAGAGAATAACTGATCTTGTAATACCATCGGTCATGTACGGAAAGCCTGTGGGTTTCCAGATTTACTTCGATCCCCTTCGAATCGCCATATCCGGAATTATCATAACTGAGATACCACCCGCCATCCCGAATATTTCCCGTGGGCGCGTGAATACGAAGATTGGTCGATTGGCTAATCCGATCATTATAATACGCTGTGACCTCAAGTCGAAGTTTATCGCCGATGCTTTGCTGAATGCCGCCCTCGTAGCTAATTGTGGTGAGAAAGCCCATATCCGGATTTCCGAGAAATCTCCATCCGAACAGCGTATTTCTATACATCGTGTATCGGTGTTGCGGCATAGCATTGAAATGTCCGTACTGAAAATGCAACGCTGTATTTTCAGTAATAGGATAGGACAATCCTAACCTCGGCGATACCTTTACCCTTGATTCCGGCATGGTGGTGGTCGGATCGCCAACTGAATTACTGCCCTCGGCCTGGTAAAAAGGGTTAAACCGGTTTGAATAAAACGGGGTATTCACATCGTAACCATCTATTCTCAGTCCGAGGTTTGCAATCATCATTCCATATTCCATTTTATCCTGGATATACCCGGCAAAATAGTACGGATTTCCCTTGTAGTGAGTTGCTAAACCTATACGGCCAATCCATCCCGCTGGTCCCAATGATTCGCCAATAACAAAGAGGTCCCAATACTTCATAATCAGACCGGCCTCTACCATGTTATTGGCATCGACCTGGAATTCCCCATCCGTTGAAAGTTCATACACATCTACCTTCGAATCTTCAAAATACGCAGATCGTCCCATATTATTTTTAAGATACCCTTCATCCCAGGGCCCCCCGACGATCCACCAGGGATCATTCGCACCGGATATCATTATTGGAATCGACCGGGCGGTTTCTTCTTTATGGTAAAATTGAACTTCGTAAAATGCCTTTTGACTGAGATTATGTATCCATTTAATACTCTGGGAATTGATCCATTCATCCCTGCCATTTTCCCGCTCCAAAGCATATTTAAAATTGCCCGGACGACCTGCATTCCTGATATCACCCTGATAGGTGCCGGCATTCCCGCCATTGAGATGAGAAGCCTGCCCCGTAAATAATAATTTATACCTGCTTTTGAAGGGAAAGCTTACCGTAAGAGAAAGGTTTTGATATACATTTTCTTGCTGAAATGTTGGTACCCGGGTTGGTTCGCGGCGATCCTCACCCGACAAGAAAAACGTCATGGCATTTCCGAGAGGACCACTCAAGCTGAACAAGGTTCGTGTATAGATTAAATCACGATAATCATACGCCCCACCTTTATGCTGCGAACCGGGAATATGGTTCCTCTTCCATTTATCATGCAGGTAATGGAGGGAATCTTCAGAAATTCTGGAATCCTCAGGTCTTGTGCTATTCCATTCCTCCCATGCGGTAAAATCTCCCCAATTTTCCCATTCGGCGCTTTCTTTCTTTGAGTACAAATAAGGCCCCCAGTGATATTTTCCGGGGGGGCGAATTTCTAACCTTACACTGCTGGATAGGTTTTTACTCCCTTCTTTTGTCACTACGTTAACGACTCCTGATTGGGCTCGGCCGTATTCTGCGTTAAATCCACCGATAATCACTTCCATTTCTTCGACGGCGAGCGGGTTAAAATCTTGGTTCCAGTTTCGGTTATCCAGATTATTTCCGTACCCGGGGCGCGCGATGGCTGATTTATCCTGTTCCACCCCATCAATATAAAATTTTAAATCGTCCGTCGGCCCCCCTCGAACCTGAAAAGTCCCATCGGAGGAACGTGATATACCTGCTACAAGGTCCACAGCTTCTCTGAGCCCTTCTATGGGGGCATCCGTAACCTGCTCCGAACTCATTACTGTGCTCGAATGCGTTTTATCCTTTCTTATAACAGGTCTTTCAGCCACTACTGTTACCGAATCACCCATTATAGCAGACGACTTGAGTTCGAAATCCAGGAAAGTCGTTTTATTAATGGAGATATTGACACCTGTTTTAATTACGGTTTTATACCCGACCATGTGCGCCTTTATTTTGTATGTACCAGGGCGGAGATTCAGGATGAAATATTGTCCATCTTCATTAGCGAATCCCCCTTTCGCCGTACCGACTGCCGTAACATCCGCACCAATAAGGGGCTGTTCAGTCTCCACATCAGTAATTTTTCCTGAAATTTTGCCATACTGCGCATAAGCCTGGGATATAAAACCGAACAAAATAAAACTGAAAATAATAAATAGAGCGCTATTCTTGGTCATAACGTTCTCTTTGTTTTGTCAAGAGAAGCCAGAGAAGCTTAGTACTGCTCCTCCGGCTTCTTATCAGGTAAGGCAGATATTTAATACAATTCTGTATACAATTTTAATGCAATTTATTATCATAAGCAAGGACAATCTAATTTTTACTCTCTTGCATGGTATATTTGATAATTCAATATGTACTAGTTATTTGTTCCCGTATCATTTTTGTGCCATCCCCATTACCCGGGCACTTACGAGTGCCCGGGCAGGAAAAACCAATTTATCTGGGATTACTGGCAATACATATCTATTTCAGGAGGATCATCTTTTTCATTTCTTTAGACTCGCGTGTCTGAATCTGATAAAAGTATATTCCGCTGGGAAGGTGTTCCGCGTTATAGTCAATGACATGCCTCCCGGCTTTCTGTTTTGTATTAACCAGTTTATCGACTTGTTTACCATTGAGATTATACACCGATATTTCCACCGGCGTATCTTTCGCAAGATTATACTGGATCGTTGTCGCCGGATTGAATGGATTCGGGTAATTTTGCATTAATGCAAAATCTTTAATATGGGACTGTTCCCAGGATACACCTGTGGAGGGACTAAATATAAACGCCCTGGATTCAGACCAATTTGATGTTCCGTAATCATTTACGGCCCCAACACGCCAATAATAGGTGACTGATTCCTTTGAAGTATCAATCGTATCTCCCCCAAAGAAAATTGTATCAGGGAGCGTAAAATCTATTGAGGTCCCATCAATATCACTTGAGTCAATCTGGGTATAACGATAGTCTGACCTTAACGTCACTTGCACTCGATAATATTCAGCATCAGGTTCAGATTCCCAACTCAACGTTGTAACGGAATCGGATACCGATACGCTATCCTCAGGACCGCTCAATACTGGTGGTGGCACTGCCAGATACGTAAATGTCGAGTCCCAGGCGAGATTGAAACTGCTTCCGGAGCCGTCTCCTGGAATTTTCGGTATATCCGTGACTCTGAATTCGTCAATCCATCCCTTAAAAGCAAAGGTGCCCGGATTACTTATCCACCAACTACCATCGAACGAGGGTAAATCGCCGAGAACAGGGAGAGTTGCTATTTCAACTCCGTCATGGAACAGTTTAGCCCCCATTGATACATCATATACCAGGGAAACGTGCTGCCATACATCCAGTGAAATACTATCTTCCGAACTTCGCATCACCTGCCATCCGGACTGCTGATTATCCCAAAGATAGTTTTCAAGTCTCCACACGCCATCAATCTGATTTAGTCGAAAAATCATTACCTGCCGGACGGAATCCCTGACAATCAGGATATCTTGCCGTCCCGCTGCAGATGCCGGGTCTTCAGGTTTTATCCACGCTTCGATCGAAAAACTCTCTATTTCTCCGATACCGTACCGTTCTCCAACGCCAACCCACACATTATCCGGATTTGGACTTCCACTGAAATACAGAGAATGGTTGTCTTCATAATTAAACGGGGTTTCTTCGCTCCAGACTGGTCCCTTGGTCTCCCCATCCCCTGCTTTCACCCCGGTTGACAGCCTTGGATTTGGCATGCCAACCAACCCCTTGTTAATTGCGGTTGAATCTTGTCCCTTGTCGAACCACAATTCTATCAGGCTGTTCTGGGAAAAAACTGTGCTGGGAATAACGAACCCACACAACATAACAGACAATACAAAATGTAATACCGGTCGTCTCATTTCATACTCCTCCTATATGATTTTTTTTCTTGTTATTTAAGGATGACCATCTTTTTTGCGTCTTTAAATTCGGCTGCTTGCAAAGTATATAAATACACGCCGCTTGGAAGTGATTCATTTTTGAATTCCGCGTCATAATATCCAGGGCCATGCTTTCGATCTACAAGGGTCAGTATTCTTCTCCCTCGGATATCGTATATCATCAGTTGCACTTGGCTCATTTCAGGTACCTGGTACCGGATTGTAGTCAGTGGATTAAAGGGATTGGGATAGTTCTGACCAAGCCGGAACTCCTCAGGAATACCTGGGTCTGATTCAGTACTTGTCAGCCCTTCAGTTATAAATGACCAGACCGGAGACCACAAGGTAATCCACAGATCATTCACTGCTCCAATTCTCCAGTAATAGGTGGTTCCGCTGTCAAGTTCAACCGGTACAGTGGTTTGTGTGACTCCATCCAAATCTACAACTAGTGAATCCAGCAAAGAGTCCGCACTAACCTGTACCCAATATTCAAGCATACTATCTACCTCGGTCCACTGCAATTGCAGATTATTCCGGATATTAACCGCGCCATTCTCCGGGTATAATAACGACGGTCGCTTTTTCATAAGTGTAAGGGGTGAATTATATATACGCAGGTCCGCACCCTCGAACCCAAGGTTATCGACATAAATTTGGGTTGGATTGGCACCAACTTGCCAGGTTACAGTGGTTTCCGCCTGAACGGTCCCGTTTACAGCCAGTGTAATCTGCCCGGATTCCTGGTGCCATGAACCGGCCACCTGGTACCGCTCTCCCGGGCTCTCCTCCGGTATCTCCGCTCTCAGGCGGAAGGAGGCGGAATCATTCGGGGACAATTGAAAAAGTAATTGAGAGTTCTGCGTTTTTTCCAAGAGCAGAAACGGGGATCCCTCAGATGTATCAGTCGTAACATATATCGGCTGGTCCCCACTGTCCCCATCTGGATGATTCGGGAGCCACAACGAAATCAATCCTGCAGCTGTCTCAAGGTTATATGATTTACTTGCTTCATCATATACGGGATATGTTGTCTTGCTTCCTTCGATGACTCCGCTGATGATTTCGGTTGAAAAGTCGGATACCCGTGGATCATATAACAGCAGGTTCTGGTTTTTTACCTTCTCCAGGATATGCTTCACAGCTCCCCTGGGAGTATAATACCACTTGTTATTTGACGGGTCATGCTCGATGACCATCCGATAATATAAAAACAGCGTAATATGGTCCGGCTGATACTTTAAAAGCGCATTGCGTTGCAACCGAAGCCAGCGTTGCTGTCCTTCTTCACCCTCAGGATACCCGTATTCCGGCGAAATACCGTTATGTCCAATGTTGATTTCAATGCCCGATTCAGGTTCATACGCATTAGTGGCCCACTCTTTTACCTCTGCATCCATCTTGTCCTGGGTATTGAACAATTGGGGATTTACCTGGCTCGTGGCAACGGTATACGCTCCTGCAGGCGGATGCGTCCCGGCAGCAGGGACCATCAGATAAAACCGATCCTTCGATTCAATATAACTGCGAATCTGCATAAGCGGCACCGGGTCCCAGTCCATCCTGCCCCAGACTTCAAATATATGGTTAAAGCCGACAATAGAAGAATATTGGACCAGATTATCCACGAATGTTTTCGACTGGTTTGAAAATTCACCACTCTTCGCCCAAACGGTATCCCGGTCATCGCCCCATTGAGCCGGGACCTCGAATGAAGGGATAATTCCCACGCCATATCTCTCTCCCGCTTCCGCAAACCAGGTGACGTAATCGAGGTAGTCTACTTGATCTGACGGGAGTCGGTAGGTCGAGAGAACAATCGAATTGAAACCAAGCGATTTTATATCCCGCACCGCATAATCAATGACATCTTTCAGGACTACGGGATTGTCATAAATATCGGGGATACCGTATTTAACCGACCATGCTCGTTTTAGAGTAGGCGCCACGATATAGCACCCCATGATCCCGGTGTCACGTATTTGAAACAACGGAGCAGCTATATTCGTGGTATCATTCGAATAGCCGGATCCGACAACCCGCAGCGTATCAACCGAGGACAAACCGTTGTGCCGGAAAATAATACTGCCGGTATAGATTGAATCGGCCATCGGTGTCAGAGATACAGTAAAATCCAGAGAATAACCCGGTGCAATCTGTGCAGAGCCCGGCGTAATATCAAACCGCGTACTCCGGGTCCGAACGCTATCTATGCGAAGCACATCGTTTCCGGCGTTTTCTACTCGCACCTGACGTGTTACACTGGAAGCGATTTCTGTCGGCCCTGCATACAATGCCGGTTTTTGTAAGAGAAAAATCGGGAACGTTCTGTGGAGAGTGGAATTCCATGCTAACGTATTATCATCACCGGAACCGTCACCCGGAACCCGAGCAAAATCGGAAATTCGGATCTCGTCCATGACGCCAACCATTGCACTCCCAAAAGGATGCCCGATACGCCAGTATCGATCCAGAGTAAAGCTGGAGAGCGCTTCCATGGATCCCACTAATTCTCCGTTTGCATACAGTTTGCCTCCCTCAGTTCCATCATAGGTAAATGCCACGTGGTTCCACTTTTCAGGCTCGATCACTCCTCCGGAAGAACGAAGAATTTTCCACGTACCTGCTTCCTTATCCCAGAGATTCGCTTCAACTGCCCAACCTTCGGGAAGCCGATGTAACCGCAGATGAAATTTTAGGCCCTCTTCGTTGCCGGCCTGCCCGATATAGAGGTAGGTTTGATCGGTGGTTGCAGTATAATTGACCCACCCTTCGACTGTAAATTCACGTGCCTGAAATGAACCTACATCAATCCATTTTTTTCCTCCATGAAAACGTAGTGAATGGTTTTCCGGGTAAGAAAACCGGACAGAATCGCTCCATTCCGGTCCGTTGGTGATGGGAATAGCAAACGTCCCGGAGGCACTCCTGACGAGTGTTTTGTCACCGCTCCCTTCGTCAAACCAGAACTCGAGTATATTCTGTTCGCTGGAGGTGGCTCTCCCATGGACAATATCCGTTAATCCAAAGAGAAGGCAAAAGACCACCATGACAGATGCTACCAGGCAACTTCTGTCACTCTGGCGCCTGTAGGTAGTCTGGTTAAGTTTATCCAATTGAATAAGTCCCACTTGGATTATTTCTCAAACACGGCATATCTAGCATTTCGCCTCATTTACCCTTTCTCAGCAACGCGCTTCCATGGCAATGCCATACAGTTGTTCCCATCACTGGTCAAAGTGGTAAATGGGGCGCCCACAGTTATATTTCACATGTTATTTCACTACAATCATCTTGCGGGTTCTCGAGAAATTTTCTGTGGAGATCTCGTAGAAATACAGCCCACTCCCCAGCCGGCTCGCATTAAACCGAACGGTATAAATTCCGGCTTTCTTTCGTTCATTCACCAAAGTCGCCACTTTCTCGCCAAGTAGATTATACACTGAAATAGTAACATCTGTCGCTTCCGGTAATCCGAAGCGAATTGATGTCACAGGGTTGAAAGGATTGGGATAATTTTGCCATAAACTATATTGATCCGGGACTCCCGTTTTGTCATCAATTCCGGTGCCGGAGCCGGTGGAGAAAGATCTGACTGAAGACCATGCGGTGATCCCGACGTCGTTGAGTGTACCCACTCGCCAGTAATACGTGGTTTCCCCGGCAAGCTCAACGTCCACTGAAGTCTTCGTTAATCCACGGAGTTCTGTTACCGGAGAATCCAGCGATGCACTCACACCGATTTGTAATACATAGTTTGCTACGCTATCAACAGCCTCCCATTGAAATGTAACTGTCGGTGAGAGATCCACTGCATTATCCTCAGGACTCTGCAACGACGGTACCATCGCAGTGAACTCTTTTGGAGTGTTGTATACTCTGAGATCCCTGATTTTAGCATCTGCAGGGTATGCTCCATTGAATCCGTAATTCCCCACATAAATATTCTCTGGCGCGGCAGATGAAGTCCAATCATTTGTAGTATCAGTAGTATCAGCCACATGGTTTCCTTCAACGGAAAGTGACAGACTCTGATCCACCATATTCCACGCTGCAGATACGTGATACGTACTCCCTGGGACCCAATCGGATATATCTGCCTGCACATCTACCGCATCGGATTCATTCGGACTAACCTGGAATCTGAGCTTCCCACCGGGTGTTCTTTCCAGCAGTAAAAATGCAGCAACAGCAGTGGTATCCGTCACCAAATATACATGCCGGTTTCCGTCATCCACGGGAGTTTCAGGGGTAATTCTCACGGACAACATCCCCTGATTTATAACGAGGTTGTCCATTTTAATCTGCGAATCATATACGGGATACCGGGTTACCCCGTTCTGAATAGTGCCCCCGTTAATTTCCGTGGCAAAGTCTGAAATTCGGGGATCATAGAGCTGAAGATCAGAATCCTGAAGTTTATTCAGCACATGCATAATGAAACCACGCGGCTGACCGAATTGTGTATTATAGACTGGGTCGGTTTCTATCACCAACGGATGGTAGACAAAAGAGGTGATGTGTTCAGGCTGAAACTTCAATATGGCATTCCGCTGGTACGTCTCCCACAGCTGGTATCCCTCTGCCCCTTCGGGATAGCCGTATTCGGGGTCGACCATACTGTGTGCCAGACTAATTTCCACCCCCAATTCCGGGCTGTATGCATTCGTGGACCAGAAACGGACCACCTCGTCCATTTTTTCCTGGGAGTTGAACAGTTTCGGATTCAATTGGGCAGTGGCAACGGTATACGACTGTGCGGGAGAAACCTGCCCGGCTGCCGGAACATTGGAATAGAAACGGCCAGTTGATTCAATGTAATTACGCATCTGCATGATTTTCAACATATCCCAGGGCGGAGCGCTTCCCCATGATTCAAAGAGGTGATTAAACCCAACCACATAGGGCGAAGAAACTAGAGAGTCCACAAATGCTTTGTTACGTTCTTTAAACTCCCCACTCTCAATCCAGGTGATTATCTCCTCTCCCTGTGGATTGCCGGGTAATTCTAGTGACGGAATAATCCCGATGTCATATAGGCTCGCTGCCTCGGCAAATATCTGGGAATACTTCAGAAAACTGATATAATCTGTTGGAAAATTGTATTCCGAGAGGATAATGGAGTTAAACCCCATCTTTTTCACATCTTCCACGACATAATATATGGCATCCCGCAATTGTTCCCGGTCCCGAAAAATATTCTGGATGCCGAATTTTACTGACCAGGCCCTGACAAACCCTCCGGATAAAATAAAGGTGGCCATTAACCTGGTATCATCGAGCTGAAAGAGCGGCTCAGCAACCGCAGGATCTCCCCCATGGTAACCGTATCCTGTCACGCGAATGGTATCAGTCGGGGGAATTCCGTTATGATGGTAAACCAGTTCTCCCACATACATCTTTTGTTCCTCCGGAGTGAATTGCACATTGAAGAGTGCTGAATCCCCCGGAAGGATTACACGTGTTGCGGGAGTTACCTCAAATCCAGCTTCAAGCGACTCAATTTGGTCGACATTCAGGGTGTCATTTCCGGCATTATGTAGCAGAAACTCGGCAGCTCCTGTCCTTGAAATTCCGACAGCGCCGGCATTAACCGTTCTGGTATTCGTGCTAAAAACAGGGAATTCCCTGTATAATGTGTGATTCCACGCCAGCGTCCCGTTGTCTCCGGATCCATCGCCGGGAGTTCTGGGGAATGCTGATATCCGCACTTCGTCAATATATCCCCGCATTGCGTTTCCAAATGGATGACCGACTCGCCAGAATTTATTCAATGAAATGGGCGGGATTGAATCCATCACCCCAACCTGAATTCCATCAAGATACAGTTTGCCTCTGGATGACTGATCGTAAACGAACGCCACGTGCTGCCATGCGTTAGTTTTCACGATTATCTCATTTGATTCTCCAACTTCCCACACAGACTTGTCAGTATTCCATAACACCGCTTGTAAAATGAGCCCTTCCATATCTCGTCCCAACCGAAAATGAAACCTGAGGCCGTCGGCATTGCCCGCCTGACCTATATAAAGGTAATTTTGATCTCCCAATTCTCCCGGCTTGATCCAGGCCTCCATTGTGAAACTGTTTACACTAAATGCCCCTGCATTTACCCAATCCTTTCCACCAGTGAACTCAAGAGAATGATTTCCAATATAGGGAAATCGGACCGAATCACTCCAAACCGGGCCAATACTCTCGCCATCTCCGTTTGTAGTCCCATCCATTAAGATAGCGTATGTATCTTCAGAGTTTCCAATATTCACTGTTTTCCCGCCGGTCCCCTCATCAAACCAGAGTTCACAGGGAATCGTGTCCGCGGAAGTGGCAACGCCAGGAAAACACCAGAGAAGGGAAAGGATCAGGGTTGGTAATATCTTTTGTCGAGTCATCTGACTGAAATTTTGGTAAATATCCATCATATCGCGTACTCTTCTATTTTTTTAAGGATTACACAAAGAGTGCTCACTCCTGAACTCCGCAGTGATATGCGCGACAATTGTATCGATCCCACCTTGTATCTATCGGAAAGATCAAAACCAATCGATCGTCCGGAATTACTCCATATTATACATCAGGGCTGCCCGTTTAAACCGAGCAGCCCTGATGCTCCTCAATCCATTTCTACAAATCCCGACTAATATGAACGCCTGATTACTTCAGCAAGATCATCTTTTCGACTTTTGTAAAATCGGGCGCCTGGATTCGATAGAAGTACATTCCACTGCTGAGACGGCTTCCGTCATACTGGATGCTATATCTTCCAGCAGCTTGCTCCTTGTTCACAAGCACGTCAACCTGTTTCCCAAGGATATCATATATCACTATCTTTACGTCTGTCTGCTTCGGCAGATCGTATCGGATAGTGGTGACCGGATTAAACGGATTGGGATAGTTCTGGTACAGGGCGAAGACTTTGGGAATCCCATTATCTCTGTCTATACCAACGGTATTTCCGACAAACATCCGGGTATCGCTGTAGGGTCCCCATCCGGCTTCATTTGCGGCACGGACTTTCCAGTAGTATTCCTGATCAGCTTCAAGATCCCGGGCTACCGTTTCAGTCTCCGTTACTCCGGAGTCATTCAGAACGATTTCAGTAAACTCGGCATCCTTAGCCATCACAAGCTGGTACATTGTTGCACCCTCTACAGCATCCCAAACAAATTTGACGGTGTCCTCGGAAACGCTGGCAGAGTCTTCCGGCGTGACTAATGTCGGCGATACCTCCGGCGGGCCAAGTGTGCTGAAATTCCATACATCGGACCAGTTACTTGTCCCTGCCTCTTTAATTGCTCCGACACGCCAGAAATAGTCTGCTCCATACATCAGACTGTCTGCAGGTACCTGGACAAAGGTATCCGTTATTGCAGTCTGATCAAATTTCACATGCATGGGGGCCATGAAATCAGCGGCATTGAACACCTGTACCCTATATGCATTGGCGTCTGTTGAGCTGCTCCATGACACGGTAACCGGAAGCTGCAGATCTGCAGTACTGTCTGCCGGTGTTTCCTGGACAGCCGGTTCGGCTGCTATGGCATGCAGTGAATTATTCCATGCCAGCGAATGTCCGGTACCGGAACCATCTCCGGGAATGCGAGCGAAATTGGAGACCCGCCATTCATCTATATTGCCATTGAATGAATTCGCGATTGGGTTTCCGACACGATACCACCGTGAAAATTGGATCGTCGGTATCGGAGGCATGCTTCCGACCTGTTCACCGTTAATGTACAGGGCACTTCCGGTGACCGGATCATGTGTCAATGCGATGTGCTGCCATTCACCAATCGTGATCGCTCCGTCCGACGTTCTCATCCGGGCCCAGCCGCCTTTGTCGAGGTCCCAAATCAGTGCATCCATTTCCCATCCGTCGCCGAGTTTCTGCAGGCGGAAATGGAGACGGTTCGTTATCGCATCAAACCACTGCGTCAGGTATTGGTAGGTTTGGGTCTCCGAGTGTTCGGGTTTTATCCATGCTTCGATGGTCATACTTTCGACTTCGGGCTCATGCCCCAGCTGGACCGCATGGCTTCCCCCGCCAAAGTGCAGGGAATAATTCCCCTCATAACTAAACGGAGTATCTTCACTCCAGGTCGGTCCCGCGTTGGCACCATCGGTGACCTGAGTTCCGTCCCGCAATTCTCCGGTGGGAAATGAGGCGGCTCCATGATCGGTAACGATCGAATCAGCGCCATCATCGAACCAGAGTTCCACAATATTCAACGGCTCGGTTATGCCCGTTGTAAAGACAAACTTTTTCGACCAGTTGGTCACACCGTACTGGTTCACGCCACCCACGCGCCAGTAGTACATTGTATTCTCTGCTAGCGAACCGGGTGAGAAACTGGGAAAAGCAAATCCGCCGGTGTCGGCCAATGTGATATAGAAGTCCGGCTTTGTGCCCACCTGGAATCGATACGATTCCACATCGGCCACCGTGTTACTGCTCAGCGTCGGCGCTTCCGGGACTCCTGTCGCGGAATCGGCAGGTACCGCCAGTGTCGGCTGCTCAGGTGCAATATTGACAAGTGCATTATTCCATGCAAGCATGCCTGCATCGCCTGATCCATCACCGGGTACTCTGGCCATATCGGTAATCCGGAAGTCATCTATGTTCCCGATAAAGGATACACCAAAGGCATCTCCGGGTCTCCAATACCGGGTAATCTGGAATGGGGCCACGGTATCGCCAGCAGCGACTTCAGTGCCATCTATATAGAGTTTCACCCCGTCGGTGGTATCATACGTCATTGCCACGTGTTGCCACACGTCCGGCGTTATTGCACCTGTGGTAGTCTGGGATACCGTCCAACTGCCACTGGCAAGGTCCTTCAGCATCACCTTTAAGTCGTAGTCATCGCCAACATCTACATAGAAGTGTAGTATGGTAGTGGAAGGTGTAAGCCCCTTCATCAGGTATAACCGACTCTGATCGTGATCAGCAATCGGCACCGGTTTAATCCAGGATTCAATCGTGAAATTGTCCACGTATTTCCCGGCATCTGCCCCGGTATGGATATACTGGGCGCCCCCGTCGTAATAGAGCGAGTAATTTCCCTCGTAATCCATCGGCGTATCTTCACTCCAGACCGGGCCCAGGGTGGTATCTATTCCGTCACCGATTGTTGTTCCGTTGCGCAGGAGGGCCTCGGGCCGTAAAAAGGCTCCGCTGTTTATAGCGGTTGAATCCTTACCCGAATCAAACCGAAATTCTCCCAACACGACCGGCACGCTTTTCATTGTCGAGAAACTGCGCGACTCGGACCAGTTGCTGACACCGTAATCCGTCACAGAGGCAACCCGCCAGTGATAGGTGGTATTCGTAACCAATTCTTCCGCCGTAAATGCGGACACATTCCCGATGAATGTATCAACGACAGCGGTCCAAAAGTCTTCACGGGTACTCAATTGCACCCGATAGGAGTCCGCTTCGGCTACTGTATTCCAGGTAACCTCCTGCGAAAGCGCAGTTCCGCCAAGCCCGTCCGCCGGTGAGACCAGCGTTGGGGCTTCATGGGCGAAGGTACTTAACGGATTTTTAATCGCCAGGCTGCTATCTGCACCTGTACTGTCACCAACCACCCGGGCAAAATCCGAAATCCGCACCTCGTCAATGTTCCCCTTCGGAGCTAATCCGGAGGGATTCCCAACTCGCCAATACCGAGTAAGAGTCTGTGGCTCCGCCACCGGATCCACCGTGTCAACGGTATCGCCATCAATGTACATGATTCCACCGGCCGTCGTATCATAGGTCACAGCCAAGTGCTGCCATTCGCCCAACGTAATCGCACCGAAGTCCGAACGCATCCTTACAAAGGTCCCATTGGCGTCAGCTATCATACAATCAAATGCCCAATCGTCTCCTGAGACTAATTTCTGAAGCCGGTAATGGATGCCTACCCCATCAGGATTAAACGCCTGCAATAAGATCATGTAATTGGCATCCAGGGTATCCGGTTTCACCCACATCTCGATGGTATAATTTTGAGTTTCAATACCTGTCTCAGCTCCGAGATGAACGTAGTGGTTCCCATTATCGAAATACAGCGAGTGATTATCTGCAACATCAAACGGGATACTATCACTCCACGTGGGACCAAATGTTACACCATCACTGACATCCGGGTTATCCATCAACCGACCATTCGGTGGCCCCGCTATCCCGTGATTCACGACCATGGAATCGACAGCACCTTCTGCAGTTTCATCAAACCATAACTCAACCAATGAAGACTGAGCCTGGCCTAATGCTGGAAATAATACTACAGCAAAAACTAAAATCAAAACCAGTCCAATTGAATATCTTTTATCAAGATACATTTGAACCTCCTCTTTGTTTTAATAGCTATTTTTTTGTAAGTGTACAATTCCTCCTTTCGTCATTAAAAATTAGTTTGTCGTAATTGAATATCCATTACGCAACTTGACCATATTAGTGTGTCCTGAAGCACGCTCATCTGCTATTATTTCACCAGCAACAGCTTCTTCATCCCGGTATAATCATCTGTTGTAATCCGGTAAAAATAGATTCCGCTGGATAATGTTTCTCCATTAAAACTGACTTTATGGGTCCCGGCTTCCTTGGTTTCGTTCACCAGGGTTCGTATTAATGCACCCTGCACATCGTAGACCTGAATACTTACATGGGTATTATTAGGTATCGTATACGGGATAGTTGTAACCGGGTTAAACGGATTGGGATAGTTTTGCCCCAGGTGAAATGTCCCTGGCAATTCGGATTCTTTTACGACATTAACCCATTTTTGAATAGAAATCGTGTGAATAGGAGAATAATTCGAGACACCGACATCATTCGTGGCGCCCACTCTCCAATAATACGACCGCGAGGTGTCCGGAAATATCAGGTCTATGGAGGTACTTTGTAAATCACTTGAGTCAATAAAGGCTCTTATAAATGAGGCAGTATCCGAAACCTGGATTCGGTATCCCTCTGCATCAGCGACTTCCGCCCAGGTAAATGTTACAGTGGAGTCAAGACCTGTTGCGGAATCCGCCGGGGATTCAACAACGGGCGGGTCTGTCGCCAAATCTCTCAGAGGAGTGTTCATGGCAAAATTGAATCCCGTCCCTGATCCATCGCCGGGAAACTTCGGAATATTCGAAATCCGTACATCGTCAATCCAACCGATCGGTGCCGAACCGAAGGCATGACCGATTCTCCAATAGTTATTGATAACCATCTCACCCACTGCAGGCATACTGGCGACCTCTTCACCGCTCACAAACAATTTTGCGCCACCGGACGGATCATACGTGAGTGCAACATGTTGCCATTCCCTTGCAGTTATGGCACTGTCAGCACTCCGCATAGTTGCCCAACCATTGGTACCGTAATCCCACATGTACGCACCAATCTCGTAATGATCAGGTTCGTTACGCACCCGGAAATGGAGTAATATTCGAGCGGAATCACTAGCCTGACAAATGTAAGAATATGTCGAGCTTTTATTGGAATCCGGCTTCACCCACGCTTCTATGGTAAACGCTTCGACCGCAGGATTCCCGACATTGACATAATCACGGCCACCGTCATAAACCAGGCTATGATTCCCCTCGTATTCAAAATTCACCGTATCACTCCAGAGGGGACCTACCGATATCCCGTCACCCTTCTCCAACCCGGCCATAAATGCTCCGTTTGGCCATCCCTGGGTTCCATGATTCGGCACGGTCGTTTGCGAAGAGGTATCGTCAAACCAAAATTCTGTTACCACTTCCTGTGAAAAAAGCACCACAGGTAAGGCAAAAATCAAAGATATTATTGCAAATATTATCCGTGGCTTCATGCTTCCCCCTTTGTTTTTTTAGGGTAGTTATTATTCAGATCTCATTCTAATTAAAATCACCAATAATACCTGATTCCCGCATTGACATTCACAAACTGAAGACCGTCAACGCTTTCGAGATGAAGTCGCAGGGTTGGCCAAAGTGACGCAAGCACAATTTTATACCGGACATTAACATCAATTGCTAATCCCCCGGCAATTTTATATTCAATTCCGCCAATGGCATTCAGTCCCCACGCGGCTTCCCCGCGCTCTAAGGGTTTAATAGTCTTAAACACTGCCGTGTCTGCCGCAACCGTGGTGTCAGGAATGCTGTATTCATCCCGTTCAAAATCCCATCGATACAAACCGACTCCGCCGCCGACATACGGCTTCAATTTCGATTCAGTCAGCGGATAAACCCAGTCGACACTCGCGCCCCATACCAGTAAATTCATACTGATATCATCGTAATAGAGATCCTCAGTGTTCACTTGATTTAACTGGGAATACTCCAGATGCGCCAGGATATCAAGTGCATTATTTGTCTGGAAATATATACTTACATCCGCGGTGTTAAAGGGTGTAAAACGTTCTGCTACCCCTGCCAATGGAAACGACCGCGTATAGGTAAGTTGGGTGCCGGTCCCCTGGGATTGGACAACCCCCGGGAGAATCAAACCCGAAATAAATATAATACCGGCCAATACTTTTAAAGTTTTCATAATAAAATTGTCCCGTCATTCAGTTCTCGATAGCATTAGTAATTAAAATTTAGGCTCAATGTTATTTTCCCTATGTCATCGAATGGGAAATTATCTATTTGCCTATAATAATTTTCTGTAAACAATATGTCATACACCCGATATGAGATAGAACCTTTTCGAAATGGAATATGGTTTAATTCGTAATCCACCCCCAGGGAAAGGTATTGCATCAATGTGAAATTTACCCCCGCTCCCAAACGCAGATAGGGAATTGCTCCTTTCTTTGGTGGAGCGTAATGATTAAAACGATATTCATAGTAGATACTATCCTGCGGAAGTTTGTATCCTTCCCCCCAGGTTTCATCCAGCCATAAATTTCTTTTATACGAAAAAATGCCTACCCCTCCGAGAATGTACGGTTCAATTGCTTTCGAAAGTGATACAGAATAATTCAAAGCAACTTCGAACGGGATAATGGTGATCTGTTGCTGTGGATGTTGCTCGATATCATATTCCCCGCTTTGAATGTAGTAATACAACTTGTTTGCATAGACACTATCATAGTATGACCAATTCCACTGATTCACGGCGCTATTCTGGTCAATCTTCATCGACAGATAGCCTACCCCGAATTCCAGACCAAAATTTTTACTGAGGGATAAATTAATTGACCCTTTGATTCCGGAGCCAGCAGATGCCGTGACTGTATCGATGCCGTTTATCATATGTGAGGACTGACCGGAGATACTTGCATGCTTGAGGAGCGAGAATTCCCGCCCGATAGCGGGAGTGGCAATGATGCTCATGCAAACGACAAAAACCAAAATATTTATCTTAGAGGTCATAAGGCCTCTCCTAACACTGTCATTATTAAATCGAGATTTCAATTGTCCACCGCATTACTGAACCGAGTCTGCCCAAAGTGCTGTACCCACCATTCAAAATAATCTTATTACCTCCGACGGATGTATGTACTCCAGCGCCAACTGCCCAGGACTGCTCATCATAGTTCCATTTATATCCCCCCCGCAATGAGACCAAATTTTGCCACACATATTCACCACCGAGATGCACGCGTTCGGTGTAATTACTGGGGTGAACCGCTGAGAGTGAAACGGTTAACCTGTTCGCGCTGGTTTGGGAGCCGATAACTTCCATTGCCCCGCCAACCAAAAAGGTAATTGGCATTTTGAAGACATCTCCGATGAACTGCGATTCCAATCCAAAATTTTGTATGTTGGTCCCAATCCTAAAAGACCCGAAGCCCGTGTTATACAGTGTACCGATATCAATCAGGACATTTGTTGCTTCATAATTGTCAATGGTTTCCTGGACGTATTTTATGTTACCGCCGAATGCAAATTGATCGGTCATTCTGCGGGCGTAGGTTATTCCCAGTGCCCCGGCACCTGCACTAAATTGACCGGCATCCCGGAAACCACCAACAGCAGTGGGATCAAAGACTGTACGCTGCATCGTTCCCATATCCAGCCAGATACCATGGATACCCATATGACCATACATCCCCATATTTAACCCATAAGAAAATGCACTATGCGTCATATCAACTAACCATGGACCATAGGAGGCACTGAACGAATGACGATTGGATATATTTGCCAGTCCGGCAGGATTTGTAAACACGGCATTGGCGCTCGGTGATTCGGAGGCCACCAGAGCATCAGCCATCCCGAGTTGCCGGGCCGTTACCGGTAACTCCAGAAAACCAAACCCGGTCGTTCCAACTTTTTTAAAATCTTCCTGAGCAAATGCATCGGAGCAGAGTGAAGATAAAAGAACAATAATTACCAGGAGAATATTTCTGCCCGGATTACGAGGGTATTTTTTCGTTACTAATTGTAACATAATGGTTGCCTATCTCCTCTCTCCAAAAACTTCCTATTCAAAAAGGTCTTTAATTATTACTTCACAATTGCAAATTTTCCTTTAATTTTTTGCCCTGTCCGGTCGTCGGTTATGAGGTACAGGTATACGCCACTCTCTGCAAACTGTCCGTACCTTGTAACTTGATCCCATTTAGCCGATCCGGTACCATCAGTATGCCGAATGACCTCTACAAGGTTCCCCTGAAGAGAATAGATCCGGATAGTACATACACCGGGAATATTCACAAATTGAATAACATCTGAGTCTTTCGGTATAGTAAATCCGGACTCGATAATAAAAGGATTGGGGACCACTCTCACCTGGGATAAATTCTCAGCAGAGGGTGGGCCGGTATAAAACGGATCCTGTCTTCTGTTGGCAAAGATTGAACTCTCCAATGGGTCTATGGACCCAATTGAGGGATCCGGCGGCCAGCTATTATGCCCTGAATCATAACTTGTCAGTGAATAATAATAGCCTTCACCAGCCGTGACATTGGTATCAGTAAACGCATATGTCCGAGTAGAGGCGGTATAATAAGTCGGATCCCCCTTTGGAATTTTTGCAATGACATCCCACGGTCCAATTGGTAAATAGCTTGAGCGATAGATTTTATAACCAGCCAGATCATACGCTTCATATCCCTGATAATCGTTATCTACAAATTGCTCCACTGAATCGGACCACGTAATAATGTTCCCTAATTCGGGTTCATGTCTTGACATTGTGAAGTGTGGAGCGGCTGGAGGATCTGGAATATTATAGCCATGGTCATAATTAAACTGGGCCCTTTCTGCTGTATCAAATAACGAATCCTCACCTGTCTTAACAATATAACTGTTGGTATTAGGGTCTAATGCCTTTTTATATGAAATTCCTCCAATAGCTTCGGCTGTTACGAAATGAATTGAGTCACCAGGCACAAGTGTAAACGGTCCCAGTGTAACACAAGTCACCATTCGTTCACTCCCAAAATGGTCTTCTTCCCTGCCAGGACGATTTGCTCCTTCTGAGGGATCCTTAATGACCGAATACGTTCCCTTGTCAAGTCCGGAAGCATTTATGAAAGGATTCGCTACTGTGGTAGGATCCTGCGCTGACCATGTGTAGTCGTGGATATAATTCGCTTCTCCGCTATCGTTCGGAGAAATATACAGAAACTTGAGACCCACATACGCCGGGGCAAGCCATTCGCCCCGCTGGTTCGGTCCGCCATCCGGCCAATAATCAAAGGTATCATCCCCGGGCTCTTCGGAAAAATCATCATTCCAGCCATAAAACAGGCGCTCTTGCTTATCGTATTCGAACATATTATCCCGATTGCCCGCATCGGCAAATTGCGGGTAGAGTATTTGCAAGCTGCGATGATTAATAGAAAAAGAATATGTGAACATTATGTAAGTTTGAAACAGCGTGTCGGGACCAACAAGGGAATCCTGAAACATTGTTTGCTGGGAAATATTTTCTATGACATAGTCCATAATGATGTAATTTTCATCGGATTGGGAGCCGCTCCATTGCCTACCTGTTCTGTGGATACGAATTGGCAAAAAATTTCTTCGCAGACCTCCTTCCTGTTCAAATGTATAATCGTTATTAAACTCCCAGATGGTTTCTACAACCTCCTCAGCATCGTTGGGATTGGTTTGCAACCAATAATTTGCGCCGTTCTTATATTTTTTGGTATTTTTCGTCACAACATATTTATCATCGCCTTCCCCGACAAGATTAGTCGGGCGAATCCCAAATCGCGCGACGCCGAGTATACCTGACTCCGCTGAATCTGCTCTTAATGCTCCAATGTTTATCCCAGAGCCTGCATGATGGGTAAAAGGACCTCCGATTTCTGTCCCGACACGTTCATATTCAAAGCCGGGCCAATCCATTGCATAATCGTGCCGGCGAAAGTTGTCAAACTGCTGACCGATATTTGCCCGGGTAAAGGACTCCCACAATTTCCCCCTGGTAAAATGTACCACATCTTCTACTTCTTGAGCCTGCAAATCAGATGGACCTGTTTTGAAAGTGCCTATGATTAAGAATGCAGTAAACAACATGATTATTTCGCGTCTAAACATAAGGTAGCTTCCTTCGCAAAGTTTTGAGCATACTTATTCTTACTGCGATCAAATTCAAAATTCCGCTCCCAAAGTGAAATATACCCTTCTGGGCATATTCCAATATGTTTGAAAATATTCAAACTTATATTCAGGACTGTCTTTATCATTTCTTGTAATATTTTCTTCAACCCAATCTTCAAGCACATCACTACTCATGGTATTAAGGAGTTGGTTGTCAAACAGGTTATTTACCCGAATTCCTATATTTAAGGAAAAATTATCCATCTCGAGACGTTTCTGGAACCGGGTATCGGTTGTCCCCTCCAATGGATAGCGTCTGTTGTTTGATAAATCCCTGAATTCATCAAATGTCGTGACATAGGTATACGGTCGCCCACTGTTTAAAGTATAAATCAAGCGAACACTTGAATTCGCGAAGGGGTAAATATTAAAAAGGTTAATCCCGCTTTTTTCCGGGACTCTGTAGGTCAGATACATCCGGATTTTGTGAGTTCTGTCAAATCCGGTGATATTGGCGTTGGCACTTCGCTGATTCAGAAAATTCCTGGAATCATTGGGGTCTGGACTCCATATTTCATTTGTACCATATGCTCCGGATGAAGTCCTCGAAAACGTGTAAGTTAATCGGTAAAACCATCTCCAGTCACTGGATTGTCTTCGATTCTCAACGCTGACCTCAAGCCCCTTTGATTCACCGTATCCGGAATTTTCATAGGTACTATAGGCTCTGTTATTCCGAATACTGCCTGTGGGAGCATGGATCATGAGAGAAGTGACCTGGTTTACCCGATCATTATAAAAGACTGTCACATCAAATCTTAATTTACCCGCAACGTTTTGTTGGAGTCCAAATTCATAGCTGATAGTTTTATTGAAACCCATTGCCGGATTTCCGAGGAGATTCCACCCATACAGTGTTTGTTTTCGAAGCGTATACCGATTTTGTGGCATATTGTGAAAATGCCCGTATTGGAAATGGAACGCCGTATATTCCCCCACCGGATACGAAATACCTATTCGTGGCGATATGGCGTATTTTGTCTCCGGTTTTGCTTTTTCAGGATCGCCACGTCCGGAGGCTCCGGTCCCCTGATAAAATGGATTGAACCGGTTTTCATAATAGGATGTATTTACATTATACCCATCTAACCGCACACCCACATTCGCTATCATGTGTCCGTATTCCATCTTATCCTGGACATAGGCCCCGAAATAGTAAGGATATCCGTGGAAATACTGGGAGAAAGACATTGAGGTTAACCATCGTTCTGGCCCGCTCGACGTGCTGTTCGTGTAAATATCCCAATATTTGACCTCACCACCGGCCTTCACGAGATGATGGTTCCCCGCTTGTGTTGAATAATTCCCTGTCATGCTCCATTCATCCACCCGTGTGTCCTCGTAAAAAATTGACCAGCTAATACTATTCCTCAAATATCCCTCATCCCAAGGTCCACTGACCATCCACCAGGGATCAGTACTTCCGGCAATATGCTCCATAATACTCCGAAAGAGTTCCCTTTGATGATAAAACTGGAGATCCCAGTACGTATTCTGTGAGACACTACTCGTCCATTTAATACTTTGTGTTGTTACGTATTGGTCTCTTCCATTATCCCTTACCAGAGCATATTTCCATCTCCCGGTTCTCCCCGCAGCGTTGATGTTGTTTTGATAGGTTCCGACGCTGCCACCTTTGAGATGGGCATACTGTCCGTTGAACAGTAATTTTGAAGCCCCCAGTGGAAGCGCCAGGTTTAACGTATAATTCTGATAATTATTAATTCGTTGTTCGGTGGGAATACGGGTTGGCTCTCTTCTGTCTTCACCGGCCAGGTAAAAAGTCATGTATTTACCAAAAGGGCCACCGAGCGCAAGTAATAATCTGTTATATGAAAAATCCCGATAATCGTAAGCCCCTCCCTTGTGACCGGGGCCAGGCGTATGATTTTCCAGCCATTTATTATGGAGGAATTCGAGTGAGTCCTGCGATATTTGTTGGACTGCAGGCTTTGAGCTATTCCACTCTTCCCAGTCTTCCAGATCGCCCCATCTCTTCCATTCAACCATAGCCTCTGGGTTATACAAATATGGTCCCCAGTGATATTTACCGGGGGGGCTGTATTCATATTCAGTGGTCGCGGAAAACTGCTCGCTACCGTCTTTGGTTTTTACATTGACAACCCCGGACTGGGCACGACCGTATTCGGCATTAAACCCACCGATGATCACTTCCATTTCTTCAACAGCGAGAGGATTCAAATCCATCATCCAGTTCCTGTTATCAACAGTTCCTCCCGCGCCTCGGGCGCTAATACTTTGTTTTTGCTCCACACCGTCTACATTGAAACGTAGATCATCGGTAGGGCCACCACGCACATGCATCCCGCCTTCATCTGACCGTTCAATCCCAGCCGACAGATTGATAATTTCACGTAAACCCTCAGCAGGTGAACCCGTAATATCTTCTGCTTCCATTATAGTGCCTGAATGGGTCTTATCCACGATAATCGCCGGACGTTCAGCTTCTACGACAACTGGTTCAAACTGAAGTGGTGCAGTTTCTAACTGGAAATTCAGATAGACTGTTTGATTACTATTTACATTGACATCCGTCTTGATGATCGTACGATAGCCCATCATACTCGCCCGAACCCGATAGTTACCCGGTGGCACTTTTATTATATAATACTCGCCCTCGGTATCACTCGCGGCCCCCAAATCAGTATTTTCAATTATAACATTAACGCCAACCAGAGGCTCCCCGGTCTCCTTATCTGTGATTGTACCCGCGATTTTTCCGTATTCAGCATAGAGCAGCTGCGCAAAACCAAAAAGGATTAAAACTAACAGAAGAATGTTAGAATACTTTTTAGACATATACGTTACCTATAAAGTTAATTTAGATATGGTATTATAATTTTATCCAGCATAGTAAATAATACGTATCGGTGGATCAGGTGGAAGTGTGTACAATCTTGTACACTATTATAATCAGATTATCCTTTTTTGTCAATGAATATTTCCAAAAATTTACACCGGAAAAGCCTTTAAATATTTTATCCATTAGGCTTATTTATTTTCTCCGGCTGATAAATATTCGTAATTAGTTTAACCGCTGTATGTTTACATATAATATTATATTGTATGGTAGTTACTCTGCCATTTGGATGAAGTTACAGGAAGCGCTGGTTTAATTGGTTAACCAGCATTTAACTCATTTTTTCCATCGATAATTTACATCCTTCCAGCCTTGAGTCGTTTTCCCCTGTGCTAAGGTTCTACGATACTTCAAACTCGTTACTTAGTGTGGCAGCTTCTCGCCCATTACCGGCCTATCACAATTAAGTCAGGGTTCATTCATAACCTATATTGTTTCTTATTCACTACTGTTTCTTTCAGCCCGAATTGTTCAATCAAAGGTTTATCATTCTCAAAATCATAGTAAGTATTCACCATCAGGTTTAATAAGGAGTGCCGGTATCCAAGATATGCCTTGAGAAAATTTAATTCTGTCACCCGTTGTCGCGCTATATTCTGCAACAGGTTTTGTATAGTAATTTCCCCTTTTCGATATTTTTCGATACTGATTGCTGAGATCTCCTGAGCCATATCCATGTTTTCCCGCATACTCAAAGCTCGCTTCTGGTATTCCCGGAGATTTGATACTGCATTTTTTATCTCCGTATTAATTTCTTCACGAGATCTTTCAATAGTCAACCGTGACATTTTCAGGTTAATCTTTCCAGCTTCAATGCGTGCTTCGCGCTGTCCCCAATCCCAGAGCGGGATATACGCGTTTACCGAGACCGAGTAACTGTTATTATGGTCCGACCAAAGTTCCTGATATTCCTCATCTTGTTTTTCCAGACCATAGGACATTTGCACATCCACACCAAACGAATTTATGCCCTTTGTATTTTCAAGGTTGATCTCATTTCTCCGCTCATTGATACGCAATAATTTTAAACGGGGTCGCAAATTGTAGCCATATTCTATTGCCTGAGTTATGTCAACCTTCACCGGAGCAAAGTGGGTGTGGATGTCGACGAAGATTGAATCGTTTTTATCAAGCCGCAATCGTTGCTTCATACGGGTATATTCCATGCGTTTGATGCTCTGATTTTCCAGGAGTTGTTCTCGGGCATTCGCTATCTCGATTTTCACCTGGGAAACTTCCATGGGAAGTGGTTCCCCCAATTCCTTACGGGATTCTGCTATCATTAGTATTTGTTCCAGGTTCTTCACCCGGCTCGAATAAATTTTGTTCCGATACGTTAACTGGAACAATCGATAATAATCATCGGCTATATCTCTAATCATATCGACAAGATCATCAATGTATTCCAGTTCACGTCGTTGCAGCTCCAGCTCGGCCTGCTCAATATCGTTCCGGAGCCTATTAGGTTTAAAGAGAGGCTGTTCGAATTCCAGGAAATACCGATTGTAATAATTGAGGGAATGTGTGCCATCGCGCTGGAGATATCGATACAATTTATTATTCAAAGACAGATAACCATTTGTCGGATAACCAAACAACACAACAGGTTGCCGGATTGCTAAATTCATCTGCCATAATCGGATATTTTGACGGACAATTTCATCCCGTTGTAGGGTTGAATTCCATTTATAATCCGAGATAGCTTTAAACTCTGGTGCCCGAAGATTCACATACGCCCTGGACTTCAGTCCGGTACGCTGAACTTTAAGTCTGGTCCGAGTGCGTTCAATACCAAGACGCAGCTGCCGGACACGGTAACTGTTATTCAATGCAATATTTACTGCGGATTCAAGAGTAAGGTCTATATTTTTTTGTCCATGCAAATGCAACGGGAAGAAAGTGAAAATTAGAAGTATGACATGGATATTACTCAGCCGGATTTCCATGGATCCCTAAGATTTCTAATGATCCATCGTTTATTAAATGCCATGTTAAAACCGTACATAAAAATTCATAAGGAATACACCGGACTCCCTGTTTTTTTCCAGTAGATTCTTCATTGATCCGGTTAGAGTATTAATTTTTTCTAAGCGTCTTTTATCCCCCATTTCCATCAACTGGGCAGACAGATGTTTTACTTCGGCATCCATACTCGCATACTTCCAGCTGAAATACAACTTGTCAATCCACGCTTTCTGGTATTTTTTCGTTGTCTTTTTCCTGGCTTGTTCTAGGAGGTTTTCCCCTTGCGATAAACGGCCCCGAAGAGGTTTAAATACATCGGCCGCTGTTCTTCTCGCCTGAAATTCTCCGGTTATCTCTTCTTGAGCGTGTTCGTGCAATAAGGGGTATAACTCTGACTGGTATATCCTGGTGGCGTGGGGTACTGTTTCCTCGACGATGCGAAAATATTCATGCATTTCCTCCCATCCGCCGTCAAAACTCATCTTACAATAATCCGCAATGAGAGAATCTACATCCAGTTTTGAATCCCACAAGGCTCTTGCTATCACATAATGGTTTAGTTCATAGGTCAGCCAATCTGCCGGTTCGGAATACGAACTCAGTGCATTGACACCTAAAGAATGATAATAGGCGATATCTGAATGGATCGTGTGTGGAATCACCACAGGAAGAGAGCGCCAGATATATTTTCGGTAATAAGAATATATTCCAATATCCCCTTTAAAATTTTGATTTTGAGCCCACTGGTTCAGGATTTTGTCATAGTATTGGTTTGCCTTACTTTTGTTAGTATGAATCGGGTACTGGTAAGTACGCGCGTACTCGGTATAATCCATCAGCAAATTATTATGAAATTTTTCACCTTCCGGAGGCTGGTGGTAATTCCGGTAGGCGATAAATTCAACCTGTACATCCGTGAAGGTATCTTCAATCGCTTTTGCCACATGGTTTACGAGTAAAGCATGACGAATACTCGGTGGGCCCAGGGATTTACTCGCCTCATCTTCGCTCCAGGTCTCACTGTCTGGTGGCCACATTAAAAATATCTGAATCTCAGGATGGTCACTCAAATACTGAATGATATTCGAGGTAAAGGTCCGCACTGCTTCCGGATTGGAAGTATTAAACACCACATGCGGATTCCGGGTCCGTTCTCCATCTATCATACCAAACCATTCCGGATGTTCACTGAAATACTGCTCCTGAGGAAGATATGTCTGGTACCCATGCCCTCCGACGGCGGCGACAATTCCCCGTTTCTCCATTTCCGGGATGAGCATGGCTCTGAAATCGTTCCAGGCTACGGTGTCCACATGGCCTTCGTAGGGTCTCGGCCGGATATGTTTTGCCTGTGCTGAAATGACATTCATCCTGTTTTTCGCCATCCAATCCAGAAGTTGGACAGTATTTTCAGGAGTATGACTCCACCCTTCTTCAATGTTTTTAGTCCGGTACTTAAAATCAGCTTCCTGTATGAGGCCGTCGACTGAGAGTTGTATAGTTTCTCGCTGGGGGACATATTCCCTTCCCGCATCTCCATAGAAAGAAAAATCGGGAGCAAACCATCTGCATCCAATCAGCTCAAGCAGTTCATAAACACCGTATAACGTTCCCCTGTCTGGCACTCCGGCAATGAAAATATCTTCTCCCTCTGCCAGAATAAGAAACCCGTCCTGTGTAAAGTTGAAGTCGGCATTAAACCGGGTTGAAAAGGATGCGCCAATGTAAATATGATTCGGTTTCTGCCTGCCAAATGGAATCTCGGTATTACTAATTTGTTTGAGATACCTTTGAAGTTCTCTTGCAGCAAATTTTTCTACAGCAGTCGCCTCTTCTGGTAATACAATGGAGTAGTTTGCCCGCCCCTTATCAACTAATGTCAAAACTGAGGCGTCGCTTCTGCTTTCTGCGCCAAATAGACAGACGGCAAACCCGATTAGCATTAATAATTGTGTTTTGCCATGGAAAATGCCCACGAAGCCCCCCTGTAGTTACGTTGGAGTCCTGTTGATATTTCTTCTTATTTTGAGCAAGGAGAAGTTACTCTTCCTTCGGCTCCTTATAGTTTTTCCCAAGAGAGCTAAATACCTTCATACGCGACAGCCTTCTTATTAACAGAAATCCACTAATTGTCAGTAAGGCTAAAGTGATAATCCCCAATAACGAGTTCCGTGCTATGAATGCATTTATTGTGGTTACCATTGATCCGAAAAGAACAATTCCTAATATGGCATCAATGATATCGTGTATTGTTTCCCCTCGTAAAATGGCTCTCTCCTCATCTCTCATCGCATCTGTAACCGGCCCCCAGAGTCCTGGTGGTTTACACTTATTATAGAAATTTTTAAGGACCTCCATCTTTTCTTGCTTTGTCATCAGGGTTACAAAGACGATACTGAACCATCCAGCGAAAAACAGGAGGAAAAATCCCTGCCAAAAAGGTCTCTGAGAAAATCCGAGCGGAAACCAAATAATATAACCTAACGGGATTCCTCCGATAATTGCTGTCAGTTCTCCGTAAATATTTAACCGCCACCAAAAAAACCTGAGCCAACTCAACGGGAGGACAAAAGCAATAACAACCGAATTAATAAAAAGGAACCATTCCATCATTCCCTTTACCTGAAAATATGCTATAAAGAAGCCCCCAACCAGCACAGCTGCTGAGAGGAATCGTCCAACCCATACATAATGGTTATTGGAGGCGTCTTTATTGATTAGAGATTTATAGACATCACTAACCAGGTAAGAGGAACCCCAATTCATTTGTGTACTGACTGTAGACATATATGCCGATAGTTCTGCAGCAATTAAAAGCCCCAAAATCCCCGGTGCCGCATAATCCCGTACTAATATCGCCCAGATTTCACCTGGTTCGGCAAAGTCTTTCGGAAATAATCCGACAGCAGTAATTCCCAGGAAAATAAACGGGAGCGATCTGAGTGCAAGCGAAAGGAAAGCATTCAGCAGCTGCCCAACAACGGCATGAAATTCGTTTTTCGCAGATAGAAACCTTTGCGCTACATGTCCTTCGCCGCCGGAAGGCGATTGTGCAAAAAACAAACCCTGTAAAATCAGTGCCACCACTGTTAATTGAGTAATACTTCCTCCCGGTGGAAGCGGTTTAAAAAATTCCGGACCACGTACTTCAGTGGCGGTTGCTAGTACATGCTCCAGCCCACCGACCGCATTGATCACTAACGGAATAAAAATTATATTGGCGATTATAAAAATAATGAACTGGAGCACATCATTATATACAACGCCATATAATCCACTTACCACTGTATAAATCAGGACAACGCCTCCACCAAGTAGCATAATTTCTAAATTAGTCCAATCTACAACCGGTCCGATAGTCCTGAGCAGCCATCCAGTGCCATATCCCAAAGAAATAGTCGCATAAAGCCCGGCAAAGAAAAAGGCGTACCCGGCTCTGAAATAACGTGACACTCTCCCACTGTAACGCACAGTGATAATCTCAGCGGCGGTCATAATCCCCAATCTACGCCAGAGTTTTGCCCATATAATCGCCACCAATGGCATCCAGATTACCCAAGGCAGCCACCACCACCAGTTTCCAACGAGTCCTTCATTGAATACCAGCATGGTAAATGCCGCCCCTGTACCTGCGCTACTGTACGTGGCGACAGATGACATACCAATTGCCCACCAAGGGAGACTTTTTCCTGCGACAAAGTAATCTTCAAGCGATCGCCCACCGACACGGGCGAATAACATCCCTATAGTAAGCGTGAGGAGTATAAATGCAGCAATGATTATGATATCTAGCGTTGCCAAAAGAAGGACTCCGTTCTAAGGTTGGTTTAAGTGTCAGAAAACGTCATGTAATTTCATCAGAGAGTATCCCTGCGTTCCATACATCCCGTCTGCATTGACTTCTGTGCTCCGAGCGCAATTACCAAACTTTCAAACACACTATCGGGATTGCTGCGCGGGATCGAATTATTGCCAATACTTTCAATAAAACTTTCCAATTGTAGTCTGGCCCCGGCAAATCCATATTCGGGGATTTCAGTATCCGAGGTCGGCCGGATTGTTCTCACTTCATCATTATCACGGGTAAAAAACGATATTGTATTCGATTTCAACGAAGCTTCAAGGGTCCCCTTTGAGCCTAATACGCCGATTTTTACTTCGTTGTCAAAATCCGAAAACAGGGTTAATACAACCGAACCGGTTACATTGTTTTCAAATGCGATATCTACCTGGGCACCTTCGTACAATTCCCCTGGTTGTGCGTGTTTTTGCAGACCAAAGACTGCCTGTACTTTTGAATTTGCATACCAACTCATAAGGTCAAAGTGATGCGAACAGAGCTCTAATAACAAACCCCCAGTTTTGGAATCATCTAATCTCCATTCACTCAAGACTGGTCCGCGGTAAATATGGCACCAAATCATTTCGATATCCCCAATGGTATTATCACGAATTACCACGTCGATCTCTTTAAAAAACTTGGCGTACCTAAGCTCAAAACCAACCTGTACGATCCGATCAGTGGTTTCCAGTTCTCGCTGGATTGCTTTATGATCGTCTACCGTTGTCGCAAGTGGCTTTTCGCACAGCACATGTTTTCCCGCCTGCAGGCTTTCGATCGTAAATTGTTTGTGGAGATAATTCGGGACAGAAACGATAACTGCATCAACATTGTCACTGTTTAACAAATCATGATAATCATGAAAAGTGGCCGGGTTTCCCCCGGCTTTTTCTGCGGCGATATCAAGATTTTCCTGGTCTATGTCACTCAAGGCAACAATTTCTGCTGCCGGGATATTCTTTAAATTTGGAATATGGACCTCCCTGGACCAGCGTCCCATACCAATTAAGCCGAACCGAATTTTATTCAATTGTAGCGCTCCTTCCTGCTTAGTATTGTAAATAGTCTTTTATTCAGTATATAGGTGGAATATTTCGGTTGTATTCGGCTGTATCCGAACCTCGAAACCTTGCCTCTTCAGCGTCTCTGCATCCAAGAATTTAATTTTCTCGTTCTTACTGGAAATTGTATATCCCTGATCCGACAATTCCGGAAAAAGGGCAGCATCTATGCGGACATAACCGGTTGCTTCCGTTTCAAGATCCGTATTCACAACAAATAAAATGATGTGCTGGTTGTCATACAATCCGGAAACCTGAATTTTTTCATTATCCGAATTTGCCAATTGACCATGTGACGACACATACCGCATATTTTCCACATCGTAATCTTTCAATTGCCGTACCAAGTCATAGACATAATAGCTTTTCATCTTCCCGGTGACCGGTCGCAGGACATCATACGTTTCCGTTCTGTAGACATATCCAAATGGATTTAACCCTTCAACCAACGCTGCGTTTATTTCCAGCCTGTTTTCCATATCGCTGTCCCTGAAACGGACATCGGAAATGAGTGCGATATTCCCTGTAGAACGACTCCATCTGTCAAACACTCCATTCTCAGTCGACTGGTAATCGACCCGGGACCACGGCCTTTCTCCCATTATAAATGAATCATTAATATCTTCCAGGAACGGCAGACGGCCCTCCTCGCCGGAATGGACGAAGATAAGTTTCCCCCGGTCATGGACGAACTGAGAATAGTCGATTAACTTATTGATATTTGATTTTGGTGTATCCTTATGGTATTCATGTGATTGGGAACACGACAAAAAGGTATACCAGTCGATATATACCCCGTCGGCACCAAGGGTATCCAGTATATATCGGGTATCATTCAATAAATGTTCATAATAGGGAGTGTTCATACACATGATTTTCCTCTTGTATGCCATAGGATGGCCGGTTGTGTATTTATCCCCGTTATGCTGTAAGTACCAGGCGGTCATCGAATCTTCATTGACTAACCCGACATATGGAACAACCTTGATACCTTTTGAGTGCGCGTACTCGATCAGGTGTTTGGTAATCTCGGGATCCTGGGGACGATGACTCCCATACAGCACATTCGAATCACCCGGAGGAATCTCGTCCGGCTCTTTTTGAAGCTGCCATTCTTCATGATAGATAAAATACCGAAATCCTTCTTCCACCATACGGTCAATAAACGGTTCAACTCCCATCTTTTTTACACCGCGGTGCTGTGCAGTATATACTCTCATCATCTTATTACTAAGCCTGACGGGAGATGGAAGGATGTAAAAAGAAACCGTGATTTCTTTTTTGCCGGGATTTTTGTATAAATACTTCAGGTAGCCCTGGTTTTCCTCCTTCAGGATAAATAATTCATCGAGAGCCCCCTGTCCGACAACAAAGCTGAGTGCTTCGGTCTCGCTGTTTACAAAACCGATATTTCGATCTATGACCGCATTGGTAAAATGTTCGGTGACCCCGGATTCCTTTAATTCAACCATCGGAACGTGCTTCATTGATGTATTCTGGCGAACTTGCTTCGGATAAAAGCTGGTATAATAGTATCTGGATAATAACCCTGCATTAAACGGGATATTATACAGGACTTCTCCATTGATAGGAGATTCAGCTCTCAGGCGAACGGTCATTGTAATATAACCCACCTTATTCACTTTCCAGGTTATATCATAAGATGCCTGCTTCTGAGCGCTTGCAGAACTTGTGTCGGTTAAATACCCGGAAAAAGTAACCGTATTTTCGTCATAGCGAATGACTCTGTCTTTATCGTACCAGGAGGTATATTTATTCTTCCCGGTTTTAACGGCTACCCCCACCCTGGGATCCTTTTGGGAGGATAAAAATAGGTTGTTTCCCGAACCTTGGGTTAGAGTGAGTTTTATCGGTTGATCCTGGTTAAATTCCAGTGTCCCCCATTCCATTTGAAAACCCGATTCTCCCTTGCTACCTGAGCACCCCAGCAGCAATAATCCCCAAAGCAGAGCGAATACACCAGCCACCCATATAAACCGATGGATTTTGTACATTTCACTTCTCCCGCGATTTCGAATACTATTTTATCTTCTATTCAACAGCGCATTTTCTCAATAAATTAATTGCACTATTCCTGATTTGCTCTTCAGCACGGGGTGAAGGCTGTAAAAGCCCATAAAACTTGAATGCATTTTCTACTTCGTATCCGCCTTCTTTATACATATCAATCGGGGCGAGATACCCTATTGAGTTATCATTGGCATATCCGACAACCATAATATTTTCCTGTCCGAGGGATTCTTTAATCTTCAACCCTGTTGCACTGAATACCTCACCGGGTAATACGGCAAGCAAACACCCGTCGATTTCCATACACTGCACCGGTAATTCCATGTACTCTGCCAATTTCTCGTTCCCATCGCGTAATTTTTTTACGAGTGATATTGCCCATTGGTAATCAGTGTATTTCCACACATCAGAGTATAGATTTTCATCACTTAATAAATCTTGGATTCTGCTTTGAAGTTCTTCCTCGGTTGCCGGGACTTTGAAGGGGATCATTACTGGCTCAGAATGAAAGGTCAAGGTGTCGGTCTCGGTAGGACTGATACTATCCATTACCCGTAATACCTCTTTTCCAAGGAGAGAACCAAATTGCTCCATTTCGTTTTTTGTTCCAAATACTTTTGGATTGATATCAGCACTGGCTCCCTGTAAAAAAAGTACGCCACAGTCGACACGCTCTTGAATTACTTTCCGCATCACTCCAGGATAGTCCGCGGATATTAAGTTATTGTCCGGCCGAAGTGTCACAGGATGGGCGGCATAATTCACCACTATTGCAAAGGGACGAGAGTTTTTATCAATTCGCAGCACCCCTACAGAAGAATCCGTTGTGCCGGAATCCTGATACAAATCGCTTTGCACCCCTTGCTCCCGCCTGTTGACTGAAATGTCAATGGTCCCCTGGTTATATCCTAAACTTACCTCTGCTGTATTCTCTGTTGCCGTTATGGCTATTTGGACAATTTTCCTTTTAAGCATATTCATATATTTGTCGCTGACATCGCCACAATGCCGCAGGTAAAGCGCAGCAGGCGCTGAATGGGTGTGAGTGGTCGCAATTGAAATCACCGCACGACTCACTCCTGTAGTTTCTTCAATATTCTCTTTAATCTCTTTCGAGAATGCATTATCGATTCCACCAAGATCCAGTGAGATTAGCAATATATTCCTTTCGGAATTAGTTAGGTATAAAACCTGGGCCTTGAGATTATCCAGAACGCCCTGAGATGGTCCCTCTCTCTCAATATATCCCCAGAGATCTATTGATTCATCAGGCGTGATTTCACACTCCGCGAAGCCAGCAAACACTAGAGCAAGTCCTTGTAGTTATCAGTTACCTTTTCGAAGGCATTCACGACGTCATCCATGTCTTTGGTCTCACCCAATAAAACATTTTGCGGGATCCATATACTCTCGGAGTTACATGCAAATTCGGTATTTGGACAATGGATATTTCCGGGATATTCCTCTAATCTTTTTGGATTATACCCCCGCTGAAAAGTAGTTGATTGAAAGGCATCCTGTATAAATCCTTCATTATATAAGGGTACGTATCCTGCTTGAGAGGGGATCCCTTCTGCCTGCAATGCCTTTAAATAGGTATCTCTCGACAACCCCTCAAACTCGGATTGATTAAATTTCACCACAAATAAATGATAGACATTTCTGGTTACTTTCTCATATTCCCCTAAAGTACTCAGTCCGGGAATAGCGTTAATCTTATCCCGAAGGTACGTTGCGTTCTCCTCTCTTTTCTGAGTTTGTTCTTCCGCATTTTTTATCTGGGATTTCAGCAGAGCCCCTTGGAATTCAGTCATACGGGCATTCGTACCAAGATACGGATGCTGATACCAGATCCCATCACGGACACGGCCGCACGTATGAATGGAATAACATTTTTCTACTAGCTCCTCGTTATTACCGATAATCGCTCCGCCTTCACCGCTGTTAATATTTTTACTTGCCTGGAAGCTGAAACACGCCAAATCCCCCAAGGTCCCTACTTTTTTGTGATCCCATTCCGCCAAATGCGCCTGGCAGGCGTCTTCAATAATAATTAAATCGTTTTTTTCGGCAAGATCCTGAATGACATCCATATGCGACACACCACCGGCGATATGTACAGGCATAATTGCCTTCGTATGGGGGGTAATCGCATCGGCAATTAATTCAGGATGCATACAATACGTTTCGGGATCGATATCCACAAATATAGGCAAAGCCCCCACTGCCATAACAGCAGTGGCAGTTGCAACAAAAGTATAAGGTGGCACTATAACTTCATCACCGACCCCAATATCTGCAGCTCTGAGGGCAATTTCTAATGCGGCAGTACCGTTTGTAATAGTAACACATATGTTCACGGAATGCATATCTGCAAAGATTTCTTCGAATTCGAGAACTTCTGTACCGAGATGGCGTCCCCATTTACCCGAATTTAAAACGCGCAATAATGCGCCACGATCTTCATCTGAAACAATTGGCCATTCAGTAAATGGCTCTTTTCTTACCGGCGCTCCTCTTTTAACTGCTAATTTTGTCATGTTGTCAGATCCTTTCGAAAATAATGATTATTAAACCTATTATTACCACAATAGACCTTAAAAAATTTTCTACATCCTCTTAATCTTTCCGATTTATCGCGAGGTTTTATTGTCATCTTCTTTTAAAAAATACCAATAATTATTAATCAGCAGTACCTGTACCTTATTATCCTGTAAACGGCATACATATATTGAGGGCTAGTAGCCTTTTTCAGATTGCCAAAGCTGAATTCTTCTTGTGCTTATTAATTAATTTCAGAGTGTATTAAACAATCATTGATTCTATTATACAAATTTGTATACAATAAATCAACCGATTCCCGTAAACTTTTCTTTTTTTTCACGATTAACAAACATTGACAAATTTCCCACTTTGAGCTGATTGATATGCTGCTTTAATAATCTGAATATTTCTTTTCCCAATCATCCCGTTCACAGGTATGTTTTCTCCATCAACTATCGCCTGTATAAATTCATCGATAATTCTTGTGTATGGATTCACCCACTTGGTTGGAACCGGTTCAGTCTCCCCTTCTTTTACCACATAAAAATCAGGGCTTTCAAATGGTCCAATTGCATTCAATCCCAAAACTGTCATGCGGTCTCCATAAATCTCTATAATATTCACTCTGTCGTCTGTTAAAAATGAATTATCAGAAATACCGACAGCGCCATTTTCAAATCTCACCATTGTTATCGCCAAATCTTCAACCTTGTTCTGTTGACGCTTTTCTGTCAGACAGTGTACGCTTGAGATATTACCACCGAAGAATTCCAGCAAGTCAAGGCAGTGAGAGCCCACATCCATAATAACCCCACCTCCCGATTTATCAGGCTGGTATCTCCATTGAAGGTTTTTATCTGGCGGATAAGACAGATGCAGCTGAGTTCGGATCAGGTAGATGTTTCCGAATTGACCATCCTCTATCATGGATTTTAATTGGGTGAATCCCGCGTGACATCGCATTTGAAAATTAATACCAATTTTAACGTTTCTCATCTGTGCAGCATCAATCATTTCCTGGCATTCATTCTCAGATAAGGCCATCGGTTTTTCACAAAAAACATGTTTGCCTGCTTCGATTGCATCGAGAGTCTGTGAATGATGGAGGTACACTGGAGTACAGATATATACAGCATCTATGTCATCGTCATGGAGCAAATCTTCTATGGTGTCATAGTATTTTTCAGCGCCATGGCGTGTGGCAATCTGTTTTGCCCTTTCCCTATCTCTCACCATTACCGCATCCAGTATAAACTGTTCCGATTTCTTGAAAGCAGGCAACGCTCGTTTATCTGCGAATCCCCCAGCGCCTATTACTCCAAATCGGATATATTTATTTTCGTTAGTTTTCACCGCATTCGCATAAGTTGGGAATTCGTTGTCACTGTTTGGCTACCCGAATTTATTTACTATTCGATGTAACGAAATTTTTTTGTTTCTATAGCGGTGTATTGGGTGTCTTAATCGAATTCTACCTATTATAATAATTCAATTCGGCAAAGATTTCGCATGTAATTATCGGTTCCACGAACCGCTTCCATAACGTGGCTTTCTAATATATTATCCTTATCTTCTCTCAAACTGATAATATTTGAGAGTACAAATAATCTTTCCAGAACGCGGCGGAAAAACCCAATGTAAAGGGCGATACAGTTTTTCCCATGCAGGGCCCCGAAAGCCCCGGCAAAACAATACCGGAGTGGAATCTGGCGGGATAGCCAAATCCGGATATAATTACAGAGGCAGGTCTTTGCCTTTTCGGTAAATTTGTTTACTCGCGCATCATCCAGGCTAATTTCCACCCTGCTATCCTGATCTTCATACAATTGGAGAATGAATAAATTATCCGAATAATTGTAGTGATAAGAATAAAGAGTGACCTCTCCATTGGTAGTAAGCTTCGTAGTGAGTTTTTTATCCGTGAAACTATCTGTTAACATATCAGGCGACAATTCTGGAGCATCCTTGTCTATTGTAATTTTTTCCATTACTCTGTCGGTAAAATTTTCAGCCTGGTATCTGGATTCGATATTTCCGAAGTCCACCGCACTCTCGTTTGCAGCTTCCGAACGTATCTGAAATAATCGGATTCCTTCTCCGGCTGTCCTGCCTGTGAACGTATCTTCTAAAATTTTACCAGAGATAAGCGAGAGATAATAAGGAGTAGTAAAATTCCCTCGTTTTCTGAGGAATTCCTCAATAGGTCTTACCTTTTTTCTCATTTCCGTTAAATGCGCAACCTGTTCATGCATCGAAGCTTCTATCTCTAATTTTGTTTTCAACTCCTGGTTGGAAAATTCCTTTCCAAATCCAATACCGGGACAAGACAAGTCCACATCAATTTCAATATTATAGAGAGTTTCCCGAATGAATGGATACATGCGACAAAAGGAAGGGCGAACTTCGTAGACAGAACAACGGGAATTATCATCTAAAAATGTACAGAATCCGTTTTCTCGTTTTAGGTGAAGATCTGATTGTTCTTCCGATTCAATTCCTCTGGCACCAGTTTCACTTGCTAATCGGTGCAAATCTTTGTCAAGAACCGGAACCTTAAAAGAGCAGCAATACCCGCAACCTGGCAAACATTCAAAACTCACTACCCTGTTTGGAAAAATTATATAATCTTTCCTTAGAGAAGTCTTTAAAACATCCGGTTCAGAAAAATACATACATTTTTAACAGAAAGCTTCTTCGAAAATAATTGTTTACGATGGTATTATCTATTATTCCATTTCCCGGTGTTATCACGGTCACATCAAGTCGGATCTGTCCATTTTTGTTTCGCACGCTCTAATGCATTGATAACTGGCAATTGTTCGCCTGAAAGAAACCTGATAAGCCCACCACCAGCAGTACAGACATACGAGAAATCGTCAAGCACATTAAACCGTTTTGAGGCAGCGATACTATCTCCTCCACCAATCACCGAAAAGCCATCCGATTGACTCACTGCGGTAAAAATACTTTTTGTTCCATATTCGAATAAAGGATTCTCATATACTCCGGCAGGACCGTTTAAGAAAAGGGTCTTCGCACTGAGAATTTGCTTCGTATACCAGTCGACAGTATCAGTACCGATATCATAGATCTCTGAGTCGGCCGGTAATTCAGTTACCTGAATTTCCCGTCGAGTACCATTGTCTTCGACTGCTACATCTTTTGGTAATGCGATTTTGTCCCGGTAGCTTTCTAATAATGCGTGGGCTTCTGATTCGTAACGCAGTAGTTCCGCGTCGTGGAGAAAATTGTAACTTTTCTCACCAAGGTCAACTCCGTCTGCTATTAGCATCACCTGCCCTACAAGACCATAGGTGAGTATTAAATCCGCGCTACCGTCATCCAATACTTTTTGCATCATCTTGAAGGCATCAAGTATCTTTGCGCCTCCCAATAGGAAAACTGAGGGGCTTTCAGGTGAACTGGTTACCCGGGTCAGTGCTGTGAGTTCTTCTTCAAATAACCGGCCCGCGCCAGAAGGCATAAGTTCGGGAAACCCGACAAGCGTGGGTTCCGACCGATGCACTGCCGCAAAGGCGTCACAAATATAAATTTGTCCGAGTGGCGCTATTTTATTCACCAGGTAAGTCTTCGCTTGCTGTTGCGGGGTTAATTTCGCCTGCTCTTCAAAAATGATGGTCTCTTCCGTATGTATTCGAACGTTTTCAAGGAGCAATATTTTACCTGGTGTCAGTTCCCTAATACTCTTGAGCGCAGCCGGTCCTGTCGTATCCTGGATATAGCGAACTTCCGGAGTAAGATATTCAGATAAGTAAGACGAATGCTGTTCCAGCGACATGAAATTTTGGTAGTCCAATGGATCACCCTGATGAGCCAGGAGTACCACCTTTGCTTCCCGGTCTGTAAGTTCTACCAGTGTTGGCAGACTTCTCCGGATTCTCGTGTCATCGACGATCTTTCTTGATTCCTGATCAATTGGTGAATTGATATCACTCCGGACAAATACGGTTTTTCCCTTGACTTTAAAATCATCAAGTGTAGCAACGTTTAAGTTGGACATACCACCCCTACATCTTATGCCTATACAAATTTATTCCACTAATTCGCCAAACTACTACGTTCTGCTCTGTATAATCAGAGCATGCTTAAATACCGATTTGTCTCGCGCATAGCTTCTTCGGCGGATTCGTGGGTTTGCATAGCGGCCCTGATTGCATCGATATTTTCCGGGATTACGATAGCCTCCTGTGGAATCATTTGTACCCAGTATACCACATTTTCCTTCACATACACCGTCTCTTCCCATATCGGAACCTCATACATATCCCCACGGGGATTTAACAAATCCCGGTTATAATCAAATATCGTGGAATTCGAATCGAACCCATCACCGAGCTTAAAGAGTTTGATCCTTGGTTCTTTCGAGAAGGCATCCAAGATGTCATCTCTGTTTGCGCTCTCCTTTATAACCGCCTGAGTGGAATTGATATGCCCATGAGTGATCGGGACCGTCACTACAACAGTCACCGCACTAATTTCCGGCTTGACAATCATGAAATCTTCCGCTTGATGTGATGGCACCTTTGCCGGCATTGCCGCGTTGATAGGCCCTTTATGAGTTTCCGATGGATCAGCTGCTCGACGAACGATGAGAGAGGTGAATTCTTTAACGCCAAAAGCATTATCAAGCGTTAAAATAGTGCGGCAAATTCCTGTAGTATTGCATGACAAATTTTTGATGAAATTTTTTCCAAGCGCCTCAGAATAATTTGCATGGGTGTTAAAGAGAACATCGGCAATTTCATTACTTTCCCCTCCTTCAAAAATTGCCTTAATGCCAGCTGATTCATATTTACTCTTATTCTGTGCAGGAATTCCCGGGCTGGCCGCATCAACCATAATATCAACTTTTTCAATCAGGTCTTCATGCATACCAGCCACATCAGCGCCAGCATTCTCCAATTTTTCTTTTCCTTCAGCGTTTGCAGCATAGAGGGGATATCGCTGTCCGCTGTCAATTAGCGCCCGTACCGGTATTGCCGGTGCAGCATCACATACGCCAACAATTTCCATATCCGCCTGCTCGTTTACTCCATCCGCAATGCGTTCACCAATCGTACCGAAACCTGTTATCCCTACCCGTACTTTGTGCGTAGCCATAAGATGGCCTCCTTACTGTCTAAGATTGTTCAGAAATTCTTACCAATATCGTTATTCCAATTATTCCAGAATGCTGATCCCCAAGCCTTCCCAGTCCTCTAAAAACTGTTGTAAACCGGAATCTGTTTGCGGGTGATCAAAGAGCATTTCCATTATCTCATATTTCATGGTTGCCACTTCTGCGCCTGCTATGGCTGATTGTAGTACATGCAATGGATGTCTCAGCGCAGCGGAAAGAATCCCAGTTTCAAACCCATAGTTATCATAAATGGTTCGTATTTGTTTAATTAATTCCATACCGTCATGACTCACATAATCCAAACGCCCGACAAACGGACTGATATAATATGCCCCGGCTTTTGCTGCAAGCAGGGCCTGGGATGCAGAAAAACACAATGTTGTATTCACTTTAATGCCTTGTTTACTTAAGGTGGCAATCGCTTTGATACCTTCCTTAATCAGGGGCACTTTCACGAGAATGTTCTCATGCAATCCTGCAATTTTCTGTGCTTCTTTTACAATGCCGTCATAATCAGTCGCCGTTACTTCCACGCTAATTTCACCCTCCGGCAGGAGTTCGCAGATCTCATCCACTAAATCAAAAAAGTTTTGTTCTTCTTTAGCAACATGACTGGGATTGGTCGTCACTCCATCGAGTATCCCCCAATCCTTTGCCCGCTTAATTTCTTCAATATTTGCTGTATCCAAAAATAATTTCATACAGACCTCCGATATTTTTATCTCTACTTTTGTATTAATGTAATTAAACTATACAATATTGTATACTATTTTTTCTTCACTTTGCTAATTTAGTTTAAATTTAACTCTACACCTCTATTTTAAACGGATTTCACATAACGTAAATAGTATAAAATACAGGGGCGAAATATTGTTAACTTATTTAAATCTGGATAATCGTTTAAAAACATGATTTTAGGGGTTATTATGGTGAAAAGGTGTTAATTTTCCGTCCAATACGATAGAATGAACAGTAAAATCTTTATTTAAGATTGTGATATCTGCTTTTTTACCGGGGGTCAGCGAGCCGAAATTATCGTCAACACCTAATAATTTTGCTGGATTCAATGTGACAGTCCGTATGGCGTCATTAATGGTAATACCAGATGCATTAACTATATTTTTTATACTTTCCTCTATGGTTACTGTACTGCCAGCCAATAATTTTTTATCCATAGTTTTTGCGATACCGTCTTCGACTATAATCTGATGATTCTCTTCCTTATTCCCCATCAGATACTTGCCATCAGTTAACCCTGCTGCTCTAATGGCATCCGAAGCCACAATTATTCGGTCTATTGGTTTAACTTTTAATATCAATTGGATTAAGCTCGGTGGGAGGTGCATGTTATCCGCGATAACTTCCACTGTAAAATCATCGTGAAGCAAAGCTGCCTCTATTACTCCTGGAACCTTTGTTAGATGATCCCGTGTTATCGTTGACAGCACTGAATATATGTGAGTTACCATTGAAAAGCCGGCTTCAATGGCTTCAATTGCATGTTCATATTTGGCATCACTATGACCGATAGAAAATACGGTTTTTTCTGACTGAAGTGTTTTTGCCAGATCTAATACCCCAGGGATTTCGGGCGCTGCGGTAATTATCGATATTGAAGTATGATAATCAAATAATCTGCTATACTCCACGTAATTCGCATCTCGAATTTGGGTTATATTATGTGCGCCTTTTTGTTGTTTTGAAATATAAGGTCCCTCAAGATGCGCTCCTATTATTCTTGATGAATTAGCATCAACCTGCCCTTGGAGTTTCCCTATCAATCCTAATACGCTTAGGGTTCTTTCAATGTCTGTAGATAATAATGTTGGAACGATTGCTGTTGCACCATGGTTGAAATGAAATTCCCGAATTGTCTCAAGCGCTTCAGTTGTTCCATCTATTGTTTCAGCCCCCGCACCACCATTTACGTGAATATCAATCAATCCCGGACATACATAAGTGCCGCTTGCATCAAATAATTCAGTATCATCAGCCAGCAAATCCTGTTTAAACGGACCTACATATTTCAGCTTATCCTCATGTATTAGTATCAAACAGTCATCAATTGTTCTGAGAGGTGTAAAACACTTTCCATGGGAAATTGCTAATTTTGCCATTTTTTCAGGAAATACTAATAATTTACGGGTAATATATTATCAGGGATTTTAGCGGTATTCCGATCTGTTATTATCTTCCAATCCTTATGTTGATTAACATAGGTGACGGGGAAATCGTCACCTGGAGTACCGAGCACAGCTAATCGGAGCACTGTATTTGCCCAATCTAGACCAGGAACATCATTCCGACAATAAAGGCGAATACGCTTTGCACCTAAAATTTGATTCATACCAAGGGTGAGCGCTTTTCGAGGAAAATTTATGAGATCTCCGCCCACTCCAGCTCTAATCGCATTAATTGTAACTGTAAAATCATTCAAATAAACCAATCGGGGATCTGTATGTTTTACACCACGTTCAGGTTCATTAAAGGCAACATGACCATGGATGCCTATCCCCCCATAGCATGTTTGTATTCCACCCAATTGTTTAATAGTTTCTTTCAGTTCATAAATGTTGCCTGAAAGTGGAAATACAATTTGGTCTCTTGGAGGCATTAGCGCTTGATTTATATCTTTAAATATTCTGTATAATCCTCCCCTGAAACTTTCCGGATGATCTGGAGGAACTTCTATTCCACTATTATTTGCATTTTCATCCATGAAGAAAAAATGACAATTCTTCAGGTTAATTCTTTCTTCATTAACAATGTCAACAAATAAGGGATAGTGGGATACAGGCCCGAATGGTAAAATAATGACTGTTGGTCTCTTTTTTTCGTTATTGCTTTTAATTTCATATGCTATTGATTTTGCGAAATGCTGGTGAAGATCTTCTAGCGATTCAACAATCTCAAGATTTTCTCCGCCGCGCTTCTCAAATTCTTTAACACTCAAACGTACGAGTTCGTTAATTTCTTTATTGCGATTCATATACTTCTTTTATTCCTTGGTTTTTTTTGAGCTTTACTGTTCACCATCTATCATAATATCTGTTAATTGCGCAAGCTTTGACTCCATCATATTTTGGCCAAGTAAAAGCTCTTCTGTATTCCTCAGATGTTTTTTCATCATCTTTTCTGCAGAATCCGGATCTCTGTCTATTAGCGCATTTATTATATCTTGATGTTCCTGACTGGACTCATCCAAACGACCGGGTGTATTACCGGACAGGAAACGAATTCTATAAATTTGAGAGAGTAGCTTATTTAAATATTCTTTCAGGCGATTATTATCGGCTATGATAAGGATTATTTTGTGAAGTCTGTCATCAGCCTGAAACGAAAGCTCTATATCGTTTTCTTTTGCCGCCGTTTCAAATTTATCAGCAAGGTCTTTCAATCTCTCAATTTCTTCATCCTCAATATTTATCGCTGCCCGTCTAGCAGCTATACTTTCTAATGCAAGTCTTATGTCAAGTATTTCGCGAATATCGGCCAGCGTTAGTTCAGTTACAAAAATTCCTTTGTAGGGAATAATTTCAACTAAACCATCACTTTCAAGTCTTCGCAGGACTTCACGTATTGGAGTTCGGCTAACGCCATATTTACTGGCTAACGCTTCTTCCCTCAGTGGTTGACCTGGTTTTAGCTCATGCGAAATTATCTTTTTTCGAATAGAAAGGTAAATCTCATCTTTTTTGTTTGTATTATTTTTTGCCAAAGATTCCACTCCCTCCTATCACATTTACGATTATCCAGTCAATAACTTACTCCATATTTAATAATTTAGCAGTAAAGAACTTTATCATGCCAAAATATCCCATTTCGTCAGCTAAAAAACAAATATGCCAACCCAAAAGAAGCAGCACTCGTTATGATAAACGCAATTAATACCACCAATAACGGTTTCGCCTGTTCATTCTTCATTTCGGAAATGTTGATATTGTAGCCCAATCCGACAAACGCCAGCATAAATAACCAATTATATGCATTCTTCATGTACCCAATCTGAACATCAGACATCAATCCACTACTTGCAACTATCATTGCTATAACAAAACCAATAATCATTTTAGGGAATTTTTGCCAGATATAACTAAGTTTTTTATCTATTACCTGCGAAGTCATCCCTTTTCTCAAATAGTATATTGTATATAATAAGGCCCAAATTCCTATAAAAACATTCCTTGCCATTTTCACTATCGTTGCCATTTGTCCTGCAGCATCTGAATGGGCAAATCCTGCGGCGACTGTTGTACCAGTACTGAACATACTGATCCCGGCCCACACTCCAAAAACCTTATCAGGAATCGAAAAAATAACACCAAGTGCCGGATAAAGGAATACCGTCACAACATCAAAAATCAATATTGTAGTAATTGCATACGCAATATGTTTTTCTTTCGGCTCTATTCCTCCACTGGTTGCAATTATAGCTGATACCCCACAGACCGAGGTACCAGACGCTAATGCGCTACCAAATTTTTTATCTAATCCGAATCGAGATGCAAGGAACTCAACAATTAGCAAAGTAAATATCAAAAATGCAATCACCATCCACAATATAGTAGGCCCGACATTAAGGAAATCAGCAAGGACAATACGAGCTCCAAGCACGACAATACCTGTCTCTAACCATATTTTATAAGTGCTGTTAATTCCATGTTCTATAAAGGCGGGCATGGATATGGTATTTGAAATTATTATACCAAGTGCGATAGCAACGATTAAATAACTGACATGAGGAATATATCCTCCCACAAATTTCGAAACAAGCCCCACAATCAATAAAAAAATCACACCTGGCACCATGTGTACTATATTGGACAACGCGTTAGAATTTTTATTCGTCATTTAATTAACCCCTAATCCATTTTGATACTAAGGTTTTTACTTACACAATTATTAATAAACGACTATCCTGGTATTGGTAAGCCAAGAATCACCAATAGCAAAATAATTAACCCAAATATAACAGGTATCCATTTTTTCATGCGTCTCTCCTAACATTTAACTGAACATTCATTTTAAACCGATTTTTTAAAAATTATGCAAATCTTTGTAAATAACGTTCTTTCACTTCCGGGTTTATCCATGCAATTTCTCTGGGGAATTGCCCGTTGAGGACTCTTTTGATTTCATTAGCCCCCTTGAGTTTTACATCGTTGATGGATCGTGAAGATGCAAAAGCAGAATGTGGCGTGATTGTGATGTCCGGATGTTGCCACAATTTATCAAAGAGTGGGTACTGACCACTCTCAAGATAAGTATTTTGCCTTGGCTCTCCTTCAATTACATCGGTTGCCAACCCTCCAATTTTGCCTGAATTCAAGGCCTCAAAAAGGGCCTGGGAGTCAATTATCTCCATCCTTGAAACATTAACAATGTATGCACCATTTTTCATAGTATTAAATTCGTTTGCACCTAACAATCTGTATGTTGGGTATTCGGATTGCGCGGATCTTGTTAATGGTGCATTAATTGAAATTATATCTGCAGACGCTAAAATATCATTCAGATTTGTCTTTTTGATCGCCCCGTCATTACGGAATTTTTCATCCGGAATGAAAGGGTCATAGGCGATGATATTAAACCCGACAGATGTTGCTTTTCTAGAGAGCGCCCCACCTATTCGTCCTAAACCAATAATGCCAAGTGTTGTATCTTTGGCCATTTCCGGCGACAGACCTTGAGCACTCCAATACCCATCTGCAAGTCTCTGTAAATACTTTGGATAACTCCGGAGCCCCATTAAAGTAAACATTAATGCATGTTCAGCCACTGCATCAGTACAATAATCAGGAACAAATGTCACAATAATCCCATTCTCAGTTGCAGCTGCAATGTCAATATTGTCATATCCACCACCAAACCGGGCGATAATTCTGCAATGCTTTAAATTCTGGATTATCGCCCGGTTCACTCTTGTATGCCTTACGCCAAGAGCATCCACATTCTGCGCGTTGTTTAACACCCTTTCAACATCCTCTTTATCGTCATCAGTCCGTTTGCCATGAGATAATGTTGCGATATCTTGTAAAACCTTCCGTTCTATCTCAACATCGCTACCATGGATATCTGCAAGATAAACAGAATATTGATTCATCCGCTGGATTCTCCGTCATAGTTAGGCATAATATCAACTAGATGGCCAAGAGCCACTTACTCCCAATTCTTATTTTGGTTATAGGCTCTTTTCAAAGTATCCCCTCTCAGGCCGTTTCTAAGAGCCTCGAGGGCCAATATATCCTCGGGTGGAATATTGCCAAGCCCGACATTCGGTCCGTAACGGAGGATCAGGTATTGCTGCTGAGATTTTATTGGTGCTTCCCAAATCAGATCTTCCTGGTTAACTCCCCCCGAAACGATCTCATTAATCTCGTCTTCGATAATGTTTCCGGATTTATCAAAAATCCCGACGCCTTTTCCTGCAGCACGAGCTTCCACAATTACTTTCGAAGCTCCATTTTCTAGATCCTGCAGAATTTCTTCTCGCATAAGGTCCATAGCAGGCTTTTCTTCAGGCTTCTTTTTGCCGACCTCTGTAATCACCTTAAACCCGGCATCAAGTGCTTGTTTGATCAGATCTTTCCGCTGCTCTAGGTCTATGTCAATAGTACCATCTGAAACTTCTATCGTCGTAAACCCTAATTCCGCTGCCCGCTCTAAATATTGCTTATAACTTTTTTGCCAGACAGACACCTCCAAAAACGTTCCCCCGGGCATGACTTCTATTCCAGCATCAGTAAAAATCTTTATTTTTTCTTTGGTAATATCCATACCGTAGAATGCTGACGTTCCGAAAGTAAACTTCACTTCGTCGACATAGTCAGCTGCCATTTCGGCCAGATCTTTTGACTGACGTAAGCCTATACCCTTATCAATTACCATCGTATGCCCAACTTCACGAGGTTTTACTGAACGCCCTTCTAAAGGCATCTCGAAAGTGTTTTCCCATGCTTTCATCGAATAATCTCCTTAATGGTTTCTTGAGTGCTTGCTGTAACTTTTGCGATTTTATTAAAATTACCATACTTATAGAAATTTTTGACGTTGTCTAAGCGTTTATACAGTGAAGTCTTAGACCCAAATCCCGGCAAAGGGATTTCTTCAAATAGCACAAATGGCCTGCTTACTTTTTCAGAGATATTATCAAATAATATTTTTTGAATGGCTCTTTCGTTTTTCAACTCATGTTTCGTCATTGTATCCCAGTTTCGTTCAACATGAGGGATAATAATGCGTAAATTAGGGTTGGTTATTGTATCAGACTGCGGGGAGAAGTCACTTAGATTTGCCTCCCATACCTGGTCATCCCATTCGTCATCTGTTTCGTCCAAAGTGATGCCTAATTTTTTTAATGCCTCCGGGTAGTCATATTTCAATGTGCCGTATCTAATATTATCTAAAAGTGCCCCCTTATAAAACTCGACAGTATTTTCATTTCCGGAATCCGACGGTACAATTTTAAAATGAACAAGTTCCGTACCGAAAATCTGAAATCCTTCTTGAATTGCCCGAAGTAAAAACGTTGTTTTTCCTGATCCCGCACCGCCAAGTATGATGATAAACTCATTGGTATCAGGAGCATAGATCCCTGCTGCATGGTAACTGTATATTCCATGCCTTGTCTCAAGGGTGTGGAGTACAAACCTAGTAAACAATCCAAGGTTGCCGAATAAATTATACCGCTTATCCGTCATCCGATTATTCAGACCTGACAAATCCCCACCAACCAAAATGGTATCATCCTGTTCTGTCTGAATAAATGGTTCCGAATCAGGATCATCTATTATATAAAGGGTTGTATCAACATTCGTTGTATATCCTAACTGATGCAATTTATAAAAGTTTGTTTCAATAAAATGAAATTCTGATTTTTTGATGAGGGTTTCGTTGTTTGTCACCACCCCGATTTTTGCATTCAAAATCTGAAATGCGTCTTTTGTTAAATTAAAATTCTTCACGACATTGTCCTAAAATTTTTCAACAGTGCTGTTTCGTTCGTTTTATATTGAAATTAATTTTGCTAACCACCTAGGGTTCAGAAATGGTCTCTACAGAATAATTCATTTGATATCTGGTTAAAGTGTACAAATTCGTATACAATTTGTCAAGCAATTTTATGGAGAAAATTTCATACCTTTTCCAATGAAGATCAAGTCATATAAATGGGTTTAATTCCTCTATCCAATAGTTGGTGTTTTACCGTTTCCATTAGGATGTATTACCTAAACTTTAAAATCCATCACATCAAATATTAGGAAGGTTAGCCTTCCCTGGTTTCAACATGCAACATAGGTACCTTTGTAGGAGTTTCTTGTGCAAACCATGGAGCCACAGAATCAGTAATCCCCTGCACGCCACGGCAGAAATTGGATTGAATCATGGATATGATTCCTTCCAATCCTATAGTAATTACTGACGGGACATAACCTGACTAAATATTCAATCTGTGTTAAGGATTGGCTGCCAACTTAATTGCATTGAATGCTACTCTGTGAAACATGTCTTACAGGATCCATTTAATAATTGTACTAAACCCAGTCGCTGTTCAGTCAAATACATACAGAATGTGTATTCCGTTGATTTGAATAAGTTTTCTTACCGTTGTCTTTCGAAATACGCTAAAAAATTCTCCTTAAGGAGTAAAAATATTTTCCACCAAAATATAATCTGAAGACTTTTTCCTATTTGAATTTTGTACGATCGAATATGTTTCCATTATACTCCAAAACCAAAAATTCTTCATTTTGTAACTTAACTATAGGTTCCTTTTACTAACCGTTCATCTTGAGCTTTTCTGTAAAATCAAAATTTGAACCATTATAGGACCTATTAATTGTATTTCTTAGAGTGCTAGTGACATTTTTAGTGATTTCCAATAAAACCTCTAAAAACACAAAACCCTCAAGCCGTTACGGATCAAGGGTTTCGAGCAGTCGGAGCGACTGGATTTGAACCAGCGACCCCTACACCCCCAGAATCCTGCGTGGGTTTAACGGCTATTTCCTCAAGAGTACTGTCGTTCTGTATATCAACCACTTACAGCCTTCTTATCAAGTTAATTATAGGTCTCATTCCCTCCCGTTTCCTCTGGCTTGTGACCATTTTGTGACCAAATACGTGGTTTCCTACTCCCCACACCGAATCCGGTAATGGACATGTAACACCCTAGCATAACCATCGGAGTAACTGGTCTCCAAAGATCGTTGGCTATATTCAATATTAGCAGTCGGTTCTTTGTTTCACTCCAAGAGTTCGCGTAAGTCATGGGCCTCGGCACATCCGAGTTCGAGTAATCGTCCAATTACAGCCAGGCATCTGTCCCGTTCAGCGCCGCTGTCTATTAACTGTTCAACTACCTGGCTGACAATGCGGCATTGGATGAATGGTTCCGTTGTATTTTGAAGGAAATGTTGGAGTAGTTCTAAGATTTCAGTAGGATGTCTGGTAGCAACCTCTTCTTTCTTCAAAGTATAATAGAAATGGGTTTGGTTTAAGTCAGGGATTGGACGCATTTCGACCATAAAGGCGACCATCTCTGCTAATACTGGTTCAAGATAAGATGTCCATTGGAGAATGTCGTGGGCCTCATCTTCATCAAGAGGCACTGGAACATCGCGTATTCTATCCTGAATGTATTGTCGAAGCCAAGTATTCCACGCTTGCGTGGTCGCCTGATCGTCTAATTGTTTGAGATACGATCCTATTCGTACCGACAAGAAATGCCGTATTTCTGGGGAGACTATTTGGAGGAATTCATAGAGCCATCCTTCATCAATGGGATGAATGTCACTGTAGAAGGCGATCGCTGCCAGATGATCGCAAAATGACTGTTGGATGCGTTCCGATTGCTCTGCAATTTCCTGGTAGTACTTATGATAAGACGGAAAGATCGCATTAATATAATCCTGTGACCATTTCCCCCAGGCAAGATACCCATGCCAAGCATGATGGAGGTGACGATCATTTTCATCAGGATCAAGTAATGGAAACAGATGCTCCCGTGTCCATTCCGGCATTATCCCGTATAAAAAGTGAATCTGCCCTGAGAGCACCGTGGCACCCATCTGGTGCACAGGCTCTCGACCCTCTGCCATCTCGGTAAATACTGCTTGATACCCCTTTACTCTCTGATGGAATTCCTGCCGATGATTGTTATACAGAAATGACAGGGACTTCAACCAGAATTCCGTTACAATGCCTCCACCATGGTTAATTGCAGTGGTTAACCAATCGCTGGAGTCGGTGCCGGCACTACCATTATCTGACTTGTCCTTGATTCTCTCAAATGTTTGGAACCCAATCTGTTCAAACTTTCGAAAGAGTTCAATTGGCAGATCCTGCTCTTTCTGTAAGACCTTTCTCTCTAATAGGGTTGCCACCGGCTTCCCTGGAGCCAGAACCTGGGGATGGTCCAGTAGCAGTTGAGCAATTACATCTAATTCATCCAGCGACAACTCACGAGAGCGCCATCCCCAATAAATACCCGTCCACGTCTCCGAATCCCAATCTTCTCGTTGTATTAATTCTGTGGCGATATCGATTCCCCATTGGAACTCACAACCGGCAATGGCACTGTCCAGGTTCCGTGATTTGGACATCCATTTACCATTATCTCCGGCGAATTCATCAGTAATGGTATCGATTGCCTCAGCAGCATCCATTTCACAGAGATCCTCGGTAGGAATATTATCAAAACCATATTTCACATCGCTATGATACATTATGAAGTCTGGGTGTTCTGGTTCGTTAAATTTGGGGTACTGTGCTTGGTATTCATCAAAAGCCTGCCCGACAATTTCACATGATGTGTCCTTCCTCTTGAGCCAGGACAACATGCTGTAAATCTCATAATCAACCCTTTTTTGTGCATCATCGCTGTCATTTGAGGACTCAAATCCTTCACGTATCTTGGTGATGAGGAACTCACGAGTCTCCTGAGGTAAATCGGGATATATCTCCCCAAGGAGCGTATAAACTTCATGGTTTAATTCCAGATGAAAGAGCCAATTCCGCTTTACAACGATATGTATCTTATCTTTTGAAGGGATAGATGTACTTCTTCGTAGCCCATCCACGGCAATACGGTTGAGCAGTAATACGGGTGAATCCATCCACTTCGTTATCAGACTTTCACTATACGTTGGCTGGTGGCTAATATACCATGAAAGGCTATCCCTGATAACATCGATAAGGACATCAAATTCATGGGGCAGTTCATCTTGTGGGTGAGGCTCAATTGCAGACCGCATGGAGCTTAACCTATCCCAGCTATCATTCACAAAACCATAGATATTGAATAATCGATGCGCCTCGCGAATGTTTGCTAAAGATATAGGAAGGAGCTCATCCACGATTGAGTCCATCATCGGTTTCAGACGCTTTTCCCAAATATCCACCAAACGTTCGCTTCGACTTCTGGTATTAATATCGACTTTTGCATTGCGTGCCCCATGGTCATCAGTTTGGTCAGATAATAATATTGGTGCCTGATACTGCACCCGTGGCTTGGTTAAGGTGTCAAATAAGATCAGAGCACCTGTTGTATCTTCGGATAACGGATAGTTCTCAAAGAGATGCTCCAAGTGAATCATCGAGGCATCTTCAGGTACAGCCTGTGTTAGGAGGTTTATCCACTTATTTAAAAGACCAATACTGGATAAAGGGTCCTCATTTGTTAGCCGCATGACCAAACTGTCCCAAAGCTGTGGATTCAATATAGGAGGTTTACCATGGTCGTTTCTAAATAAGAATTCAGGAGGTTTTGTAATACCGACTCGTGCTGCCCAGCCAGCCAACCATCGGTCTATTTCTGTGAGTGTTCGGTTGTTTTCGAAAAGGGCATCCAATACGTTGTGATCTCTTAGCCATGGAATCCATTCGGGATTATCCGCATGGTTCACGAAATATCGCGTCGTTTCAATCTCTTCCAATGCTTCCAGGATTCTGTCTGTACTCGTCTCGTCGAGAGGTGGTTTACCAGACACCAGTTTTTTGATTTCTTCTTCCTTCGCAAAAGCACCACGAGTCGTCCGTGTTGCCCATCGATGGATAGCATCATGGAGTATTGAATGCTCATCCTCCGGGTACACTGTAGAATGAATCCCATAGTATTCCCACTGGTCTTTCACATCGTTCCCATCAGCAATTAAAGTAAATCGCTTATTGTCAATTGGGGCGCCCAAGGAGATATAGGGGATGATCGGATCCCGGTGCCCGTAGCCAATGAATAAAACCGTGTATCGTTGAAACAAGGTTATCAGAAACCGCCGTGCCCACCCGTCAGTTATATATGCGTCGGAAAAGTCCTTATCGGTGAGAATGAAATCATTATAGTCCTTGTCAACCGATCCATGGAGGTACACAATCCCATGGAAGTTCCGTCCCAAAGGAACTGCCGGCCCGACATAGATCTCTGGTGTATTCCCTTCAAAGACTGTCTCTGCTGCGGTCGTAAAATGGCGGTCAAAGTTTGTTGTAACGAGTCGTACCGAGTCATGGCTATTGAATATCCGTAACAGATCATAATGAATTTGGTTAGATTTGGAATCCGGATCATTTATGGAATTGTAGGTCCGCTGGTGTACTGGTATACCATCATTGACCAATTCACCTAGAAACCGGTCATATGGCTCTTTCGGCTCCCGCAGTGAATCCCTCGCAAGGAGGTGAACTAACTCCTCGAAGCTCGGTAAATTGGAATCGCCCCCCACTGACACACCGGCTCCAGCAAACACTACTAAATCATCATCCTGCTGGGCGAATTCAATATCATTTGGTAGAGTGATATATTCATTTAAACGCATCTTCTAATCTCTAGTTTAATTAAATACTCTAATTCTTGGTGTGTCATATTTTAGTACGCATCTAATGAACCATTGAGAATTTACTCTGTTTTCCCCCTCAGGCATTATTCTCAAATACTGTAATATTCACCCTGCTTTGTAATTGTACCAATATTTATCAGATGTTGGACATGGGGTTTAATATACCCCTCCATGTCCTGTGTAATTCGGGAAAACCCGAATATACGTGAGATGGCATACATCAAATCGTCTTTGTTGATTCCAAACGATTCATCCACCACTTTTTCAATGGCCAACCTGACTTCATCAGGAGCGATATACTCAAAACTCCTTTCAGAATTCGAGAGCGAGCTTCGATCCCTTGGTTGCTTTAGCTCCTGATTTGGTTTATAGATAAAGTCGTCTTGTCTTTTGATGAATCCTCTTCTTTGCGCATTTCTTGCCCCATGATTGATACTCTCACGAATACGGCGACCGAGACGAGTTACTCCCGCCCCTTCGATGATTCTCCGCCCAACAATCTCAATATGTATTGGCGCTTCTACCTGGGCTATTTCTGATATCCATTCGCCGATTTTAGCCCATTTAATTTCATGTAATTCCTTATTATAGGTTTTAATATTTACATGCGCTTTATTATAGGGGACACCACTTACTATCGTCTGTTCAGAATCCGCATCGATATTCATCTCACGTGTGATTTCATATTGTGTTTTAGTGTTTTGTAATTCTTCAGAATCCCCAAAGAATATAGATCGATTTTTGCCTTTCTCCTCCTTTAGTGTTTCCTCCAGGCGAAACACTTCCATTGCCTGATGATTATACCAATCGGTACTCCAAATTCGATGTATCTTCCACCCCATTTTCTCAAGGATCAATTGTCGAATACGGTCACGATCTCTCGCCGTTCTCGCACTATGATAGGTGGCGCCATCGCACTCGATACCGAGAAGAAATTGACCTGGTTTTTCAGGATGAATCACCCCGAGATCGATTCGAAATCCGCCAGCACCGACCTGTGGGATCACTTTATACCCTAAATGATGGACTTGCTGGGCAACCGCTTTTTCAAATGGTGACTCAAAATCACCACCCGTGTATTCTGGCATATCTAGCTCCCCAGAATTGGCGTATTGTAAATATCGTTTAAATGCTGCCAGTCCTTGCGCATTAGTAATTCGGATATCTTCAGAGCGTAAGTTCGTAAAGATTTCACATCTAAGTTTAGCTCTGGTGATCAATACGTTTAAGCGACGCTCACCACCAATTTTGTTTAATGGCCCAAAGTTCATACTCACTTTCCCATATTGATCTCGCCCATACCCTACGCTGATGAATATAACATCCCGTTGATCCCCCTGAACGTTTTCCAAGTTCTTGACAAAGAACGGTTCAGCAGGATGCCTATGAAAGAACTCCTCACTGGCCTGGTCTTTCCTACGCATATATTCAAGGTGATCCTGAATGCACTGCATTTGAGCTTGGTTAAATGAAGCGACACCTAGAGTAAGGTTGGGAGTATTCCGTGCATGGTCCATCACAGCCTGAGCAACAATTTGAGCCTCTTCCTTATTTTGACGACTCCCACCTCGATCATATGTTGTATCAGGTAAGTAGTTATATTTTACTCCGAGCTTAGTTCGGTTGCGATCAGGACTGGGAAAGAATACCAGTTTATTGTCATAAAACTCCATATTTGAAACAGCGATGAGTGATTCATGGCGACTGCGATAGTGCCAACGGAGCATCCTTTCCGGGGCACCCTTTGAGTTGAAAAGACCGAGTATACTTTCAATATCCCGGGTACTGGTATCATTTTCATCCTCATCGAGCGCATCCGTTTCAAAGAACTCCGTCGGAGGTAACTGTTTAGTGTCTCCCACAACGACAGCCTGCTTTCCACGTAACAATGCCCCAAATGCCTCAACTGGCTTAACCTGACTAGCTTCGTCGAATACCACCAAATCAAATTGTAAGACTCCTGGCGGTATATACTTTGCGATGGAGAGGGGGCTCATCATGAATACTGGTTTTATAGCCTGAATGGCGTCTCCTGCGCTTTTCATCAATTTCCGGATTGGTAAATGACGGCGTTTCTTTTCAAACTCTCGGTAAAGCACACCAACCTGTCCTACACTTCCATTCCTCGGCAATCCTTCCCAGTGATTCATGGCTACCTGTGCCCGGCTCTTTTTTAATATGAGTTGGTCGAGGTTCCTGAACTGTTCGATAGTATCTTCATGAGCAGACCGATCAAATCTTGCAAGAATAGGTCTATCCTGTAACGCAGCACCAAGCAATTTTGCGAGCCAACCGCACTCTAAATAGGCTGCACTTGTCCCAGACACCTCCGGAGTTCCACAGGCAGCTTCTACCAACTCAGACAGGCCATTTTCATTGAGTGTCTCGACGATGTGATTTAACCGAACAAGCTGTTGGAGCTTGGAGAGATTCTCTTTCCACTGGTCTACAAGTGACTCCTGACTCTGGAAGTCGGAACCAAAGAATCCGCACTCTGGAAACCTGGTTGATTCATCAAATGATATTGTGTTAAAGGTCTTGGAGATTTGCTCCCTGTAGTTCCTTTCCCTTTCTTGTACCTTTTTCAGTGTGGATTCCAGGTCTTCCTTCTCAATAGGTTTATCGGCCATGTTAATAATTCCGTCAGGTAATTTACCTTGGCTCACTGATCCATGGAGCTCTTGAATCCACTCGTGAATACTCAACAACCTTTCCCACTCGGAATCGAGACTATTCCAATGATCCTGGAATAATGATTCCATCAAATCCCTTTCAGATTCAATGTTGGTTCTGAGCCTACTCTCCTCCAATATTAAATCGATTAATTCTATCCTGTCTTCGTGTTCTTTCGGCAGTTTCTGATTCAGTAATCCTTGGAGGTTCGTTCGTGCTTCACGGTATGACTTACTGAACCATTTCCACCATTTCTCACCATACGTCATAAAATCCTGTCGAAGTTCAAGGACATCCTTTCCCCACGCTTCCGGGAGAAAGACTTCACGGTATTCATCCTTTATTGCAGTATGTTGCCGGCCTAATTCCAGGACATTAGCGATGGTATCCTTATATTTGATCCAAGGTGAGTTAGCTATGTCTAAATCTTGTATATTTGGCCTTTTTAAAAACAGCCTGGCACCATGATAAAGTGTTTCCAATTCATCCATCGATTGAGGTGGAGCACAGTTCATTATATCCGCTAATTTGTCCTTGGATGTCTTGAATGTTTTAAACGCCTGTATTGTTTGAGTTATATTGGTCTTTAAATCCACGCGCTGTTCCGGGGAAACAGATTGAATCTTTGCGCCCCAAAAAGGATGGTGCTCTGGAAGGCCGATATTTTGTACTATAGAATCTAAATCCTCGGTTAACCGGAGGATCCGATCAAAATCAGCATTTGACCAGTCTTCCATCCTTGTAATTGATAATTGAATTGCGAGGTCTTCATCCACCTCACGATTAAGTTGGGTTAATCTGCCATAAATTTGATGTGGTGTACGTCCACTATTCTTGACTTCACTATTCGCTGCCTTGGCGTATTCGTTTAATCGTTTTGTGTTCTCCTTTAAGCGCTCTACCTCCTGGTCCATTTTGTCTAAGTCGGGCTTTCCGAGGCGAAAAGTCCGTTCAATTTCATCGAGGACATCCTTTTTCCGGGTTTTATGGCTGTGTAACTCAAGACAGGAGTCCCCAATACCGAGTGTATCCATCTTTCGTTTGACGACTTCCAAGGCAGCCATCTTTTCTGAGACAAAAAGTACTGTTTTGTTATCCAGAATCGCTTCGGCAATCAAATTAGTGATGGTTTGTGATTTACCCGTTCCTGGAGGCCCCTGGATAACCAGGTTGTTCCCTTTTTTAACATCTAATAAGGCCAATGACTGTGAACTATCTGCATCTACGACTTCAGTTAACTCATGCTCTTGAAGGAAATCGTCAATCGTATCTCCATCAGGTTCGTTGATTGTATTTTCGCTAAAGCCTTCAGATAAAAGTGAACGTAAAACACCGTTTTCTGCGGGATGTTGTCCTTGTGGCCAATGTTCGGGGTTTAGATCTTCATACATTAAGAACTTATTGAACGAAAAGAGCCCAATTGCTATTTCATTACGTGTAACACTCCATCTATCGAATCTACCCACGCTCTTCTCAACTGCCGCGAAGTATGAGGCGATATCTATATCTTCAGTTTCTTCCTCAATCTCTGGTAATGATATCCCAAAATCGCCCTGTAGCTTATATTTCAATGAGAGATTATCTCCAATATCCTCTCCAGTAAAAGACACTCTGAACATTGCCTTTGCACTTTTCCGATTCAGGTCAACTGGTACTAACACTAATGGGGCAATACGCTCTTCATTACTATTCACACTTTCATACCAATGCAGCATCCCAAGGGCAATATACAGAACATTGACACCTTGTTCCTCAATCACCCGACGTGCCATATAATAGGTTTTCAGTAACCTATTCTGGAGTTCAACCGAGTTATATGGGGTCTGGAGTTTATTGTCTGTATGGCGTTCAGCTACATCGTCTACCTCCTCATCTGGCTGCCCGAAGAATTCTTCTTGGCTCCCATTTCCGTCTTCATCTTCCTCAGGTGCCGATAAGAAATACATGGTCTTTACTTCTTTTACCAATATACGATAGACTTCCTCAGACAGCTCATCAACAATCTTGCCGCCTCTAGTCTTAAGAGTCCTGTAGTTCAGGAGTTTATTCCGCATCCCCAGATCAAGGAGTTCCTTCCTTGAATCCTCAAGTTGTTCTTCAATTGCTGATTTAATGGATTGGTCCATAGAACACCTTCATTCTTGCGGTTATTTCGTAAAAAGTAAAACGTCCCTGTGTATATTCCGTATCCAATAATCGGAAGCGTTTATTATAACATATTAACGACAACAACGACGACCAGCGTTAATGAACTCCCTAGTTTAGGTAGGTCAAGATACTATTACTGTTCATCTTGTGTCTAAATCATTTACTTACCAAAAGAATGCAGTCTTAGCCCGCGATGTTCACAGATATGTCGTGCGGATAAAAACTGTACAACTATTAAATTAAATATATAGCACGACGAGTTAGATGTGAAGTGATCATTGCATTTGAACAATCAATCCACTAATGTAACAATCAGTTGTATTTGTTTGTCTTTTACGCAGTCAATAGTGTTGTAAAAGTGAATTGGAGGGTCTCCATGGCAGACCAGCAATCGCAGGACACTCACTCGCCTACTGTGCAACGGGTACTTACTCAGTTTATCGATGCTTTACAAGCCGACGATGATATTGCGGAAGTAGTCGTTGATAAACTAGAGCCACTTCTACAGGCAGGTTCTGTTCCCAAGGCCGATGATATCAATAACACCTTGTTTCCAGATACTGAGGAGGACGAGTCATGATCCGTCTGCAATCGGTACATATCGAAGAGTTTCGGGGGATTCGAGACCTGACCTTGAGCCTTAATGGAGAGAACTTTGGTATCTACGGCCCAAACGGAACCGGGAAATCAGGAGTCGTCGATGCAATCGAGTTTTGTCTGACTGGCTCTATTACCCGGTTGTCAGGTTCAGGTACAAAAGAATTGAGTGTCAAATCACACGCTCCCCATGTGGATAAGCGGGATCACCCGGAACAGGCGAAAGTCACTATCAACGCCGAGATTCCCACCTTAAATAAGACGGTAACTTTGGAACGGTCTGTCAAGGATGCCCGGAATCTTCGGCTCTCTTCCTCTGACGCCGATGTACTGGAAGTCATCACCGAACTGCAGAATCATCCGGAATTTGCCCTCTCCCGACGGGAGATCGCTAAATACATTATTACCCCACCGGGACAGCGTTCCGATGATGTGCAGCACCTGCTCCGGCTTGATTACATCGAGGGCCTAAGAAAGTCCTTAAGAACCTTTGCGAATAAACGTACGAATGAGGCAAATGCGGCCAACCGTATACTGAAGAACGCAGCCAAAGACCTATGTGACTTGCTGGAGATTGAAAAACTAGGTCAGGATTCAATACTGGCACAAGTCAATGAGTGGCGCGAGTTGTTAGGTCTTGAACCAATCCCCGAGACCGCCGTGGATACCAGGCTGAATACCGGTGTATCCACACTACAAAAAGACGAAACAAAAGAGACGCTCAACAAGGAGACGGCACTTCAGGATATTGAGAAAATGCAATCGGCAGCCTCTGAAAAGGTGCCTGACCTGCTCACCGAAAACCAGGAAAAAGTAGAAGAACGGCTGACTGCACTGCTTGAAGATGGAAATGCCATTCAGGAAGCCCGTCGTACTGGATTTCTCCAGACTGGGATCGAGTTGATCACGGACGATGCCTGTCCCCTATGTGATACTCCCTGGGAACAGACGGAATTGAGGGAACATCTGCAGGCGAAGATACAAAGTGCACAGGAAGTCCAGCAGATCCTCTCTGATATTAATGGTGCAATCAATGTTATTTTAGAGTCGCTGGAACAACGTCTGACTCTGGTGAATCGGATCCTGGGATACATTGACACTTTGGAATCCGATTTTGATCATTCAGCAATAACAGGGTACATAGAACGTCTCCAATCTTTACAAGAAACTCTCCAGAGCTTTCTACAAGACCCTGAAGATTATGAAGCCATCATTGATGCCCTCTCCGAATCCTGGTGGACGCCTGATCAGGCGACACAAGAAACCGTACAGACATGCCAGGAAGCAGTTGATGCCCTGCCGGAGCCCTCAGAAGAAGATCAGGCACGGCAGAACCTCATCCTCGCGCAAGAACGGTATGAGAAATACCGAAAAGCGCAATCTACTGCTGCTAAGATGGAAGCCCGGGAGACAACAGCAACCAAGATACTGGAACACTATATTAAAGTCAGCACCACTGAGCTTGAGGAGATTTACGATGCCGTTGCAGAGGACTTTGCCCAGTATTATCGCTTTATCAATGGAGAAGATGAAGAGCACTTTAAAGGAGAATTAAAAGCCGGACCAGCCAAACTGGATTTTGATGTGGACTTCTACGGCCGGGGATTGTTTCCACCCGGAGCCTACCATAGTGAAGGCCACCAGGATGGCATGGGATTATGTCTCTATCTGGCACTGATGAAACACACGCTTGGAAATGATTTCACTTTTGCCGTCCTGGATGATGTGATGATGTCTATTGATGCATCCCACCGGCGAGAGGTCTGCCAGTTACTACAGCAAGAGTTTCCCCAGACCCAGTTTATTGTGACGACTCATGATCGGGTTTGGTTGCAGTACATGAAAACAGAACATCTGGTAGAAAGGAGCAAAGAATTCGGTTCCTGGGATGTGGATACCGGCCCCAAAGTCTGGGATGACACGGATGTCTGGACTGATATAGCCGGGGACCTTCAAAGGAATCGAGTCTCTGATGCTGCGGCCACACTCAGACGTTACCTAGAATATAATGCACATGTCCTTGCTCATCGTTTACAGGCTGAGGTAGTATTCCGGGGTGATGGTCGTTATACTCTTGGAGACTTGATGCCCAAAGTATTAAAGCGGTGGAAGAAGATATTACTCAAGGGTCAGGAAGTCGCTCAAAAATGGGACCAATCAGAGAAAGAAGAGGAAATTGCTGACCGTTATAGCGACGCAAAGGATCTCATTAGAAATACAAATGTGGAACGATGGGTGGTCAACCCGTCAGTGCATTATAACGAATGGGCTAATTTTGAGGGCCCAGAATTCCAGAAGGTCGTCGATGCGTTTCAGGCTCTCTTTATCCATATGCGATGTGACAAGTGTCAATCCTTCCCCTATATCACACCGAACCACGGATCACCGGATGACCTCAGATGCAATTGCGATGATTTCCATATTAACCTGAATGACCGGGAGAAATAATACCTATTGTTGAGAGGTACAGCACAGCCCTGCTCTTCCCCGGAGCGGGGCTTTCTATTCTTTTGGATACATACAAACAAAAGGAGCCGTTATAATGCCAGTGTTGAAGGGGCCGGATAACCAACCTATCTATATCGAATTCAACAAGGAAGGTAATGCACTTGTTGCTGTATTTGACTGGACAATTGGAACCAAGTATCAGTTAGTATTTGATCCCGCAAGCTTGGATGTTACACGAGTCGTTATTCGGATACCGGAAAAGAAAAAGACATCATCGAGTAAATCAGAGACGAACGGCGACTATTCTTTGTGGTATTATAACAAAGAATCAGACGGTTGGGGCCCTGCATCCGTAACAGCTGAGACGAGTATTCATACGAACGGTCAAAATAGAATCTTTAAATTACGGACTGCTTGGGCTGCCCATCGGCTTCGCTTAGACTTTATGCCCGGTTCTCAGGTTCGATGGATAGAGATCTGTAACAGTGAGGATAATTAAGGTGAATTGATACATTAAAATGTATCCATCTTGAACTGGATTAGAGTGTGACGATCGTTTTCTTGTAATTCCTCCGAATTCTCCTTTATCAGCGAGAACCATTGAATTAATTCCACACGTTTGTACTAGTAACTGATAATTTACTATCTGAAAAGGAGCCTGAACATGGCCACACTCTGGATTGAACTTCCGCAGGAGTACGAACCGGAACACCCTGCAATGCTACAGTACCACTTTGCACGAATGAACTTAATCTCTCATCTAGCTGAAGAATTAGGATTATCAGTTGATATATCCATGAATCACTGGGACAACATGCAAATTACAGGTGAAACTGAAGCTATTCGGATGCTGATTGAGGCATATGAACAAACAGTGGTGGACTCCGAATTAAACGTAGAGGTCTCTAATGACGATGATCTGAATCTCTTTAAGGGTTTTGATTTGTTAACGGCGGTCAACATGACTGATGATGAGTAACCTTATATAGATTGCTCGGATTGAAAGCCGGTGTCTTTGTATGAGGTACCGGGACTCGTCTTGCGTCCAGCGCTTATGCAGCCCGTTGCAGTTTAGTCCAATATTGTGTGGCCTGGAGTGTGGAAGCCAGCACCAATGAATGGATTACCTTTAATAATCTCTCAGGTCTTATCACAGCATTAGGTTCAGTTGGATACCGGAACACGAGCCAGCCACGGGATCGGGCAGCGCCATCTTTTAACCGATCACGGTGCAAACGTTTTGGATGCCGCGCATGGTCAGGACCATCAAATTCCAATAACACCTGGTAATCGAGCAGGGCAAAATCGTATATATAAGAGGTTCCCGGGAGTTCATACTCGTATTCACATTCAATACCCAGTTCCTCTGCTAATTGCATCAAATCCTTATACTTTTCTCCCTCTCTTTTCTTGAGTAATTCCGCCGCAGAAAGCAGATGGACGGCTCGCTGGCATGAGCGGGAGCAGAAGATCGTCTCCTCTCTTTTCGGATTCGTGGTATACCAATCCCCGCAGCTGACGTTCGCACACTGTTTCAATATCCCCTTTTGTAAGTTTGTCGGTTGGTAGAAATCAAATGTCTTCATAGTTGCACCTGTATAGTTACCGTTTATGTTGTCTCAATACAGGTATGTCACACGCGCTGATGCACTCGCGATGTGGGGTGATTACCCCGCTATACTATTTGACAGAATGACTCCCCCACTAATTTGATTATATCGTATCCGGACCGGATCGGAATCGACGTTCCGAGCCCCCGGGTGTTATTGAAAGTAACAGCCCCATGCCACTCTCGGCGTGGGGCTTTTTTCACGTCCTATCATCAACCAAACCACGGAGGTACTACATGAAAAACAGCGACCTGTACCAGGACATCACGGAAACAATTGTCACCATGTTGAAGAACGGCACCAAGCCCTGGGAGAGTCCCTGGGTCGGTTCCGGTTCACCCGGCTTTCCCATGAACGGTGCTCGCCAGCGACGGTACAACGGCATCAACGTGCTCACCCTGTGGGCGACCGCAGCCCATGCCGGATATACCACCCATCTCTGGCTGACCTACAACCAGGCAAAGAAACTCGGTGGCCATGTGAACAAGGGGGAATCCGCCTCAAAAGTGGTCTACTGGAAGATCCTGAAGAAGCAATCGCCGTGTGCAGGAGATGGACCGGATCAGCAAGCGGACGACACAATTGAACGCATTCCACTCCTGAGATACTACAAC